>SWBY01003326.1_pt1 | contig 38727 bp, 33 predicted proteins | sample 4693071 | NCBI WGS metagenome assembly SWBY01 (sample SAMN10267273, study PRJNA491770) | bioreactor metagenome | isolation source: DHS bioreactor inoculated with marine methane seep sediment | place: Japan: Omine Ridge, Nankai Trough | collected 2006-05-06 | reverse complement strand
CGGAGCAGATGAAACAGCTCTGGGTGGGCGGAAAAGGGTTTGATTTATGGCTGATGTTCCAGGAAATTACAAAAGACACACGGTGGGATTCTCCTGAGAACCCCATCTGTTTTTCCTCCGGTCCTCTGGGCGGCACCGCTTCGTTTCCCGGTTCCGGAAAGACTCTGGTCACGGCGATTTCACCCCTGACTCACACAATTATCGATTCCAATGTGGGTGGGTATTTCGGTCCGTACCTGAAATTTTCCGGATTCGATGCGCTGGTATTGACCGGCAAAGCCGATGATGAGACCATTATCTGCCTGGATGCGGTGAAGGGTCGTGTGAGTATTGAACGTGCACCTCTTGAGAGTGTGGACACGCATCTGCTGGCTGAAGAACTCACCGATATGTATGCCGACAGTGAGGATGATAAACGGAATATTGCGGTTGTTTCTACCGGTCGGGCGGCAAACCACGTCCGTATGGGTATTCTGAATTTCTCGTTTTACGACTGGCGGCGTCAGGTTTCCCGGATCAAACAGGCGGGTCGGGGCGGTATCGGGACGGTGTTTCGGGACAAGAATCTTAAGGCTCTCGTCTTGAAAAACCGGGATTACACACCGGCGTGGACCATTTCAGAAAGTAAAGTGGCCCACATGGTGACACCGGGTCCCCGTGCTGATACGGAAATCAACCGGGATGATGTGGTCCGGATCGTCAAACAATGGAATAACGATCCGGAATATGTCATTGAGATGATGCAGGATGTCCAGGACATCCATAAATTTATATCAAGAGATGCCATTGATGAATTGAACCGGCATACCGGCGTGCCTGAATCCGAGTTGTATCATATTGCCACTTTTTACAAGGCTTTCAGCCTGGAACCCCGGGGTGAGACCATCGTTCAGGTATGTGTGGGTACCGCGTGTCATGTGAAAGGCGCCGGCCATATTCTGGACGCGTTTGAGCGGGAACTGAGTATCAAGCGGGGTGAAACCACCGGGGATGGAAAATATTCTCTGGAAGCAGTGGCCTGTCTGGGCTGCTGCAGTCTGGCTCCCGTGGTGAAAATCGGTGATGATATTCACGGTAATGTTCAGGCCAAGGATGTGGCCTCAATCTTGAAAGGAAAACGGGGTTAAGCCATGTCAAAAATTTTAGTAAACCAACTGAAATCCATTGCCGGCGATACCCAGAGGGAACTGGCCGGCTATAAAGCCATGCTCATGGTATGCACCGGCACCGGCTGCGTATCCACCGGCGGGTTCAAAGTCCGGGACGCACTGGAAGATGTGATCAAATCCAAGGGTCTGGAAAAGGAATTCCTGGTTGTGGGAACCGGATGTAACGGGTTCTGTGCCATGGGTCCCATTATTGTGGTCCAGCCGGACGGCATTTTTTATCAGAAAGTGACGGAAAAAGACCTTGAGGAAATCGTGGATCAGCATCTTCTGGGGGGTACACCCGTTGAACGGCTCCTGCATCGGGATCCGGTGACCGGGGATGTCAACCGCACCATGGAAGAAATCACGTTTTTTACCAAACAACAGTTGATCGCTCTTAGAAACAAGGGTCTGATTGATCCGGAAAATCTTAACCAGTACATCGCTCGGGACGGATACACCGCCATTGGGAAAGTGCTGGAATCCGGCGATCCCGATGCCGTCATCCGGGATGTCATAAAATCCGGTATCCGGGGCCGGGGCGGCGGCGGATTCCCTGCCGGCGTCAAATGGCAGTCTGCGAAGAAAGCCTCAGATACCCGGGAAATGGCGCCTTATGTGGTCTGTAATGCCGATGAAGGTGATCCCGGCGCATTTATGGATCGGAGTATTATTGAGGCGGATCCGCATTCCGTTATCGAGGGTATGATGATCGGTGCCTATGCCGTTGGCGCATGTGAAGGATATGTGTATATCCGGAAGGAGTATCCCCTGGCCATGGTCCGGCTTCGGAAAGCCATTGAACAGGCCCGGGAAAAAGGACTGCTCGGGAAAAATATCCTGGGCATGGGATTTGATTTCGATATTCATATTCACCAGGGCGCCGGCGCGTTTGTCTGCGGTGAATCCACCGCACTCATGGCATCCATGTCCGGCCGTGTGGGTGAACCCCGAGCCAAATATGTCCACAACGTGGAATTCGGGTACCGGGACAAACCAACGGTTCTGAACAATGTTGAAACCTGGGCCAGTATTCCGGTGATTATCGGCAAAGGACCGGAATGGTTTGCCGCTATCGGTACCGGTGACGTTTCGGATAATCCCTGGGGCGGTTCGTCGGGTACCAAAGTGTTCTCCCTGGTGGGCGATATAAACAATACCGGTCTGGTTGAGGTGCCCATGGGTATCACACTCAGGGAAATTATCTATGATATCGGTGGCGGAATGCCGAAAGGCACCGAATTCAAAGCGGTCCAGACCGGTGGTCCCTCCGGGGGATGTATCCCGGCGGATCAACTGGATATGCCGGTGGATTTCGATACCCTGACCGATGCCGGATCCATGATGGGTTCCGGCGGAATGATCGTCATGGACAACAGAACCTGCATGGTGGATGTTGCCCGGTATTTCGTGGATTTTCTTCGGGATGAGTCCTGCGGAAAATGCACGCCCTGCCGGGAAGGATTAAATGCCATGTATAATGTTTTAAATCGTTTATGTGGCGGTGAAGGCCGGGACGGCGATATTGAGTTTCTGGAAGAATTGGCGGAAACGGTCAATGCAACCAGTCTCTGCCAGTTAGGCGGGACCGCAGGTAATCCTGTTCTGAGCACTATCCGGTATTTCCGGAATGAGTATGATGCGCATATTCAGGATAAAATCTGTCCGGCGGGTCATTGCAAGGCTTTGGTGAACTATCGGATTTTGGCGGATCAATGCACGGGGTGCACGCTATGCGCTAAACGGTGTCCTTCCGATGCCATTACCGGGGATCTCAAACAGGTCCATGTGATTGATCAGGACAAATGCATCAAATGCGGTATCTGTTTCGAAGTCTGTAACTTCGATGCAGTGGAGGTGAAATAATCATGGCTGCGAAAATAGAGATCACAATTGATGGTAATGCCGTATCCGTGGAAAAGGATTCGTTCCTGCTGAAAGCCATCGAAAACCTCGGCATAAAACTCCCCACACTCTGCAATCACAAAGATCTGACCCCGGCCGGTGTCTGTCGGCTCTGTGTCTGTGAAGTGGACGTGCGCGGCAAGAAAAAACTGGTCACATCATGCAATTATCCGGTCCGGGAAAACATCACGGTTCAGACAGCGTCTGACACGGTAGTCCGCCATCGCAAAGTTGTGGCGGAAATGTATCTGGGCCGCTGGCCCAATGTACCGATCATTCAGAAAATGGCCAAGATGTCCGGTGTCACTGAATCCCGGTTTCAAAGTGATCTGACGGATGAAAACCTGAAAGCGTGTGTGCTTTGCGGCCGGTGCGTTCGGGGCTGTCGGGAGTTTGCACAGGAAAAATCATTGATTTTGCCGGCCAGGGGATCAAACGTCATGTCAGTATGCCGTTTTCCCTGGTGGATCCCCACTGTATCGGATGCACCTCATGTGCCTATGTCTGTCCCACCGGTGCGTGTCAGATCGTCGATGATCTCAATGATCCCAAAGATCCCCAGATGATTCGGGATCACGGTATGAAAGTCAGTGCCGAAATGGCCACACTGGATCAGGACCAGTGCCGGATGCGCCAGGTGGGTACCGCCAATATTGTCGACGTTATGAACGAATATGATCTTCTTCCGGTTCATAACTACAAATTCGGATCACATGAAGAAACATGGAAAATTGATTCGAAAATGATGAAGGCGAAGTATTTCACCCAGGGTTCGCCGGACGGCTGCTGGAAAGGCTGCACCATGGCCTGCGCCAAGACTATTGACGATTTTGAGTTGAAAACCGGTCCGTATAAAGGACAGAAAGTCTGCGTGGATGGTCCGGAATATGAAACCGCTGCCGGTGGCGCCAATATGGGCTGTTTTGATGCGGATTTTGTGGCGGAATTCAATTTCTACTGTGATACCTACGGTATTGATACCATCTCTGCGGCAACAACCATAGCGTTTGTCATGGAAGCGTTTGAAGCCGGTCAGATTACGACGGAACATACCGGCGGTCTGGAACTGAATTTCGGTGCAATCGACGAAGTGCTGGAACTTCTCCACCAGATGGCTGAAGGCCGCGGGTTCGGCGTGGATGTGGGCCAGGGCTCCCGATGGCTGAAAAGCAAATGGGTTAAAGAATATGGCGCTGATAAGCAGTTCCTTCAGGATACCGCCATGGAATCAAAAGGACTGGAAGTCTCGGAATACGTGACCAAGGAATCCCTGGCACAACAACTGGGATACGGTATGGCCACCAAAGGTCCTCAGCACGATGAAGCCTGGCTCATTTTTATGGATATGGTCAATAATGAACTGCCGACATATGAAGATAAAGCGGAAGCGCTGTATTACTTCCCGCTCTGGCGAACCTGGTTTGGACTCATGGGTCTCTGTAAACTCTGCTGGAACGATGTTGTTCCCCTGGGAAACGCAGAAACCTCAGAACCCCAGAAGGTGCCGGACCATGTGTACAATTACTTCAAATTCTTTGAAGGAATGACAGGTATTCCCCTGGATGAAGCCAAAATGCTGGATCAATCCGCTCGGGTGTATAACCTTCAGAGGGTGATGTCGTTTATGCTGGGATACGCCCGCCGGGAAGGTGATTATATGCCTTACCGCGCCGTGGGACCCGTGACAGTGGACGAATATGAATCCCGTGCAGAACGGTATGATAAACAACTCAAAGAACTCTTGGACGTGGACACTAACGATAAATCCACGGAAGAGAAAATGGCGATCCTCAGAGAATACCGGGAAGATCAGTACGATAAAACCCTGACTGTGGTGTATGAACGCCGCGGATGGACATCACAGGGTGTTCCCAAAATCGAGCGGCTCCAGGAACTGGGTATCGACCTTCCGGATCTCGTGGCTATTGTGAAAGATCACCAGGAGTAATTCAAAGGAATGATGATGGAAAATCTCTTCTCCAGAAATGTTCACGGAATGACAGAGATTCTCCAGAACGCTTGTGTGGGAGTTGCCGGTTGCGGAGGACTTGGGTCCAACGCCGCCGTCGCTCTCACACGGGCCGGTATTGGCCGGTTGATCCTGGTTGATTTTGACCGGGTTGAAGCGTCAAACTTGAACCGGCAGTACTTTTTTACGTCCGATATCGGTGCGCTTAAAGCAGAGGCTCTGGCTGCACATCTCCGCCGGATCAACCCGGACATCACACTGGATGTCTTAACCTGTGAGATCACACCGGAAAATACACCGGATATTTTCGCCGATGCCGATATTCTGGTGGAAGCTTTTGATGTGGCTGAACGGAAAATGTGGCTCATGGAAACCTGGTGTAAACATTTTCCGGACCGGGCAATTGTCTGTGGAAACGGGTTGGCCGGATACGGTAAAACCGGGACCATGCGGGTGACCCGGGCCGGATCAATCTATTTCTGCGGTGATCTGGAATCCGATATGAGTCTGGGCCTGAGTTCCTCGCGAGTGGGTATGGCAGCTAATATGCAAGCCAATGTGGTTATTGAACTTCTGATGGATGGGAAAATCTATGATCCTGGTGAATAACCGCGATAAAGTGGAATGGAAAGACGGGATGACCGTTCAGGATGTGCTGGACGCCATGGGATACAGTTATGTGCTGATTACCGTTACGGTGAATGGGGAGATCGTCGCCCGGGATGATTTCAGCCGGTACCCCGTGCCGGATAATGCCGATCTCAAAGCCATTCATATCATGCACGGGGGATAAAAAGACCTCGCTCCCGTTCTCTCCCCGACGATGCTCCCCATGGGACACATCTTTTGCCGAACACCGGAGATCCTGAGAAACAGAAGGACCATCCCATTGAATATTGACTGTACACATAATATCAAATATAATGTGTATAGGGAGGTGCCGATGAAACGGACCAATGTTGTTCTCGATGAAAATCTGATGGAAGAAGCTAAAACCCTCAGTGGGATAAAGTATACCAAGGACGTCATTCATGAAGCGGTGGGGAGATTCGTGAAAAACCAACGGCGCAGAAGGATCTTGGAAATCCCCAAAGATTTTCGTTGGGAAGGTGATCTGACAGAAATGCGAAAATCAAGGAATTATGAATGATAGTCATCGATACCAGTGTTTGGATAATGATCATCAATAAAGTAGACCATCCGAAAGCGGAAGCAGGACGGACATTGATTAATCAGATTGAAGATATTGGTATACCGGGTATTGTACTGGATGAAATTCTTCGTGGATTCCGTGATGACAAGCAATTCGAGATCATGAAACGTTATTTAATTGAGGATTTTGACTATCTCGAAATGACCCGGGAAGTATTTATTAAATCTGCCGAAATATATCGTAAGCTTCGCAAAAACGGTGTAACCCTTAAAAATCCAGCAGACTGCTTGATCGCCTCCTGTGCTCTGGAAAATAATGCGGCAATAATGGAAAATGATGCTGATTTCAAGAAGATTGCTGCGCTTGTTCCCTTGGAATTAGTTTAATGATCATCCCCTTCCCGAGTTTTCTGGGCGAAGTCCAGAAGATCAGCCATTGGTCCGAGGTTATAAAACGGCTCTGGGATGAAGACAGCTTCAACTCACTGCAATTGAAAGTGCTTGTTCTGGGATCGTCAGCGCTTTTGATTCAACGGGATCTAACTGAAAGTCTGGCGGGTCGATTTGAGATCATGCATTTGCCACACTGGTCATTGAACGAGATGGAAGAATGCTTCAACATGGATTTGGATCAGTATATCTATTTTGGTGGATACCCAGGCGCTGCACCGCTGGTCAATGATGAAGACCGATGGCGGAATTACATCATTGATTCTTTGATTGAAACAAGCATTTCCCGGGATATTCTCATGATGAAACGCGTTGACAAACCGGCTTTGCTTCGCAGGTTGTTTCACCTTGGATGTGAATATTCGGGGCAAATTCTTTCATATCAAAAAATGCTGGGTCAATTACATGATGCTGGAAACACCACCACGCTCTCTCACTATCTCATGCTGTTGTCCAAAGCGGGTATGTTGACGGGAATACCCAAGTTTTCCACTCGAACAGTAAAGCAGAAAGCATCAAGTCCGAAGCTTCAGGTTCTGAATACGGGATTGATGTCTGCATTGAGTCCGGAAATATTTTCTCAAGCGAGATTGGACCGTGAGCGTTGGGGACGGTGGGTGGAGTCTGCAGTAGGTGCGCATCTCGTGAATGCTTCAATGACCAGCCGGATAAATGTGTTCTACTGGCGGGATCGAAATAAAGAAGTTGATTTTGTAATGCAGAAAGGGGATGCGCTTATTGCACTGGAAGTGAAAAGCGGGATCCGAAAGACAGCGCTTCCCGGTCTGGCAATTTTTGATTCGAAACATTCCCCGAAGAAGGGACTTCTTATTGGTGGTTCCGGAATCCCAGTCAGAGAATTTCTTAGAACGGCGCCGGAGCTTTGGTTTGATTAGTAATCAGGGCAGAAACCTTGAGGTTGGACATCATGGCAACCAGCACAATACACACTTAGCCGGTCAGTTCGTCACACGTTCCGGGTGCGAAAAAATGGTCAGGTTCCGCATGACCCGGGTGGAGGCCAGGGTGATACCCATATCTTCCGCCAGTTCAACAGCCAGATCTGTGGGGACTGAACGGGAAATGGCCAGCGGAATCCCCATGGCGCCCAACTTAAGGACCATCTCTGATGAAAATCGACCGGAACAGACGAGGAATTTGTTTTCAACGGGAATGAATTCCAGAAAACATTTGCCGGCAATCCGGTCGATGGTGTTGTGGCGACCGATGTCTGGATTGAAATAAATCACTTCCGATGAAGAACACAATGCGGAACCATGAACACCCCGGGTTTTCCGGTACAGGGTGTCCCGCCTGTCAATTTCATCCCACAAAGACTGTAATTCCGCAAAACTGATACTGAAATCTGATGATATCCGCGGCCGTTGAGCATTCGAAACATTCCGGAAAATCACACCCTTACCACAACCGGATGTGACGGTTCGCTTCATGAACACCGCACCCGCGAGTTTCTCGGGATTGACTGTATTGACTGAAACACTCAAACTTCTTTCATCCACCTGAATATCCACAACATCTTCACGGCTCTCCAGAATACCTTCGGTATATAAAAAACCAAGAGTCAGATACTCAAGATCCATGGGGAGACACATCAGGTAAATCATCTCAATTCCATTGAGGATAATTGTGACGGTCTTCTCCCGAATAAGGCAGCGATTCACATCATCCCGCAACCCGAAACGTATCTCGGGAATCGTAAATTCTCTGCATAAAACAGGCGAAACAACTTTATCTGGATTTAACTTTAAAGTGCTCATGAATCAAACCCTATTGAACGGATCGACTTATGTCAATCCCGATATAGAAAGATTTTTTCGTGTGATAAGTCTCATGAAATTTAATGACTGATACTATATGTATAGTGCGTGATCCATACAGATATTGATTGATTTTATTGGATTTTTAGGTTGCAATGAGGGTAAAAATACACAAGTCGGGCGTGGTGAAAAATACACAGATTAAAAAATACCCTTGAAAAACAAGGACATATGTCGATGGCGACATAAATAATGGGGTTGACACAACAATTGATTAATTTTAGGGTGACCCAAGAGGTTATCCGATTAAACACGAATTTTCTGTCCAGGGCTCTGGTGAATAGGAATGAATATGACTGATTTTTCTAATGAGATCGCTGTTCTAAAGGACATCACCCTTGAATATGTGGATGCCGCGGATCTGGATCGGTATCGGAAAATATTTGATATCCAGATAGCGGGATTCAATGCACTTGATCAACTGGATGCTTCGGCATCTCCGTGCCTGCCTGAGCACCGTGAATTTACGAGAGGCGTTCCATTGATCCGTCAGGCGGTTCTCGAAATTGATGCACCCTGGGCAACCGGTCAATTGTATCGTATGGGTGAGTTGCTTTACGGGTTGGATGTTTCAGAGGATCAGTTTAAAGCGGACTTAAAGGAGCAACTGGTTCGTGCCGGATGGGATCTGAATGGACTGCTGGTCTGGGCGGCATATGGTCGGAATAATGAATTTTCGCGAAAATTCAGTGATTTACTTGATCTTGATTCGGAGGATCTTCGGGTCTGGGTCCGGGAATCGATTCGACCCTGGTACTGGAAGCTGGCGGATTTGCAGACTGATCCGGTGAAGTATGAAGAATGGTCTCACGGATATTGTCCCATCTGCGGGAACAGTCCGGTAATTGCGGTATTGAAGGAAGAAGAGGGGTTTCGGTTTCTAAGTTGTAACATGTGCAATTTCTCCTGGCGCACTCATCGATTACGGTGTGGTGTTTGCGGGAATACTGATGAGAAGAAACTCCGGTATTTATTCACTGAACATGAGAGTCCTCACCGTGCGCATGTGTGTGATGGTTGTAAATCGTATCTTCTGACCATCGATACCCGGAAATGGAAATTTGAACGGCGGATTTATCCCCGTATCGAACATATTGTGATGTTGTTTCTTGATGCGTTGGCGCAGAGAGAAGGTTTTACTTCATCTCCTGTTGAACACTGAGTGTATTCAGCGGGGGCTGGCGAAAGGAGGATGTATGAATTTCACGAGGCGTAAATTTCTGAAGGCCTCAGGAGCAACTGCCGTTGGCGTGGCAATTGGAGGGTCGCTGTTCAGTTTGAATCCGGCTCGTGCCTATGCCGCGAAGTTGAAAACGCGGTTTGCTCATGAGTCCACAACCATCTGCCCGTATTGTGGCGTTGGCTGCGGTTTGATCGTATCCACTTATAGTGGCAAAGTGATCAATACCGAAGGAAATCCGGAACATCCCATTAATGAAGGCGCGTTGTGCAGTAAAGGTAACGCCATTTACCAGGTTGCCAATAATCCCCGCCGTCTGGATAAGGTCCGATACCGGGCACCGGGCAGCGATAAATGGGAAGAAAAATCCTGGGAATGGGCGGTCAACCGGATTGCTGAACGTGTGAAAGGCACCCGGGATCGCTATTTCACGGAAAAACTCAAAGACGGTAAAATTGTCAACCGGACCGAAGCTATTGCCGGTCTGGGAGGTGCCGCTCTCGATAGTGAAGAATGCTATCTCTGGAGGAAGTTGGCTACAGCTCTCGGAATAGTATATATCGAACATCAGGCTCGTATCTGACACTCTTCCACTGTCGCCAGTTTGGCGAATTCGTTTGGAAGAGGCGCAATGACCAATCACTGGATTGATTTACAGCATTCTGATCTGATCATGATTATCGGCTCAAATGCCGCGGAAAATCATCCCATTTCATTCAAGTGGATCCAAAAAGCTCTGGAAAAAGGCGGGAAACTGATCTCGGTTGATCCGCGATTTACCCGGAGTTCAACAAAAGCGGATGTGTATGTCCCCCTCCGCTCAGGAACGGATATTGCCTTTATTGGCGGTATCATCAATTATATTCTTAAAAAGAAGAAGTATCATAAAGAATATGTGGCTCACTACACCAACGGGGCATTTCTCGTCAATCCGAAATTCGGTTTTGCCGAGGGTCATTTTACGGGGTTTAATGAATCACAGAACAAGTATGAGAAAGACTCCTGGACATATCAGATGGATCGCAAGGATCTGCCCAAGATGGATCGCACGCTTAAGAACGAGAACTGTGTGATCAATCGTCTGGAAAAACATTTTGACCGGTATGATGTTGACACCGTCTGTTCAATCACAGGAACGCCCAAAAAGGAATTTCTTGAGATTTGTGAACTCTGGGGCGAGATGGGTGTACCGGACAAGGTGGGTACAATCATGTATGCCATGGGTACCACCCAACATACACACGGCACCCAGAACATCCGCTCATATGCCATTTTACAATTGCTGTTGGGGAATGTCGGTCGCGCCGGTGGCGGGATCAATGCCCTGCGTGGGGAATCCAATGTACAGGGCTCCACGGATCATGCCTGTTTGTTCCATATTCTTCCCGGTTATCTGAAAGTGCCGAAGGAGAAAGACCAGACACTCAAGGGCTATCTTGACGCATACACACCGAAAACAAATGATTCCCGCAGCCTGAACTGGTGGAAAAACACAGACAAGTATACGGTCAGTCTCCTGAAAGCATTCTGGGGACCCCACGCAACGCCTGAAAACAATTTTGTTTACGATTATCTTCCTAAACTGTCAGGCAACTACTCCCATATGTCACTGTTCGAAACCATGTATGAAGGCGATATCAAGGGTCTTTTCTGCTGGGGTCAGAACCCGGCTGTCGGTGGTCCCAATTCCCGACTGGAACGGAAAGCCCTGGAAAACCTGGATTGGCTGGTCGCGGTTGATCTGTGGGAAACGGAAACATCAACATTCTGGAAAGCGCCGAACATTGATTCATCAAAGATCAAGACGGAAGTTTTCCTGCTTCCTGCAGCGGCTTCAGTGGAAAAAGAGGGATCCGTTGTTAACTCCGGTCGCTGGGCGCAATGGCGTTATAAAGCTGCCAATCCTCCGGGAATGGCCCGAAGTGATCTTTGGATGATGGACCGCATTTTCCACGAGATCAAAGGGCTCTATGAACGTGAGAGCGGTGCATTTCCGGATCCCATCGTCAACCTGTTCTGGAATTATGGACATGGTGATGAACCGGATCCCCACATTGTGGCCAAAGAAATCAACGGGTATGATTTCAATACGGGCAAACAGCTTGCCAGTTTCGGGAAACTGAAAGCTGACGGCAGTACCTGTTCTGGAAACTGGCTCTATTGCGGCAGTTATTCCGAGAAAGGGAATTTGATGGAACGGCGTTCCAACAAAGATGCCGTCAACGGTATTGGTCTCTATCCGGAATGGGCCTGGTGTTGGCCGGTCAACCGCCGGATCATCTATAACCGTGCTTCCGTGGATCCACAAAACGGACAACCCTACGATCCGGACAAATACGTCATTAAATGGGATCCCACTGCAAAAGGCGGCAAAGGCGGATGGCTCGGCGATGTCCCTGATGGCGGTATGCCTCCCGGAAAAGACTGGTTTCCTTTCATCATGCTGGCAGAAGGCGCCGCCCGGTTGTTTGCTCCCGGATTGGGAGATGGACCGTTTCCGGAACACTATGAACCCATGGAAACGCCTCTGGCCAAAAACCTGCTTCCGGACAGTTGCCTAAACACGCCCGCCGTCCATATTTATCGTGGAGAAAAAGATGAGTATGGGTTCGGGTCCCGGGATAAATATCCCATTGTGGCAACCACCTACCGGGTTTCAGAACACTGGCAGGCGGGTATGATGACCCGGAACCTGCCCTGGCTCTGTGAGTTGATGCCGGATATGTTTATCGAGATTTCCGAAGAACTGGCTGCTGAGAAAGGAATCAAGAACGGCGAGAAAGTGCATGTTGATTCCGCACGCGGCAGTATTGAGGGTATCGCCACAATTACCAAGCGGATTAAACCGTTTACGATTGGTGGAGAAACCGTTCACCAGATTGGAATGCCGTGGCACTGGGGGTATTGCGGTGCGTCACAGGGTGACAGCGCCAATATTCTTACGCCCCACGTGGGGGATGTGAATACCCGGATTCCGGAGTTTAAAGCATTCCTTGTGGATATTCGCCCTGGAGGCAAAGTTGAGAAGAGGAAAGGGTGGTCAGCATGAAAACTCAGGCAATCTTTATCGATACTGTAAAATGCATCGGATGCCGTGGGTGCCAGGTCGCGTGTAAACAATGGAACGAACTTCCGGCGGAATGCACCAACTGTGAAGGCAACTATGAAAACCCCAGGAATCTCTCAACCATTACCTACACCCTTATGCAGTTCAATGAAGTCGAGAAAGAAGGGAAATTCCAATGGCTGTTTGCCAAGGAACAGTGCCGCCACTGCGATGATCCGGGATGTAAATACATCTCAAATGAAGCCGCCGTGGAAAAACTGAAATACGGTCCGGTTGTCTATAACGACAAAATGACCGGAAAAGCACTTGGCCTGGAAGCTCAGGAAGGATGCCCTTTCAGTATTCCCCGTTTCAACGACAAAGGCGTTGTCGGGAAATGCACCATGTGTCCGGAACGGATCGAAGCGGGCATGAAACCCGCCTGTGTGCATACCTGTCCCACAGGGGCTCTGCAATTTGGTGATCGTGAAGACATGCTTAAACTCGCAAAGAAAAGAATTGAAGCATGTAAGGCCAAAGGTAAGAACGCGGAGATTTATCCCGGTGAAGAATACAGCGTTTTCTGGCTTCTGACAGAACCAGCGGAAACATATCGTCTCCGCTAAGGTCACAACGATTTGATTATAAACCCGGCGCACCTCGTGCGTCGGGTTTTTGTTTCCATTCAGCAGATTTGTCAGCGTGATACGAAGTTGAGAGATCCGGTCCCTTGATGCTGTTCCCGCTCAGTTATAGCGGATCCACGCAGTTGCCGAGTCCGAACACTGCGGAGAATATTATCTGGGCATCACCGGCGGTTACAAAATCATCACCATTACAATCGGCTTCACAGAACTCCGTGAAACTGGGTGCGTAAGTGCCCATGGTGATGGCAAATGCCCGTTGCGAATCCCCGGCAGTATACTCGTCATCATCAATTACGTCACCGCTGTGAATGCATTCCGGCGTCGGTGTGGACGGTTCAACCGTTGGTGTGGGTGTGGGTGGTATGGCGGTTGGCGTCATGGTGGGTCCGGGAGGAGGGGTCGGTGTAAAAGTGGGAGGCATCCCCGACGGAGTGGGTGTGGGCGTTCCCTCATCCGGGAAACTCGATGCATCCGCCGGATTACTCACCAGCGCAGGAATTCCGGGGTTTGGTTCACCGGCCACCCAGGTTCCACCCGGATCCTGAAGTTCCACACCGTTTGAAAACCCATCTGAATCAGAATCCATCATGGCCAGTGCAACCGTCCATTGCTGACCCTGATTGTTGAAATCATTTCTGAAGAGATCCCCGGAAATATGACATGTGCTGCAATTGAATACATCACCATTGGGAATACGGGGAACAAAGTCTGAAAGACCTGATACGACAGGTAGAAATACCATGGCAAGACTGATGATCCATAACGTGCACCGCATAATTAAACGCCTCCTGAAAGCCTCTTGAACGCTTCCTGTTAACCCTGACCTGATTATGCCGAATCTGAAATAGAAAAGTCAAATATTTAACAGTAGACCGTTATTATTTTTGAGGTGGACAGTGAAATCGTTTCATCATTTCCGAGTCAATTTTTTCATCGCTGTGTTCCAGTGTGTGACATCGATTGCATGTTTTCGGGGTTACTTTTTCAAAGGAACGGGTTTCCGGGTTTTCAGTATGTGCCCGGCCGGGGCCATGGCAGCTTTCGCATTGAACGCCGGTAAACGGTTTGATCTGGCTGATGTGTTTAACCCCTTCATCGGTCCCAAACCCGGCGGAATGGCAGACGATACAACTGACATCCCCATCGGATCCCGATTTTACCAGGGCGTGCCATGCCGAAGTATGTTTGTGTTTTTTCACAAATTCAATTTGCCGGGGATGGCAGGTTTTGCATGTGTCGGCTCCGGCATACCCTATTGTATTCAGATCACGTTTCAGATTCTCCGGAGCGTTGATGTTCACTTTTTTTAGTGAGGGTCTCAGGTTTTTTGTCAGTGCTGTCAGGGTTTGATCCTCGGGAGCCCGGCTGTCCAGGGGCAGACCGCGATGCAGATATGAGTCGGGACCCAGATCGGCTCTGAGTGTTTCAAGGGTCGTCTCAAACCTGAGCTGCCGTTTTGTCAGGAGTTGAATGATTTTTTTCGCATTGGGTGTGCCGATCTTTTTTTGAACCGCCATTTTCCGATCCAGTGTTGCGATTTTATCTTCAATTTCATGGACTTTTATTTTGTTGGCGAGATTCTGAATAGTCAATTTTTTCGGGAATCCGGATTGAAACTCAAGTTCGAGAATACCGATATATTTGGCATGATCGGCAATGTGTCCTGAGAGGAAAAACTCATCATTATGGGAAACTTCCAGGAATTTCTCGTGGTGAATACCCAGGAGAATATCGATATCGCTGAGTTCTTTTCGGATCTGCTGATCGGTTCCGTAGCCCAGCGTGGAAAGCGCGATGACAGCCCATACGTTGTTTTCTGTTCTGAGCGTTGCCGCCGTTTGATTGACCTGTTTGATCCAGTCACGTGAGATGGGTTTGTCCGGATCCGCAGGATCAAGGGTGATGAATCCCAGGGTCAGGCCCTGAACCTCAATGATCTGCGTTGCCGGGCTTTTATCGTCAACGGCCTGGAGCAGAACATAAGCGGGATCTGTGGGTAACTTGTTTTTCAGGAGTTTTCGGTCCCGGTTGGTGAGATGAACGAGATCACCCGGGAAATAGGAGAGCATCCATCCGGCAATGGCATCCGCCTGGTCAACCTGAAAGGGTTTGGGGGTGTCTCTAGGATACAAAAGATCACCAGTGCTGACGTAAATGGTACAGGGGTTTTCCGATTTCATCTGCCGGTAGTATCCGGCAATCCTGGACAGACCGCCCATCTGTATGGTGATTCAGCCGCAGGGACCGTACCGGCCGTGCATGCCGGCATCGTAAAGAATGGTCAGCCGGGAAAGATCGTCGGTGTTTTCGGCTGAGATGGCTGGAATCAGAAGCAGACAGATTAAAACGGTTGCCAGTACAAGAAATTTACCGCTCATTTTCAATATCCTCACCAGGAAATAAAGGGTTTCCGAGAATCCGATTATTTCAGGTATTGTTTGTGAATACAAGCAGGGAATTCGGTAATCACACCGGATAACAGGACCCACCGGTATGGCTTTAGCCTGCCAGGCCATAGCCGGAACGGCGATGGCTGGATAAACCGAAGGATGACATGGTGCCCTCTATCATCTCACCCGAATTGACCTCCATTATCCCATGTGATAGAAATATTTTCTGGCATGTAAATGAACAGGGAAGGTAATTTTAGGGTACATGCATAACCATCATTTTGATGAACTCAATTGATAGAGGAGACTCATGATGAAAGTTGAAACGCTATTTGAGGGATCCAGTAAAAATTTTGTTCACTGGGAAAAGACCAAGGATGTTATTGATCAATTAATTGACCTGATGTTGAATTATCGACAGAGCGGTCACCCCGGAGGGTCCCGATCAAAAGTGTATGGCATGGTCACTACGCTGTTATCCGGCGCCATGCGCTGGGATATTCGTAATCCGGAAAAACGGTTTGGAGATCGGTTTGTGCTCAGCGCCGGGCATACGGCCCCGCTAATGTATGCGACGTTGTGTGTCCTGAGTGATGTCATGCGTACCAAATACAACGAAACCAATGATAAGAAATATTTTATACCGGAAAACCGTTCCGTGATGTGGGAAGATATCATTAATTTCCGGCGCCGTGGCGGTCTGCCCGGTCATGCGGAAATGGCAGGAAAGACATTGTTTTTAAAGGCAAACACAGGACCCTCCGGTCATGGAATTCCGGTAGCTGTCGGTGAAGCACTGGCTCTGAAACGCGCCGGTCTGGACGGGGTTAAAGTATTTGCATTTGAGGGTGAAGGCGGATTGACTCCCGGCGCCTCTCATGAATCGAAAAACTCCGCATGGGGTCTGGGTCTGTCCAACCTGGTGTTTTTTGTGGACTGGAACGATTTTGGAATCGACAATCAGCGTATTACCAGCGTGGTCCACGGCGGACCGCAGGAGTGGTTTGAGGCATACGGATGGCGAACTTTCGGTACAGAAAACGGTGAAGACTGGTCTGAGATGACCCGGGCCATCCTTGAAGCGGCCTGTGGGGATAATCCCCATGATGCACCCAACGTTGCCTGGTCCAAAAATCGGAAAGGACGCGGATATCATAAATATGACAACGTGTCCCATGGTGCTCCCCACAAAACCAATTCCGAATTGTTCTGGCGATGCCGGCAGGATTTTGCCGATAAATATGGTGTTGAATGGAACAGTTTCGGCACGGGTCCCGGCACCCATGAAGAACATACGGAACAGCTTGTCGCCAATCTGAAAGTCGCACTGGATGTCATTCGCAACGATGAAGCCTGCTTGAACTATCTTACGGACCGGCTGGTTGAACTCGGTGATTCTGTCCCGGAAACCGTATCAACATACCGATTGAATAGCGGAAATCCTTTCCAGGATCCTGAAATGACCGATTTCTTGAATTACCCGGATTCGATCTGGGCGAAACCGGGTGAGCAAAAACCCAACCGTGCCGCTCTGGCAACCTGGGGTGCATACATTAATACCTGGGCCAAGAAAAAATATAATCGACCGGTATTTCTGGCATGTTCCGCGGATCTGGCGGACTCCACGAATATATCGGGGTTTGCCAAGGATTATGACGGGATCAAGGGATGGGGCTGGTACGATCGCAAGACCAATCCCGAAGGCGTTCTGCTGCCTCAGGAAATCACTGAGTTTACCAATGCCGGGATCTGCTGTGGTGCAACCTCCGTCAATTTATCAGAGAAACCCCTGGAAGAATGGGATGGGTTCATGACGGCCTGCAGCACTTACGGTTCCTTTGTCTATCTGAAATACGGTCTCATGAGATTGTTCAGTCAGACAGCCCAGGATTCCGACATCAAGGTTGGTAAAGTGATCTGGGTCGCCGGACACTCCGGACCGGAAACCGCTGATGACAGCCGTACCCATTTCGGTATTTTTGCACCGGGCGTTACCCAGCTTTTCCCGGAAGGTCAGGTAATCGATGTGCATCCCTGGGAATACAATGAAGTGCCTGTGGTGATTGCCGCCGCCCTGGCATCCCCGGCACCCATAATCGCCCTTCATCTGACCCGGCCGGCAGTGGAGATTCCCGATCGGGAATCCCTGGGTATGGCCAGTCATTTCGATGCCGCAAAGGGTGCTTACATCATTCGTGCCTACCGGGATGATCTTCCCCGGATGGGCTGCATCTTTGTCCAGGGAACATCAACGACAAACAATGTGGTGCAACTCCTTAAGACACTGGATGAGGAAAAGATCAATGTGAAACTGGTGGCGGCCATCAGTCCCCAACTCTTCCAACTGCAGCCGGAATCCTACCGGAACACCATCATTACGCCTGAGGATCGCATGGATTCCACGATGATTTCCAACCGGAGCCGCCGGGTGGGATCGGACTGGTTCCTCAATCCGTTGGCGGAACAATACGCCATAACAAGCGATTGGGACAATGCATGGCGAACCGGCGGCACATTGGACGAAGTTATTGAAGAAGCCCACCTGAGTCCGGAATGGATTCTGGCAGGGATCAAAAAGTTCACCGGTGATCGGGATAAACGCCTGGGTCAGATCAGAGCATCTCTCGAGGCCGCTGAAAATAATCGGTAAAGACTTGCCGCCGGGGTGACCCGGCGGCAGCCGGAACTTCACCTGGAGCGAAGCATGTCCGGAAATTATCGGCAGAATACACTCATCTTGATTTTTCTCTTATTAACGCTGCCGGTGTCTGCCCGCGTGTGGCATGTCTGCCTGAAATGTCCTGAATCAAATGTGGGTACCATCGGTGATGCCCTGAAAGCGGCCTCCCCGGGTGATACGATTCTGGTATACTGGGAAGCGGACTTTCCATATTTTCTGGAAAACCTGGTCATTGATAAAGCGGTCCGTATCATATCCAATGCTGCAGCCGGTGATCTGACGGATTTCGATCTCTATCCGGTCATTACCGCCGTGAGGAGTCCTGTGGTGCATATCACCGTTCCCGGTGTGGAACTCATCGGGTTCAATATCCGATATCTGACCCCTCCCTCCCGGGAAAATTCTGACGATCGCGTGTTTAATCGCCAGGTTGGAATCCGCATGGATGTACCGGCAACGATTAAAAACTGTTCTATTACGGGCTGCGGCACGGGTATTCTGATGATGGGTTCCCATACCCGGTACCCCCAATCCGGCCGCATTGAGAAATGCCGGATCGGTTTGCCGGCGGATCACGCCGTCAAAGATCGAAAGGCCACCGGAAACCTCTTTGGAATCGTATTTATCGGGTCCCGGGGAACACCGGAAAATAAATCACAACCATTGCTGATCTCAGAATGCCTGATCATGCGAAACCGGTTTTACGGCGTGGTGTATTCACCATCTCACCCGGTGAAGATGAAAGAGAATCTGATTGAGGTCAATGGAAAACGCCCCTTCCGTGTGGCGGCTGACACACCGGATAAAGCGGGGCGTTTCGTGTGGTCGGACGAATAAACCCTTTAATCAAATCCCAGCAGAATGTTGATGTATTGTGCCCGTTCGTAAGCAAACGGATCGGCTGACCGGGCTTTGGAGACTTTCCCCTGAAAATCCGCCAGAGATTTATACCCTTTATCCTGCATCCACTGAGCCAGACCGTTATTGAGGGTCTGGATATAGTCAATCCCGTTTGTATAGAGAGTGGATGTGACCTGGACGGCATTTGAACCGGCCAGAATCATTTTAATCACGTCGTCAGCATGATGGACACCCGTTGATCCGCACAGATCGGCGTTGACTTTCCCGTAGAGCATACTCACCCAGCGGAGCGGGTGGCTGATTTCGCCGGGGGAACTTAACACCATATCGTATTTAAGAGATTCATCATCGGCATCAATGTTGAAATTGGCAAACCGATTGAAGATCACCAGGGCATCCGCCCGGGAATCATCCATGGCTTTGGCAGCATTTCCCGGTGAAGTGAAGTACGGACCGAGTTTGGCCGCCACCGGAATATCCACTTTGGATTTGACATCTTCCACCGTGGCTTTCATGGCTTTCAGTACATCGGCATCAGTGACTTTGAAATCCGTGATTACGGAATACAGATTCAGTTCGATAGCATCAACACCGGCATCTTCCAACAGTTTGGCGTAGTTACTCCATTCGCCGGGAGAAACAGCGTTTAAGCTGGCAATCAGGGGCATGGTGACCTTCTGCCGGGTTTTCCGGATCCACATCAGATGTTCTTCGGCACCGCCATGTTCAAAGGCCGGATGGAATGACATGGCCTCGTCAATCATGTCGGCATAGCAGCTCAGTTCCTGTTCCATCTGCATGGCTTCTGTCTGAATCTGTTCCTCGAAGAGTGATTTTATTACCAGGGCGCCTGCACCGGCATCCTGCGCGGCTTTGATATTACTGATATCTTTTGACAGTGAACATGATCCGACAATAATCGGGCTTTTGAGTTTCAGTCCCATATAAACTGTAGATATATCCGTCATGATTTTTCCTCCTTGTTTCAGCACTTTCGTGAACCTCTGATAAATGGATAATCCGGTCTGGAATCACGCGGTTGTGCTGTGGGTGGTCGATCCATAAAGCGGGTTACGCAAATCGAAAACAAAGCCTAGTCATATCCATTGCTTAAGTCAAGTTTCATATGGTCTATCGACAAAGGAACCGGGGCATGTTAGCCTGACGCCGAAAACATTTTCCGGGAAGGAGATACCGGGGTGGAAAAATCAGAAAATCGCAAACGAGTGGCAATTGTCGGTGCCGGAATTTCAGGTCTGGCCGCCGCATGGGAACTTTCAACTCGAAATGTCGACATTCACGTGTTTGAACGGGATGCCATGGCCGGTGGTCTGGCCGGCTGGTTCGATGTGGGTGGGACGACACTGGAAAAATTTTATCATCATATTTATAACAGAGACACCGACCTGATCAATATCATCGGTGAAGCAGGTCTGGGTAACGAACTGGTTTTCAAAAAAACGGTCACAGGCTGTTTTTATGTGAATAAGATCTACCGGCTGAGTTCTCCCATGGATCTTCTGAAATACAAGCCCCTGAGTTTTCCCGACCGGATCCGCCTGGGACTGCTGGCGGTAAAAGCGCGGTTTGTTAAAGACTGGCGGGATCTGGATACCATTTCTGCGAAAGAGTGGATCATCAAGAACTCCAGCCGGAACGTTTTTGAAATATTGTGGGAGCCGCTTTTCCGATCGAAATTCGGACAGTACAGCGGGGAAGTGTCAGCGGCATGGCTATGGAGTAAACTCGTACAGCGAGGCGGATCCCGAAGCAAGGGGGGCGCCGAGGAACTGGGATATCTCAAAGGCGGGTATGGCCTGCTTTTTGATAATCTCATGGAAAAACTGGCTGAGCGGGGCGTGAATGTTCATCTCAACGCGCCGGTGGACAATATCGGTATTGCTGACGGCACGGCAAATGCGGTCAGTACCGGTGGTGATCGTATGGATTTTGATGCAGTGATCGCATCCACACAGATCCCGGATTATCTTAAAATTGCCGGGGATCTGCCTAAAGACAATTTCGACGCGCTTTCCGGAATTGGTTTTCTGGGAAACAGTACACTGGTGCTGCAGTTGAAACGCCGGCTTTCGGACACGTACTGGGTGAATGTTACCGATGTAAACTGCCCGTTTGTCGGGGTTATCGAGCAGACAAATCTTCTGGGAGAAGAGAACTACCAGGGCCATCATCTGGCATATATCTCACGATACATGGATACGGATGATCCCTACTACCGGATGGATGCCGATGAATTGTTTAAGGCTTATCTTCCCTACATTCAGAAAGTGTTTCCCGCATTTTCCGAAGAATGGGTTGAACGGGTGGTTCTCTGGAAGGAACCCTATACCCAGGCCGTAGTATCCGTGGGATACAATGACCGGGTTCCGGAAGCCCGCACACCGGTAAAAAATCTGTATCTGTCAACAATGGCGCAGATTTTTCCGGAAGACCGACAGATGTCCAACGGCGTGAAAAAAGCACGGGAAACCGCACGAATGCTGGCCCGGGATCTGGGACTCGACTAATCTGAAGCTGTCTGGTCGGACCAGAGTCTGATCAGCGCAATCACAACAACACACAGAAAACAAAGGGCATGTCCCGCACCGGACAGTATCACCAGCCAAGCGCCCCCGGGATGCATCCGGGTGATCCACCAGCCGCCGATATCCAGAAGAACAAACATCAGGCCACCGGTGAGACAGATCCACTGTAATCGGGAAACTTGCCCCAACTTCATACTCAATATCCCCAGACAGAAAAAAATAAAACCCATGCCGAACAGATGCTGATGACTCAACCGGGCCAACCGGTGCCAGGAAATACCTGTATCTGGTCGGGTGTGCCGGATCACATCCTCATATGAGGCCAGTGGGGAAAATGATGCCTTCCCATACTCATCGTGACAACGGGTGCACCGCTGATCCAGAATATCCTCAATCTCCGGATAATCTTCCCGGAGAGCCCCATCAGAAATCCAGATTTCCAACACTGTTTTCTCGTCATCACTTTCCAGAAATCCACCCATGGGACCATCGATCATCATCTGGAGCCGGCTGATTCCTTCACTGCCGTGAAAATGCAGCACCAGATCACGGGGTGTCAGCGCATTCCGGCCGTCCACACGGTGATGAGTCAGATACAGATTTGCCATTGCCGCCAGGTAACCGGCGGACAACACAACAAGAAAAAGTGCAAGAAAACTGCGGCGGCTCATTATCGGAACGATGTATGACACATACTGCAGAGATTTTCATACTTCTTATAAGCAGAGAATGAATTTTTCGACCCTGCACTTGCCTGAGTGGCGACGTTTGCTGCCTGTTGCTGAAGCTCCGATGCCAGTGACTTGAACTCATCCAGTTTGTCAGAACCTTTATGGGGTGTCTGAGTGGCTATGAGTTGCGCCAGAACGGCTATGGAACCGGCAATTTCTGTGAGCTTCGGTTGATTCGCCTTTTTTGAGTAACTTCTAAAACTCTTCGTCACGTCTTTCAATACGCCCATAAGATTGGGCAGGTTGACGTCGAGTTCCTTGATATCTTTTGGACAGCCGCTGCACCCGTCTTTCTGCAGGCTCACACACGGACTTTCCTTGTCTTTACAGTAATAAAACACATCTCCTGCATTGGTCAGACAGATCAGCGGTCCTGCCATGAAAGAAAGTAAGATACCTGCTGCGATAAAAAGATTGATATATGATAAGCGGTTCATAACGGATCCTCCTCGAAAAAAAGTTCCCGGTTCACCGTTCCCGGTTCCCGGTTTTTTAAGTTAAATCGATGTGGGTGTAATCGTTGGAGTTGACGTGTTTGGCAGTGGTGTGGATGTCTCCATTGGAGTCGGTGTATCCGGTGGTGGTGGTGGGGTCGGTGACATTGTGGGTGTCTCCGTTGGAGTCGGTGTAGCCGTGGGTGTCTCCGTCGGGGTTGGTGTGTCCGGTGGTGGTGTGGGGGTCGGTGTCATTGTGGGTGTCTCCGTTGGAGTCGGTGTAGCCGTGGGTGTCTCCGTCGGGGTTGGTGTAGCCGTGGGCGTTTCTGTCGGAGTTGGTGTATCCGGCAATGGTGTGGGAGTTTGGGTTGGTGTCGGTGTGTTGGGGATTGCATCCGTCCAACTGAATCCAATCAGGTCAAGATTAGAGTAAAGTTGATTGAATCCGGGATCAGTAATCGCTGCATAAAATTTAGCCATACCGTTCCCGGCTCCGGAGGGCCACTCAAATTCGGGTAGAATTACATATGTTGTGTCACCGGGAGGGAAAACTTCCGCATAATAATCAAAAGATGAAAAACCCGGAGCGAAGAAATACGTGTTATAAACGTCCAACAGAACAAACAGGGGATATCCCTGTAATTGGTAATTTTCATTATTACTCACCGTGCAATTCAGATAAAAAATATCCCCCTGATAATACAGCAGGCGCGGCATTTCAATATTGACCTGAACAGAAATGGGTGGTGTCGGTGTTGGATTATTTCCATACCGGGCATTCATACCATTCTTATCGCCTGTACTGAGGTGATCTCTCTGACCGATTTTATCCTGCCATGACTGATTTGGCGGCAGCACGGTAATGGCAAGATTGGAACAATTGCATGTGTAGCCGTAATCACAATCAATGGAAAACGCACATTTCGTGTAGTGCATAACAGAATCGAAATCATAGCCCCCGTAATTCTCGGTTTCCCATACTGTAAAATTATCTTCAAAATCGTCTTGAATGTTGGAATAATCAACGTAAATATAATCATCTCGTTCTGTGCGCTGGTGTTCATGACCAGATCCGAGTGCGTGCCCGATCTCATGCACGATAATAAATTTGTATCCCCAACTGGCAATGCTCATATCCTGTCGTCCGCCAATCATTCCGACATAGGACCAGTTTCCTGTACCTGAGAACACATAAATGTAATTATTCTGATTTGTTCTTTGAATAAACTTTAAATCCGCAACGTCGGACCATTCACGGGAAGCCTCCAGCCACAGTGCCTGTTGTGTCGGCGTCAAACCGGGATCAAAAACGTAATAAACATTACCATAAGTCCATCTGTTCCCGGCAAATCCACTCTTTTCCTGATCCGATACCCGAAAATGCATATCATCGATCACAATAACATCTTCCGCTGTGTACGCTTCCGTTACTTCTGCCTGGTCTGTGGATTGACGAACCGGTTGTTCCGGGAAAAAGGTGATTGAGTGAACAGGAGATATAAAAAACGTGATGATTATGAGGGATGCTGCCATGAAAACTGAATATGCGGGGACGTGCCTGTATTTCAAATCACTACCTCCTTTGCACGGTGCGATCTGATTTTAATAAAATGAGATCCGTTTGTCCATTTTTCCATGTCAAAAGGAATTGGTACGGTTAACCTGTTTTTTCATTCGATGGACTTACACCCCTTAACGTACTCGCAGAACACCGTCAGCAGGGAGATTCTGAATGTGGTGTCGAAGATTGTCCATCGATGCGGGATCGATATCCTGATCCTGGAGTGACTCTTCCAGGGCGGTGTTTAAATCCTCCCCCAGCTTCAAATGCAATTCCTGAAACAGCGTGGATTCTGAGATATGCTTTTCACCGATAGCTTGCGGTACCGCTGCTGATCCTTGGAATATCCACCTGGATCCGATGTCTGATTGTTGAGGATGGAGTTGGGAATGCAGGGATATCGCTTCCATTGTCGGTTGAGTCTCCGGTCGGATTTCTCCGGAAGGTGCATGGTATGGCAGCGCCCAGAGGGAAACGGCGATACATCCCATGATGTAAATAATAATGCGGTTCTTTCTGATGAAATTTTTCATGGCAGTCTCCTTGTTTGGGTTTCCTGTTCCGTGCCCTTCGACGGAGCCTGTCCTGAGCGAAGCCGAAGGGCTCAGGGTGACCGTTTTGGCGTTCCCGGTTCAGGGTTCCCCGTTCAGAGCTGGGATGTTGAAGGATCCAACCGGGAACTCTGAACCCTGAACGGGGAACTCTCAACTTCTTACATCAGAGTTCCGGCATAGGGCCCGCCATGACCGAATCCGACCATCAGAAGAAATCCCCGGACACCCATAATTAACTCCGTCAGGAAGATATACTCACCATCCAGTTCATATCCGCTTTCCTTGTGGATTTGTCCGGTAGCCATACTACCTGAAGCCAGGAGCCAGAATCCATATGGATTGGCGGCAAAGGCATGGGGAAAGATCATGGGCGGGAGCAAATACTCGCCGGTTTCCGGATTCCATACCGCCGGGCAGTTCCATGGGTTATCATCCAGCGTAATATGTCCCAATCCATTGAGCGGCCATCCCAACTGCCGGGTCAATGCCGTTTCCGGGAGAAGGTCAAATACGTCGGCAATATACCGGTTCCATTCAGCGTTCAAAGCATCAATAACATCATCTGTGAACAGTTCCGTCAGAAAATCACAGGCTTCAGGATTGTAAGATTCATTACCGGGATCGCAAATCTCATCAATCATCTCATGTATAAAGATACCGGGCTGATCTTCTTCCATGGGGAGATCAACTTTCACTCCCGCTGCCCATTCACCCAGAGCGATCCCCATGTGAAAGGTAGATGTGAGATCATGGAAGTCCAGACGATACTCAAGCGCGTTAAAGTCATTGCCGCTTTCCCCATGGACCGGGACACATGTCATGACCAGTAATAAAAGAATGATTCCTGTGATTCCTTTTGGTGCGTTTTTCATTGTTTTCTCCTCTCTTCAGGTTAAAATTACTTTTACGGTTTCGTAGAAGCACCCTCTCATATGGCAAAGGCCGTGCCAAAGAATTTGAAAACCGGATTCCTAATCGTATAAATCATTTAATAATATGAGGATAAAAATTTTCACAGTTACGATTCCCTCTTTTAAACCTTGAAATAACAGACTTGACACCGTTAAAAAAACATGTAAACTTTACGTTAAACTTTACGGTTTACAGGTGATGGGAGGAAACCGGTATGATGCGAGGTCGTTTAAAGCGTTCATTCATAATGGTTCTGGTCATGCTGGTGATCTGGATTGCGGTGGATACGTTGATTCTGGGTGTGGTTCATCTGGAGAAACCGTTTCCGGGATTTTTCATCGATGGTCATGGTGTTGTGGGATATGTGCATCTGCCCTGGTGGGAGGGTTATCAGTCCGGCCTTCGGTTCGGTGATACTGTTCTCGATGACGGTGATCGGGATGAATTGTACCGTGTTCGGCAGGGCCGGACAGAGCGGCTCATAAAGATACCGGGATCGGTATTAAAATCATATGATCTTGTTCTGGCCATGGGCGCACCCTGGCTGGCCGGGATCATGCTTCTGCTTGGCGGGAGTGTGCTGTTGTTCGGGATACGTGGGCGGGGGTCGCTGCGTTCCATGGGATTTTTACTGTGTACAGGCGCGGTGTTTATGGTCACTACATTTGATGATTGCACGACTCACCGGTACACGTGGTTACGGGAATACGTCTCCTGGGTCATGCCCCTGCTGGCCCTCTATCTGGTGCTTTCTTTTCCGGCTGCGCGAAACTGGCTGAAACGGTCCCGGCAGTGGATTTTCGCATCGATTATTCTTGTTCCGGCACTGGTCACCGCTGGTTCCATTATATTGACTGATTCCGGCCCCGCGGGACTGTCCCGGGAGTGGTCGGTCCGGTTTGCTCTCCTGTTTCTGGCGTCGATGATAGCACTGATTTCATCATTGACAGCTCACTCACTTCCGGAACGGAGGCAGGCCGGGGCCGTCTTCTGGGGAGTGACCATTCCATTCACGATTCCCTGTGGTCTGGCGATGATGCATTATCTGGGGCTGGAACCGTTTCTATCCACTGCTATGGTGTTTTACACCATCGTTGTTGCATTAATTATCGGCGGTGTAATGACATTTGTGTATCTTCTGCGTCCCAATTATCTGGTGTACCGGTTCCAGATGCCCGGGAAACATCCGGAGGATTTTTACCGCAAGATGTTCACGCTTTTCAGAGATACAGAAACCTTTCAGGACCAGCTTCGAGGATTGATTTCACTTATTACAGAAAAATATGAAGCCATTGGGGGCGTTGTCAATCTTCGATCCGGAACCGTGGAGGCGGACTCTCCGGAGTATCAGGCATTAAATGCGAAAATATCTCCAGAAGTATTTCTCACCCTCTGGGATAAGGCGGAATCCGATCCGGCACCGTTTGCTCCGGCGGATCCCATTCCCGGAATCGCATTGTGTGTTCCCCTTCAAATGGATCATACCGTGGAGGGGCTTCTGTTGCTGGGCGCCCGACGGGGTCGATGGGGGTATTCACCTGAGGAGATTTCAGAGATTCATGCGGTGGCTAACCAGGTGGCAATTGCTCTGGATCGCCGCAGAGCACTGGATGAACTGGCCCGTCACAGCCGGGAACTGGAAAGCTCGGTTGAGGAAAAAACCGAGGCACTCAGGGAAACCACCGGTCAGTTGAAAACTGTGATGGATGAGAAGGAAACCATGCAGAGCCGTATCGTAGACCTGGAAGTGGATTACCGGCTTCTGGAAAAACGGATTGCTGATGCACCGCTGGCCGGAATCATCACCAATGCCGCTGTGATGCGGGGCATTATCGATGAAACCCGGAAACTGGCTGCCAGTAATGCAGGGATTCTCATCACCGGCGAACCGGGCACCGGAAAAGATCTCATTGCACGGGCCGTTCACCGTCTCAGCAGTCGCAGCGATAAACCGTTTGTTCATGTGAACTGTGCCGCCATCCCGGATACACTTTTTGAAAGTGAGTTGTTCGGACATGAACCGGGTGCGTTTACCGGCGCTGGGGAGAAACGCAAGATCGGTCTGTTTGAGCAGGCCGGGAGCGGGACGCTTTTTCTGGATGAAATCGGTGATCTGGGTTCGGCTGCCCAGGCGAAACTGCTGCGAGCCATCCAGGATAAAACCATCCGGCGTCTGGGAAGTTCAGAAGAAATAACGGTGGATGTCCGGCTGATCGCAGCAACAAATCATGATCTCAATCATGGGGTGGAAACCGGTGACTTTCGAGCGGACCTTCTATCCCGGCTTCAGGTGGGTCTCGTCCATCTGCCGCCGCTCTGGGATCGGCGGGGGGATACCCGGCTTCTGGCGATCCATTTTTACTCACATTTCTGTCAGGAAGAAAACAAGACACTGCTGGGATTTACACGGGACGCCCTAGACATGATCTGCACCACCCGGTTTCCAAACAATATCCGGGATCTTCAAAACACGATCTGGAGGGCAGTGATTCGTGCACCTGAGGAGACGCACATTGATATTGAGCATCTGACCCTCCCGGGTGAAAATGGCTCCGGAACCGATGGATTACCCCGGGAAAAACCGGTGGCGCCGGTCCGGGGAAAGCGTCTGAGCATCTCCCGGGAAGCGCTTCAGCGGCTTCTGGCGGAATGCAACGGCAATCGATCGGAAGCGGCACGCCGACTGGGGGTCACCCGGCAGACAATCTGGCTTAAGATAAAGCAGTTTGGAATATAGCAATAAGCGGATTAAGCTGTTCCGTCAAATGGTCCTTCGTCCATTCCTCTTCTCATCCCCAATACCCCCATTCTACCATATCCACAACCCCGATAATCGCAGAAGTGGTGGGATCCAGAAATGCCGACCAGAACTTCAGGCCGGTGGCTTCCCCGGGGTCCGTTTCCGGCCATATGAAATCCAGGATCGTTTCATGAAAATCATCACCGGTTAGAATGGTGCGGGTGGTTTTGTCCGTTGTTTCGGACCAGGAAGGCCAGAACCAGAAACTGCCATACACATCCAGCAGAATATAGTGGTCCAGTGTGATTTCGAAGCCGGGATTGCACCATGCGCAGGTCAGCAGGAACCGATCGTCGGTGGTGAACATGGACTGGTTCAATGCGATATCCGGTGAGAGGGCCGGACAGGCGGGTGTGAATGTGGGTGACGGCGGTACCGGTGTATGGGTCGCGGGTGAAAGCGTAGGTGTGCGGGTCGGTGATGGCGTGTATGTACCGGCTGTCGTGGGGGTCGGTGTGGGCCAGACATCAGACGGGCTCGTGGGTGTGGATGTCGGTGTGGGCGGGATCGGCGTATGGGTGGGCAGACCCGGCGCCGTGGTGGGCGTGGATGTGGGTACAGGCCGGGCGCGAAGACCATACAGGTTCTGTTTTGAATTCCAGAGCATGAATACCACGTAAAATCCGCCGTCCGGCAGCGGGGCGGCTGCCCGGGAAACATACTCATGTTCAAAGTCCGGACTGATTGTAGTATCAGCGGACCACGTCATGCCCTGATCCTCGGATTGGGACATGAATATCTGATACCCGTAATAATTGATATCCTCATTCCAGACCGCAACTAATACACCATCTGTGGTGCATACAATATTGTGAACACCGATGTCACCGGCATCATTATTGATGGTGACTTCCGTATCTTCCCATGTGATTCCGCAGTCGTAAGACCGGCAAAGCTTGAGATCCGCGAGATATGCGCCGATTGTGTTCTGGAAAAGAATGTACATTACATTGGATTGATTGTCCATTGCCAGCAGGGGCATAAATACATACCCTGTGTAATTATCACTGCTGACTTGTACATTGGGTGACCAGGATATACCGCAATCCGTTGTGTGTGACGAATAGACCTTGCTTCCATTGTTGTTCCGCCCGTCTTCCCATACGCACACATACGATCCATCGGAGCATACCAGGAGATCCGGATCTCGTCTCGGAGAAGTATTTCCTACCGAATCATCCACCCGGATATCCGGATTACTCCATGTGTGTCCGTCATCCAGAGAATATGAACTGTATATGGTGATGCCGTCTTCGATTCCTCGGTCTTCCCAGGTGCAGATGATGCAATCATTTGACGTGGCAATCGCCATGCTGCTTGTATGTGGATTTATTTGATCCTGAATATGGCATTCCGGATGATAATAACTTTCACCACCATCCACGGATACTGAGGAATGCAGTTCAGAACTTATAGGTTGCGTGTAAACCGCCGCAAAAATCCGGTCTTTTCCCGCATAAAAATCATTGTATGTCGGGTGGCATAAGAATTGATCGCCGTCAATCCGGACGGGCGGGGACCAGACACAACCATACGTATTGGAAATGGACGACACCAGCCAACCTTCGTAATACGCAAGAATCAGGCGGTCATCATCATCCAGACTCAACCAGCATTTTCCTCTGTACCAGTCAAACGGGGTGATTCGCACCGGATCGTCGAAATTAAAATCTACAGCCGCCACAGGACTGATATCGGCAATAATGACCACCAGACACAGGGATAAGAGAATGAATCTGAATCCGTAATTATTCATTCCTCTTTCAAGACCCGCCGTAGCTTTATTACTTGTATTCTTTCTGGTTTGTGCGTAGGCGGTTTGTTCATTCATCTTATCATTTTTCCTTCGGTATCTCCTTAATAAAGTGTAAACAAACCGGAAAAAGAAATCAAATTCGCAATAAAGTTGCAATTATGCATTTTTTTTTTACATAGTTACTTACAGTTTTTTATTAAAAGAAGGGAGATTCTTCATGAAACGTGTATTTTTGGTGATTTAATGACAGGCATGTTGTGTCAGATGGTGTGTTCCGGTCAGACCGTGGATGACTACTACATCTTCGATACGCACCTGCATAACCTTGTCCATGGTGTCAATCCGGAACTTACAGAATATGTCGGATCAGATCTGGCGGTTCTGGAAGGTGGTGGCAGCATGTTGAGTCAGGCTGCACATAACATAAACACGGAGTTGATGAGAGACAACTTCATGTTCCTGTCCGGCGGGGGCGAGACTCTGATCAAACGGGCGATATTCAATGGAGGAAACCTGGTGAGAAGGTCCGGTTGGAGCGCTTCGACATGTGAAAACCACTATCTTTCTGATTATCTCGTGAGGGATCCGGCCCCGGATGATATGAAACTGTTTTCCATTGATCATGCGGATATGAAATATCACTTATTTCCATCACTGATCGGGTTCAGTCCAAGTCGTGCAGGCAGTTTTTCCACTATGTTTCTAGATGATTTGTTTGATATGGGATACCGCTGGATTGGTGAAAAGCTGGGGGATCCCTGCTGGAAGCATCATCTGAGTGGTAATGACCTGGAAGGATCGGCGATATGTACAAATCATCCATCCTCCATCATGACGATGATTATGCAAAAATGTGGTGCACGGGATGTTCCCGTAGCGACCCACATGCCTCAGGTCGGTGCGGAGACATGGACAGCCTTTGTATCGCATGAGCCGTATGAATGTCCCGGACCTTCAAATGACTGCAATGAATGTCTTCAATACCTGAACATTCTTGAGATGACGGACAGGATGGGCGTGGATATTTTGCATTGCATGGGCAGCGCCAATCTTATTGTTGATGAACCCTACCTGGCAAGTGTTGCGACGGCTTTTGATTATCTGTTTGATAAACATGAAAGTCTGCATCTGGAATTGATCATGGCTCACATGATATATCATGAGGGTCACCAGGAATGGAAAGCTTATACTCCGGGTAGTAACTATAACAGGGATTATCTGCTGGATACCTATTTTGATCAGGGCGCCTGGCGAACGGAAACATCATATCCGCTGCAAGTGATTTGCGATCATGCCGACCGTTTCACGATTTGTTCCCACTCGGATCCCTGGTATAATTTTTCCCCCCGGGATTCCCATGGACCGATCGGTGATGATGAGATGTGGGAAGAGGAATTTCAGCAAAACTACCCCCTTCGGGATGTGTGGAGTAATCTGCATGTGGCGTTTGCAGTGGGGAAATACAATGCTGGTTCTCAAACACCTGTATATAAGCGTGATCCGGATGGTACGTGGGCGCCGTTTAACTGGAACAACGGTGTTGTGGATCTGAACGGGATTATTGGAATAAACCACAAGAAATACACTGCGGAATACGATTTGTATGTTGTGGGAAGTGAAAACATTCAGATGCAAAATAAAGGACGGATTTTCAAATACAATTCCCAATCACAGGTTTGGACGGATTTGTGGACGATCGAACCGGCAATCGCGGACAGTACTTTGAACGATGTGTGGGGGCCAAACCATGAAGGAAAATTTTTTGCAGTGGGCAACGAGGATACCCTCGTCACTTTTGATGCAGGAAATGTTAATGTGGAGCATTTTGGAGATGGTAAAGATTTGAATGCTGTTATTGGGTACAATGATTCCCACCCAGATAATCCAAGTCATCAATATTTCATTGTGGGTGATGAGGGTTTTACCTATTTCCTGCATTCGATGCTTCCTGGTGTATGGATACGAATCGATGCACCACATGACGTCAATATAAACGATGTGTACGGTACACCGAAGCGGCCCGGTAACTCCGGATGGGAGTGGGTCTATGCCGTGGGCGATTATAAAACAGGGGAACAAAATCCCAGTGTTTTTTACTGGGATAAAGACTTAGTGAATTGGCGGCTATATACGGATGACGCCGCATTTAAACCTGAAGCCAACGTCGATATGTTCGGTGTTCATGGCGGTGACAGATACAAATATGAGCGATACATCGTCGGCGCTGACAATACTGTATTGGAGCGGAAACATGCACCCACGGAATCCAAGACGGACATGGATATTGATGAAGAGAATGCCGAATTTGAAATCATGGATGTCAATACCGTGGATACCGTCAAGTTTTCAGCCGTTCACGGCGTGAACAGTTACCGGATATTCGCCGTGGGAAATCAATTCACCACACAGGGTCGTCAGTTTATTTTCGAAGGTGAACGGTCCCGGGAGTGGTTTAACGCATATTGGATGACCTTCTTTGATATTCTGATACAGTATGCGAATGAACATGACACTGTTTATTCCGGGGATGAGATCATTAAACGGATCACTCACTGTAATGTAGAAGAATTAATCGGTGAAAAACCTCTGGAAGGTACAGGTGAGTATTATAATTGTTCCTATTCCCAGGGAAATCCATTTTTATTCCCCAAAACGACAATCACGGATTCCGCAAGTTATTCAAATGGGGAATCGCTTGTCTGGCCGGATCAATCGATTGTGATCGCATCAGACGTTGTGTTGGAATGCAACGGTGATCTGGAACTGACGATTACCGGTGATCTGACGGTGGAACCCGGTGCAACCATCACTACTTCAGGCATAGATGGTGCTTCAGGCGGAAGTTTGACCATCAATGTCGGAGGGTTATTGACCGTGCACGGTGAGATCACAACAAGCAGTGCGGCATCACTGGATTCCGGGGGAAATTCACCTTCCGGTGGTATTTTGTCCATCACAGCAGAAAAAATCTACGTTGGATCGGATGGTAGTATCCGTGCCGACGGGTTGGCCCCGGGTAGTCCCGGTGGCGCCGTCACCCTCACCGCAGATAATGTGTACAATGCGGGATACATCACTGTGGACTGTGAAGGTGAGTCCATGACTGACCGTGTAGCCACAGCCGGTGATCTTACCATCAATGTGGGGCAATGGAACCTGATCAATACCGGTCTGATCAGCGCCGTCGGTTTGTTGGGTGACAACGGCAGAGGCGGTTGGATCCAATTAAATGCGGATGCTGGTTCCATCTATAATGAAGGTCACCTGGATGTGTCTACTTATGGTTTGTTTGAAGACAACGGTGACAATCCGAAGGCGGGCGATATCGTTCTGGTGTGTATCCAGGGTGAGGTAAACAACAACGGTGTTATAGAGGCTGAGAACAAGCTGGGGGACAATGGTGAAGGTGGTGTCATCGATATTCTGGCCTTGGACGGTGACATCAATAATGCCGGAACCGTGTCCGTTGACAGTTACGGCCTTGAATCTGGAATCGGCAGTCCAAAAGCAGGCGATATTTATATCATCACCTCACAGACATTGGAACAGACCGGCGATATCAAATCCGAAGCGGTTGATACTGGTGATCCGGATCAGGCTGGGGTTATTGAACTTATTTATGAAGAGTATTCTGAATGAAAAAAGGAGCGGTCCGAAGACCGCTCCCAATCAAATCAGAATAAAATCAGCCGGATCTACTGATGCCAGCCGAATGTCCACATACCCAGTTCACCGAACAGTCCTGTGTATCCGGAATCGGTCATGGCGGCATAGAACATAACGCCAGTGGCATTGCCTGCATTGGCCGGCCATGGGAATTCCGGAAGCACAACATAATCTGCTGTGCCGACATCAAGATCAATGGGCATATTGTCGAAGGTGGTGTTGAATGACGGCCAGAAGAAATAACTGCCGTAAACATCCAGAATCACGAACAACGGAACGTCTGTGTATGTATCCGGACCGGGATTACAGACGGTGACGGTACAGGATACCATGTCACCGGGACCGAAATCCGTGCCGGGCATATACAATTCCGCACCCAGTGTATCGCATGTGGGCGGCGGTGTGGGTGTGGCGGTGGGCGCCGGGGGCGGTGTGGGCAGGGTCACGTCAAGACCAAACTCATCAGCGATGAGAGCTACCAGGTAATCCTTTGTGCTATAACCAGTGCCGTCCACCAGACCACCCATCTCGAAACTGAGACCCACCGTGGTGTAATCAGCGTTCCGGCGGATGACGCCATTGAGATAGTCCGGGTCACCGTTCCGGAAGAGTTCCGCGGATTCCGGGCTTTTCAGTTTAAGCGTATCCATACTTGCATTGTCACCGGTATAGGCAAAATTCAAGCCATCAGCGATTTCGCCGGCAGCGCCTACGACAGGACCGGTATCTCCGGAACCACCACCGGTTCCGCCGATTCCGAATTTAAACCAGACACTGGGTCGGGGATCATCATCGTTCCAGAAGTTTCCACCTTCCAGATAGACTTTACCGTGACCTTCAATATACGCAACCAGATCGTCTGATGCGGCGTTACCAATCATCCCGGAGTCGTTTCCAACGCCCATGCATACCCAGACTGATTCATACAGTTTGAGAAGCGGGGGGATTTCCGTGTAATATTCAGTCGCTAATCCCAGACCAATGAGCGTATCTCTGATAACCGGACCGCTGTTGGTGTTTCCATCATAATCCAGGACCAGTGCCGGAATGGGATCCGTCATGGTCATTGTGTGAGAGCCTGAGGCGGGATGAAATGCGGTATTCTGTGCAACAGAAGAATCCGTTGCCTGAATCCGGTACGTCACCACATCACCGGTGACAACAGTGCCTGTAAACTCACCTTCCCAGTGGCCGGGTTTTGTTTCCGCCATCGCCGCTGTCTGAGTGGATCCTCCGTTGACTTCCCACAACAATTCAACCGTGGCTACCGAAAGTTCATCCGTGACATCGGCCATCATGAGCGGGCTGAATTCCGGAGCCAGCCACCTTGAATACGGCGTATGCGTGATTACCGGCGGAAAGGTGTCCACCAGCACCATGAATTCATGGGGTCTGTCCGGCGCCGTCAGAGGATTATTGGCTTCCTTGCCATTGTCAGATTCAGCGTGGATATAATAATATACCGTGGTGCCGGCACTCTGGGCAGGAATATCACAGGTGTAATCGTCGCCACCGCTGGAGACCATATCAACAGCAGTGAACGTCGATCCGCCATCGGTGTTCCAGTAAACTTTCAAGCTGGAACCGATGAGATTGCCGCCGGAACGGATCTCAGCATCCACCGTGTAATCCGTGGACACGTTTTCCGTATTGGAAAGCGAATCATGCTTGATTTTCACAAGGGGCGGAGAATACGTATTTATTATACCTCGAATGGTGTTTTCATAGTAGCCATACCACGTGTATTGCACGATAAGTGTATCATCGATAACGGTGTTGTGCGGGACGTAACCCATGCCGTACTGATTCCATACGGTACCGTTGGCGTCTGAGAGTACCGGGTAAGTCAGATCATGCTTTTCGATCCAGGCCTCACATGCACTCTGAGATTCACCGACACCGATGGCGAATACCATCACCATTTCATCTTTGTATTCCTGATAAAGCGCTTCTAAATGAGGAGCCTCCTCATTGCATGATGGTCAACTGGCTCCCCAGAAATTAATAAGAATTACCATGCCCTCGTAATCATACAACGAATAGTTGGTACCGTAGGCATCCGGCAACGTCCAATCACTGACATGATCACCAACACCGTAGGCGCCAAAAACCACGCCACCCGCCAATAACAAAATCATTATTGCAGGCAAGAAATGTTTTACTCTCATTTTAGTTTCCTCCATTGCAGCACCGATCACTCAGGCTGACTAAAAAAAATTGAGACACACATGAAAACTCAAAATTGCTTCATAAACTTCCGACGATTACCATCGGAATTAAACAGGTTTACCATATTATCCCGGCTCTTCTGACATCCGTCCCGAATTTCAGGTTCCGTCCGATCCGCGGGCTTTCCATTGTTCTTCATATGTCCCCGGGATAAAGAACCCAGACTGATATCCGATAAATACGTTTCAATGGCGCTTCCAAGATTGCCCCAGAACTCCCGGGTGACACATCCATCAGAATCTGCACATAACTCCGGTTCAGGCACGCACTCTGCAAAAACAAGCGGACCCTCCAGCGCAACCATCACTTTGTTTAAATGAATCTCATCCGGGTTCCGGGTCAGAACATAACCACCGGACTTCCCACGAATACAGTGAATTAATCCGGCGTTCTTCAGTGAAGATAACAGGGAATGCAGATACTTCGGCGACAGATTCTGCTGTTGAGCGATTGCGTCCAGATGTACGGGTTTATGACCATAATTCAGTGCAAGCTCAAGCATTGCTCTGAGTCCATATCGTGCTTTTGTTGAAATCTTCATACCGTAAATCCCACCAAATCCATCAATTTGGTAGATTAGTCAGAGTGCACGGCTCTGTCAAGAAAACCTGGTTGTTTTTTTCTTGTTAAGCCGACCGGCCGGATTCGTTTAGCTTCACCCGGTGATACATGCCGTGGGTTTTTCTTTTTTCCGCTGGGGTTCATCCGCGTTCAAATGGCACTTTTTATATTTCTGTCCGCTGCCGCACCAACAGGAGTCGTTACGGTTGAGCCAGATATTCTGTTTTTTATTTTTGGGTGAGTAGAATAAACTGAGTATTGATTTTAACATGATGCCTCCAAAAAAATAAAAGACAGATTTGATTTCCATCTTCAAGCTTGGTCCAAAACCGGAGCGATGGTAGGGCGATCATTATCGGATTGCAAGGGAAAATCAGATAAATTTCAGTTACGTCCCAATTTGCTGTGACAAATATATGACACACAAGTGACAAAATGCATTAAAATAGCCAGTGAGGATCAAAGGGGTTTTTCTTTTTTTGAAACTGATTCCAGGAGATTTTAGAAATGAATTCAGAAGAACGATTCAAACGAGCACTGGCATTCGAACCGGTGGATCGACCACCGGTTTGGATCATGCGGCAGGCAGGCAGAACATTACCGGAATACCTCGAAGTTCGGAAGAAGTATTCATTCTGGGAAATTTGCAAGAGTGCGGAACTGGCGGCTCTGGTGACTTTGCAGCCTCTCAAACGGTTTCCCATGGATGCAGCGATTATTTTCAGTGATATTCTCACGGTGCCCGCTGTCATGGGGATGGACGTGAAATTTTCCGGCGGTCTCTCGCTGTCACCACCCATTCGGAACATCCGGGACATTCATGCTTTAAAAACTCCTGATGTGACAAAAGAGTTGGGATATGTTGCCGACGTCATCCGTTGTGTTCGGAAAGAAGTGGGCCATGAAAAAGCCGTACTGGGATTTTCCGGTGCGCCATACACACTGGCCAACTACATGGTTGAAGGGGGCAGCAGCAAACATTTTTATAAAATCAAGAGTTTGATGTACACGGATCCTGAGGCGTTTTCCACACTGTTGTCCCGCTTGTCAGATGTTGTTGTTGAATATTTGGCCATGCAGATGGATGCCTCGGCAACGGCGGTGCAACTGTTTGATTCGTGGGCCGGGGAGTTGACGCCCGAAGATTTCCGCCGATTTGTTCTGCCCCATGTTCAGAGCATCATTTCCCGGCTGAAATCAAAAAATGTGCCGGTGATCTATTATGTCAACGGTATCGGAAACCTGGTACCGGAATTAAAAGAGATCGGCGCTGATGTCATCGGCGTGGACTGGCGCATTAATCTGTCCGAGGTCCGGCGGCAACTGGGTGAAAAAACCATTGTTCAGGGTAATCTGGATCCCACCCTCCTGTTCGGTCCGGAAGAGTTGATCCGGGAAAGAGTGTTTGAAATGTTCCGGCAGACCGGCGGGTTGGGTCATATCGCTAATCTCGGTCATGGCGTCATTCCCGAGACACCGATCAGCGGCATTGCAGCGTTTGTTAAAGCCGTCACGGAATGGACTCATGAGTAGTCAACCCATCAGCCCGGCCCGGGTTCCGGGTCATCTCCTGGAAAAATATCACAAAAGCGGGCCCCGGTACACCAGCTACCCCACGGCACCACAGTTTAAAACGGAATTTGAGCCTGACGCTGTTTCCACCCGATGGAAAAACAGTGTGACATCGGAACCGCATCCCGCGTCTCTCTAT
>SWBY01010138.1_pt1 | contig 38829 bp, 38 predicted proteins | sample 4693071 | NCBI WGS metagenome assembly SWBY01 (sample SAMN10267273, study PRJNA491770) | bioreactor metagenome | isolation source: DHS bioreactor inoculated with marine methane seep sediment | place: Japan: Omine Ridge, Nankai Trough | collected 2006-05-06 | reverse complement strand
CAAAGTAGATCAAGTCGGTGGCAAAGTAGATCAAGTCGGTGGCAAAGTAGATCAAGTCGGTGACAAAGTAGATTATAGCAGAATAGAAATAACTTCAGAGATCCATTCTTTGAGGGAAGACTTTAATACTCTCTTTGATACAAGATTATCAAAAATAGAATATGAATTAACCAAAATAAAAGACAAGGTCATGGTTCTGGAATCCTCTACTTCTTTCAATTTAACCGATAAACGAAAGACCTGAATACCTGGGTCTTTCTTCAACAAGTCGCATCCTTCACCGCCAATATCACATCCACTAATATTATCTCTGGCTCCAAATGCACCGCCATTGCAAACGGCAGCCTTGTAATTTCAAGTAGCCTGGGTTCGAAGGGTAGAGAATGGAGGAATTTTACGCTGGACGAGTGTGTATGTCTGCTGGGCATGGGGAGGGGAGCGTTGGAGGTGTAGGGTATATCTGTTAAAATATATAATATATGTGGACTTATAAAAAACAACCACAATCATTAGAAGCCTTTATGATAGTTCAAAAAGAGAAGATATTTTAAGAGACTTGATATTATTTTCTGGAACGGTTTAAAACCACAGAGTGCACAGAGAAAACAATAACGCTCTGTGCTCTCTGTGGTTGATCTTCTTTGCCATGATCCATTTATCCTACTTGACCAGAATAAATTAAAAATGCTCACACACATCTGCCCCTACTCCCTAAAACCGCCGCATAATTATCCCCTCAGCAACCTTTGGCAGGAACAATGTGGATTTCTGGGGAAAATTCTTCATCTCCACATGAGCCTTGTACTCCACATCTTCAATAGCAAGGGGCCTTATCAGGAAAGCCGCATCAAATCCCTGGGTATCAACCTTGTTAACAGCCTCATCCATGCTATCCACAAAGACCACATCATCTGTATTGCCATTATCCACACAGGGCCCGATGACCCATTCATTCAGTACGATATAGTCCAGCCCCACATTCTCCTCCAGTTCCACTGAAAGCCGCTTAACATCCTCTTTATTTGCCCTGAGTACAGAGAACTTATTTCCATCATACAGCCCAATCCGAACGTCATACCTGCCTTCACTATCCTGCAATGCAGTATGGAATCCATCACCCAGTTCCCCGTCCCAGATTGTCTCAAAATACCGCTCCACCTGCAACCCAAGCTTACCGACATCCATTTGCCTTACCACCCTGTGCCAGGGCAGCAACAAGACGGCACGGTCCCCACCTTCCATGAACATCATCATAGTATGGTCCACACCGTCCTTTATGCGAAGTTCATTGGCTGCATTATACCGGTGATGCCCATCCAGTATCAAGACATTCTCATCTTTCATCAGTTGCTGTATCTTCCCGATTATTTCAGTTTCAGTGATCTCCCACAGCAGGTGCCTGGTGCCCTTCAGTTCCAGGTCCACCAGGGGCGCTCGTTCTTCCCTCAAGACCAGGTCTGGTCGCTTAAAGCCCAGGTAATCTTCGAGAATGTTATTAATCTCATGTCCGGGCATGTTGTATTCACATACTATGGGTGAGAAGTTCATGCCGCACGCCTTCATCAGGTTATAGCGTTCAATTGTGTGTTTTTTAAAAATCCTCTCATGCCCAACAATACTACCCCTGCCCAGCTCCTCCACCTTTACAAGGCCGACCAACCCGAAAGCAAAATAGATATTCCTCCTGGCTATTTCGGGTATCTGGCCCAGTATATTTTCAGGGAGTGTGTACCTGATGCCGTAAATGTATAGTGCAGGTCCCGCACGTTCTACAAGTATATGTTCATCAAAAAAACGGTCAAGGCATTTTTTTGCATTTGCGATGAACTCTTCACTGTCAACACCGGTTTTGCGTGTGGTAACATTTATAATATTATTTTCTTCACTGCCATACCTGGCATATTCGGTCTCATCAATAGTATCATAGACCGGACATACCAGCCGGTTTCGCTGTGACAGTTGTGGATTTATAAAAGTGGTTTTGAAAGGTTTTATTGTAACCATGTTCAGGGCACCTTGTGATCATATGTTAAGTACTGTTGTTCCGGACATAAATTCGGAATAAACTTCCAATATTGGTCTCATCTGTTCATAACGAAATGAAATTTAGGTACTGAAAGGCAAATATGTAAAATATAATTTTCGGAATACATGCCTGGTCGTTAAAATAATGTAATATGGGTAACATGGAAGGCGTCAACGGATGGTAAGAACTAACTCATAGGTACGTTACTTAAGTCAAAGTGTTTTTTACGCTTGCGGCAAACCTATGCAAAAACTAGGATATGTTCAGTAAGACTTTTATTGACAAATCCTTATGATATTGTAATTTATTATAATAGTCTAAAATAAATTATAGGTTTTAGTAGGCTTTGGTAAGTACCAATTCAATTTCAATAGATAGTAATAAGTATTGCTGCTTAAATATATAAATAACAATAAAACACTTCATGAAGTTTTACATCGTGATTAAAAATATAAGTAGGTACTATATATGAGGATACCAACAGGCATAACAGGATTCGATGAGCTTATTCAAGGAGGGCTCAAGAAAAACAGGGTGTATTTATTAAGCGGACCCCCAGGCTGTGGTAAAACTACCTTCTGTGTTCAATATCTTTCAAAAGGTGCGATGAATAATGAGCCGGGTTTATATGTAAGTCTTACTGAATCTATAGAAAATATCATATCAGACATGTCCAGTTACAATTTTAAAGTTAAAGAACTTGTAAAACTCGGAATGATTAATTTTATAGATATCGGTCCACAAATGGGTTATGGTCGGGAAATGGCTGTACCAACTCCAGTAGTAATATTCGAGCATATTATAAAACATGTAAAAGAGCATAAAGTTGAACGATTAGTACTGGATTCTCTTTCTGCAGTTCGATTTTCTTCAGAAGACACGACACATACTGATAGAGAAATAAACAGGTTTATGAGGAACTTGATCAAGCTTGAATGTACTACTATTCTTATATCAGAACTTACTAACCCTGATTCCCATACTGCCGAGCAATTTGCAGCCCACGGAGTTATTTATCTTCATCATTTCCTTGATGAAAATACAAAATCCATGGTTCGGGCAATACAAATCGTAAAAATGCGCGGTACAAGACATGACTCAAACCTGAAAAAATTGATGTTTGAAGATGACGGATTAATAGTAGAAAACAAATCAATTGTATAGAATTAGTAACACATCAGGATTCATATAAAAATTGCTATGATATTTGGGAAAAAAGCACGAAAAAAAGCGGCCTTGGTAAAGAATAAATATTGGAAAATATCTACAAATTAGGATTTGAAATAGGATATTTTCACCATAGTGAAGTAGGCTGGGTGAGTAGAAAGTACAAAGAACTTGATGATCTTGCAAAGGGAAATGCAAAAAACATTGATGTTGAGGAATATTATCAAGCAGCAAAACAAGACGGAAGAGAAAAACGGCAAACAGATATTGCAAAAGGTTGTTCAAAAAAACCGGAATTTTCCAGTAGTGAACCACATGAAAAAGTTGAGATAACATCTGCGCAGACAGACACTGAATCAACAGATACGAAGTTATCAGGAAAAAGGGTTGGACCTGTTGATTTCAACAGTCCTGTTGAAAAACCTGAAATTGCATCCAAATCAGGCACCATAAAAAAACCAAACGTTTTGAATGCACCTAAATTTTTAGGATAATTTTCAATAATTAAACGATCTCCAATTCCCCAACTCGTATTCCTGAACCAGTGATCTTACCCACGATCCTGCCACCTGTGATCTTTGCCGCTCGCGGGGCATCCTGTTCTGGCAGCACAATTATAAATCCCATTCCCATGTTGAAGGTCTTATACATCTCAAGATCGTCAACTTCTCCCTGTTCCTGCAGGAACCTGAAAATTGGCTGGGGCTTAAGAGGCGAATGTATATCAAATCCAAGATCGGTAATCCTGTGAAGTTTTAACAGTCCGCTTCCTGTGATATGGGCCAGGCCGTGCACCTCGCATTCCTTTATTACATCAAGTATCTCAATATAGATGCGTGTAGGGATGAGCAGTTCATCGCCTATGGTGGTTTCAGGATTAAGAGGGAACGGGTCATGGTAATTAAAGGTGGATCGCTCAATGATCTTGCGCACAAGAGTATAGCCATTGCTGTGGATTCCTGAACTTGGTACTCCTACCAGTACATCGCCCTTTGTTATGTTCTCACCAGTGATGACCTGGTCCTTCCTGAGAGCCCCCAGGCAGGTACCGGCCAGGTCGAACCCATTGATGATCTCTGGCAAAGTTGCAGTCTCACCACCCACAATGGTCAGCCTGCTAAGTTCTGCACCACGCTGGAGCCCTTCACCTATCTGTGCCATCTGTTCCTCATCCGGCTTTGCGATCGCCAGATAGTCTACAAAAGAAAGGGGTTCTGCGCCTATGGCCAGCAGGTCATTCACATTCATGGCCATACAGTCTATGCCCACTGTATTCCAGCGCCTCATTTCGTTTGCAATGAGGACCTTGGAACCTACACCATCAGTAGCCAGGGCAAGCGCATATTCACCGAACTCGATAAGACCGGCATAGTGGCCGATGTCTGTCAGCGGCGCACCTAACCCGGTACGCTTGTATGTTATTTCGGAGGCAAGCGCCTTGATGGATCTTTCTTCAAGATGTATGTCCACGCCTGAGCTGGCATAGGTCATCTTTTTTGTCATATGCGCAACAAAGGACTTCAATACATCAAAAAGACTTCGAAATACTACAATCTTACAGGGATGCCTTTTCCTGCCAGGTACTCCTTCATCTCTTGAATTGTATATGTGCCAAAGTGTGCAATGGACGCAACCAGTACGGCATCTGCATGGGCATCAGTTATGGCTTCATAAAGATGTTCGAGCGTGCCTGCGCCGCCAGATGCGATAATCGGGAGGTCAACCGCATCGGCAATGGCCCTGGTCATAGGGATATCATATCCAGCCAGGGTACCGTCAGCATCCATGCTGGTTGGGAGAATGGCACCGGCACCTGATCCTTCTACTTGCTTAGCCCACTGGACAGCATCGATGCCAGTAGGTTTGTTACCTCCGTTAACCATAACCTCAAATCCGGATGGCAGTTTTGGGTTCTGCCTGGTGTCTATGGCAATGGTCAACGTCTCGCTGCCGAATTCTGATGACGCTTCTTTCACAAGCCCGGGAGTTCGTACCGCAGCCGAGTTAATTGATACTTTGGATACACCTACGTCCAGCAGTGCCTGGATATCCTGGATACTGCCTATGCCGCCGCCAACGGTTAGTGGTATGGAGATTTTGTCTACTGTTCTTGCCACAGCATCGACCATGGTTTTCCGGTTCTCGATGGTCGCTGTGATGTCCAGGAAAACCAGTTCGTCAGCTCCCGCTTCACTGTAGGCTGCACCGTTCTCTGACGGGTCGCCCACGTCTTTTAAGTCTACAAAATTTACGCCCTTGACCAGGCGGCCGTCCTTTACGTCCAGACAGGGGATGATTCTTCTATAATCCATTCTTATTCCTCTTGGAAATTGGTAAGGGTTGAAATATTACCGCATGATAGTTTTTAATTGTTGTGCTGCAAATGAAGTAGATGAGCAATTTTAGCCTGTGGAAAAGGAATGCGACAAGTATTGTGTTTGAGGGGAGATGTGTAAAAAGTAAGTTATATATCATAAACGCTAATTATCATATATCATGGCTGGTAATGAAAATGTCCTTCCGATCCCTATACAACTGGTATTGGGTGGTATGGATCATATCGAGAGGGAGAATGTATCTGCAGTACCGTATCATTTTACTATTTCAACTGAAGGGAAATGGGAAATGCTTATTTCGGCAGGGGATGTGGAGGTTAAAAAGGGCGATGTTATACAAATCCCTATCAAAAAAACAGTCGTGTATGAAAACACTGTATCATTACCGTGCGCTTTTTGCCACCATGCCCTGGGTACTGTACTTAAGGTGCAATCTGAAGGGATGGCTCTGGTGGAAAGTAAAAGGAATATTTCAAGTATTGTTTTTCTCCCTATACTGGATGGGATGATCGAAAAGGGTGATCTCCTGGGTGTAATTAATGTATTCCCCATAATTGTCAATATATGAAATTTTCCTATATCGAGTCTCCACCAAAGATTTAAATCTACAAAGGTACATTTAAAACTTCACCAACGGCACTTGGTTTCACAGATTTCTAGCATAAAGGCCATACATTATGCGGTGGTAGCCGCAGACGAACCTTGCAAGGTTCGATCAAAGCGTGCATTTCACTCCGCTCAATAGCACAAAAAACCCATACAGCGGGGGTAGCCGCAGACGAACCTTGCAAGGTTCGATCAAAGCGTGCATTTCACTCCGCTCAATAGCACAAAAAACCCATACAGCGGGGGTAGCCCAGCCAGGTCAAAGGCGCAGGGCTTAGGACCCTGTTTCGAAGGAATCCGTGGGTTCGAATCCCACCCCCCGCACCTTTAAATTTTATTACATTAGTTGGTGACAGAAGAAAATCGTTTTTTTTCTTATCCTACATAACTTAAAATTTTTTCCAAGATGGAAGTTGTGACTTACGGAAAATGAAAGAAAAACCTCAAATGATCATTTCATCTTTTTCTTGGCCTTTGCAAGTTTCTTCTTAGCATCACCGCTTCCGGAAGCAGCCATTTTTTCAAGTTCTTCCAATTGTGCCTTTTTCTTGGCACTCTTCCTTCCCATATCTTTCTTAGACATCGCCATAGTAGATATATTTAGAAATCTAAACTACTTAAATTATTCTAGAAAAACCCAGTTGATTCAGCAGTTATTTTTTTCGACGATACCTTTATCCCCATATTTACTAGAAAAATCACATTGTTTTCACCATACAGTACTAAAAATAGGAAAAAATACATGTAAGTTAGGTGTAGCTTTCTTTAAGGCAATATTGTTCAGAGATACTGGCTGTGAGGGAAAGATTTATTACACCTTCAACATCAACTATTCTTATAAAGCTATTGAACTGCCAGATATGTCACGAAATATTATTATGGACAATATGTTCCAGTGGGTAAGACAAGACCTGTCAAATTTAAGGGGAGTAAAGATGTCACTTGTCGCCAGCCAGGACGGCTATATCTTTAGCCAGCCTGCCGGATCCAATATAGAAAAATACGCAAAGGCCTCAGCAACAATGCTGAGAACAGCAGATGTTGCCATATCAAAATCAGGGCAGAATTGTTCAAGGGTCATCATTGATTATCCCAATGAAAGGCTAATTGCAACCCGTGCAGGACCAAAGGCCCTTGTTGCCGTACTGATCGAACCTGATACAAAACTGGACCCGATAATCCCTGAACTGGACAAAGTAGCCCGGAAAGTCCAGGAAATACTGTAGTCCAATAAACTAAATATTTAAGCGTAATCACCCCTTCTTAGCTTAAGAATATCACTATATAGGGGCACTCCTTTGAACGGACCGACCAAACCCATAATATTAGGTATAGAAGGGACTGCATGGAACCTAAGTGCAGCCATTGTGGACACATTTGATGTAATAGCCGAAGTAACCTCTACATATATTCCACCAACCGGAGGCATCCATCCCAGGGAAGCATCCCAGCACCATGCTGACCACATTAAGAGCGTAATATCTGCAGTACTTGCAAATGCCGAAAATGATGGAATTGCCCCCGGCGATATCAATGCTATAGCTTTTTCCCAGGGTCCGGGGCTGGGGCCATGCCTGCGCACCGCTGCAACTGCGGCCCGGGCACTATCCCTTTCACTCGAAATACCACTTATCGGCGTGAACCATTGCGTTGCACATATAGAAGTGGGGCGCTGGAAGACACCATCACAGGACCCGGTGGTACTGTATGTGAGCGGTGCAAATTCCCAGGTACTGGCTTACAGGGCTGGGCGTTACCGTGTGTTCGGTGAAACACTGGATATCGGTATCGGCAACGCCCTTGATAAATTTGCCAGGGGTGCGGGATTACAACATCCAGGCGGTCCCAAGATAGAGGAGCTTGCTAATAATGCATCATCTTATGTGCCGCTGCCCTATATTGTGAAGGGAATGGACTTTTCATTTTCGGGCCTGTCCACTGCCGCATCCGCTGCCCTGAAAACATCCTCTATAGAAGATGTGTGTTTTTCATTCCAGGAAACCGCATTCGCAATGCTGGTGGAGGTCACGGAAAGGGCCGTGGCACATACTGGTAAGAACGAGATACTGCTTGCGGGTGGTGTGGGTGCCAATATGCGGCTGCGGGAGATGCTTGGGATTATGTGTAATGAGCGGGGTATTAAGTTCTATGTGCCTGAGCAGCGGTTCATGGGTGATAACGGCAGCATGATAGCCTACCTTGGACTGCTGATGTTCGAGCAGCAGACCCTGTTGCCGCTAGATGAATCACATGTGCGGCCCAATTACAGGCCCGATGATGTTGTGGTTACCTGGCGTGGGGATTGACCTGGTCGGATACTGTATGCGGATAATTTACTAAACTCCCAAATGACCGATAGGTCAAATGGGAATATTTGTAATTTACAAATCAAGACTATAAAAGCACAAAACCGAATAAAATTGGTATAAAATGAAAAGAGAAACTTGATATTGAAAAATTATGTAATTAATGATAAATCTAAATAATATATTGTTGAATTCCCATTATTTTTACCCAGCCAAACCACGCTATTGCCACTCATTTCTGGTGATGAACAATCAGACTCTATATCACTGATAATAATAGGATCTGGTGGGAAATGATTCTTTTTAAAGCTATTATCCCAATAATAGATGACCTTATATTTATTATATTGTCCAACCCAAACAATTCCCGATTCAGAAATTCTTGGATTTCCAAATGTATTATTACTAATCAAAATAGGATTTGTAGGAATTCCATTGGTATTGAATTTTCCGTCCCAGTAATAAATACTTTTATTATTATTATCTACACTCCAAACAACGATATTTTGATAAATTTGCGGACTTAAATCGTCATAAGTATTGAAACTTAATTGAATTTCCTTTATTTTCCCATCAGATGTATATGTCCCATCCCAATAATAGATTTCAGAATCCTCACCATCTGATCTTTGCCAGACCGCCTTATTATCAGATATCTTGGTATAATATGCTGAATAATCTCCGTCGGTGCATTTTGACTCAGTAGGCCTTCCATCTTCATAAAAAGTCTTATCCCAATAACATATTTCATAATCTCGCCCATCAAATTCCCGCCATACAACCATTAATTCATTAATTTCAGGTGAATAGGCACGACGAGATGGATGTGAAATAATTACAGCTTCATAGGGCTGGGAATTGAGATCATATGTTCTATTCCAATAATAAATCGTATGGTTCAAATTATTAAGTCCTTTCCATACTACTTCACTATTGAACATTGCATGTTCATCAGCATTGTAATCGTAACCACTTAGTATCTTTGGATTGGATGGGGTTCCGTTGATTGTATACGTTCCATCCCAGTAATAAATCTGAGAATTCTGTCCCTTATTGCCAATCCATGTGACTTTTCCGTTATGTATTATTGGTTTAATATCGCGATGACTATTATTGGTAATTTTAATGATGTTAGAAGGTTCATTGTATGGATCGAATGAATGATCCCAAAAAAATATCTCATAATCAGAACCGTCGTTTGCCATCCAAACCACGTGGTCTTTATCTATTTGCGGTAAATCAGGGTAATATGAATCTCCAGGATCCAACATTACTGTTAGATTTGTAATGACTGATTGATTTATTGGATGATGATCAGTTTGAAATTTGGATGTAATATCTGGAATTAATATCAAAAGGATGAAAATAACAATTATAAATGCACTTATTTTGATAATATTCATTTTATTCACTTCATTTAATGAACTTGCAATAAAGAGGAGTTTTTATTTATGTTCTCTATTACCGGTTTAAATATTTATAGGTTGAAATTCCTCACCATTTTGATTACAAAAAGTTTTACCAGAAAAACATGTGTGGTAAATAAATACAATGCTTGAAAATGTAACAACTAAAAAGACAGGGTCAATAATTTTTTAGGACTTTCATTTTAATATTACTTTTTCCCTCATTATTCTTTCTTCCATGAAATAATTATATCTATTATTGAGAATAATAATAAATCACATTTCATCAAGAAACTATCAGTTAAACTAAATATTCAGAACCAGAGATTTTTACTAGATACTAAATGATGCATTATTACGTACATGTTGTTGAAATTCACGGTTTATACGCTCTTCATCCATGTGACCGTTGATTATTTTATATACTGTTTCATAGATCTCCATCAGATCGCTATTCTTCTTTTTCATCCTGTTTCCATCCCTGATTTTTTTCATATCCTTGGAAGTCTTTCTCGTTAAGCTGCAGATAGAATCCAGATTTATTTCAATACCACCAGAAGATTTTAACCTATTATTTTTACTAATTGAAATACATCCAGCATTTATCAGGGTTGGGATTGAAAGGGGAAGAAATATGTTATCAAATCCTTCGGATGAAAATTTCCTCGAACCAACATTGGTGGATATTTCATATACATCCTTACAGAGTTGTTTCACATTTGACCTTCCCTTGCTTTCCAGAGCGATCAAGGTGGACGCAATTATGATATATTCGTCATCACAATCCAGCAATTTCTATCCCTCATTTCTTTATCCTGCTCAATGCAACTCCAATTCCGATGATTGCCAGTCCGAAACTGAATCCGGGACTTTTCTGATTCTCTGCAGTTTGAGGCTCTGGTGAGGCAGTAATATCGGAAATTCCATCATCTGAAATTACCTGTGTTGAGCTTGTTACCGGTTCAGTTTGCCCAATGATAGCAAAACTGGAAAACCCCGGAGTTAATGATGAAAATAAATAATATTCACCATCCTGTCCATTCAGAGTTGTCTCAAGGGGTTGCCATTCGCCTTCATGGAAACCATACATGGTCAACATTGCAGGATCAATATCATTTTCTGCAAACCATTGATAAGGAACCCGGAAATTGATCATTATATCTGACAATCTTCCCTCTGCCCAGCGGTCATATCTCATATAGATATTCAGGAACTGGTTTATTTCACCATCAGGTAGCTTGGAATCCCCTATTTGACTTGAGGGACCATGAAGGACCTCAACCATGCTGGGAATCAAACCGTAGGTATCTTTTGGTATCACCCGGATAGAATCTACAGTGACACCTTCAAATAAATATAGTGCAGGTTCGCTTTCCATCAGGTAGACTCTTGTAAGCATTGAATTTTTGATGTTATTTCTATCCTCACCGCTACTCCCGCCTCCACCTCCGCCTCCACTACTGGAGGATACTGATGTTTCCTTTAATACTGATGTTTCCTTTAAAATACTAAATTGTTCACTATCGAAGGCACCAGAGTTATCAGATACCTGCACTTCCAGGACATAAGAGCCAGGCAGATAGCCCTCATATACTAATGTACCTTCATAGATCCTGGTGCTCCAATTAATATTAGTATATGAAGTCAGATTTGTTTCATTTTTCCAGATTAATTCACCAGTACTTAGATTTTGGTTATATAATATTACAAAGACATCATTGATATCATAGACGCTATTGTTATCACTAGCTTCTACAGATATATCTATGAATAACGTATCTCCGATAAAATTCCCATTTCCTTCCCAATTGATATCAGTAACAACATTATTAATTGTTGGAGGTGCATTTGCATTTCCCCCAACAACCGTCACAGTCGTCCCTATACCGACTGCATTGGCTGGCATTGCCAAAATTATTGTTAATGCTACCAACAATAATGATATTGCTTTCATAGTGACTCACATCTTTCTAGATTTCTTTTTATCACGGAACATTACAAATAACAGCATAACTGCTATCAGGTAAATCCCTTCAAAACCTGGTGTTGATTTTCCAGCTTTCAGTGATACCTCTTTTACTGGGGTTTCCTTTCCGCTGTAGATCACTTTCCCCTTTATCAGATAATCGCCCTTGGATTCAAGCTTAAAGTAGGATACTAATTCTGCTTCTTTATATTTCTCAACTTGGAGTTCTTCACTTGTAATTGTATCAATAAGATTCCCGTCTTTGTAGACTTCTCCCGAGAATTTTGCTGCAGTTTCAATCTCACCTGTATTCTCAAAGTATGCATTGACTTTAACCAATGAGCCTATTGTTGGTTCGCCTTCAATGCGAATATCAGTCAGATTTCCTTGTCTGCTATAAGTACCTACAGGTAATATTTTAAAAGTTTTATCAGATGATCTTAATATTTTTCCATCCAAAGATACTATCACATTTGCTGTATAGTCTCCAGGTATGGTCTCTTCAGTAGTTTTCCATTCAGCAGTGATAGCATTTGTAATAGAAGGTTTGATCGTTGCTTTATCATAAATGAAACTATGTATCAACTCATTATCTTTGAGTATCGTAACCTTGATTTCTGGATTTGCGACAACATTTCCAGTGTTTCTAAACATTGTCTCGACCTTAAGTGGATAACCGGGTTCAATGTTATAAATTGATATACCGTTTACAACTCCATCTATAATCTGATCGCCAGTAACATTTATATTAATTTTTATAGATCCACCAATAATAAGTGATTGTTGACTGCCAGAATCTTCCGCGATCTCTGGAACACTTCTTACATTGATAGTTCCAAAATAGTCTTTACTCACCGCATCAGTAGGTATTTGAAATTTGGTGATTACTGAAATTTTACCATTAGCGGGTACTATAATTGACTGAATTTCTGTATCTGGGTTCTGATAATAGAAACTTACCCAACCTTCAATATCTCCATTCGATGAAAGAGAATAATTTAGATCTTCTTCGGCCATATTAATTATTGTTAAACTTTTTTCATATGTAATCCCTTTTAAAGAATTATTTAGTACCATTTCACCAGGAGATAATCCAATACCTATGGCATCAGCTGAATTGACCATCATGATCAATGTAATCAACATTAAAAATTTTTTCATAATTTGACCCTCAATTGGATAAAAAAAATAGAAAAGAGATACTTTCTATCTCTTTTCATTTTGACATTCGGTTTATACCATTTCCAAAGTTATTGTACCTGTATAGGTATTTGCAGATGTACCATATGGTGCAGTAATGTCAAAGTCTACCTGTTCAGGTGTGCAAGGCACTATTGCAGTAAGTAATGTCTGCGGTGTGTTTGAAAGCTGGCTTATGTCATAACCTGCCAGATGGATGCTCAGAGCAGATGCAGGAATGGTCTGTGATGGTGAATTAACTCCAGTCAAGTCAGAGGCAGATGCATTAATCTGAATATTAACATTACCCTGATTCTTAATGGTTGGTTTTAATGGAGTAGTCCAATCTTCATCACCGCTAATTACCTTTCTTGAATTTACAATTATATTGCCATAAGAAACTGCAGTAAAATCAGTTTCGAAAGCCTTAAGGCTCAGGTATTCGACCTGCAGATATCCTATTGCACCGTCTTGGGTATTCTCTTCAAAGGCTCCTCCGTTGTCGACAACTTTGAAATACACATTATATGTACCTGGTTCGTCATGATTTGACAGAGTGTTACCAATCCTAAATATCTTATACTGGGCTTTTGTTGCTTGAAGTCCATATAACGTATCATTTTTTGCAGCTTCTGTAATCAGATTCATTGCATATGCCTGATTGATAGCTTCTGTCCACTCTGCTACATCCTCGGTTATATCAGTAGCAACAAGTTCATCAGTCATAGCACCTTCGTTAGCATTTCTTAACTGCTCATAGACTGTGGCGATATCAGATATACCGTTTTCATCAGAGACGACAACATATTTCCTGAAAGTCTTTAGTGATTCGGTCATCCCATTACCTGCTATAGGCATCACCTGTGTCATTGTGTCATCGTGTGGTACCAAATCATCACCTGGAATAATACTGCCATCGACCTCATTTTGACTGAGAGCGAACTGATAATTGATTACAGGTGCATTTCCATTGCCCGATACAGCAGCTGTGATATCTACAGTCTGCGATGCACTCACCGCTGGTGCAAACATGGTAGCTATCATTGCAAATGCCACCAACATTGTTGTTATTTTATTCATATTCCTTTTCCTCCTAATTTTAGATTCCTTTTCTTATAACATCCCGATCCTGTGACCAGCAACGAACCTTGCCTATGAATCCAAGATTCATATTTTCCAGTTCTGATACCTTGCACAGCATCGCAGATGTATAGTAAAAATTCACCCCTGGAATATGGGTAAATTCTACATACAACTTATTCAGTGATATTTATATAAAAAAGGTTATGAAATTATAACATGTGTAAAAAACAGGTGCAGATCACACAAAAAAAATCAATTACAAGGTCTGAAAAACAGTAGCAATATCCATTCAATTTATTATGCTGAAAAAAATGTTTAATAATATAAAACCCAAAAAAAAGAATCTGCTGAGCTATCTTATTTTTTCAATATTTCATCAACTCTATTCAATATCCCCAATAACTCATCGCCTTTTTCAGTAAGTTTATAATTCTCTTCATCAGAATTCTTTTTTTCTACCAATCCTTTTTCTATCAAGTACGTGAAATATTTATCAAAATTTTTCCATTGGAGATAAGCACTCTGCATGATACGTGTCTTTTTTGTATTCTTATTTTTGGCTGTTGCACTAAGAAGATCCAGAATTATTTCCCATTCACTCCTCATTCGTTGAGATTTTGAAGACACGTTTAGTTTTAGGTTACACATTATTTATAAAACATTATGGAATAATATCATATGTTTATTACATATATCATAGTAATATAGATTTCACATGTATTTCTACTGTAACATATTTATTTACGTAAAAAGATTACATGTTTATTACATATATCATAATAATATAATGAGTTCATATGTAGTTTTTACTGGTACATATTTATACGCGTAATACATAATATAAATACCATGAAGCAACTTGATGAAATTCTTATGATATTGCAGGATTCCAACTGGAACGATTGTTCAGGAATTAAAGAAGGTCTTGCTATATCAAAAAACCAATTTCGGGAAGTTATTTATTTCCTTCAAAACCAGCAATTGGTAGAACTCAACAATGGTGGTATTAGAATAACATTAAAAGGTAATAAATTTTTAGAATTGCCCAATTAATTCAATAATTCATTTACCTTTTTTAACCGATCTAATAATTCAACTCCATTTTCTGTGAGTGAAAAACTGCCCGTATCTGGGTTTGACTCACTAATAAAATTTTCTTCTAATAAATAATCAAAATATTTCTTGAAATTTCTCCAATCGAGATATGCCTTTTGCATTAATCGGGTCTTTTTTATCTTTTTTTCTTTTTTCACAACATGAAGTATATCTAAAATAATCTCCCATCTACTTCGGTCTTTTCCTATAATAATCAACTCCCGCAGTTCAATTGAACCAACTAACATCCCAAAAATATACTAATCTTAATAGCGATACATTTGGGATATATTACATTATTTATTTATTAATATTATTATATATAACATTACCGACTTATAAAAAAAAATGATAATGATGATAATACTTATAATACTCATAAGGTGTTCCCTCAACTATTATTCAGCTAAGCGTTGTAAGGTATTTTCATCCTGAATACCGGCTGCTATGGTCATCCCTATTAAAAGTACATTCAAACAACAGTGTTTTTCAACAGATTTCATTGTATATCGATATATTTTAGCTATAGAGTATGAATTCTTGGTCAATTTGTATCCACTTCAAAAAGCATGGTATTTTGACTGGATTTACAGGATTTACAGGATGTTGACGTTGCCGTATATCCTGTCGATCCTGTAAATCCTGTCTAATAATTTTTAAATTACCCTTAGATTTGAAGTGGATACGTCAATTTGAATATATCTTCAATTGGTGGTGTCCTACAAATCGTGGCTTTTACCTAATAATCGTAATGTGATAGGACAATTTACAGAATTCTGGCAAAATACTTGAAATCAATATCAGTAACGGACTTGAATGATGATAACAATGTTCAGATCACGTAATTTAGGACATGATCAAAAATCCTACCCCCACTACAATTCCAAAATTCTTATAACTACCAACTCCAACTTAGCTTCATATGATCATCGATGCCCACGCCCACATCTTCCCTGACAAGATAGCCTCAAAAGCCATTGCCGGACTGGAACAGCAATACGGCGTCAAAGCCTGCGGCGAGGCCACCGTACCAGGCATATGCACCAGCATGCAGGCCGCAGACGTGGACGCCTCTGTCCTGCTCTCAATAGCCACCACCACGGCGCAGGTGGAGAGCATCAACAACTGGGTGGCAGAAATATCCACCTGCGCGCCCTACTTTATCGGTCTGGGGGCCATGCATCCCGAATATCCCTACCCTGAGGCTGAGATCCGGCGCATGCGGGAGATGGGAATCAAAGGTATCAAGCTGCACAGCGAGTTCCAGCACTTCTATCCTGATGATGAGCGCATGTATCCCATTTACGAGGCGCTAAGCGACGATATGGTACTCGTGTTCCATGCAGGCGATGAGGTATCCCCGGTCAGACACGTGCACACCAATCCAGACAGGATTGCCAGTGCACTGGACTCATTTCCCGATTTGAAGGTGGTAGCCGCCCACCTTGGGGGATACCGCTGCTGGGACGAGGTGGAGCGACACCTGCTGGGCAGGGACCTGTACCTGGATACAGCCTATGTGTTCCCCATACCCGGTCACGAGCACATCACAGTGGAGCGCATCATAGACATCATGGAGACGCATGGCTTTGGCAGGATACTGTTCGGGACTGATTATCCTTTCAGGGACCAGAGGAAGGAAGTGGCCAATATACAGGGCCTGGACATCGATGACAGGCACAAGGCTCTGGTACTGGGCGAAAATGCAGCTGCATTATTTAACATTGATACGAACGGGACGTGAAAAAAGATTGAGGACCATTGACTGGAACAACGAGAACAGCACCATTGTGATGATAGACCAGACCCTGCTGCCTATAGAATATAAGGTCATTGAGTGCGACAACATTGCTTCACTCACAGAGGCTATTTCGTCGCTGCGGGTGCGGGGTGCACCTGCACTTGGTGCGGCAGGGGGTTTTGGCATTGCCCTGGCAGCCACCCTCAGCAGTGCCAGTTCCATGGAAAAACTACTGGACGAATTACGCAGGATAGGTGATGTCATCAAGGCCACCAGGCCAACTGCCGTTAATCTTGCCTGGGGTGTGGATAGGGTGCTGGATGCGGCCCGGGATGCATACGATACTGACAGCATACAGAGTATAGTCCTGGCAGAAGCAAAGGCCATTGCCAACGAGGACGTGGAATTGAACAAAAGGCTTGGTGCGCACGGTGCTGCTCTCCTGGAGGACGGCAATACTGTCATGACCCATTGCAATGCGGGCCGGATGGCTTGCGTGGACTGGGGCACAGCCCTGGGTGTGGTTCGAAGTGCCATTGAGGCTGGCAAGGAGATAAAAGTGATTGCCTGCGAGACAAGGCCGCTGAACCAGGGCGGCAGGATAACTGCATGGGAACTGATGGAGGACAGCATCCCTGTGACACTGATAACCGATAGTATGAGCGCCCACGTAATGCGGCAGGGAATGGTGGATAGCGTCATAGTGGGAGCGGATTGTATCACCCAGGATGCGGTGTTCAACAAGATCGGTACCTACACCCACAGCATAGTGGCAAGAGAGCACGAAATTCCTTTTTATGTAGCTGCACCGGTTTCCACATTTGATTTCGAGAGAATGGAAGACCAGGTGGAGATAGAACAGCGAGATGCAGATGAACTGCGATACATTGCCAATTGCCAGATTGCGCCCCTGGACGTGCCTGTGTACAACCCGGCCTTTGATGCCACTCCGATGGAGAACGTGACTGCTGTTATTACAGAGAACGGGATATTCAGGCCACCGTTCTTGCTGGATGAGGTCAGGATTGCACAGTAAGATATTGATGAATGTTTGTTGTATGGATCAGTGTTTCAGGCTATACTGACATACTGATGTACCTGATACACTGGCAGACGGTGGGGAAGTGCGGGAAAAAAAGTCAAGGCCGGTCTTGTGAACCGGAACAAGGGCAAACGAAGAGAGGTTTTTTGTCTTGCAGCAAAGAAGATAACAGGCAAAAAGGAATTGAAAGAAAAGGGCTTTATAGTTTTTGATCTGGATGATATATAAGAGATAGTTGTATGTTTATTATTATAATCGTTTAACCAATCTATCAAGACAGGGGATTAATCGGAAAAAAACAAAGGTCAGAGTTTAATTGTTGAACACAAAATAAGGATATTTAAATATGAAACAATATGCATCTTTTTTTACATTTCTAAGTATTATTTTGCTTATAATCTTCATTTGCACCACTGTTTCGGCTGAAAGCGGGAGAGTTAGTTAGGGATTAGATGGTGGATTAAATGAAGAATTAGTCGGAGGATTAGGTGGGGGAAAAGGTTATGGCTATGAAACTTACACTTCATCTATTGTTGTCGGTTTATTATCTATCAAATACATTCTTGGTGGATTTATTGCCCTGTTGGGACTTATCCTCTTAAAAACCGTCAAAATAAATCAAAATACAAGAACAATTCAAGATCATAAACTAAAATGATGGTCTTGTCTACTGTAATATTTTTACTGAAGTTTATTTTTTATCAAAAACTATATGAACACAAATAACTACAATAATCAATGGTGAACAATATGGTTAAATTAACTCCAGAGGTAAGAGAAGTCATCCAGAATCAAAAGCCACTTCCTATTGCAACAGCTGATAAAAACGGCAATCCCAATGTAATTTTTGTCGGCATGTGGAAATTCATTGACGATGAGACAATTATGATCGTTGACAATTTCCTTAAGAAAACTGCCAATAATCTCAAAGAGAATCCTAAATTATCAATGGTTGGATATGATGGTGAATCAAAGAAATCATATCAGGTCAAGGGTTCTGTGGATTACCTTGAAAAAGGAGACCACTTTGAAGAAGCAAAGAGTCTGGCAGAATCCAATAAACTACCTGGCAAAGCAGTTGTGATCTTCCATGTTGAAGAGGTATATGATTCTATATATGGACAGCATGCAGGCGAACAGATCGCATAATACACAAAAATGTTACTTATATTTTTTCGGTGATTGAAATTGGCTAAAAAAAGATCAGATAAAACGGATGAGGAAAACCAGTTTATTGGTGATGAATACGCTGAAGAGGACGATTCTGAAAGACAGGAAGAAACTACAGAAAATGAAATGGAAGGTCTATACGACCTGATGATACCTCCCGGTATACCAGAATCGGTAATAGTTGAACTGGTAGAGGAGTTTGACCTTGAAGCAGTTTCAAGGACAGCAAATGTTGACATTGTAGAAGTGGACGCGCGTGAGATACTGATGCTTAGGGGTGATCTGGAAACGGTCAATGAAGCTCATGATTACATGATCCAGCGAACGCACGAAGTCCTCAAAGAAGCATTCAAAAGCCCCTGGGTCAAGGATTAAGAGTAAAATTATTGTTCAGGCCTCAATTTTTTACCATACAATGCCGCGCCAAGGGCATTTACTGTCTGCGGCGACGGCGGTACTACAACCGTTGAGCCGTGGATAGATTCAAATGATTCGACTAAGCCTTGGTTCAATACAGTTCCACCGATAAGTACTACTGTTTCTACGGGTGGTATCATCTGGGCGATACGCCTGGCAAAGGCCTGGTGTATGCCGCAGATCACTTCTTCCATGGTATAGCCGCCCACAAGCTGGGATATCATCTCAGATATGGCGAACACACCACAGGTATTATTTATCCGGGCGCATCGCCTGGCCCGGGTATGCAGCTTCCCGAGTGATTCTACAGGAATATCAAAATAATGGGCAGCAAGTTCCAGGAATGCGCCCGTGCCTGCACTGCATTTGTCATTGATCAGGAATGTATTGTTGCGCAGGTCTATTACTTTTGTATCCTGTCCACCCACATCCACTATGACCTGTGCGTCAGGTAAGTAATACCTGACCCCCAGCGATGCGGCTGTTATCTCTGTTATTGCGGCGGTGTGGGGCACTGTCTTCCTGAAATAGCCTGTGGACACTATGGTCTCTACAGTCTCTAAAGTCCCCGTGGTCTCTGGAGTCCCTGCAGTCCCAATGGTCTTTACAGCCTCTATAGTATCCCTCTTATTTCCATATTCCAGCAATTCCTTCCATCTATGACTGGGCACCACTTTAGATGCGGTAATTATTCCTGACTCCAACCTTACGATCTTGGCAGTGGTGCTGCCCACATCAAGCCCGGTATTCATGGCATCACCTCCAGCATCTCTGAAAAGGCTTCAAGCCTCAACTTCAGCTGCTCAGAAGATGGCCGGGGCAGGTCACCCTGGACCGTAAGGATCGGACAATCCAGGTGTGCCCTGAATATCTCATCCTCCAGGGTGTGGTGGCATGCAAACTGGGTATAATGGATCACCCCATCAACCCGCCGCCGGTCCAGTTCCTGCCTGATAATCGCTATCCTTCCCGTGATAGGACCTGAAAAACTGTAATTCCTGTAACTTCCGGCAAGGGCCTGCAGATCATTCCCGCCCAATCTCACGAATTCATAGGGAAGTTCGTCATATACCACATGCAACCCGAAACTCTCTGCCACTTCATGGAAATCCGGATATATCGGCGGTACACCGATAAGGGCAACCCTGCTTGAATATTCCACATCAGTATGTGGAATCGTATCCAGCACCTCCTCAAAGGCAGCAGGATCACCCTGCAGGTCGCCGAAAGATATCAGTGCGGAAAATACATCACTTGCCCTGGCACGGTCGTCAACCCTTAATTGGTCCAGTGCCAATCCTTTTTCCTTTAATCCTGATATGGTGCAAAACATCTCCTTATCTTTTATACCACCCAGGAATCCGGCCAATCCTTCCAGTTGTGATGCCATATAATCAGGGTCCCTGTCAAACGGATAAAAGAAATAATGGGTTGGTACACCGCTTAAGGCTACTTTCTGGCCGTCGACCAGTGCATTGTGGCAGTCGCCCCCGGCTACCACTACAAGTGAATCTATATCCAGCCCTCCCTCCATTATCTCATCCCTCCATACCGCTGTCCATGCGCACAGCTTGCTGCGGGGATTTATTGAGGATGTGGGTACCACATTGTTCACATCCAGGGGACGGTGCCGGCATGCATAGACCAGTTCAGGAGGTATCAGGGCGGTTATGCCCACAGTATCTGTCATTGGCTGACCAATTGGTGTGCAATATAATATTACTTACCCAGGCGCAGGACTTGGGACTGAATGTGAGATAACTCTTTATATTAATAAAATCAATGAATTGACTGACAGTCAGTCAGTATACCAATTAGTCAGCCAGACAGTTAAGGTTAGAACATGGCCCGCATAGTAAAAAACCCGGAAACAAGACGCACCGAGATAATTGATATCGCTGAAGAACTATTCCTCAAGAGCGGATACAACGAGACTGCAGTATCTGATATCGTTAAAAGGGTCGGCGTATCACAGGGCACGTTCTATTACTATTTTAAATCAAAGGAAGACATATTAAATGCTATAATCGAGCGGTATATCGATGACATGAAAGTGGGGGTAATAGCCATAGCAGCGAAGGATGATATCAACGCCATCGAGAAGATAATGGGATTTTTTGGTTTCCTCAATAATATGGATATAGGAAAGGAGAAACTTATTGATTATTTCCATGAGGATCAGAACGTACATCTGCATGCCAGGTTTGAAAAGAATGTACCTTCGAATATCATCCCCCCATTTTGCCAGATGATAGAAGAAGGAGTGCAGGAAGATCTCTTTGATACAAAATATCCTGAGATGGCAGCATTGTCCATCATAGGCACAACTTTTGCAATCTCCCACTGGAAGTATGATAAAGAGAATCGTGCTGGCAGTACAAAAAAAATCATGGCCGCCATATTCGATCTTATCGAAAGGATACTGGGGGCAGAACCAGGGATATTCATGGAATATGCTATTAAAATGGAGGGAGCAAAATGAGCAGTAGCGAAAGCGAATGTGCCATGCAATGTAAAAGCATTGCATTTAAACTAATAAAAGACTTAAACGATTTAGTTGTATATAATAAAGAACTTAAACTGAGGTGATCACTTGTCCAGACGAAAGATCGTTTTTTTTATGGCTGTATTGATACTAATGTCGGTCCATTCAGCCAATGCCGAAGACATCAATATCATTGATGTTTACTCAGATATTGATTCGACTGATATCACAATCCACTCGGGTGAACATTATACGGACATAACCCTGAAGGCTGAACTGACATTTAAAGGAAATGTACTGGAATCAAAACAGTTCCACATCGATGAAGTATCCTCTGATACTGATATAACCAAGATAGCATTCTGGGACCTCACAAACCCGAAAGAAGGCTTCTACCGCACCATAATGACCATGTCTATGGACGGTTCGGTACTGGAAACAAAATATTCTAATTTCTCATACGGCTGGCAGGCCATGCCAGGAGTATCGATTAAGGATATCGTGCCTGACTCAAGTGGTATCAGTATCATACTGGCACCATATTATACTACAAAGACCGGTACTTCAAAACCTGTGCTGACTGACATAGAATACATGCTCGTGGAAGGCGATACTGTCATCTACCGCACCACGGACAACCGGGTAACGGTAGTGCAGGCCACACCTCTGTCAAAGGACTGGAACGTGCTGCTTGAGAACAACCATGATTATTCTACCAGAGTCAAGGCCCGTATCTCATCACCAGAGGATGCAGTGATAGCCCAGTCAAAGGACTTCACTTCCAAAGATGACGTTCGCATCACCGAACTGTACAGGGATGAGACCGGAGCCAGTGCAACTGTGGAGGGGTATTCCCAAGTGCCATTCGACGGATATGTTGTGTTTACAGTGACAAAGGACGATACTATCATTGAAGAGGTAAGGGAGAAATCCCCCATCCTGACCACTAGTGATGATGAGACCATCGAGATCATCTGGACCCGCAAGCTTGCCGCAGGCATATACGGTCTGTCCGTAGAAGTGATAGGCAACGACGGCGATATACTGGACAGGTGGGATACGGTCATTGAGTCCGATTATGACAGTTCTGCTGATGCAACACCAGAACCCACGCCTACAGAGACGCCAGGATTTGGTATAATTCCGGCAACCTTCGTACTGGTATCACTATTTATTTTATCAGGGCGGATGGATCGCCGCAGCGGGTGATACCCGTGTATGAACTGTTCATAGCCATCAGGCATCTGACCTCGCGCCGCAGGCAGACCATCTTTTCTGTACTTGCGGTCGGTCTGGCAGTTTTGCTGCTCATGTGGTCACAGGCGGTGATGGTGGGTTTTACCGAAGAGATGTATTCAAAGACCGTTGACAGGATGATGCCACATGTAACAGTTGAACCACAGGAAGGTGATGATTACATCCATCTGTACCGTAAACTCATAGAGGATATCAATGAGATCGATGGCGTGATAGGCATATCACCATTACTTGCCGGGCCGGCTACATTTGAATACAAAGGCAAGAACAAGAATGTGGTCATGCAGGGCATCCGGGTTGAAGCCCACGATTCCGTGATGTATATCAATGACGACATTATAGAGGGTAGTTTCAGAGATCTGGAGGTTTCGCCCAACACTGTTGTGGTAGGCGACGCCCTGGCAGAAAAACTGGATGTTGAAATTGGCGATACCATTGATGCATCCTTTCCTGAAGCGAATCCTGCAAACCTGAAAGTGGTAGGCATCTATGACAGCGGTACGCCCATGGACGAAACTCTGGCAATTACTTCTTTGTCCACTGCACAGGATTTTCTTGACGTGTCCAACGTCGTGACCACTATTTTAGTCCGCGTGGATGACCGGGAGCGTGCACAGGCCATATCAGAAAGGATAGATACTATTGGGTATCCTGCTTCAGGCTGGAAAGAGACAAATCCCGAGATAATACAGACACTGAAAATGGAAGGGATAAGCAATGCCATCACACTGAGTCTTATCGTCATTATCGCATCTTTCGGAATCGTCAGTACCCTTTTCATGGTGGTCATGGAGAAGACCAAAGAGATAGGCATGCTAATGGCAATGGGAGTGTCAAGAAGAAGTATTTTGATAATATTCGTAATGGAAAGCGGCATCCTGGGATTGCTGGGTGCTTTAATGGGTGTGATACTGGGTGCGACGTTAGCCATATATATGGGGTCATATGACTATGGGTTTGAAGTTATGCCTGGCATCAGCTCGATTCCGTTTGTTGTCAGGATACAGGATGCGGCCATTATCGTGTTGTTCACATTCCTGTTAAATCTCATCGCCGGGATATACCCTGCCAGTCGTGCTTCAAAGCTTAAGCCAGTGGAGGCGATAGGCCGTGAGTGAGGGAGTTTGCCATGTTTGAGTTAGATGTTGCCACAAGACATATCAAGTCACGCCGGCGGCAGACCTTATTTTCCATAATTGCAGTATCACTGGCTGTGGGGATAATAATAATCTTCATGTCAATGATGAGCGGTTACACGAGTATATTGATTGATTCAACAACTGAGAATCAGGCTCATATCACGGTCATGCCAAAGGAGGACGAGGATTACATACACCTCTACCACGGGCTTGAAAACCATATCTATACTCTGGAAGGTGTAGAAGGAGTTTCGTCATATTTCCAGAGTGAAGCTGCTTTGCAGTACGAGCACAACGCTGAAGGGGTGCTATTGTACGGTATCAATCCTGAAGATGAGAACCGGGTTGTCAACAGGGAAAAATATATGCTGGCAGGGGAGTTTGCATCAATTGAAAATCCCGGCAGCCGCATAATCCTGGGTTTTAAACTGGCACAAAATCTTGATGTGGAGATGGGCGATACTGTCACAGCCCAGATCCCGGGAGCAGAACCTACTGATTTTACCATTACAGGCATATTCCAGACCGGAACGTCGGTTGATGAAACAATGGCATTTGTAAATCTTGAACGGCTGCAGGACCTCTATGGATCTGGAGATGTGATAACAGGAATGGGGATAAAGTTGTCTGATGCTTATGCTGCCGAAGACCTGGCTAACGGGATTGACCGGGAGACTGGCTATGATGCTATAAGCTGGATGGAGCAAAATGCAGAAATACTGACCCTTCTTGAGACCTCGGAGAGTATGGTTTATTTCTTTTATATTATCATCTTCGGCATATCGGGTTTTGGTGTCGCCAATGTCCTGATAATGATAGTCATGGAAAAGGTGGGTGAGATAGGCATGTTAATGGCAATGGGCACATCCCGGCGAAGTATAATGCTGATATTTCTGCTGGAGGCAGCGATACTGGGAATGTCCGGGGTTATAATCGGTTGTATACTGGGATATGCCGCATCGGCGGCAATTGCATCTATCACCATACCCGTACCACCAGAGATGTATTTCGGAATGGACCACCTGCCCATAGAAATAGAACTTAAGAACTTCATCTCAGCCGGTATATTTGCTATGGTCATCAATATCATAGCAGGTGTATTCCCGGCCCGGCGTGCTTCAAAAATGGATCCAGTGGAGGCGATCTACAGTGTCTGATAAATATATAATCCAGATAAAGAACCTGACCAAGATATTCGGTGACGGAGTGGAGATAAAGGCCCTGGACGGCATAAACCTGGATATTGAACGGGGTGAGTTTTTGGCTATTATCGGCCCTTCCGGTTCTGGTAAAAGTACACTGCTAAACCAGATAGGTATTCTTGACACGCCTACCAGCGGCACTATCCTGCTTGACGGGGTAGATGTCACGGAAATGTCTGATAAACAGCGCTCAAAAACAAGGAACAAGCAACTGGGATTTATTTTCCAGTACCATCACCTGCTTCCCGATTTCAATGCTCTTGAGAATGTGATGATGCCTCTTTTGATAAGCGGTGTGAAATCTTCAAAGGCACGTGAGATCGCCCGCATGGTGCTTGATGAAGTCGGGTTGAGCGACAGGATGGACCACAGGCCCAACCAGTTGTCAGGGGGCCAGAACCAGCGAGTCGCCATTGCACGGGCGCTGGTAAATAAACCCAGTATCGTTATCGGGGACGAGCCCACAGGCAACCTTGACTCAAAGGCCAGCGAGAATATCTATGAACTGCTGCGCAAATTAAACCGTGAGCACAACCAGACTTTCATACTGGTGACCCATGACGAGCGTATGGCTGCCAAGACCGACCGGATCATCAGGCTGGTGGACGGCAGGGTTGCTGAGAATTCTATTAATTCCAGTTAGGCAGGCATATCACCCAAGTTTTTATCTGGTTTGTGCATAATTGAGTGTCAGATGCGACGTAAGGACAGGAAGTTATGGATACGGGATATGGCAGCACAGCGAATGGTAAGGCTGTTCGACCTGGCAGGGGAATCCTTTGATATTGACCCTGGTTTAAGTAAACGGTATGTTTTTTTAGCTCGCAGGATAGGTATGCGCCACAGGGTCCGGCTGCCACCACATCTTAAGCGCAAGGTGTGCAAAGGATGCGGCACCTATCTTGTCCCGGGCGCAAGTTGCAGGGTAAGAATAAGAGGCAACCGAGTGATTACCACCTGTTTTGACTGTGGTAAAAGTTCACGAAGGCCGTTCTAACCTGCAAAAAAATATTCTTATATTCTAATTTGTTTTGCATTGCCAACACAATAACCTATTTATACCATTATAACCTATCATTATTATGATAATACTCATAATGATGAGGTCTTGAGTTTTATCAGTTGACAATCAGAAAATGAAGGAAAGGTGTTCGAAATGAAAATTATGCATGTTCAATCGGTCTTACCCGAAGAGGATATTATTACATTGAAAATAAAAACTGGCGAATCATCCACAAAGGATGCCATTTCAAAAGCAGTATATCATTACCTCGATTGTCAGGCAGAAGAATAAATTTCAACATACAAGGTTGGTGAACAAAATGAAATCCACACTTAGGTACATGGCAGCGGCTCCAATGGAGATTGGAGGAAATAATGAAATTGAGAACATAGTGAAGGTCAGCCTGAATGTAGGGAAAGACGGTGATGTAAATCTCTGCTTTGTTGACTCCATCAAATCGGATGAGGATATCTATTCCCAGCAAATGACCGAATCAGCATATCCAAATGAGGGTGAATTACTATATAGCAAACAGGGTCTCTGGCTATCAATGTTCACCAGGCACATGGAAGAAACATCAATAATGGAAATCGAAATAGAAGAATAACGATTATCCCTCCTCCTACAGGTTGTCCCAAAACTAAAAGCATGTGTACAAATCAAATATTATACAATGTGCATTAGTTTTGGGACAGCTTGCCGACCTCTTTTTTTTCACATCAAGTACAACTTGCTCCAGTTTTATCGTAGTATATGTTCTATAAGATTATGTAGAAAAGTTAATCCGACCGAAGGGAGGATTTTCTTGTTTATCCGGGTACATAGGTGAATTAATATAGATTTAATCCTATGTGGTGAGTATGACAGACGTTGCCATAATCATGGGGTCAGAATCTGACAGGCACATTGCAAAAGGCGCCATAGAAATATTGGAAAAGGACAGCATAGAATACGACCTCCAGGTAATTTCAGCACACCGAAATCCGGAAGAATTGGATAAATACCTGAAAAATTCAGATGCTGATATTTTCATTGCCATTGCCGGCCTTTCGGCAGCTCTTCCAGGGGTAATTGCCTCCAGGACCTCAAAAGTGGTTATCGGCGTGCCTGTAAGCAGCAAACTTGGAGGTCTTGATGCACTGCTCTCGACCATCCAGATGCCCAAGGGTGTGCCTGTTGCCAGTGTAGGTATCGATAACGGGGTCAATGCTGCACTGCTGGCTATCAGGATACTGAATTTGGAACAATAAAATAACTGCAAAACAACTTCTACTGCACTGACCTGATATATTCCACAATTGCTTTTACCATATCATTTGTGGATGCCGAACCGCCCAGGTCGACAGTCCTTAAGCCCTTTTGGAGTACATTATCAACTGCTGATTGTACCAGTCCGGCTTTTTCAAATTCCCCCACCCATTCCAGCATCATTTTTGCACTCAGGATAGCTGCCAGTGGATTGGCTATGCCTTTGCCTGCAATATCGGGTGCCGAGCCATGTACAGGCTCAAACAGGGCATACTTATCACCAATATTTGCACTGGGGCACAGGCCGAGACTACCCACCAGTGCAGCACAAAGATCACTGAGTATATCCCCGAACAGGTTGGTGGTTACTATCACGTCATATCTTTCAGGCTTAAGGACCAGGCTGTAAGCCATGGCATCCACCAGCATCTCATTATAGCGTACTCCGTTCTCATTGGCCACTTCAATACAAAGCTCCCTGAAAAAGCCGCATGACTTCAGTACATTGGCCTTGTGGACAATGGTTATACTATTCCCTCTCCCCTTTGCCAGCTTGCATGCAGTCTTTGCAATACGAAGGCAGCCCTTCCTGGTCACCACACGGGTACTGCAGGCCTTGTTCTGGTTCACATCTTCTATGCCTGCGTAAAGTCCTTCGGTATTCTCCCTGACAATAATGATATCAAATGGTTTTGCGGGCTTGTAGGGAATATCCATTGTAATACCCAACGGCCTGAACGGCCTGATATTTGCATAGAGGTCAAGTTCCTGCCTGATACGCAGCAGGACACTCTGGTAATTGGGGTCATTTGGTGTGGTAATTGCACCGAACAGGATGCAATCGCAGCTGCGCATTAATTCCAGGTCAGCATCATCCATTGCCAGGCCGGTGCGCTCCCATTTACCATATCCAACCTCTACAGGCACGGGTTCAAAATCCAGGTTCACAGCGTTCAATACATCGACAGCAGCAGGAATTACTTCCTTTCCTATACCGTCGCCCTCAATCACTGCTATTTTCATTGAAGTCCTCGTCCAGTCTGCTTACCAGCAGCCGTATAGCATCCACAATATCATATTCTGATGCCCCCCAGTGGACTACCACACCATCATGGCCGTTGATGTTGATAAGTCCGGTTTTCTTTGTCTGGCAGCATCTTGTAATAAAAGGTTTTGAAGGTTTGACAAATTCAGTCCTCAGCGGACACATGTTGATCTGTTTGTATGTATAATCAGGAAACCGCAGTTCAAATAGCTCTTTGGATATATCGCAGCCCACCAATAACGAACCGTCTTCAATATCATCGTCGGAGTCAAGGTACTTGCCGTTTAATTCAGATGCATTACAGGGGTACACTATTTTATCCCCTTCGAACTGCCGTATATCAATGAATGTTCTTTCAAAGACAATATTCAATTCACCCAGGATGCCACTATCTACAAGACGCTGGATGGCAAATGACAACCATGGGGGTTCGGGCGGGATGAGATCGATGATCTCGATCTTTATTACATCCAGCATCGTAGGTTTGTGTACAAAAGTTATGTGTTTGTCCCTGCCTGTGAAGATCACTGTGTTCACCGGACCTTTGCAATCCTCAATTGCCAGCAATATCAATTTGGTCCTGTTATGGGCATCATGTTCTGTCTTGTGTAGTATTACCTCTTCACCTTCTGCAATAATCTCCAACTTTATGGGTCTTGTAAGCAGGGTGTCTGTCGGTTCGGTTTCTACCTTTATTATCTTGATATTCCCGTCAGGTAGATAAGCGATCATGTATTTTGATGCAAAATAGATTGGAGCCTTACTTTTCAATTTCTCGATAGGGTCCTCATATGAGATGCCTACCACCTTGTAATCTTCCGGAAATATCATCATTGTACTATTCCACCCTCAATTCTTTGCCTGTTTTTTCCTGTGTGCGACAAGGCCGCCTTCAGATAGTATCTCTTGCAGGAAATCGGGAAGTTTTGTGCCTTTATAATCCTTCCCATTGCACACAACCCTGCCCTGCCCCAGATCAACGGTGCATACATCACCCTGTTCGCACTGGACATCTGCCTCGATGATCGGGAGACCTACATTGATGGCATTGCGGAAAAATATCCTGGCAAACGACCTGGCCACTACACATGATATGCCGGCATATTTTAAAGCCAGGGGGGCCTGTTCCCGTGAGGAACCACACCCGAAATTCTCACCGGCAACAATGATATCACCGGAACGTACTTTTTTTGAAAAATCAGGGTCGATGCCTTCCATGGCATGTTCTGCAAATATCTTCATATCTGTGGTGCGAAGGTATTTCCCTGGGATTATCACATCAGTATCGATGTGGTCGGCAAATTTCCATACTTTGCCGGAAATATTCGGGTTCATTGAATCACTGATGCCGTTATTATACATACAGTATATATATTTTTGTACTTGTCTATGGAGTCTTTAAATTTTTTTTGGTCTTATGAATAATAACGAACCGCAGATAAACGCGTATACGCTGCCTGAAAATCTGCGTTCATCTGTGTTTATCTGCGGTTTTATAATATTCACCAACACGAATTGAAATGGTCTCGTATTACTTGTGTTAGATGGCGGTGATTAAACTGAAAGTTGTGGAGGCACAGTTCCATAATCCAGTTATAGGCCATAAGTACTCATGACTCTCCAAGACAATGAAAATGTTATTTCCAGGGAAAATCTAATTCTATCTCGGCAACATCGTGCACTATCAAGCACTAGTCACCGTTTGACTTTTTGACAGGATTTACAGGATGGACAGGATGGACAGGATGGACAGGATGGACAGGATGGACAGGATATTGATGTTGCTTCATATCATGTAAATCCTGTGAATCCGGTCTCGGCAAAATCCGCGTCCCACTACGTCCCTCAGCGGTTAATATTGAACTGATTCCATGCCCCCTTCCCTTCTTCCGCTCTCCCGCCACCCCTTCTCGCCTCCAGTGTGCCAGGGTGCCCCCTCCCGCTCTGCTCCGCCCATTATTGTGGTGTGGGGGCTGGCAGGTGCTTTTCGATTATTTCAGATGGGGTGTTTCTTACTCCATGTCGGCACTAAGTTTTCGATGACCAATACAAAAGAATTTTAAATGAAAAGAAATGATTAATTATAACTAAATTATGACCAGTTTAGTGGCTGGCTGGTTATCAGTGAGTTTAGTGGAAATATAATTTATTGACTGAAGGAGAAAAATGTGTAAACATGATATTAAAACCAGTACCAACATATGATATCAAAGTAAACGAAACTTCACATGGAGAGGTTAGCCCATGAATAACTTTAACGGGAAGGTTAGCTTCATCTGGTCAGTGGCAGACCTGTTGCGGGGACCATACCGACCAAACCAGTATAAGGACGTCATGCTGCCATTGACCGTCCTTCGCCGTCTTGACTGTGTGCTTGAGCCTACTAAAGATGAAGTGATTAAAAAGTACAAAAGCCTGGAAGATGGTAAGATTACGAACATTGAGCCAATTCTTAACCGGGTTGCTGGTCAGTCATTCCACAATACAAGCCGTTTCACTTTTGAGAAATTGAAAGGCGACCCTGATAACATCGCGGCAAACCTGACCCAGTATATCAAGAGTTTCTCAAACCACGCTCGTGAGATTATAGAACACTTTGGTTTTGAAGAACATATTGCTAAACTCGAAAAAGCAGATCGTTTGTACCAGGTTGTAGCAAAGTTCTGTGAGATTGACCTGCATCCTGATAAGGTGTCTAATATAGAGATGGGATATATCTTTGAGGAACTTATCAGGCGGTTCAATGAAGCCAGTAATGAGGAGGCTGGCGACCACTTCACACCAAGGGAAGTAATCAGGCTAATGGTTAACCTGATATTTGCTCCTGATAACGATACCTTAACCACCAGGGGTATTGTAAAGACTCTTTACGATCCTGCGGCAGGGACTGGAGGGATGCTGTCTGTTTCTGAAGAATACCTTCGTGAATTAAACCCTGATGCAAAGCTTGAGGTATTTGCCCAGGACTATAACCCACAATCATACGCTATCTGCGGTTCTGATATGATGATAAAAGGTCAGGGGCTGGACAATATCAGGTTCGGTGACAGTTTTACCAATGATTATTTTTCAGACAAAAAGTTTGATTACATGCTTGCCAATCCGCCATTCGGCGTTGAGTGGAAGCCTCAGCAAAATTTTATTAAAAAAGAGCAGGATGAGCAGGGATACGGCGGGCGGTTCGGTGCGGGATTGCCGCGTATTAATGATGGTTCATTCTTGTTCCTTCAGCATATGATAAGCAAGATGAAGGACGTAAGAGGGGGAGGTACACGGCTGGCAATTGTCTTTAACGGCTCACCGCTTTTCACAGGAGCGGCAGGATCAGGAGAGAGCGATATCCGCAAATGGATCATCGAAAGCGATTGGCTTGATGCTGTTGTAGCGCTTCCGGACCAGCTTTTTTACAATACGGGTATCAGCACATATCTCTTTATTGTGACTAACCGCAAGGAAAAAGAACGCAGGGGCAAGATACAGCTTATCGATGCTACTGGATTCTTTTTGAAGATGCGTAAGAGCCTTGGTAATAAACGCAATGAGATTGGGGACGGGCGCGATGGTAAAGCTGACCATATTGGTGAGATTACACGCCTTTATGGTGATTTCACAGAAGGCGAGTATGTGAAGATTTTTGATAATACTGATTTTGGATATCAGAGAATTACTGTGGAGCGACCCCTGCGGCTTAATTTTATTGTAAATGAAGAGAGGCTGGGAAAAGTCAGGGAAACAAAGCAATTTGTAAGCCTGGCAACCAGTAAGAAGCGCAAAGATACGGAAAAAGCTGAAGCTGAGATAGCTGAAGGTAAAAAGATGCAGCAGTCGATTCTGGACGCGCTGGATACAATATCTTCGAGTGGTGTGGTAAAGAACCGGGACGAGTTTACAAAGTCGATGAAGAAAGCATTCAAGGATTCCGGTCTGAACATCCCTGCTCCATTATTTAAAGCCATCATGATGGCACTTTCCCAGCGGGATGAGACAGCAGATTTATGCACAGACAAAAAGGGCAATCCTGAACCAGATTCGGAACTGCGTGATTATGAGAATGTACCGCTTAAGGAAGATATAACTGATTACATGGCGCGTGAGGTACTGCCGCATGTGCCTGATGCATGTGTGGATGAATCAAAGACAAAGATTGGGTATGAGATTAATTTTAACCGCCATTTCTACAAATATACACCACCTCGACCGCTTGAGGAGATAGAGGTTGAACTGAAAGATATTGAGAGGGAGATTGCTGATATGCTTGAGGAGATGGTGTGATGTCTGATATCTCTAAGAAATCCACGGACATGGTCACTAATAATACTGATCTATCTGTTTTTGTGGATGGGAGATTAATAGAGGATATCAGAGGGCTTATAGAGTCATCAAAATCTAGATTTGCACAGGCTGCAAATGCCGTTCTTGTTATACTATACTGGAATGTGGGAAAGCGCATTAAAACCGATATCCTTGGCAATGAGCGTGCCCAATATGGTGGGGAGATTATCTCCGCGCTGAGTGGACAATTGATTGCTGAGTATGGCAAAGGTTTTTCAGAAAAGAACCTGCGGCGGATGATTCAGTTCGCAGAGGTGTTCCCTGACCAACAGATTGTCGTATCACTGACACGACAATTGAGCTGGACCCACTTTGTTGCACTCATTCCTATGAAGGATCCATTGCAGCGTGAGTTCTATGCAGAGATGTGCCGTGTTGAACGGTGGAGCGTCCGGACACTGCGGAAGAAAATCAACAGTATGTTATATGAACGCACCGCGATATCCAGAAAGCCAGCTGAACTCGTGAAGCAGGAACTTGATTCCCTGCGTAACGATGACCGCATGACCCCTGACCTGACCTTCCGCGATCCATACCTTCTCGATTTCCTGGGTCTTTCGGACACCTACAGCGAACGGGACCTGGAATCAGCTATCCTTGTGGAACTTGAACGATTTTTGCTGGAACTTGGCACGGATTTTAGTTTTTTGGCTCGCCAGAAACGGATTACTATTGATAATGAGGACTACTATATTGACCTGCTTTTTTACCATCGCGGGATGCACTGCCTGGTCGCCATCGAACTTAAGTTAGGAAAATTCAAGGCAGCAGATAAGGGGCAAATGGAGCTTTACCTGCGCTGGCTGGATAAATACGAGAAACGCGAGGGAGAAGGTATGCCGCTTGGACTTATATTATGTGCAGAAAAGTCTTATGAGCATGTAGAGCTTTTGCGGCTGGAGGGGAGCGGGATACACATCGCTGAATACCTGACTGATCTGCCTCCGATAAAGGTACTTGAGGCAAAGTTGCATGATGCAATTCGCATAGCGCGTGAACAGATTGCAGTTCGTGAGGCGCAACAATGAGCACAGGGGTTGCTGTGGAAATGTATGGGGGCAGGTGGAAGCAGTATCCTGCGTATAAGGATTCGGGGGTGGAATGGCTGGGGGAAGTGCCGGAGCATTGGGTGGTAAAGCAGTTCAAGAGGGTTACAACCAGAATAGACGTCGGTATTGCGGAGGCAGCAACTCACGCTTATGCTGATGATGGGGTACCAATCATCAGATCTACAAATGTGCGCCCTGGTAGAATCCTCATAGACAATCTTTTCTATATCCAAGAGTGGTTTGCTGAGAAGAACAGAACAAAATATCTTTTTGAGAACGACCTAATAACAGTTCGTACGGGTGCACCTGGCACTACTGCTGTTATCCCCCCGGAACTTCATGGGTGTCAGTGCTTTACAATGCTCATTACCACACTTAAGCCAAAAAAAGTCCCGATGTTTTATAGCTACTTCCTGAATTCCAGCTGTGCAAGATTCAGGTTTGCTGTTGAAGGATGGGGAACAGCTCAAATCAATATCAGTGTTCCAATTCTACAACAACAGATGATTGCTGAACCTCCTGAAAAAGAACAGCGCGCCATCGCCGCCTTCCTCGATCGCGAGACAGGGCGCATTGATACATTTATCGAGAAGAAGGAGCGGCAGATTGAGCTATTGCAGGAAAAGCGCGCCGTGCTCATCAGCCATGCTGTCACTAAAGGGCTGGACCCGGATGTTACGATGAAGGACTCAGGGGTGGAGTGGCTGGGCGAGGTACCGGAACATTGGGAAATAATGAAATTTAGAAGAGTTTGTCGATTGCAGCAGGGATTACAAATAGCGCAATCTGATCGATTTGGCGAAAATGGATCTAATAGATTTGAATATATTACAATAAAGTCGATTCATGCCAGTGATACAACCAACTCCAAGGAATATATTGAGAATCCAACTCGGAGTGTCATATGTACAACTGATGATATTTTACTTGCAAGAACTGGAGCTACTGGAGAGGTAATTACCGGACAAAATGGCGTATTTCATAATAACTTTTTTAAGATAATATATGATCGAAAAATTGTTGATAAAAATTATTTAATATATTATTTATCCAACACTCAAATAAAGAAACATTTTCTCTTGATGGCAGGAACTACAACAATTCCCGATCTTAATCATGGGGATTTTCTTAGTACACATTTTATTTCTCCAGATATTCATGAGCAACAAAATATTATTTCTTTTCTCAATAACGAAACTGGAAATATCGACACCTTACTTGATAAAATTTGGCAATCAATTTCAAAGCTCCGTGAATACCGCATAGCTTTGATATCAGCCACAGTAACCGGAAAGATCGACGTAAGACAGGAGGCGGCATAATGCCGGGAAAACACACAGAAGAAGCTTTTGAATCTGCAATTGAAGAACACCTTCTACAATCAAAAGAATATATCAAAGCCAACCCTGAAACCTTCGACCGCCAGCTCTGCCTCGATCCAACCATACTCATACCATTCATCAAAGAAACCCAAGCAAAAGAATGGGAATACCTCGAAAAAATCCAGAAAGAAAAAGCAGAAGAAACCCTTATTTCCGACCTCACACGCGCCCTCGACTCAGAACATGAAGGCTGCCTCAAGGTACTGCGCCACGGCTTCAAGTGTTTTGGCAAACTCTTTCGTGTAGCATACTTTGCCCCTGCAAGCAGCATGAATCCTGAAACCCAGCGGCTCTATAAAGAAAACAGGCTGACAATAACTCGCCAGCTTCATTATTCGGAAAAACACGAAAATTCCATAGATGTGGTTTTGGGTTTAAACGGGATTCCTGTCGCCACAGCCGAACTCAAGAACCCGATGACAGGACAGACATGGAGAAATGCAATTCATCAGTACAAAGACCGCGACCAGAATGACCTTATATTCAGGTTCAAGAAACGCTCACTCGTACATTTCGCTGTTGACCCTGACGAAGTTTACATGACAACCCGGCTCTCAGGCAAGAACACGCGCTTTTTACCTTTCAACAAGGGTAACGGGACAGGTGCAGGCAACCCCGAAAACCCGGACGGGTACAAAACATCCTATCTCTGGGAACAGGTATTACAGCGAGATAGCTTCCTTGACATACTGGCACGCTTCATCCACATACAGGTGGAAGAAAAGAAAGTCGGCAGCAAGAATGTCAAAAAAGAGACCATGATATTTCCCCGCTATCATCAGCTTGATGTTGTGCGAAAACTTGATTCGGATGCAAAACAGAAAGGCGTGGGGAATAACTATCTTGTGGAACATTCGGCAGGCAGTGGAAAAAGTAATTCTATCGCATGGCTGGCTCACAGGCTTGCAAGCCTTCACAATGACAGCGATGAGAAGGTCTTTGATTCAGTGGTCGTCATAACTGACAGGCGTGTACTCGACCAGCAGTTACAGGGTATCATCTACCAGTTCGAACACAAACAGGGAGTAGTCCAGAGGATAGATGAAGATACAAAACAACTTGTTCTTGCCTTAGCAAAAGGCACTCCAATCGTGATCAGCACATTGCAAAAATTCTCATTCATAGTTGAGCAGATACAGAGACTTCGTGAAAAGAAAGAAATCCCACAGGACCTGTTGGATGAAGACGGAATGTTCCCTGATAGAAAATATGCAGTTATCATTGACGAGGCACACAGTTCACAGGGTGGCGAAAGCGCAACAGACCTAAAAGGTACACTTGCTGCTTCGCAGATTAAAGAGGAAGCTGAGCAATATGCATTGGAACATAACCTTCCTGATTATGAGGAAGAGGTTCTTCGCGCAATGGCAAAACGCGGCAGGCAGCCAAACATAAGTTTCTTTGCCTTCACAGCAACACCCAAATACAAGACACTGGAAGTTTTTGGTTCGCCAGGCAGTGACGGAAAGCCTGTACCATTCCACCTTTACAGTATGCGCCAGGCAATAGAAGAAATCTTCATCCTTGACGTGCTCAAACATTACACCACCTACAAAACTTATTACCGTCTCATAAAATCTGTCGAGGACGACCCGGAGGTGGATAAGAAGAAGGCGGCCCGTGCACTTGCTCGATTCCTGAGCCTTCATCCCCACAACATAGCCCAGAAAACAGAGGTAATGGTAGAGCATTTCAGGACTTTTGTCATGCACAAGATAGGCGGTAGAGCCAAGGCAATGGTTGTTACTTCTTCAAGGCTTCATGCTGTCAGGTACAAGCAAGAATTTGACAAATATATCGCTTTGAAAGGGTATACAGGCATCAAGACACTGGTGGCTTTTTCAGGAAAAGTGACTGATCCTGATTTGCTAAATGTGGATTACACTGAAGTCGGCATGAATAATGGAATCCGGGAAAAAGAATTACCTAAAAGATTTTCAAGCGATGAATATCAGGTACTTCTGGTAGCTGAAAAATACCAGACAGGTTTTGACCAGCCACTTTTGCACACCATGTATGTCGATAAGAGGTTGTCAGGTATTCAGGCTGTACAGACACTTTCCCGCTTAAACCGTATCCATCCGGGCAAGGAAGACACTTTTGTGCTTGATTTCGTAAATGATACCCAGGAGATACTTGAGGCATTCCAGCCGTATTATGAACAAACAAATATTGGTGAACGTGCAGAACCACAACAGCTCTATGAACTACAGGCAAGACTGGATGCGCAACAGGTCTATTATAAAGCTGAAGTCGAAGAATTCAGTAAAGTATTCTACAAACCAGCAAAGAACCAGACGTCTTCAGACCATGCTAAGATGAATGCATGTATCGATCCGGCTGTGACACGTTTCAAACAGCTTGAAAAAGATACACAGGAAGAGTTTCGTAAAGTTCTGGTAGCTTACCGTAACCTCTATGCTTTTCTTTCACAGATAATTCCTTTCCAGGATTCAGACCTTGAAAAACTGTATTCCTACATCCGTTTCCTTTTAACCAAACTTCCAAGACGTGGAACTGGGGACGGGTATAATCTGGATGATGAAGTTGCACTTGAGTATTACAAGCTCCAGAAGATAAGTGAAGGAGCAATAGAATTGAAAGCAGGCGGTGAAGTTGATGGACCCACATCAGTGGGAACGGGTGTAAGTCATGAAGAGAAGATTGAGTTATCACAGCTTATCGATATTCTGAATGAGCGTTTGGGAACCGATTTTAATCCGGCTGACCAGTTGTTTTTTGATTCTATTTGTGAGGATGCAGTTTCGGACACGAATTTACGCCAAGCTGCCATGGCTAATACTATGGAAAACTTTGGATATGTATTTTCAAAAGCTCTTGAAGGGCTTTTTATCGACCGGATGGACCAAAACGAGGAGATTACTGCAAGGTATATGAATGAAAAGGAATTTCAGAGAATTGCAGGACAGAATTTGCTGGAACAGGTATACAAGCGGATTCGGACTGAGGAAGCATCTGCATAAAATGCATCGGGGTGTTCGTTTACTTCTTTGGCTTTCCTGCCGCCCCCCCGGTATGCTCCGCCCGCCATTGTGGTGTGGGGGGGCAGGCGCTTTTCGATTATTCCTGCGGGCTTTGGGTGCGAAGTGGGGATTGATGCTTGGGTGGGTGGTTGCAGGTGGGGGG
>SWBY01010161.1_pt1 | contig 38857 bp, 40 predicted proteins | sample 4693071 | NCBI WGS metagenome assembly SWBY01 (sample SAMN10267273, study PRJNA491770) | bioreactor metagenome | isolation source: DHS bioreactor inoculated with marine methane seep sediment | place: Japan: Omine Ridge, Nankai Trough | collected 2006-05-06 | reverse complement strand
CAGATTCAACCTCAGATTCAACCTCAGACTCAACCACAGATTCAACCTCAGATTCAATCACAAATTCAACCACAAACCCAACCGACTTACACTAAACAATATATCAACCAACCACCCCAACAAAAACCACAAAACATCGTAGGGACTCGTAATCTACAGATTGCTGAAGAAGAATACAGCAGACTGAAAAACGAGTCCCTCACGATAAAACAACGTCTTGAACTTTTCCTGAATTTCGAATACACAGGTCAGTGGTTCACATCCCTTGAAGTAAAAAGAGATTACGACAGGGTCTACGGCAATATCAACCTGAGTACAGTCTCTACGTACCTTTCCCGCATGTACAGGGAGAACAAACTTGAGCGGATGGGAAACCGTAACCAGCGAAAATATTACATCAGGGAAGAGCCTGAATTACAGGAATATTCTTACGAGGCCGTGCCATCCTTCGGGATTCGCACATAGCAGTTTCGAAGTATTTCCTTATTTCTCTCGTAGTGGTTTAATTCCCGCGTAACGTTTTAATCTAGTTCACATCTCTGGCCATTTTCCAAAAACCACATATACTGTTCAAGCATGGACTTGTGTATACGCCGTGTATACCGTGCCATGACAATAGACACGAACAGTGTATTGTCACCGACCTTTATTTCGATATCACTTGGTTTGGCGCGGGCCATATCCAGGGGCATCAGTACGGGACCGCTACATGATGTGCAGACCCGAAAGTCACGATCCTCCCTGTTAATGAAGTCCTTCACTTCATTATCAACAATAAAATTCTGTGCCACTGCCTCACGATACGATGACAAGATAAACACCTGTTTGGTGACCTTTAGAGCAGGGACATGCCTTCAAGCTGTTCCCTTACGATCTCGACTCCCCTATTGCAATCATTAGGCGATTTGCCTCCGGTAACGACCAGTTTTCCTGAACTGAATATCAACACCACGATCTTTGGGGAAGCGATCCTGTAGACAAGTCCCGGAAATTGCTCGGGTTCATATTCAATGTTTTCAAAACCAAATCCGATTGCAATTGCATTAAGGTTCAACTTTGCGCCCAGGTCTGCTGATGCCACGATATTCTGAATGGTTATCTCGGGGTTTTTCTCGACACTCATACCGAGAGACTCGATCTTATCTCCCAGGTTCTTTATGACAGTTTTCACATCTTCAACGTTCTTTGCGCCTGTACAGACTACTTTCCCTGAAGTGAAAATTAAAAAGGCTGCTTTGGGATTGGTTACCCTGTAGACCATACCAGGAAATTTTTTTTTATTGTATTCTGCGCCTTCCAGTGCTGACTCTATTTTAACAAGATCAAAACTATCTGCTAATTTGGTCGATGCAACCACGTTTTGTATATTTATTTCTGATTCTGACATTTTTCATCCCGATATGTTGTATCAATTAATAAAATTCGTTTGGATAATCAAGAATAAGTTATTTACTGCGGCATAAACGATAAAACCTGCGGAAATCATCACATATCCATAAAAAAAAATGCAAACAAAACCCAGTTCATCCATACTACACTAAACCCCAACCCACTGCTTGAACAACCGCACTCCCAGTCCACCCGGGAAAATGCATATGCCATAAAAACAATAATTAAAACATCCTGATATGGTCTTCCTGCGCAAACCTTTTCATTATAAAGACCATTAAAATCCCACCATAATTAATACAGGGAATACTATGCTTGAGGATGAATACCAACTTGATTATTTCTTTGAGAACGGCTTTGAGAGAAAAACCTGCTCAAAATGCGGTAGTGCATACTGGACACGGGACCCGGACAGAATAACATGCGGAGACGCACCGTGCGACCCGTACTCATTCATAGGCAATCCGGTCTTCACAAAGCAGTACGACCTCTCGCAGATGAGGGAAAAGTTCCTCTCCTTCTTCGAGGGGCACAACCATACAAGGGTGGACAGGTACCCTGTAATTGCCAGGTGGCGGGATGATATCTACCTCACCATTGCAAGTATTGCCGATTTCCAGCCATTCGTCACCTCCGGAATGGTACCACCTCCAGCCAATCCCCTTACCATCAGCCAGCCGTGCATCCGCTTACCTGACCTTGATTCAGTAGGACGCAGCGGCCGCCATCTCACAAACTTCGAGATGATGGCGCATCATGCTTTTAATAATCCAAAAAAAGAGGTCTACTGGAAGAACGAGACAGTAGAATATTGCGATGCCCTGCTAAATGACCTGGGCACAGACCCCAATGCCGTGACCTATAAGGAAGAACCCTGGGCCGGCGGCGGTAATGCCGGACCCTGCGTAGAAGTACTGGTGGGCGGGCTTGAAGTAGCCACCCTGGTGTTCATGGACCTGCAGCAGAAAAAGGGAGGCGACATCATGATCAAGGGAGACCCATATGTGAAGATGGACAATTACATCGTGGATACGGGTTACGGTCTCGAGAGATTCGTATGGGCAAGCAAGGGTTCGCCCACCATCTATGATGCTGTGTTCCCTGAGGTAGTCAGTGAACTAATGAACCTTGCAGGTGTAGAGCACAGGCTGGACGACCCCGAATATGCTAATATCCTGGCCAAAAACGCAAAGCTTGCCGGGTTGATGGATATCACAGGCCAGGCCAACCTCATGGAACTGCGCAAGAAAGTGGCGGCCGAGATAGGCATTCCGGTTGAGGAACTGCAGGCTATTATGGAACCTGTGGAAAGGGTATACGCCATCGCTGACCACAGCAGGTGCCTGGCATTTATGTTCGGGGATGGTATCATCCCATCCAACGTAAAGGCAGGATACCTGGCACGGCTGGTACTGCGCCGGACCCTTCGGCTTATGGCTGAGGCAGGCATGGATGTGCCGCTATCTGACATCGTTACCATGCAGATAGACAAGCTGCCCGAGTATCCCGAGTTCAGTGAGCGACTCGGAACAATTGTGGAGATACTTGACAGGGAGGAGGACAAGTATGCTGATACCCTGGAGCGTGGGCGGCGGCTGGTTGCAAAGAGCGCACGACATTATATGGATAAGGGCGAGGAATTCCCATTGGATGAGATCATCCAGATGTATGACACCCACGGCATATCTCCTGAGATCACGGCAGATGTGGCAAAGGAGATTGGGTTGAGGATAGACCTGCCAGATACATTCTACTCACTTGTGGCTGAAAGCCACAGCAAGGCAGAGGATAAGGAAGAGGTTGAACAAGTTATTCCCGGTATAGAGAACCTGCCAGACACAGAGAGGTCGTATTATTACCAGCCTGATGAGCTTGAATTCCAGGCAAAGGTCGTGGCAGTTATTGACGGTAATATCATACTTGACAGGACCCAGTTCTATCCTGAGGGCGGTGGGCAGCCTCATGACCACGGTATCATCACCAAAGGGAATTCTACCTACCAAGTGGTTGATGTCCTGATAGAGCAGGGCGTGATTTTTCATACTATTTTCGAGGATATGATCGACCTGGAACCGGGGGACATAGTGGACGGGGCTGTGGATAGAGGGAGACGGCTGGCCCACATGCGACACCATACAGCTACTCATGTGGTGAACGATGCCGCCAAGAAGGTGCTGGGTAACCATATCTGGCAGGCCGGTGCCCAGAAGAGTGCTGAGCGGGCACGTCTGGACCTGTCCCATTTCAAACGCATCACCAATGAAGAACTCAAAGAGATCGAACTTATAGCCAACGAGACAGTGATGGCCAATATCCCTGTGGAGATCACCTGGATGGACAGGACCGAAGCCGAGCAGAAGTACGGGTTTGTGCTGTACCAGGGCGGTGTGCCGCCGGGCAAGCAGATACGGGTGCTCAGGGTGGGGGATGACGTGGAGGCGTGCGGCGGTACCCATGTAAGCAATACCGGTCTTATCGGTCCCATTAAGATCCTGAAGACCGAGAGGATACAGGACGGTGTGGAGCGGCTGGAGTATGCGGCAGGCGAGGCGGCAGTAAAGCGCTGGCAGGAACAAGACGACCTGCTGCGCCTGAGCGCCGATGAATTGAAGGTTGCACCTGAACACCTGCCAGAGACCACTGCCAGGTTCTTTAATGAATGGAAGGAGTTCAAGAAGGAGAACGCCAGGTTAAAGGAAGACCTGGCCTCGGCAAGAGTGGGTTCGTTGATTTCAGATGCAGTGGACATTGGCGGACTCAGGGTCATAGCACGTACCCTGCCAGGTGCCGATATCGAAGAGCTGGTAAAAGCGGCGGCCGAGTTTACTAAAGAATCCGATGTGGTTGTAATGCTGGCAAGCGACCTGGGCGGTGCGAAGATTGTGACGGCGTCCGGGGATATAGCACTGGAAAATGGTGCAAACTCAGGCGATCTTGTAAGAGAGATGTCAAAGGTCGTGGGCGGCGGCGGAGGCGGTAGGGCTGAACTGGCACAGGGCGGGGGTCCTGATGCGGGGAAGATAGATGAGGCCCTGGAGCGCGGGATGGAAGTGCTAAGGGAAAGCCTGGCGAAATAAAGCCTGTCCGGTCAGTCCATATCAGCAAGCTCCGGAACTATTTGCTTTTTCTAATTGGTAAAGGTATATAGAATTAGTATGAACTTCTGTTGAGTAGGAGTGATTTTAATGGAATTAAGAGATAAGATTCTTGATGTGATGGGAGGAGTGAATATATCTGCATTTGCAACTGTTCAAAGCGATTCACACCCTGTTCCCAGGGTTAGATATGTAGCTACAGTTGGTTTTCCGAACCTGTCGATGAAGGCAGCTACACATAAAAGCTCTGTAAAGATTTCACATATTAAAAATAATCCAAAAGGCTGTATTACAACCTGGAATGGAAAAGACCTTGAAGATGTTGATAAGCCTTATGTCGTAATGGATGCCGAGATTGAGATAATTGATGATGAAAAATCAAAAAATGAATTCTGGAATCCAATGCTCGGGAATTTCTTTTCAGGCCCGGATGATCCGGAATATGTTATTATGGATCTGAAACCATATAGTATAGAGTATTATTCTGAAGGAAAAATGGAAAAGTTGACATCGATTTAATGATAAGTGAATCCTATTCCGAGGGCAGGATATCCCTGTGGAAGGCAGCAGGCAAGGCAGGAATAACCTACAGGGCAGCCCTTGAGGAACTTAAAGTACGAAATATTCCGTTCAGGTATGAAAAAGAGGACCTGGACGTGGACATCCAGTGGGCTCTGCAGGAGAAATGACAGTTAGCAATTCAGATTAGTTAATCCATCTTGCCATGATCGGTAGGTTGGGCTAATATCCAGGGATGAGGGGCTGGATGCTCTGGAAAAACTGGCGCGGGTTATGTGGCTTAGTGTGGGTGTTTATGAGGATGTGCGGAAGGTTGTTGAGAGGGTTATAATTGAAAAAGCGAGTTCTTATGGATTGTGAGCACGACAGCAAACTAAAAGCTGCCGCCAAACTTTACAAAGAAGGAAAGATTACAATCAGGGAAGCTTCTAATATTACAGGAATTCCCCTTCGGGGTATCCTTCATGAGTTCGGCAAAAGGGGCACCTACATCAGGTATGGTGAAGACGAGCTCAAAGAGGATATTGAATGAAGTTTTAACTGATTCCATAAATTTTATATTTTCACTCTCTACTCTCCCGGCGGCAGCATCATAGCAATCTTATCATCAAGCAATTGGCTATAATGAAAAGAGGCTAGCAGATAAAAAAAATATCAATTACAAAATAGAAAAATAATACAATTAAAAATTAATGACATTATTAAAAAACAATCTGATTTCATCTAAATTGTTTGCAATATATGATGCTAAGACAGCCACGATAAAACCGATTATTAATTTTATCGGATGGTCTATGATCCATTTCAGCTTTTGTTTGAAAAATGATTGTTCTTCGATTGATTTGTCAGAAGTCCCACGAGTATAAAGCCCCTGTTCAAGTAAACATTTTTCCATCCGCTTTGTAGACTCCACTATTATTTCATGAAGTGGTCCTTCAATATTTTCTGCTACTTCTTTTAGTTCAGTCATGCAATCATTAAGTGCTTTTTTGTATCCATGCATTGTCGAACTTTGATATTTTTCAAGATTAACAAGACAATCGATCAATTTTCGGAGTGAATTTACAAAATATCCACCTTTTTCACTTTTCTTATTCACTTTATATGCCATTTCGGCATAGGATAATTGTTGATGCCAATCATTGATTTTATCATCAAGTTTTGGTATGGTGTCTGGGACTCCTCTTTGATGTATGATAGAAAGCATGAAGTCCAGTATGCTGCTAAGCGTCGTCATGCTCTTAGAACATGCATCGCATTGTGGATCTCTTTCTGGTGAATGCTCAGCTGCTTTCTTGTAGTAGTTAGATGCATTTTTTACGCCATCCATGATTCTTTCAAATTTTGCAATATCATAGTTATGTAAATGCTGTAAGCGTAATCGAATGCCTTCTAAAAATGAGAATTCAAGCCTTCTGATTTCAGACCGCCCCAAAAGAGTATTTCCCTGGCTCAAATAAAGTTTTCTTGCTTTTTCTCCTGCGTACTCAGCCGCATTGATATACTCATTACCAGCAAGTCTTGCATAAATACCGCTTTTCCTGAAGTTTCCCCTTGATTTCTTCTTGGCATTTCCTATGGTAGTGTCCTAATTTAGACCGCATAATTAAAATAGAAAAATTGGTCCCAATTCCATTGATGGTTCGCCAAACCTTCCAACATTGCAGGGGTATCAGTTTTTGTCAACTTATCCATAAAATTCCAATAAAAATGAAATATTTCGAAAGAATTTATGAGTTTTGGCTTCTTTTTCGAAAAGCATTTTGTATCTCTAACTAATCTGCCCTGCCTTTCACGACAAATACCATTCATATTTTCGATATCTGTAGTCTCGATTTCATTTATGTTGGGAGTTCCATAAATGACTTTTTTGATTTTATCAACAATTTTCCCCCCTTCCCTTATTTTTATAACTTGCCCATAATCAACACATGTCTCTGCATAATATTCAGGAATAGTATTTGTATAGTCATCATGTCTATCAGAAAATATCTCAATTTTCATATCTGGAAAAGGTAATTGTACTCGATCAAAAACTTTTTCAAATAATTTATCGCATGTTTTTTTTGTCCGTTTCCCAATCTCATAAGCAACAATGAGATACGACCCTCTCGTCATGAAAGTGAATATCCAGGTATCACCTTCGATATCTGAATTAGGGCTTCCTGGCTCAACTTTTTTTTGTTTTTTTTTACGAATGTCCACATTTCATCAACTTCAAATTGTCCAAGTTTTACATCATGAAGAAGTATAGAATTTACTAACTCAGCATGCAAGGCAAGATCTTCTATTAAATTTCCTATTGTATCCCTGTGGTGGCCTGTTATTCTTTCAATTGATCTGATACCATTTTTCTCAACAAGGTGTTTGCAGATGTTGATTATCTCAGATTTCGAAAGATGTTTATGATACAGCGGTGTATTCGCGGTTTCAACAAACCAACGACAGCAGTGATTACAATAATATTGTTGATGCCCTGCTCTATTTTTTCCGCGCTTTAGTATATCTTTCCCGGATTCTACAAAAAAATATTTGCATTCTGGATTCTGACATGTAATATCGATTTTACTTCGAGGTCTAGCCATGTAATATCACTAAAATAATAATGGATATTATAGGATATAGGTTATGCGGTCTAATCTAGGACACTACCTAATATGCTGTATTATAACTACCTGCAAATGTGGGGGCAGTAGGATCACTGATATCTAATATCACAAGACCATTAACTCCAGCTGCATACGCATAACTCCTAAAAAGTTTGATATCGTTCAATAAACTTCCTGTACTTACTTACCCCAATTGAACAGGTGAAGCAGGATTATTTACATCAAGTACAACAAAATCCTGTCCTTGCCCCATATATAAATAATTTCCTGTGACATCACTTGTATAAACTGCACCTCCATAATGCCCTTCAAATGTCAAATTTATCTCTTGTGCATTTACTATTCCTGCACTTACTATACACATGGTAAAGATCATGAGCACTAACAGCAACATCCTTTGGAGATTCATATTGTTCCCCCCTCCCTCAAAAACACATAACCTGCGCCGCTATCCACATACTCCACCGCCGCGCCCGCCGTTGTCCCACAAATGCCAGTCAGCAACATCGATATCCAGCTGTGAATTATGCTATTCCCGCTACTTCTTACATTCTTTGAAATAATATACTTTACACTACAACATCGATTATTTTTCATCTTGCATCCCACACTGGAATTCGAATTATGAATTGCGTAAATCCTGAAATGATTCTGACATTTTCTTTCAAGATATTTTCTGAATATTTGGTGAAATTATAAAAATTGTAGTATATTAATCTTTTGATTGAGCCACAATATATTTATATATTTATATTATTAATTTTATATATATATATATCTCCTAATAAGAGACAAACAATGCCCAAAAACACAATCACAAAAGAATGAAAGCAGATTCGCTGCATCATATCTGCGTTTATCCGCGTTAATCTGCGGTTAATTTTTTATTAATTGTTATGCAGCAAACTATACTACATCACTCACTTCTCGCATTAATGCCTACCCCTCAACCGCTCCACCACAGCCTCCACCTGCTCCACCGCAGTCCCGATATACCCCTCAGGGTCCATAACGCCCTCAATCTCCGCAGCACTAATAAACTCAGTCACCTCAGGCCGCGACATCAGTACCTCCTTCATATGCCTGCCCGACTCGCGGGCCTCCATGGCGCTGGTCCTCACAATCTCATGTGCCTCCTGCCTGCCCACACCCCGCTTGGCCAGCTCTATCATCACAGCCTCGCCCATGTTCAGCCCGCGCATAAGCTCCAGGTTGCGCTTGATATTCTCAGGGAAGAACCGTAAATTTGCAATAATACCCTCAGCCAGTTTCAGGATGTGGTCGGTCAGTACACAGGTCTCAGGGAAGACCACACGCTCACAGGAACTGTTGGTAAGGTCCCGCTCATCCCACAGCGTATTGTTCAGCAGTTCAGGCTCAACCATTGCCCTGACTATCCGGGCCAGTCCGCACACCTGTTCACTCTTAATAGGATTGCGTTTGTGGGGCATGGTAGACGAACCCACCTGTTTCTTGCCAAAACTCTCCTCTATTTCTGCGATCTCGCTGCGCTGCAAAGAGCGAAATTCCACGCATATCTTATCCAGTGTAGTGACCGTGTTTGCCATCCACATCACGAACTCGGCATGCCTGTCCCGCTGTATGATCTGGGTGGATACCTCCACAGAACCCAGCCCTAAGTATTCCATTGTCAGCCGCTGTATCTCAATACCATCCGCCCCGAATGCAGCCTGGGTACCTACAGCACCCGTCATCTGGCCCACTGCGGCCCTGGGCTCCAGTTCGTCCAGTCTTGTGAGGTGCCTGTCCATCTCGCTGGCCCAGACTGCAAAGCGCAGGCCATAGGTGGTAGGCACTCCTATCTGCCCGTGTGTCCTGCCGACACAGACCGTGGTTTTATGCTCATTGGCCCTTTCCACAAGGGCATCCCTGACAGCTATCGTCTTGTTGCGCAGCAGGGCAATACTTTCCTTTATCTGCAGGGCAAGCTGGGTATCCAGCATGTCATTGGAAGTGGCACCGAAATGAACCCATTTGCCTGCTGTCCCACACTGCTCTGACATTGCCATGACCACAGCCATCATATCGTGGTGTATCTCGTCCTCTATCTCATTGACCCGTTCAAGTTTCACACTATCCACTGCTGCTGCAATGGTATCGGCTGCATCCTCTGGTATCATGCCCACATCCGCTTCAGCCCTGGCCAGGGCTGCCTCTACCAGTAGTAATTTTATAAGTTTAGATTCCTCACTCCATACATGCTTCATTTCAGCAGTACCATAACGAAATTCAATTGGATGTATTGCCATTTTTCCTTCACCTTAAACCGGATAATGTGGTTAATTAACATAAATGCTGTCCATTGACATAAAAAAATCACGTGAATAGCCCGATGATTTAGAGACTTTTTATTATTTACTGGAACTATTCAGAAAACCGCTGAGAGCGCAGAGGCACGCAAAGAAAAAAACACATCTCTGCGCCTCTCTGTGTCCTCTGCGGTGAATCTTTTTTGCCACGACCCATTTATCCAGAATAAATTAAAAAGTCACATGATTTATATGATTAGGTTTATAAAGTACTACTGCAAAATTTGAAATAAATTTTATCATAAATATCTACAATTTCAAGCCTTGAAAAAAATATTGACGTGAAATCATGAGGAAAATAAAAATATCTTTCATTCTCATCACAATCCTGCTGTGCTTTGTTCCTTCAGCCACAGCCAGTGATTTACCCAGTGTGACCGCCCTGTTCCAGTTGACCAATAGTTCGATGGAGGAATATGACCCTTCCTGGGCTCCTGATGATTCTAAACTCGTCTATACTGTAGACGGGCGCTATGGCTATGAATTGTGGATTATGGACCTGGACGGTTCCAACAAGGTTATGCATCTCCAGAGTACTGATTGGCTGGGCCAGTCCGACTGGGGAGCAAATGGAATATTGTATACCTCCCAGTATTCCTTCAAACGCGACCGCCACCTTGACATCTGGATCGCAGAAGATGAAGATGTCATACCCAGGCAATTAAGCAGCAATAAAACCGACCAACAGAACCCTTTCTGGAACCATAACAATACAAAGATACTCTTCCTGGCCAGGGTCAACTATGATTATGAGATCTGGACCATGGAACCTGATACTTCAAACATCACCAGGTTGACCTTTTACCAGACAAAAGTCGAGACACCGGCATGGAGCCCTGATAGTTCCAGGATTGTTTATTCATTCGATGGCGATCTCTGGATAATGAATACTAACGGTTCCAATAATATCCAGGTTACCAATGACAGCTATGAACAGCTCGACCCGGCATGGAGCCCCTGCGGAAACTGGATCGCCTATTCCTCTGATGAGAACGGCGATTTTGACATACGTATTATCAGGCCAGACGGTACTGATAATACAACCCTTATCCAGGAGTCCAGGGACCAAAAAGAGCCTGACTGGAGCCATGACGGTACAATGCTGGCATACACCACGTACCAGGACCTGAACTGGGATGTATGGGCTGCTGCCATATATATAGAGCCTGAAAATGCCACGCCCACGCCCACGCCCACACAATTACAGACCCAGACCAAGGAAGATGAAGAGACAAAAAGCAACATTAACGACCTTGTGATCCCGGGAGGCGTAATTGTAATCCTGGTCGTGCTGGTATTTATCAGGAAGATCATTAAGGGTATGAGAAAAAGTTAAATTCGGGAACTATAGTTTTGACATATATCCTGAACACTTTGCTCTTTCACGTGCTTTGCGGTGTATGATTTTTGTCACCGCAAAGAGCGCAAAGTCCGCAAAGATGTATCCCTTTCAAAAAGTAGGGTAATAAAATTTTTATAAATCATTGTTTATATTTATCTGCCACAGAGAGCACAGAGAAGAAATCCTCTGTGTTCTCTGTGTTCTCTGTGGCTATTATTTTTGCCCTCTGATTTGAAGTGGATACGCAAAGATAGTTTTAATTGTTTGGTTCTTGACTATAATCAATCCATCATCAGCCGGGAGAGACTGCTCCTGGCATCTTCAATCTCATCTATTGATAGGTTTATATCCCCATTGCGGGTTTTTATTGACAGACCATTTCCACTTGTCTTTCCAAGTACTGTACAGTCAATACCTGACATCATATCCAGCACTTCTTCCGGTTCACTGGTAGTGATAACCATCCTGCCGTATGATTCCGAGAACAGGGCATCATCGTCCCTTGCACATATACCTGTAATATCAATTCCTGCACCTATCTGTTCCACCATCTCGCACAGCGTAACTGCCAGCCCGCCATTGGATATGTCATGTGCGGCTGTTATAAGACCAGCTTCCACGGCACGTATCAGTGTATCGATGACCGTATCAATATTCTCAGGCAACCCGGGCGTAACACCATTGTTGTCCAGCCCAAGCATAGAATAATACTCACTTGCCCCAAGCTCGTCCTTTGTATCACCCACAAGTATCACGGTCTCGTCCGTGTGCCGGAAGGTACCTGCAGGAATGGTTCCCAGGTCCCTGACCCACCCGACCATGCCGATGCTCGGCGTGGGTGCAATGGCACTTCCGAACTCGTCACTCTCGTTGTAGAAAGATACATTTCCGCCAACCACTGGCGTCTTCAATTTCCTTGCAGCATCGCCCAGTCCAAATGATGCCTGTTTGAACTGGTAGAATATCTCAGAGCGCTCAGGGTTGCCAAAGTTCAGGCAGTCCACCAGTGCTATGGGTCTGGCTCCCACAGCAGCAAGGTTCATGGCATTCTCGATAACTGTACCAGCCCCGCCGTTGTAGGGGTCAGCCTCAACATGGGCAGGATTACAGCCGCAGGACAGGGCTAGTCCCTGGGTGTCGTCAATAATCCGCAGTACACCGGCATCCATACCCGGCTTGATCACGGTACGCACCTGCACTTCATGGTCATACTGCCTGTATACCCATTCCTTTGAAGCGATATTGGGTCTGGCAAGCAGTTGTAAGATTGTGTCCTTGATATCTCCGGGCACGGGCGGTTTTTCAGCATTCCTCTCTATACCGGGCGGTATGAAGTCCAGTTCTGATGTGGGTGCGCCGCCGCACAGGAACAGTATTGGCATATCTGCTACTATTTCGCCCTTATACTCCACCACATACTGGGTTTTTTGTGTGAGTTCGCCGATCAGGTTGGCCTTGAGGTCGTATTTGTCTGCTATTGCCAGCACCTTATCTACATTACCGGGCTCCACTTCCAGTACCATGCGCTCCTGGGATTCGGATATCATTATCTCAAAGGGTGTCAGGCTTACGTCCCTCAAGTGAACATTATCAGCAATAATATGAGCACCAAGTTCGCCATTGGCTGCCATCTCGCTGCTTGCCCCGACAAGGCCTGCGGCTCCAAGGTCACGACATGCCAGTACCAATCCCTTATTAATGGCTTCAAGAGTGGCTTCCATGACAAGTTTTTCTGCGAAGGGGTCGCCTATCTGGACACTGTGCCGTTCCTCGGATTCCGATTCCTCGCTTAAGTCCCTGGATGCAAAGGACGCACCGCCCATCCCGTCCCTGCCAGTGGACGAACCCATTAGCACCAGCTTGTTGCCAGCCTTCTGGGCAGTGGCAGTAACGATCTTATCCTCGCGGGCCAGGCCCACGCATACCACATTCACCAGGGGGTTACCGCTGAAACTTTCATGGAAATAGGCCTCTCCCCGCACCACAGGTACGCCGATGCAGTTCCCGTATCCGGCAATGCCCATTATCACATGCTCAAAAAGATACCTGTTCTTTTCATTATCGAGCGGCCCGAAATACAAGGGGTCCATCAGGGCTATGGGCCGTGCACCCATGGAAATGATATCCCGCACGATCCCACCCACACCTGTGGCTGCACCGTTGTAGGGGTCAACATATGATGGGTGGTTATGGCTCTCCATCCCGATGGCCATTACCCAGCCGTCCTCAAGACGGACAATAGCGGCATCATCCCCTGGACCGATGATGACCCGCTCACCTGTGGTGGTAAAGGTTTTCAATATAGCTGAGCTGGAACGGTACGAGCAGTGTTCGCTCCACAGGTTCAAAAAACAGCCCTGTTCAACTTCGGTGGGCTCCCTGCCCAGCCGCTTTGCAATCTTTTTATAATCATCCTCAGGTAACATTTCAGGTCTCTCTTGTTCGTGTTAAATTATTGTTTAATTATTATTTCTTATGCACAAGTTTCATAACATCGTGCTGGGTAACCACACCCACTACCTTGCCCCTTTCCATCACCAGCACAGCCGGACTCTGTTCAAGCAAGTGTGAGATAATACTGACAACCGTGTCCTTTGAAACAGTGGAAAAAGAACTTCCCATAATATCACTGACCAGCATATTGGATAATTTATCAGTGTCGCTTTCGGTCATGTAATGGACAACCGTATCAGAAGAGATGCTGCCCACCGGTACACCATTTTCGATAACAGGCAGCTGGGAGAATCCTTCATTCTCCATGATATCAACAGCTTCTTCCACAGACGAACCTGGATTGGTATGTATCACAGGAGAATGCATAATATCCCCTGCCAGTATCCTCTTTTTTTCAGTGGTATCAAAGGCATCGAATATCTTGGTCAATGTAGAAAGCCTTGGATCTACATCACTTGCTTCGATCCTGGCAATAAGGGGCTGGCTCACGCCTGCAAGTTTGGCCAGTTCATTCTGGGTCAGGTTAAGACCGACCCTGCGCTTCTTTATATCTCCAGGCGTAGGTAGGAACATGGTCATACACTTCTTTGAAAAGGATAAACAAATTATATAACTCAGGGTAATATCAATTTATCGATATTGATATTCCTGTATCGTACAGGACGAACCGGGTAATCATAGTTATGATTTATCCATTTGGATAATTTCGTACATCCCTTCTCTATACAAAATAATAGTCTTCTCAAACCCTACCATGATCATTTCAATGCTATTATTCTCAGATTCCAATTCCACTACCCGTTCATATGTCCTGTTGGTCAGGTTCATTTCAACTGAGCTGTCATCGGACTTTAATCCCTGTTTGTAGGCCTCTCCAAAAGCTTCCCTTGAAAAACCCACGATATTTTCCATATAATTCATTGTACCATTATATACCTATATATCAAATTGAAGTATTCTGTACAAGAAAATCCAATCGTTAGCGAGGATTTTGTTCTCTAACCAGATCACACATGGTTTTTAAAATAATATTTCGCACTTCCGGGAATAATAATAATAATACCAATATTGCAATAATAAAAAAAAGAAAAATAATTTTAAAATATCCATTAAGTATTACATATACAAATAGAACTCCAATTAGTACCCAGGCACTTAGAAATAATTTGATAAAATTATTCACTATTATTGCTCCATAGCCCATTGTGTAATAATCTTTGAACTTGTCCTTACGACAAGCATGACCATGATAGCAGTGAGCAGCATTCCTGTAATAAGTATGCAGGACTTTAACAGCTCATGAGCAGTACCTAACCCGGATGGAATGTAAGGTTCTAAGATAAAAGCAATAGAATAAAACGCACTGTTTATTATTATTATAGTAACTTCTACTCCTTCCTGGATGTACTCATTAGTACAATTGGAATTATACAGTTGTGCATATGCAACAAACGGCAGTACAATATTGATTAATAATACAATCTGTATTATTAATTTATTTTTTTGTTTCATGAAAAATAAAAAATAAAAAGTTGGAGAAAAGATTATATTTAATAATCTGACTCCACTTTTTCTGTTGCACTCTTTTCAATTTTTTGAGCTAGTTCGTTTGCAGTTGCTTCAATTTCGGCTGATATTGCCATTCCTGCTGAATAGAGAGTTATAACAGCCCATATAAATATTAATATGAGTAGTAATCCAGCAGCTCCTTGCGATATCTCGATAAGTAACGAACCAATGAACATAAAAACAATGACCACTACAAAAACATAAACAAATCCTTTCACTGCTTTCTGGTAATGCCCTACTTCCTCATCGCTTGCCCCATCTCTTCCCAGATTGAGCGCTAATAATCCACCAATTGCATTACATATATCCCTTATTTCCCGTATAATGCTATATAAAAGTATAAGGATTGTAATAATAGCAATTACACTAATGATACTCGACGTTGAAATTCCGGCAACGCTAAGGTTTTTTCCAAGTGGAATAAAAACCATCTTTGCAAATAAATAAATTATAATCGCAATACTTGAATATACAACTAGTTTTGGAAAACTATCATTTATTTCTCTTTGTGATTCTATTCTAATCTGTTCTTCTGTCAATGACATCACCTTTTTTTTATTATTTATATTTCATTTATATGCTATCTAATTTTCGGTTATATAGAGGCTGTCCAGTAATTCAAAATCCAAATAATTAGAAGACGAATTAGAGCTTTAAATCGAAAAAAAAGCAAAAGATTTGTTATTGAAAGTAATTGTTGGACAGCCCCTATATACTAATAAAAATTAAAAATTATCCCATGAAATCCAGGCAACATGGCAAAAAATTCTAATCGTTCAAACCCTGGGCAGCCTTGAATTCCTGGTAGGCCTCGAACATTATCCGCTCAAGTTCCTCTATCCTCTTGGGTTCTGATGATTCTATATTACCGTCAGTATCCACTACACTGACGATAATACCGAACCTATCAGCAGCTGCTTTATCGGCAACGGACACTAATCCGGTATCATCCTCTTCGGAAATGTAATCAAGGTTCATGTTCGCGAGTTGCTTGAATCCCACCTCAAGCTGCAATTCGGGTGTGAAGGAATGTATGACTTCCACCTTTCCTTCCATGCTGCTCTTATAGGCCTGGTACATATGCCGGCTCTGCCTGTACCCTACATATATTTCCAGCAATGTTACACCGATCATGGAATTCTCATGTTTTCCCACAACAAGGTCGCTGATGATCTTCTGCTCGCCATCATCAGTATGCATGACCAGAAAACCGGATTCCTTTCCCTCCTCATTGGATATCTCCACGACCTTTAGCAGGCACTGGCCAAGGGTCATATCCCTGGTGGGTAATATCCTGTCAAAATCCTTGACAGTCCTTGAGAATTGACTATCATCGTAGTTTCCAACCCCTTCCCGGTTCACTATATCCAGGACCTTAGCACCCTGGATACCCAACATATTGGACTTTATACCATACTTTTTTTCCTTTTTCAGCAGTTCTTCCAGCCTGTCTTTGGCATCCATATGGCGCTGAAGCCTGCGCCTCACCAGCATATCTTCATCGGCAATGATCTCTATCTGCTTGGGTTTAATCCCAATTTGGGCTGCCAACTGTGATATCTCATTGAATAAGTGCTCTTCGCCCAGTTCCATTACATCAAAGACATTTTCAATGATGTAATTGAGCTTATCCAGCATTTTCACATCCACATATATGGGGTCATCCCCATCAAAGATCGGGAGCTTGCGCCGTTCCACAATCTCCTGTTCCATTTTATCTGTTACATCCTTTTGGATGATTATTACAGGCTGGGCCGAACGTGCCCGCCCCTCATAGATGGCACCAACGTTCTCATCTGCCATTCCGACACTGAGGGTGGTCTTGCCGCCACCCTGCGGGCCGGTGAGATACAAGATAGAGTTATCTGCCAGTTCCTTTCTCAGTATCTCGGTCAATTCATCTTTTGTGTGTTTTGATGTGTCAAGCACGTTCACTGGGATTACCCCTTGGGATTTTATGGTCTGGTAGCCTGTTGAGCTTTCCTGTAATTAAGAATAACGTAATAGAATAAATAAAAAAGATATTGGCTGTGCCCGCGGGCACAGCACGCAATTTACATGTCAAAATCCATATCAGGCATACCACCCGGCATTCCACCTGGCGGCATTCCCTCGCCCATGCCGCCGGTACCGCTGGATGCAATGACATCATCGATCCTGAGGATCATTGTAGCAGATTCGGTCGCAGAGTTCAATGCCTGGGTCTTTACCCTCAGAGGCTCTACCACGCCTTCTTCCCACATATCTGTCACTTCACCGGTGATCACATTCAGGCCGGCAGTCTTCACACCCTTCTCATGCTGGCTACGCAGTTCCACCAATTTGTCGATGGGGTCCAGGCCGCCGTTCTCGGCAAGTGTGCGCGGGATTACTTCAAGTGCTTCAGCAAAGGCGGTCACTGCAAGCTGCTCCCTGCCCTTGAGCGTGGCTGCGTATTCCTTTAACCTCAGCGCCAGTTCCACTTCAGGTGAACCGCCGCCGGCTACCAGTTTACCGTCCTCTATGACCACTCCTACGACCCTGGTGGCGTCTTCGAAGGCAGTCTCCACATTGTTCACCACATGCTCGGTACTGCCCCTCAGGATCACTGATACTGCCTTTGGGTTCTTGCACTTGGTGACAAATGTAGTATCTTCTCCGCCCATTTTGCGTTCCTCTACCAGGCCGGCAAATCCCAGGTCGGATTCGGATATCTCGTTAATATTATTGACAATGGTGGCACCGGTTGCCCGTGCCATTTTCTCAAAATCGCTTTTCAGGAACCTTCGGATACCAAATATCCCTTCCTTTGCCAGGTAATGCTGTGCTATATCATCAATACCCTTCTGGCAGAACAGGACATTTGCACCGCTTTTTACAATCTTGTCCACCATATCCTTCAGCATTTTCTCTTCCTGGTCAAGGAACAACTGCAGCTGGTCAGGGGATGTGATGTTGATCTCTGCATCCATTTCGGTCTTATGGATCTCCACCTGTGCATTGAGCAGCAGTATCCTGGCATTTTCGATACGCTTGGGCATATTCTCATGTACCCTGCTCTTGTTCACCATCATGCCCTCGATAAGTTCCGATTCCTCTACACTGGCACCGGTCTTCGTTTCAAGTTTGATGTCTTCCCGGTCTACACTCTTTTTACCATCTGTTGTCTCGACCACAGAGCGCACTGCAACAACTGCCAGGTGAGAAAGTTTTTCCCTGGCGTTCTCTGCACCCTTACCAGTGATGGCAGTCCCTGCAATCTTTAACAGGAGTGCTTCATCGTCTTCCGATACTTCCCTGACCATTCCTTCCAGGATCTTTTTTGCCTTATCTGAGGCCATTCTGTACCCTGCTGCGATGATAGTGGGATGAACCTCCTGGTCGAGCAGGTCCTCTGCCTTTTTCAGCAGTTCACCTGCCAGTACTGCCGCTGTAGTGGTGCCATCGCCTACTTCATCGTCCTGGGTCTTGGCCACTTCTACCAGCATCTTGGCTGCGGGATGTTCTATATCCATTTCCCGTAGAATCTGGGCACCGTCATTAGTAATTACAATGTCGCCCATTGAATCCACCATCATCTTATCCATGCCTTTAGGACCAAGTGTGGTACGAACGGCATTGGCTACTGCCCTGGCAGCCATGATATTACTGTTCTGTGCTTCCTTACCCCTGGAACGTTCTGTCCCCGGGCGAAGGATAAATACTGGCTGTCCTCCTAATTGTGCTGCCATGAAAATATGTTCCTCCTGTTGCTAATGATTATTGTTAATACAAGTTTGTTTTACATGTTTGTACTTCTATATGAATATTACGGGATGCACGCATCTTAGAATAACTTGGTGTGTGCCATAAGCATTGCCTGACTTCCAGCATACCGCTACTGCCCGGATACTAAACATTTAATATCGTTTAATGCATCTACCAACATCTCGAAGTGAGAGAGCATGGCAGAAAATATACACTGGGCAGATGTAGTAGCAAAAGAAGCACTTGAAAAGAGTAGCAGGCATATTGTTGCCTCGGGCATAACACCTTCGGGCAATATCCATATAGGCAACATGCGTGAAGTACTGACAGCCGATGCCGTCTACCGCGCTTTGCGGGATACAGGGGGCGACGCCACCCTGATATATATAGCTGATACGTATGACCCGCTGCGTAAGGTCTATCCGTTCCTTGATGAGAGTTATAAAGAGCACGTAGGCAAACCCCTGTCCGAGATACCCTGCCCCTGCACCGACCACACCAGCTATTCCGAACACTTCCTTGAACCATTTATTGATTCCATGGATAAACTGGACATCCATCCCGTGATCCACCATGCTGATAAGCTCTACAAAAAAGGGGCATTTGTGGACGCTATAAAGACAGCATTGGTAAAGAGGGATGATATCGCCTCAATTCTTGAAGAGGTATCGAGCCGCACCCTTGAACCTGACTGGAACCCGTTCAACCCCATCTGCAACGACTGCGGCAAGCTGACCACTACAAAGGTCACAGGTTTTGACCCTGATGCCGAAACCGTGGACTATTCCTGTTCTTGCGGCTCGACCGGCACTGTATCCATGCGGGGCGGCGGCAAGCTCACCTGGAGGGTGGACTGGCCGGCACGGTGGCCCATCCTGGGTGTCACCATCGAACCGTTTGGTAAGGACCATGCTTCTGCCGGGGGCTCATACGATACCGGGAAGCGGATATCTGCCGAAGTTTACGATTATCCTTCACCCCACCCCATTGTCTATGAATGGATAATGCTAAAGGGCAAGGGTGCCATGTCATCTTCCACAGGGGTTACGGTATCCATCAGCGATATGCTGGAAATCTTACCTCCTGAGGTGTTGAGGTACCTAATCATCAGGAGCAAGCCTGAAAAGCACATCGAGTTCGACCCCGGGCTGCCGTTGTTGAACCTTATTGATGAATACGACAACCTTGATGAGAGCCTGGATATGAGGGCTTACCAGTTGTCCCAGGCCGGCGGGGACGGGGCTGCAAAGATTCCTTTCAGGCATATGGTCACTGCGGTCCAGATAGCCGACCACAGTTTCGATTACCTACTGACTGTACTGGAGCGGGGCGGGTATGATGTAACCGATGTGGAGAAGGTACGGCAGCGGGCCGGTAATGCCGATAAATGGCTGGAATCCTTTGCTCCTCCTATGGTGAAGTTCAGTATACAAAAGACCCTGCCGCCGGAGGTCAGGAATTTCAATGCCCAGCAAAGGCAGGTCATGAAAATATTGTCAGAACGCATGCCCGGATACGAGGACGGGCAGGCTATCCACGATGGGATATATGATCTTGCCAGGGAAGTGGATATGAACCCGAAGAAACTGTTCCAGACCATCTACCAGGCCCTGCTGGGTACCAAGAGCGGCCCGAGGTTGGGGTACTTCCTGGTATCCATGGACAGGGACTTTGTGGTTGAGAGGTTCAGGGCAGCATCGAAATAAAGCGATGATAAGATGAAAAGTTAATAGAATTGTATTGTAGCAGGACACATTAATATTGGAACGGTGATGGTCTATGAAAATGATCTACGACCAGGATACTGATATTCTGACCTTGATACTCAGGGAAATGTCCATTGAAGAAAGTGACGAGATCAGTGAGGGGGTAATAATCGATTATGGGAAAGATAATAAGATTGTGTCTATTGAGATGCTTGATGCATCCGAAAATAGATCTGAACCGCAATCTTTCATGTATCTAGTAAAATAACTGCATAAGTTGATAACTTCCCATATCAACTGAGCATATTATAACCTCAATCCCCTATCCCTCTACACACCATCGCCAAATCCCGTACCCTTCTGTATCCTTATCATTTTAACCTTAACCATTATGCCCCAACGAGCTTGGCTCATCCCCGCCATGCCATGTTAACCTCGGGCGCATCTTCACCACATGCGAGGCTTCTGAAGTATCATCCACAATAAATGCCACACCCTTATCCTCACCCATTTTACGGATAGATTCTGAAATGCCCTGCCGCATATAGGTGGGCCGCACCTTTTCAAGGGCCGTGATATCATCGTTGGATGTCAGGCGGTGGCACATTATAATATCACTCTGGCTGAGCACATCAGGATGTAGTGCTGAGGGTCTCTGGGTAGCCAGTACCAGGGACAACCCCGGCTGCCTCCCCTGCCTGAGCCAATCATTTACCAGTACATCCCTTGCAAGACTGCCGCCATTTGCAGGCACGAACAGGTGGGCTTCATCGATGAACATCCAGACCATTGGCATGGTAGCTACATCCGTATCATTTATCCTGTTGATCTCATACTGCCGCCGTGCCGGGATACGCTCCTGTGATATCCTCCTGGCAAGAATACCCACCACTATCGAACGTATTGCCTCATCAGGCAGGCTGCTAATATCAATAACGGCAGTTAAGCCAGGGGAAACGATATCATCAACATCTATCCCGTCCTTTTCAAAAATACCCCATCCACCGGCCGCACTAATGAAGTTAATAGCTGCGTTTTTGGTATCATTGTCAGTATGAATATCGGCATTGACCTGATCTGAAATATCATCAAGTGAGAACTTCCCTGCATGATTCTTCAACTCCTGTACTATCCTGGTGATAAGTGCACCCACAGGATGCACCGGACTGACATCGAACAACCTGCACCAGTCAGAACCAGCCAGGTCACTTACTGATATGCTAAGGTGGGTGACATTGACTCCCATATCAGTATATTCTTTTGTCATTCTTCCGGGAACAAATAACCGGATATCCAGCTTATTAGGTTCAAGTCCCCACCTGGAAAGTTCATCCGTTTCTTTTTTATTCGCATGTGCCATGGTCCAGAAAATGCCCATGCTGTCGATCACTACAGATGCAATATTGTCACACACCGGCGGCGGCTGGCGAGCCAGTTCCTCAACAAGGGTTCCCATTGTATACGACTTGCCATATCCCCTTTTGCCACATATCAACACAGCATGGGGTCTGATGCAGTCTATATATACATCAGAGCCTGTTGACCCGTCAATGGCAAGATACTTCCCTACCTTTAGCAGGCCCTGGGAAGTCTTCTCTTTGTGCCTGCCCAGGATATACTGCTTATCAGTTACTCCGCTTCGCTCAATATCTAATAATTCTGTCCTTTTCATCCATCTACTTAGAGAGGATATAACACACTTAAATATTCTGGAATGATTCCGGACCGGTTAGGATTTTGTACCTATATTTTTCCTGTTTCCTGTCTAAATGAATAAAAGGGATTGTTGTCTATGACACCCAGTTCACATCCGTCACGCTACATATCCTTCCGCCCCTCCGCCTTCCCACTGTGAACGAGAAGCAGCACACCTGCCTCAATAAGATACGGCCTGCTGTGCACTGTGTCTTCCAAAATATATCTATAAGTTTAGTAATTAAAACCCAATGTCTTCCGGGGTGAGAGCTTCAACCGCTTTTATTCGTTCAAAGTGTTTTATGTTCCTTGTAACTATCTCATTTATACCCACATACAGAGATGTTGCTGCAATCAAGCAATCATTTAATTCTATAGCCTCACCATTTTTAGCGAGGTGCGAATATATCTCCCCTCCTTTTATCGCAACATCCTCATCAACGCTTATTACTTCAACGATACTGAGCAGATCAAGTGTCATTTCAAGAGCATCAGAGCGCTGTGAGGGGTGTGCTCCAACACTAAGTTCTGCAACAGTTATTGAAGAAGTGAAACCAGTATGTTCATCTCCGAAAGATTCAAGAAAGTATTTGGAGGAAGGTACTACATTCTTGCGAAGACAATCGACAAATATCGAAGTATCAACAAAAAATTTCATTTTATCCAATCTAACCGGGTGGATTTTCTTAATTGGTCAACAAACTCCTTGCTATCAACATCGTAATCCCACGCGCCGCAGGATGATTCCACAATTTCAACTGCTCTCTTCCCCTCATTTTTTTTAAGCATATTGAGAATAGAATGGAGTTCCCGGTCAAGTCCAAGAAGTCTATCTTCGATATCGATTGTTGATGACATATGAACAAATCTGTTCTAATATAGTATAAATTTAATCATTATCTCATTGCAGACGCCTCAATATAATTATTTTGAATATTGAATATGTAACCAAGTAGCTGTGTCCGGGTTACAGGATTTATATTCTCGTTTGCGCCACCACATCTTCACTCAGCTACCGCTCGCACCCTCCGCTACCACACATCCAGCCGCAAACAAACCCAACCTTTGTATGGCTGTTGAAATATACAATTTTAATAATTATTAGACATGATTGACAGGATTAACATGATAACCCATTTCCATTCATCTTGTCGATCCTGTTGATCCTCTTTATAACCGAGCCGGAGTTATGCCGTTCCCATTCATACCTTGTTTTTACATCACAAAGCATTGGCATCAGGTTATCCAGTCTTGAGCGTATCTCATCAAGATGTTCATGTCTTTCCCTTAAATCGATCTCATGTACTTCAGGACGAACAGGTCCCACCAACTCCATCTCGATCCTGCGGTCAGTATCGGGTCTTGACCTGTCACCTGTCTTGATCGCATTGATGGCATTCTTCCACTGGGATGACCATGGCAGATCCTTTACTTCAGTATGCTGCACACCAGAGCGTTCTACATCTATTGCATACACATGGCAGGCCTTCTCGCATGCTCCACAGTAAATACAGTAATCCTTTTTCACGTCAATTTTCTTATCAGACGGCACATACCAGGCATGTGCAGGGCATACATTGAAACACCCGTGGCAGCCTACCGGGTCACAATCAGCCAGCCTGTTCTCGATAAGTTCTATCTCCCCTTCAAATGGTTTTACTATGTCCACTGCTTCATAAGGACAGACAGCCTTACACCAGCCGCACCTGGTGCACTTTTCGTCATCAATAGTCACAGTACCTGATATCTTGGGCACAGGTGCCTCCAGTTTTCCTTCTACCTTTATGGCATCCTCAGGGCAGAAATCCTCGCATATCCTGCAGTAGTCGCACTTATCCAGGTCGATAAGCAGGTCCTGGAACGGTACAGGGTTATCAGGCGTTGGCTCTTGCTCCACCAGTACAAAGGCAGGACAGAGGTGTGCACACATGCCGCAGAAGTTGCACTTGTCCATATCCACTGCGATCTCACCTTTTTGCCCTTCCTTGAATGGGGCTACTTCTTCTTTAGTGGGAAAAGTGAGTTCCAGTTTAATAGCTTCCTGGGGGCAGGCTTTTTCGCACAACATACAGGGCAGGCATTTCTCATTGATGACCACCTTTGAATCCAGTTTTGAGAAGTCGGGATTGTCAAGTATATCCTGGCCGTCTATGTCCATCCCGATAGCCTTTACCGGACAGAAGGATGCGCACATGCCGCAAAAGGTGCATTTGGTCTGGTCGATGATCACCGGCGGTGCATCCATACCTGTAGCTATCTCAAAGAGCGGGCCTGCCTCTATCGCATTTGCAGGGCATACATCGATACATATCCCGCAGCCATTGCACCGTTTGTAGTCGTAGTCCAGGGTCTTCTTTGATGAGTTAACAGTCTGGGTGTAAATGAAATGGGAATCCCGGATATCCATTTCCACATTGACTTCAAGGCTGCTGTTGGCGGAATTTTGTGTAGTATTATCAGACATTTACAGTGTATTTAATATTTAAAAAACTATATAAGTCTAGTGTGGTATTATTGAAGATCCATTCCAATGAAGTTACAGCAAAATCCTTTTTTAGTGTTATCAGACCTTTCCTGTAATTTATTTATATAATAGGATTTCTATCAATACATCCATATCAGGTGCGTGGTATTATTGAACCTGCAAAAAATACTTGACGAACACAGACAATCCTTCAAAACCAGGCTGGTAGAATCACTTGCCGCCAAGCATTCCATATCCAGTGATGAGGTCATGGAGCAGTTAGGGGACAGTGTGGATAACCTGGTCGAGTCACGATATGCACCTCTAAAGCAGGTGGTAGAAGCCATCTGCGCAGTTCCAAAACCGGTTTTGCTGAACATCATGCGTGATCGCCAGCGAGAGGATACCTGCAAGATATGCCTGGCCAATGAGGCCAACATCCGGGTCGTGGATGAGAAGTACGGTGATTCCATATCCATATTCGAGATAAGCGAAGACAGTCCGGCCGGAGCCCTTTACCAAGTGCTCTTCCAGGGCGCATCTGACGAAGATAAAAAAGTGCCCCTGACCGCCATTATCCACAACTGTGATGTGAAGCGGGTATGGGCCGGAAAGTCAGTGGACAGTTCAGTATATGCCAGCCTGATAAAAAAAGCCCTTGCATAATGTCACGGTTCACCTGAAACTTTTCCTGAAATAGATAGTATCCACGCCCGGGCCACGGTGGTCTTCCAAGGTCTTTGAGACGACATAACCAAGCTGCTGGTACATCCGGTATGCACCAGGGTTTGTGGACCATGTAGTGACGTTGACATGTGTCATCCAGTCAGGATCCAGTTTTTGTGCCAGTGCCCGGTCCAGCAACCTTGCGATATTCTGCCCCCTGTACCCGGGATGAACAGCAATGAATGAAATATATGCCTCCCCCATTACTTCTTCGATCCCATTCCAGTTCTTCCTGTATCCCACGGCACCAACCACTCTTCTATTTGACTCACCGATAAGAAAATTAGAATCCACCTTAGCAAGAGTACCCGATGCCCTGTCGTATATACCGCCCGGGCGCAAGGACAGGGGCGGGACAAACTCATGGTCGACCAGTTCCATGAAATCGATCAATCTTCCAAGATCGTCTGGTAAGCCTTCCCGGATTTCCATAGAAGAACTACAGTCGTCTCATATTCTTATAATTAGCCATCCTGGATATGGGGAATACCGACACATCAATACCGCTTTCTTCTATTGCCACAATACAGTTCAGGCCAGCGTATATGGGTAATCCTATCTTTCCCGGATCAACAGGAGCCTTGAATATTGAACTGCCGGGCGTACCGATTCCGATCAGGCCGTCGATATCTATACCTTTGGCCTTTTCAAGGACCTCAATAGCATGCTCTTTAGCTGAAGCAGGTATCTCCCTCATGTTTGCAAGGAGTTTACCGTTTCCTGTCTCAAGCACGTCCAGTACCGAAGTCATTCTCCTGTTGATGAATATCTTCATCGGATCAATAGTGGTGCCGCTGTATAACAGCATATCTGAAAACGTGGTAGGGGTCCCGTTCTCAATCTGTATAAGGCCTCCGTATTTCGTGTTTACAGGTATCCCGTTCTTTGCCAGTATCCCGTCAATTGTTATGCTGCACACGGTAGCAATGCCCACCTTCCCTTTCGGCACCCTGTAATCAATAGCGTCCTCTTCAATAACCTGGATATATGGGCTTATGGAGTACGGGGTTTCGTTTATTGCCGCAATAATCTCAATAGCATCATCAAAATCATCCTTATCGATCAGAGCCATGTTCACGATCACGTTGCCTTCCCCTGTATCCACATCCAGGTCCGTGTTATAGACCAGTTCATCAATGGCGGTGATTATGAATCCCACCCTGTGGCCTATGAGTCCGTCTTCCAGTTCCTGCAATCCGTTCTCGGTAATGACCCGTCCGGAATATCCTTCCCTGGCGGTCAGCCCCCTTTCATCCAGTATCCTCAGATGATACCTGACCCCCCTCTCACCTATCTGGTACCCTCTTTCCCTCATTTTGTCAGCAATGATGCGAGCACCGATAGCACCATCACTTTCAGTGATAATCCTTAAAATCTCTATAAGTTTTCGCTGCACCTGGGGGTCAGAAGTTGAAGTATTCATAACTTAGACCTTATTTACATAATATTGATATACCGCTGGATTTCCCAGTCATGTACCTGTATCCTGTATGATTCCCATTCGGCACGGCCCAGCCTCATGAAGTTATTAAAAACATGTGGACCCAGGGATTTAATTAAATGCTCATCACTTTCCAGTTCGTTCAGTGCATCCCTGAGAGTTCCTGGCAGTGAATCGATATTTCGCTTGAGGCGCTCTTCTGCATTCATCTGGTAAATATTGTCCTCTACCGGTTGACCTGGGTCGATCTTATTCTTGATACCATCCAGTCCTGCCATAAGTATGACTGCAAAGGACAGGTATGGATTACAGGATGGGTCAGGACTGCGCAATTCTATCCTTGTGCTTGACCCCCTGGCCATAGGTATCCTGATAAGCGAACTCCGGTTTGCCCCTGACCATGAAACATATACAGGTGCTTCATACCCTGGTACTAATCTCTTATATGAGTTGATAGTAGGATTGGTGATCGCAGTAATAGCTTTAATATGTTTCAAAATTCCGCTGATAAAGTATCTTAAAGTATCACTGATGCCATATTTGCTATCAGGGTCATAAAAAGCGTTCTGTCCATCCTTGAACAGGGAAATGTTGATGTGCATGCCGCTGCCGTTCTCACTGAACAGGGGTTTGGGCATAAATGTGGCATGCAATCCCATATTATTGGCAATTGTCCTGGTGACATATTTAAAGGTCACCACATTGTCAGCCGTGATAAGGGCATTATCGTATTTGAAGTCTATCTCATGCTGGCCTGATGCAACCTCATGATGTGAGGCCTCTATCTCGAATCCCATGCCTTCCAGTGCGACCACGATCTCCCTTCGAATATTTTCTGCCAGGTCCACAGGCCCGAAGTCAAAATACCCTGCAGAGTCGTGTGGAATAGTAGTAGGGCGTCCGTTTTTTTTCTCAAACAGGAAAAATTCAAGTTCAGGTCCGGTATTCATCTCAAAACCCATTAAAGCCGCTTCTTCCATGGCACGCCTGAGCACATACCTGGGATCGCCTACGAAAGGTTCACCGTTCGGCAGGTGGACATCACATATCATCCTGGCACTGTTACCATCATGGCTCCATGGTAGTATCTGGAAGGTATCAATATCCGGTTTTAAGACCATGTCTGATTCTTCTATCCTGACAAAGCCTTCAACGGACGAGCCATCAAAGGATATCCCTTGATCCAGAGCCTTCTCGATCTGGGACACTGGTATGGCCACGTTCTTGACGATACCCTGTATATCCACGAACTGCAGCCTTACAAACCTGACGTCTTTTTCACTGATTATTTTAAGAATTTCCTCAACAGATTTCATTATTTCACCTGATATACGGGATATTATGAAACTTTTTTTAATGTATATTATCTATAAGATTATGTACTCCAAGTAAATGCGAACGAAGTGAGCATTTTCTTGATTTTAAGATGTATGATAAAATATTAAATGTTTGTTCTTATTTGCCTTTTCATACTCTGCGAAGTACACCTATCCTGGGCTCGTAACACCTGCCTTCTGACATCAATGTCTTCACAGCACCGTCAACCTGTTCATCGGTAAGACCACTTCGTTTTGATTCATCCACCAGTTCAGTGGCAGGCACGCCGTTCCCTTTATCCATTATACCCATCAGTTCATAGACCATCTCGTCAGGTTCGGGCTTGTCCTCTTCAGGTCTGGCTGGGTCACTGCCTGTTGTTCCATCGTCGATCTTTTCTCCCGCCACCTGGGCAGTTTCAGGTTCTGTGGACTGGACAAGGTGTGGTGATTGTGTAGGTTGTGCAGGTTCTGGGGACTGGACAGAGTGGGGGGCCTGTGTAGGTTGTGCAGATTCTGTGGACCGGGCAGGCTGTGGTGATTGTGTAGGTTGGGCAGGTTGTGTGGATTGTGTGGGCTGTGTATCCTCTATAGAATACCGGGCAGGTGTTTCTTTCACTATATTATCTGCCGGCTTGCTTCTGGCAACCTCTTCCATAGCGTGTGAAATCCCGGTCCCCGGAGATGGGGACTGGTCAGCAGACGACAGGTTCTTCAATGCATCAACGATCACACCTGATAGAGTATTAAGGTATTTGTCCAGGTCAGTGTAATGAGAAACGGCCCTGAGTATGCCATTGGCAAGTTCCGGACTGGCACCGGATTGAACAAGCATGTCTGTCAGTTCATCACCCTTCAGACCTGAATCCATGGCAGACCTGACCAATCCTATGCGCTCATAGGTCAGCCGAGCAGTATCAACTATCCACCTGTCCCTTATGCTGTCGTTTGCAGTGTTGAGTTCTTCCGGCCTTACCGAAGTATATATAGTCCCGTCCTCTGGTTCATAGGTCCTGGCCTTGCCTGTTATAGCCACAAAACAGGGCACATCCAGTCCTGACAGGAATACTGATGCTTGCGGCTGGTACTGTCCTGCATACACAGAAAAAGCACCGGTGGGGTCAGACACTCTTGCCCTCCACATGTCCTCCCCTGCACCAAGATTATCGATCTCGGTCAGTACACCCACAAAGTACAGCCGGTTCACCCTGGCACCGGTGGGAGTGACTAGGTAATTGGGGGAGAACTCATCCCCGTCATGAAAGAAATAATCCGAATGAATGAACTCATGGGCAAAGACCCTCCAGGCAACCTCCCTCTCTACCATAGGTCACTATCCCCCTGCCCGGATGAATGATGAATCGAACCCTCCATCTCTTTTACCAGGTCTGCGGCAGCGGCAGCAGGGTTGATCTCAGTTACCTCTACATCGGATGCCACCAGTGTGATCCCGTATTCACCCTTGGTCATATTACCTCTCAATCGCATGCTCAGTCCCATAAGCTTTCCCCTGATCTTTTCCTCAACAGCAGACAGGTTCATGTCCGCACCGGCAACTTCCCTGGCTTTTTCAATAGAATAGCCAGTGACCTTTTTGGTAAGGTCTGCACCCAGTACTACGGTCAGGGCCCCGGTACCGTCATCCAGTATGTACTTTATCCTCATATCGTTTTTGCCTTTCACCAAACCATGGACTCGGCAGATATTCTTCTGAATCACCCTATTGCATTCAGGACACCTGGTAATAAGCCCTGAACCGGGCCTGACCGAGATTATGTTGCCTTCTATACTTACATCAAAAGCTCCGTCCCTGTCAGTTATTTTATCCAGCCTGATTGGGACGTGGTCCATTACCCTGGCAATATCACTGTCATCTATTGGAGTTTCTGGATGACTGATCGAAGTGAATTCTCCCATATTTATAGTAGGAATACCCTGCCATGACCTCATATATGCATTTTTAATCTCTACTGTATTCCCGGCCGTAAGCTCGGGAGATAGTACCCATGAAGTGAAGGGGAGTTTGGCAGTGCAATCTATTGCTGTCCCTGTTACTATGGTCCTGGGTCCGTTCTTTGTGTTGATCTCCTGCTGAGCAGATTCCATTATCCTTATTATAGTATGAACGGCAGGTTCGCCCTCTTTCAGCTCTGCCAGCAGGACTGGACGTTCCAGGTCTTTTGAGAGGAGCGGTTCCAGGGCGCTTGAGTCTAATTTCTCAACTTTCGATCTGGCACCGAAATTAATCTCTGGCATGCCCTGCCACATCCTGACATAGGCGTTAGTGACCTTGACCACATCTCCTTTTTTAAGCCCGAAATCCTCCCATGCAGTAAAACTCCGTGCCCCGGTCTCGTCTACTATGGTGCCCATGAAGATGGTACGCTCCTGGTCCTTGATGCCAACGACTTTGGTATTGATCTCAAGAATCCGGGCAGTGACCTCAATATTTCGCTCCCCTGCGCCAAGCTCGGATAGTTTTTTCACGGAAGGTAGATCGATATTCCCGTATTTTTTAAGCAAGCTCCTTTTTGCCTCTTCCACAGGCACTTTAAACTCCAGGAGCCTTGTAAGTTCTTCTTTAATAATAGCCTGATTTACTATTGTGCCTGTTGTACCAAGCGCCCTAATTATTTCGTCCACATGGGGCGCGATTTTTACTTCCATTGTCTGCCTCCTTTATTCCAGACAGTCTCTGCATATTACGGTCACAAAGGATAAAAAAACATCGATACTGTTAATTTGGTGAATCCGGAATATTGTGCAATGTATCCTGAAAGAATAACTGACTTTTCGAAACGTGCCCTTGACTGGCTGGGGAGTGTCCAGATCACCAGTGTTAAAGAGGCATCACAGATAGCAAAGGCATTGTGCCTGTGGGGTCGGGATGCCAGCACGACAATTGAATGGTTGCAGCATGCCAGATCAGGCGAGCACTGGGAATCAGGCAATCCGGTGCGGGATACTGCCAGGGCTTGTGCTGCACTTATGGAATGCGGGATTTCCTGTGAGGGTACGGTGGACTGGCTGGAGGAAATGCAGTCGGACAGTGGTTCGTGGAACGATGATGTGTATGACACTTGCTATGCCCTTATTGCGCTTGGGGTCATGGGCAGGCAGAATCGGCAGGGGGTAAAGTGGCTGCTTAGCAACTTTTCAGGGAAATGGATGCACCCGGGCACTATCGCCCTGATAAACTCGGCACTGATACACCAGGATGTAAAAGGTATGGCTCACCATATCCAGCGTAATTCTTTGTGGCTGCTGGCGCAGTGCACGGATGATAACTGGAGGTACACGGCTACTTCATGTCTGGTTGTACAATCACTGATCCTTGACGGCAGGTCCGGGGATGTGGGCGGGTCCCTGGACTGGGTGCTTGAGAGGGTTAAGGTGGGGGAATGGAAGGTTTCTGTGGTTGCACTGGTGTTGATCACAATTAAGATGTACCAGGATGACTGAACTGGAAGGGGATTGAAAAATATTGTGAATTGTCCCAATTCATTCAGGACATGTTTTATTTCTTCATCGCCAATTCCCACACGTGTAGCAACTAATAAATTTCCTTTTTGGATTAAATTAGTGGAACTTTTTTTCAATCCATCTTCCGTAATATATCGTTGTCCTACAGTTACAGCATAACAGAGAAGATATTGACAAATATAAGCCAATAGAGTGTTATTCCTGACTTATCATATCCCATACCGTTTTGAAGACCATACTTCCTTCAATATTCTGTCAACCATCTTCTTATCAACTGCCACATCAAACCTTCTATCCACTACCGGATAATCAAAATCCGCCAATATCTCAGATACCAGCCTGGACTCTCCCCCTGTCAATATAAAAGTAATTTCAGTACCAGATCCGTCAACCATCTTCTTTAGCGCATCTTTCACCTTTTTTACATGATGTAGTATATCTTCATCCCGCAGCCGCTCGAACCTTCTCTGGCTCCAGCCACCTTTGGTATGCTTTCCCTTAACGCTACTTCTTACGATCTGGTAGTCTGTAAATGATCCCGGGTTGTCAGTAATGCCAATAAATGACTCTCCTGCATGAGCAAGGAGAACACAGAGGTTTACCTTTCGATCCATAAGTTCCTGCAAGGGTGCGGTATCAAACCTGACATCCATTTGCAGGAAAGATATGTCCACTGGTAAAAACGGTGCCACAGCTTCCCTTACCATGCCGAGCGTATCATAGAAAACCGCAACGCCTGTAGGAGAAGCAATCTTATCAACCAGACCCATGGTTTCATGTCCGGGGGATTCCAGTAGTTCACGTCCATTTTCAAGGTCTGAAAGTGATTGCCCGGGCTGGAGGTATACTGTGACCAGGCTATTATCCAGCGCCTGTAGGGATCCTATCTGGTAGACATACTTAGCCATGGATTGAATATGGATACTACTGATGTTTTTAAAGGTAACATCCAGGGATGCATCTTTGCTAAGTACTGATATTTTATGCTCCAGGGTCTCTATTTTCTTCTTTGCACTGTTTAGTTCTTCTTCAACAACCTGCTTTTGGGATATAGCTTTACGCGTGGTTTCGTCCTTGGACGCCAGCCGGGCCGAGGTGGATTCATTTTCAGACCGTAACTGTTCTATGTGTGCTTCCAGTGTTTTGATGTGTTCTTCAAGTTCCTTTTTTCCAAGCAGTTTATCAAACAAATATAGTTCTCCTGAGTTATTGTGTGCAGTTCAACTGTCCTCAAATTGTGAAATTTTTGGGTGATTATCAAACAAACTATTTTATTGATATTAATATGGTATGTTTTTGATACAGTTAGTGCTTATTCTTTTGGTGAGCATGGTAAGAGATTCATGGTGCAGCTGTGTTCTTATAGCCATTGTTCAGCTCTCCACCACCGGCCAAGGCTCCTTCCTGTCAGCTACCGCTTCCAGTGCGTTCTTGTATTCTTCCAGAATAAAATTCATGAATCCATCAAGGTTCTCCACCCGTCCTACTTCGAGCATGTCAAAGTACCTGTTCTTCATGTCAGGGTCAAAAACAAATAGCGGGTATCCTGCCTTTAGTAGTACCATCGAATGAATTATTCTTGTGACCCTGCCGTTACCGTCCTTAAAAGGATGAACTGTCACAAGCAGGAAATGTATGAATGCACCCAGTAGCAGGGGATGTAAGTGTTCCCTGTACATCTTATAAAAATTAACAATCGCTGCAATTTCATATTCGATCTCTTCGATGGTGGCCGGAAGTTTTAATTTTGAACCAATAATCCTTTTCCCGGGAGATGCATAGTATTCCCCACATTCGTCAATCAGGCCTCTCATCAATATCCGGTGATACAATTTAATGTTCTCGTTATTCGGTTCAAGGTTCCTGTCCGGTCTAAGGTCTTTGGAATGATTATTCAGATGTTTAACAGCTTCAATGGTGTTCCTTATCTCTACAATTTCCCTGGGTGTAAGCCCTGTTGGCAGGTCTTTCATTACCCTTTCCACATCGTCCTTATTTGCAGTATTTCCCTCTGTTACTGTGGTTGAATATACATGCATCTTAATAACCAGTTCCATGAACTCATTTGAACCTGCAATCCTTTCTTTTATAGTATCAATGTCATGGATAAGTCTGCTATATTTCCCGGTCTTTTCTGCAAGGGAGCAGGGAGGCTGCATCAGGGCGAGGTAGAACAGCGTCCTATCGTTCAGGTTAAAGTCAATGCATAGGGGTTTTTGTTTGATTAATTTGACAAACCGATTTCTTTCAAGTATCCTGATGTATTTTATAAGGGTACTTTTTGAATTGCCTGTGTATTCATGCAGTATTTTAAGAGTTGAAGGACCGCGCCCTATTGTGGAAAATACAATGTCCTGTGCCCTTTTGGAAAGCAAAATGTTATAGTCAAGACCTTCTTTCCTTGACCATAGTAAAAATGCCATATAATTATTGAGGATAGGGTTCTCGCGGTTTATATTATAGACTGTCTGTTTTTTATTTGTATTCCTTTTCCTGATAACCAGTTCTGCATCAATGAGTTCGCCCAGCCGTTTGTAGAGCACCCTGTTGTTCAAGTTCTCAAAAAGTATGTTAACTCTCAATGTTGCCGACAGTTCGTTAAATGTAGCACCATTTGTGAAATGTAAATACAGTAGTGTATCCCATTTAGTTGGTGTGGGCATATATGGTAAAAATGATGCTATATTATATAATTCTGATTGAGTTTTTTGTATTATTTGTACTATATAGGCATGTATCTACTAAAATTGATATAATCAAAAGTTGCAGTATAAAAAACCACCAGACAAAATTGATTTTGACTTTTTCTATTTGCGGTCAATACCGGACCTAAGCTATGACTTAGATGTTGAAAATTATTCTATTCAATTCCTTTTAGAAAACTTATTTGCTTTTAGCGACCATTTAGATCTCATGAGAAATGTATACCTTGCAGCACCGCTTTTTTCAGATGCCGAATGCGATTTCAATAGCATGCTAAGGGATAAGCTGGAAGAAATAGGTATGAGTGTCTTCCTCCCCCAGGAGCACTCAAACGATAGTGATTCCGAACAGGATTCCAGGCAGGAATCCATCTTTAGCAAGAACGTGGCCGCCATTGATAAGGCTGATATACTGGTAGCGGTGCTGGACGGGGTGGATGTGGATTCAGGCACGGCGTGGGAGATTGGATATGCCCATGCGCTGGATAAGCCTGTGTACGGGCTGCGCACAGATTTCAGGACACTTGGAATTGAGGGGACTGTGAACTTGATGATCGAGAGGTCTGTCGTGCTTTGTACAAGTCTGGGTGAGTTGGTGAAGCGGCTGGAACTGGAACGATGATATTATTGTGAAAATCACAGGAGTAAGTGTATGAGTCTATCCTATTTGATCATGGCAATAATTTTTGAAGTGGCTGGCACGACATGCATGAAATTATCCTATGGTTTTACTAAAGCAGTTCCGTCAATATTAATGATCATCTTGTATTTGCTTAGCCTTGGTTCATTGACATTTGCCTTAAAAAAGATGGATGTAAGTATTGCTTATGCAATATGGGCCGGCTTAGGAACTGCACTTATCGCAACTGTGGGAATATTGTGGTTCGAGGAACCGGTAACTGCACTGAAAATAATATCACTTGGATTGATAATAATTGGAGTAATTGGGTTAAATCTTAGTGGTGGAGTACATTGATTTGTGCTATTGGTCTTCTTTAATGAAATTATATATCTCCTTGCCTTCTTCAAAAAATTTAAATAATCCACCATTTATTACCGCATGTAATATTTCATTTTCTTTCATATGATGGTCACTGAAAGATAGAATTCCACCAGTTTTCAATATTCGATGTAACTCTTCCAATACTCGATTTGGGTCACTCAACGAATGAAATGTATCGTATAACAGGACTAAATCTATGCTATTATCCGGCAACCAGGTCTTACAATCAGAATTAATAGTTACTACATTCGATAATCTCTTCTTTGCCGCAATAGTTTTAACTTTTTTAATTGCCGGTGGGTGAATATCCAGTGCATAAATTTTCCCTGATATTCCCACCAGTTCCGCAGCAGCAGTTAAATAACTGCCAGGACCACAGCCATAATCAAGCACATGAAATCCTGGTTTTATGCCTGCTTGCTCCAATATATTCTTGCGAGGTTTGAAAAAATCGCGGAATTTAAAGCCGAAAGACATCAATTTGAAATGAGAATCAGACATTGTTTCATCCATAGCAGTCTCTCCCAAATATTTTTTATTCTTCTTGTGCAATTAATCTTTCGACCCACCAATTAAAACTTTATCGACTGCACGATTAACCTGACATCAATTCTCTCGATCTGTGCAATGACTACACTCGGACTTCGCTGCACTTCGTCCGAGGTCTCCCTAACCTAACCCTCCTTTCAACCCCCTTAAAAAACAGAACATCCACTTGGAATTGGACCACATGCCAGATGAAGACACCCCCGCCCAGCACAAATCCTCCTAAACTGCCACAGACCCATACGTCCATCGCCTCCCCGAACATCGACTGGCAAGCCACAGGTGTCATTAAAGGCCCGACACCCAACAATCCGGCATCACCAGACCAATGTAAATAACAATACAAAAAAAATAAATGCCCAGACCCGGATTTGAACCGGGGACAACTGCCTCTTCAGGGCAGCGCTCTCCCAGACTGAGCTACCTGGGCAGGTAGGAATATTCTCTTCTCTTTAATGGTATATCAAATCTTCGTTTTATCCAGTCGCAGCCCGCTTTTGTAATTCGTATGAATATACAGTCCACGTATGGAGCCCGTAGGGCTTCATACGTGTGCGGCCCGCTACTGGCCTGAGTAGATGGGCCCGCGGAGATTCGAACTCCGGACCTCCGCCATGTCAAGGCGACGTCATAACCTGCTAGACCACGAGCCCTCAGTGCTTACAGCATCCTTTCCCTAAGTAATTATTTTAGATAAACCTTTGGATATGTTAGCGTTTTTTTCAGGTATTTGTTTTACTCAGTTTCATTTATAAGCCACAGAGGGCACAAAGATCACAGAGTATTTCCCCTCTGTGTCCTCGGTGACCTCTGTGGCAGTCATAATTCATCTCCTGCAATCATTATTGCCGGAAATGCACTCAGATAGAATAAATAGTTATATCATTATTTGCAAATAGATTATCTATTGTGATAATTACAGTGGAGTTAGTTGTCAGGCTTATAATTGAGTTGTTCTGGATATATGCAAGTGTTTATGCGATTCAATCAACAAAGCTTCAATACTGGAAGCAGTGCTGGTATATCGTCCTGCTGGGCAGTATAATACATATGGTTTATCTACTTGCTGCCTTTGCAGAAATTTCTGATGGAGGAATACTCAGGAATCTCGGAATGGGTATAGTAGCCATAGGCATCATCATGCTTGCAAGGCGGACAAAACAGATTCTTGGATGATCAAATTATACAAAATCCTTCATCAGTGATCTTGTAATTAGCTGAAACATTATCACATCCGGTCATTGCTTCAACATCGATCTTCTCACCATCCAGATGTATAATGTTGTCCACTGTTGCCTTTAACATCGTTTCGATCTGGGAGTCCGCAGCCCCTTCAGTATAAGCAATTATCCCGGCACCTCCGGCTACTTTGATCCTCATGACATATGACTTGAGTACACGTACAATAAGTATCGGGGAATTGAACGAGAACAGGGTTGTCGTTGAATCAAGAACAGACCTGAATCTATGGGTTTTTTGGTAGATATGCTGCAAATCTTCAATTATCTTACTGATAATCTCAGTTGGATTCTGCGGGGAAGATATCTTGAACGTAGCAGTTTCCTTTTGTGTTGCACCAATTGATCCGGAAGCAATGTCCAGTACATACAACATTTCCTTTTGCAAATATTCATGAATGAGCCAATTGAACTGCATCATTTTTTCTTCAAGCTGGAACAAGTTATAATCTGTCATTATGTAAAGGCAGAATTCATCATCCGAAATTGCCTGTTGCAGGAAATGGTAACAAAATACGGATTTTCCGGTCTTGGGAGGACCGTAGATAAGTGTAATGGTATTATCTGGCAGTCCACCACCAATCAATTCATCAAAAGCCGCAATCCCAGTCTTGATTTTAGGTATCATTTAAACTCGGTATATAAGATCGAAAAGTGTATCAAGCGCTTTATCCACACCTTCGTTTTTCTGGGCCGAAACAGGTACTATAGGGACATCTTCCCATAAAGCCATTCGCTTTTTTATCTCATCAGGTGTAAGGGCACCGGGAAGGTCATGCTTATTTGCAACAATTACTTTAGGTAAAGCCTCTGCCTGGCACATATTGATCATTTCCTTAGCGCGTGCAAACGTATCCGGTTTTGTCGAATCAATTATAATGAACGTGCCGATAGACTCCCTTGCCAGCGGTTCCAGCAGCAGGTCAAACCGTTCCTGCCCGGGAGTACCAAAGACATCAGCAGAAAAACCTTTGTAATCCATATGTCCAATATCCAATCCCACTGTGGTCGGAAACAGTTCAAATGCCTGCCGCTCAACAGAAACAGCCTTCTCTGCGATTGCATGGACAAAGGTGGTCTTCCCTGCATTATAAGGTCCGGTTACCAGGAGTTTCGGAATAAATACCATAACCCCACCGGGTTCAGCAAGCTCAAAGAATGTTTTACATTTGGATGCCCTGGTCCAGTTGGATTTTACCACCATGAATACCTGTCTGTACATCACTTTCTCTTCAATACTAAAAAGTTGTATTTCACAATCAACCAGATTTCTTAATTGTTCTACTAACCGGTCCTCATAATCCCATCTGGTAAAAAGGTATACAATATTCACTTCATGCTTAGCGGCAGCCTCATTCAACATCTTTATACATTTTATTGTGTTATCTGTACCAATAGAATCAATTAAAGTGGCTATATTTTCAATCACTGCTGTTCCACCGGCGATATCTTCAATTGCAGGTATAACTATTTCTTCAGTTTTTGCAAGATCATCAATAATGTA
>SWBY01005003.1_pt1 | contig 39152 bp, 16 predicted proteins | sample 4693071 | NCBI WGS metagenome assembly SWBY01 (sample SAMN10267273, study PRJNA491770) | bioreactor metagenome | isolation source: DHS bioreactor inoculated with marine methane seep sediment | place: Japan: Omine Ridge, Nankai Trough | collected 2006-05-06 | reverse complement strand
CTGTATTTTCAGGCGGATGGCACTATCCGTCCGGAAATCGTTGATATACTGGACAGCGATGGTGACGGAAATCTCTCCAGCCTGGAATTGCGATTGGATACGCCGGAGAAAGCGGATGCCATCCGGGAGAAGCTGGTGGCCATGGGGCTGAAAAACCCGGAAATACAGGGTGAAATTCAACCGTATTCATTATCCCACGGCGTCATGACCGGCGACTATGCCATGCGGGATTGTAAGGACTGCCACAGTTATTCTTCCCGAATCAGTGCGGGCATGATTCTGGCGGATTATGCACCCGGTGGCGTTCTTCCCCAACCGGTGAAGGATACCCGGGCGGTTCTTGAAGGGGAGATTACCGTGGAAGCTGACGGATCCGTCCTGTTCAAATCCGGTCTGGACCCCGGTGAACTGTATATTCACGGATCAGACCGGCTTAAATGGATGGATTTTCTGGGTCTTCTCGTGGTGGGAGCCGTCATTGGCGGCTCAGCCGTTCATGGTGGGTTGCGATTCTTTATGACGGTTTGGAAAAGGAGCCGGAAATGAGTGCGAGCAAGGTATACTTTTATTCCATTTACGAGCGCGTATGGCACTGGTTTCAGGCGTTGGCAATGACGGTTCTCATTATTTCAGGCTTTGAAATCAGTTATGTCAGCTTCTTTTCCGTCACGGGATTCGAATCCGCCGTTACCATCCACAATATGGTGGGATTGCTCCTGACAATAAACGCGTTTCTGGCGCTTTTTTATAATGTGGCCGGCGGTCTGATCAAGCGGTATGTTCCGGGTATCGATGATTTCTTATTCCTGGGTTTCAAACATGCCCGGTATTACATGTATGGTATATTCCGTGGCGAAGCTCATCCGTTTGAGAAAACACCGGGGAAACGGCTTCTGCCCCTTCAGAAAATATCGTATTTCATGATTCTGAATGTGCTGCTGCCGCTCATGACGATCACTGGACTGTTCAAGATGAGTGCCTATTACGATCCGTCTATTGTGGAAATTGCCGGGGGATTGAGTGTCCTGGGACCGCTGCACCGGTTCGGGGCCTGGCTCTTTCTGGCATTTGTGATTCTGCATATGTATATGACCACCACGGGTCATACTCCGTTATCAAGTCTCATGGCGATGATTACCGGGTATGAAACCGTTGAAAATAAAGAGGAGACAGTACATGAGTGAAGCGAAGACGAGACAGAGTGACGTCTATATGAATCCCTATCTTGCCGGTATCATGCTGGGTGTTGTTCTGTTCGGTTCCATCCTGGTGTTCGGGCATGGTCTGGGCGCCTCGGGTGGCGTGGCCAAGATTGTCGGCGTGATCCAGGATACCTTTGCATCGTCCCATACGGAATCCAGCGGATATTTGGTTAAACTGGTCCGAACATCCGGTCATCCCCTGGATACCTGGCTGGTCTGGGAAATTCTCGGGGTGATGATCGGTGGTCTCGTGTCCGGTCTTCTGGCCGGTCGGGTAAAGGTGGAAACCTTCAAGGGTCCCCGGATCAGTAATGGCATGAGATGGACAGCGGCGCTCCTGGGCGGCGGTATTGCCGGGTACGGCGTGCGACTGGCCCGGGGCTGCACATCCTCCCAGGCGCTCTCCGGTGGCGCAGTCCTGGCCGCCGGAAGCTGGGCGTTCATGTTTTCTGTGTTCGGCGGCGCATACCTGCTGGCCTATTTTGTCCGGAAACTCTGGAACTAGGGGAGGTTGTCATGGCACCATTCGATGTTGCAGGTTCACTGGGTCATACCGGAATGAATATCCTCTACGTGGTCACCGGAATCTTGTTCGGGTTTGCCCTGGAACGTGCCGGGTTCGGGAACTCAAAAAATCTGGCTGCGCAGTTTTACTTTAAAGATATGCGGGTCCTGAAAGTCATGTTTACGGCGATTATTACCGCCATGCTTCTCACGTTCTGGGCCAGTGCACTGGGGATTCTTGATTACAGCCGCCTTTTCATCAGTACCACCTATCTCTGGCCCGGGATTATCGGCGGGGTTATCTTCGGTTTCGGTTTTGTTATCGGGGGATACTGCCCCGGCACCGCACTGGTCTCAATGTCCACCCTCAAAGTGGACGGTTTCTTCTTCGTGGGCGGTCTTGCCCTGGGAATGACCGTGTTTGGCGAAACGATCGATTCGTACCGGGCATTCTGGGATACCTCGGGAAAATACGGTGAAATTACACTGCCTCAAGTGTTTGGACTTCCGTCCGGTGTGGTTGTTCTCGGTGTTGTCGTCATGGCCCTGGGCATGTTCTGGGCAGCGGAAAAAACCGAAGCGTTTTTTGCATCAGCAGAAAAAGAGGGAGGTGTCTCATGAACCTGAAAGCTGCCGGCGCCATGTTTGCCATTCTCATGGGTATCATCCTGACAATGATGCCCTCGACAGACTCCGATACCCGATCCGGAATCTTATCTCCGGAACAGGAAAAACAGCTTGCTGCACGGTCTGTGCATATTGATCCCGCAGAACTTCTGAATCTTATCCATGACAGTTCGGTTGGATTGAGAATTCTGGATGTGCGGGATGAAGCTGACTATAATCTGTTTCATATTATCGATGCGGATTATGTCTCATCAGAGGAACTGTCTGATCCGGCATGGATACGGTCCCTGCCCGGTGAGACTGCTTTTGTCCTGGTATCAAATGACGAAGAACGTGCCGTGGCCGCCTGGAAAACCCTTGTCATCAACAATATTCAAAACCTCTATATCCTGGATGGCGGTGTCAATTTCTGGCTGGATATTTATGGCCGGGAATATGGCCTGGAAGACGATATTCAAAGCGTTTCTCCCCGGCCAGGCGATGATACATTCCGATATACCTTCAAAGCGGCCCTGGGTGACCGGCACCCCGGCGGTGATCCGGATCCTCACCATTTCCCGGAACGGACATTCACGAAAAAGGTCGAACAGATCGGGAAAGTACGGAAAAAAGCCGGGGGTTGCGGGTAATTGGGAACGGATCTGTAGGGACGGGTCTTGTGCTCGTCCTCATTGAAGGGGATGAAATACCTGAATATGATCGCATTAATACGGATGAAAAGGATGAAATATTTGTTTCCGCGTGCGAAAGGACGGGCACAAGACCCGTCCCTACTTCAAATTCTTCACTTCGAATAATTGTGTATATCAGGTGTGAAATCAGGGTTTCCGTTTAAACCGGCTGATGCCCAGGATAATACCCATGAGCAGAAGAAGCCCCGCCAGGGACCCGGGTCCTGTTGTGGGGACGGGTGCAGGTGTGGGGGTGACCACCGGCGTGGGCGTGAGTACCGGGGCACTGACACAAATCCCGATGGGCCACTCACCGCATCCCGGCAGCCAACCCTGGAATGGGCTGGTTCCGCCGATATCCGACCGGCCGATGTTACTGGAGACCGCATAGTTTGTCCAAAACACATAAATATCCGTGACGGCGACGCCCACCGGATACGTGCAGCCGGGAATCCAACTCTGATCCACGATTGAACCATCGATATCGGCTCGACCCAGCGTGTTGCTGCTATAGTTTGCCCAGTAAACATATGCGAAATCGACATCAATACCATAGGGTTGGCTGCATCCTGTAATCCAGTACATGTCGCCCAATGCGCCGGTGATATCCGCCCGTCCGATTGAGTTTGTACCGAGATTGGTCCAGTACACATACCCGGAATCAACCACCACATTAAAGGGTACACTGCATGCTGTAATCCAGCTCTGGATCACGCTGGTACCGTCCAGATTTGCCCGGGCAATGGTTTGCAGGTTCAGATTAGTCCAATAGATATATTGTTCGTCTGCATCAATGCCCGTCGGGTAAGTGCATCCCGTGATCCAGCTCTGGTTCACACCGGTGCCATCCAGGTTCGCCCGACCGATACAGTCGTTACCGGCATTTGCCCAGTAGACATAATTTGCATCAGTGATTACGTCTTCAGGGAACTGACAGCCTGTGATCCAGTCATTGACCTTGTTGGATCCATCAATTTCCACCCGGCCGATGGTCCCGTCGGAATCGGTAGTCCAGTAAAGATACTGCCCGTGTGCCGGTGCGATGAAAAAAACTGTCAGAATGACCGTGAAGGTCACCATGAATAATCTCATGATTGACTGATTTCTCATGTTCTTCTCCTTTGATATGCAGGATATTGTCACGTTTACTTTTTTATAATACCATATTTTCAGAATTCGTCCCGTTTTTAATTAACCACTTCCTGAGTCCCTCATGGATGTGTGAAACCTGCTCCCCGCGGAAAAGGATTTCACCTGCTTCGAAAGTTTTAACGGCAGATCTCAATTTTTTCAAATTTTGATTCAGTTCATGATCATTATGGAGATTGTGTTCTGCCATGATTTTCAAAGTCCGGTCGAGCCTCTGTCCGGCAGATTGATTCCGAGCCATATCCAGGTGTCCCGTCTGACAGTAGTATTGGCACAGAGTGGCTGGAACTCCGGATTTTTCGGTGATTTTCCTTACTTTCTTAAGTAAACTTTCTGTCTCATCATAGTTCGCAAACGCCAGCCGTTCAAGGGCAGCCAACCCCAGCAATGCCGCCAGTGCGTAATGCTCGATGTTCAGTTCTTCGAAAATACCAATGGATCTGAAATAGTAATCTTTTGCCTGATCAACTTCACCATTCCAGAAAAGCACATCGGCGAAACTGCTGTAAATCATTCCCTCAACAATCCGGTCACCCTGCTCCTGTTGAATCAACAATGCCTTACGAAATAAGGAGATTGCCTCAGTCAGATTTCCAGCGGCTTTATGTATGCCGGCCAGTAGAAACGCAATTTGTCCTTCCTGATTACGGTCGCCGATTTCATTCAGGATTTCCAGGGCCATTTTACAATTGTTTTCAGCTTCTTGATGCGCACCTTTGGCCAGGTTTACAATGCCAAGGTTTTTCAGAGCCCGCGCTTCCAGGTGCCGCTCCCCGGTTCTTTGATGAATTTTCAGATTTTTTTCAAAACAGTCCATGGAAGCATCCAGTTTTCTTTCCTTGAGCAGTACAAATCCAAGATTGGAAAGGATGGCGCTTTCAAAATTGAGATCGCTGAGGTCTCGGCAAATAACCAATGCACGTTCATAAAGGGTTTTAGCATTATTAAGATCACCTTCCCTCATGGATACAAAACCCAGCCTTATCAAGGCATTTATTGTTCCGGGACGGTCCTCATGCGCTTTGTAAATTGTCAGCGCCTTATCCAAAAGCACCCTGGCCCGTTTGAGATTTCCTTTTAACACCTGGTATTGCGTAAGTCCGATAATACTGTCCGCTTCCAGACGGGGCTTTCCCAATGTCTGAGACTCTCGGTAAGCCCGGCGATGTTCTTCAAATGGTGCACTGGGATGTGGTTGGAACCGAAGTACTTTCAGGGAGAATTCATTCCTGATCCGGATACTGTCTTCAGAAACCGGGGTCAGTCTAAGATATGAGCGGTAACATTTTTCAGCATCTTCAGGCGTATACTTACTCACCGCGTTCCTGGCGGCTGCCAGGTAAGAATGACGCGCTTTGTCATATTCCTCTGCATTCTCCCAGTGTTGGCCCAGGATAGCATTATTTTCAGCCAGTTTATCCGGAAATACGACGACCAAGGATTCCGCAATTTTCCGGTGAAGATCTTTCCGTGTTGCTTTATCAATTCTTTTATAAATCTGTTTTTGAAAAATATCATTCTGAAATTGCAGTGTCCCCGGAATTATCTCCTTGAGTATCCGGCATCGGATCAACTCGTCCATGGCATCCAGGACATCCTCTTCGCATGGAATGATATTCCACAGCAGCATCACCTCGCACTCGCGGCCGATCACAGAAATATGGCCGGCGATATTCCTGGCATTATCCGACAGGAGATCCAGCCGTCTTTCCACCAGTTTGAGCACAGATCCCGGGACCGGCAATCGCTCCAATTCAGCATCTGTCACGGTATCATCGCTCTCCCTGCCGATCTGCCAGTTACCCTCCTTATCCCTGTAAATCAGGTGATCGGATATACACGACCGCAGATATTCTGAAATAAAAAACGGGTTGCCTTCAGAGAGGTTGTTCAACATGGATCCGAACTTGTCGGACAGTGTCGATTTCGCCAGCATGTCCGCCACCATGGCATGGACATCTTTCCTGTCTAATGGTTCCAGTTCCATTTGGATGACCAGGGGAGTTCGGATTAAACGTGCGGTTGCCGACCCGATTTCTTCCTTGCGGTATGTGCCGATAATGAGAATGGGGAGTTTTTTTAAGCTTCCTGTTCTCATCAGAAATATAAAAAAATTGTAACTCAATTCATCAATCCAATGCAGATCATCCAGGAGCAGAACAACGGGTCGAATGCGAACGATTTCGGCAAGGGTTTGGGTGATAGAGTTAAACAAACGCAATCGGGCGGCATCAGGGAGCAATCCAGCCGGTTCAGGGTACCTCGCCTGACCCGGTAACTCTGCCAACTCAGGGAAAAACGGGAGAAGCACTTTGCCTCTCGATCCGAAAATTTGATCCGTCAGTGCTTTGCCGGCAGACATACATATCACTGACACATCCTGGATACTCTTTCTCAATAATGCGAAAGGTGTCTGGCTGCGCCTTTCTCCTTTTTCCTCAGTCATAATCTGAGGCAGACATTCACCGGTGAAAACCTGCAGTTTCCGGATGTGAGCGAGGCGCCAGATTTCATGCAGCAGCCGGGTTTTGCCGACACCGCTATCACCACCAATCAAAACAAATTTCCCGTTATCAGGTGAAATGATGCCAAAAAAATCTGCGATTTGATCCATTGTGTCACGACGACCAAAAAATCGGGGTCTGTACATGTACGCCCGCGGTTTTGGTAATGTTTCGCTATACCCGTTACCGGCACCGAGTTTTGCAAGGATCGAGGCAACGACATCGGCATGACCAATTCGATCCTGGGGTTTCTTTTCAAGAAGTTTAATAATTAACCTGTCCAGTTCAGACGGTATGTTCCTCACCAGGTTTGATGGACTGATGGGGATCAGTTTCAAGTGAGCTTCCCTGGCTTCCTGAATCGATCGAACCCTGAAAGGAACCTGGCCGGTTACAAATTGATACATCATGCATCCCAGTGAGTACAAATCCGCCCGTGCATCCACTGTTTCTCCGGACAACTGTTCCGGCGGAATAAAAAAGAGTGTGCCGCCGGTGCTGCTCAGCGTTGTCAATTCATCACGGCTGATTTTCCCCCAGAATTCTTTCATCAAACCAAAATCCATGATAACCGGACTGCCATCCGGTTTGACAAGAATATTAGATGGTTTCAGATCCAGGTGAACGATACCCTGGCCATGGAGATATGCAAGGGTCAGACAGATCCGGTGAAACAATTTCAGGAAATCATCCAGTTTACCTCCGGCAGCAGGAGGATGCTGTTCTGTTCGTGTTCGAGGGAGTCCCGGTGTGGATGTAGAGGAGGCCGTATCTGATGCAATATCACCCGGTTTGGCATCTATGGTTGATTTCAGAATTTCCGGACAGTGTTTCGTGTCGGTCTGACTGGCGGGTCTGCGTATGATTTGACCCTCAGATGCGTCTTCCCAGTTTGAGGATAAAACACGATCACTCCAAATGATCTCAGAACAGAACTTATCCAGAGTCAGGCCTTCCAGTAACTCCATGGCATACCAGGGTTTACCCTCCTTAATCCCTTCTTCAAAAATACGTACAATACCGGGATGAGATAAATTTGCCAACACTCTGATTTCCCTGCGGATGCAGGAAAGTTGTCTGGGACTGGTCAGGTAAACGGTTTTCAACGCCGCCGGCATCCCCGTTTCTGTATGGACAGCGCGATACACAATACCCATGCCACCCTTACCCAAAAGTTCGTGAATGCTGTATGGGCCGATTTGTTTCGGAAGTTTGTTACTGCAATTGTCTATAATATTCTAAACCTCCATATATACTTTTATTATCACAGCACAGTCAGTTACATGCAACCAGTAGATTTATGAATGTTCAACTCTCCGGCTTCGATCAACCAGTTCCGGAGATTATCGGGAATATCTTCAATACACTCGCCATGAAAAAGTTGGGTTCCGGACTTAAATGCTTCCTCTGCGCGTTTGAGTTTTTGACATTCTTTTTCAAATTCGCCGGATTGCTTTGTTTCATCGATAATTTGAGTCACTTGATCCAGGTATTTCCGGCACGAATGACCTTTTGCCAGTTCCAGATGCCCAAGCTGACATAAACACAAAGCAACACGGGATTGTTCACCCGTTTTCTGAAACGTTAAGATCGCTTTTTTCAGATGTTTTTTCGCTGATTTAAAATCACCGGCTATAAGCCGTATCATTTCTGCAAGGTTCACCAAATTAATTGCTTCACTCTGCTTATCTCCAACTTCCTCCTGAATAGCGAGTGCCTGTTGAACGAGTTCCAAAGCTTCCTGAGGTAAACCCTTTCCGTAGTAAACAATTGCCAGATTACCCAGTGTCACACTCTCCATACGCCGATCCAGGATTTCCTGCTGCAGCTTTAGTGTTTGTTCAAGGAATTGCTGTGCTTTGTCGTGTTTATCGCGGTCAAGATAGTAAGTGGCGAGGTTGTTCAAGATGTTGGCTTCACCTTGTTTGTTCCCGATCTTTCGTTGAATTGCATGTGCTTCACGGTAAAAGGCTAAAGCTTTTTCATCTTCGCCATAATGGAGATAAATATTGGCAATGTTACCCAGAAAAGAACCCTCTGATTCCTTTTTACCCAATTTACGATAGATGCTGAGGGCTTGTTCAAACAAGACCTGACCCTCTAAAAAATTGCCCTGGTTACAGTAAATGATAGCAAGATGGCCTGAAACGATTCCAACGGATTGCTGATCTTTAAGTTTTCCATAGATTTGCATTGATTGTTTATACAGCGATTTTGCTTCATCAATTTTGCCCAGTTTGCGATAAATATTTCCGAGACAATTCATTGCATCCGCTTCGTTTGGCAGATCACCTTCTTTGTGAAATATTTCCAGGGATTCCCTGCACAGACTTACTGCCTTTTTCAGGTTGCCCATACTTCCATTAATCCTTGCCAGATCAAGCAGACACTCACCCTTAATGGACATACTGTCAAGATCGCAGACATCTTCCAGTGACCCTGATGATTCAGCAAGCGCTTCTTTGAATCGTCCAAGAATGAAAAGCACCTTTCTCACAAACTCATTTCGTACTTTAATATTTTCGGGTGTCGGTTGATCCCTCAGGTTTAAATATGCACGATAAGCGATTTCCGCCTCAAATAAGGCATATCGTGATACCGCCTGCCGGGCGATGGATAAGTAGTAGTTTTGCGCCTTGACTTTGTCTCCAGCCAATTCCCAATGCCGGGCCAAAGCTGTAAAATGTTCCTCCACCTCTTCCCCATAAATCGATTCAATGGCCTCAGCGGCTGAAAAATGCAGTTTCGAGCACTGAGCCTGGGGTATACCCCCATAGACAATCTGACGAAATTTATCATGAACAAAACACAGTTCACCGGTTTTTACCTGTAATAAAACCTGTTTCTTGATCAGTTCGTCAATGGCATCCAGAGTCTCATTACTGAATTGGATCACACTCCATAACAGTAAAACCGGTATATTTCGCCCAAGAACCGAAGCTGCTGTAACAACTTCACCGGCACGTTTGGACAGGTTACTTAAACGGCGCTCAAGCAACCCGGCCAATGCCCCGGGTAACGGTAATGATTCAAAATCATCAAAAGTCGCCATCTGTCCGCTCTCTTCGGAAACCTGCCAGAATCCCTGACCGTCACGATACAAAACACCCGCTTCCAATGCTGTCCGAAGATATTCCGATACAAAAAAAGGATTACCTTCAGAGAATCGTGTGAGAAACGGAACGAATACCGACGGCGATTCGGACATTCCCAGCATGTCAGTAACGATAGTACTCACAGCCTCCTCATTGAGCCGGCCAAGTTCCATATGACAGGAAGCAGGAGAGTTTATTATCCGCTGTAATACAGGATTCAATTCCTCCGTTCTGTATGTTCCAATTATCAGAAGCCTGATATGGTTCAATTGCCCGGTTCGTAAAATGAATTCCAGGAATCCCAGGGTCAGATCATCCCCCCATTGCAGATCATCCAGTACTAAAAGATATGGATGGTCGGCAGTGAGGATCTTAAAGGTTTCAATTAAGCTGGTATAAAGCCGTAAACGGGCGGCATTCGCTGGAAGCACGACAGGTTCGGGATAGGCTTCCTGACCGGGAAGTTCTGAAAGAAAAGGTTCATGCACAGAAAATACTTTACCTCGAGATCCCAATATACGGTCAGTCTCCACCCGCCCTTTTGAAAGGCAGTCTTCCGCAATCTTTTTCAGTGGTTGTTTCAGCGCCTGAAGCGGTATACTTATTTCTTTCCCGGCACCTGTATGATTCGTTTCCATTTGAGTACATTCACCCGATAGTACGGTGATTTTACGCTGTCTGGCGCCATAAATCAGCCGTAACAGAAACCGGGTTTTACCAATACCACTCTCGCCACCAATCAAAACCAATGATCCCTTGCCTGATTGCAACTGATCTAATTGCTCCTCTATTTTACGAATTTCTTTGTCCCGTCCTGCAAACCGGGGACGATAAAGATAAGGCCGTGGTTTGGGCGAATCTTTCCAATCATCGGCTTGAGCACCCAGATCTATCAACACCCGCGACACATCATCGGAATGGCTGAGCCGATCCTTGGGGTTTTTGGTCAGTAGCTGCAAGATTAAGCGGTCTAACTCTTCCGGCACATCATCCACCAACTCTGATGGTGAAACCGGAATATACTCCAATTGGGCTTTAATCACCTGACCGGGTGTATGCCCTGAAAACGGTAATCGGCCTGTCACCAGCTTATACAACATGCATCCCAATGAATATAAATCCGCCCGGGCATCCACAAGATCTCCCAGGATCTTCTCCGGCGCAATATACATCACAGTGCCGCCTGAAATGCCATCAACAGCCAGTTGCTCCCGGCTTACATCTCCCCAAAGATGAGTCACTAATCCGAAATCCATGATGATCGGCATACCATCCCGGCATACCATGATATTATCCGGCTTTAAATCCCCATGGATCATTCCCTCCCCATGAAGATATGACAGTGTCCGGCACAGGCGGTGTACTAAATTCAATACAGCCGGTAAAGCTCCGCCTGCTGCTGTCGTGCGTTCGCCATTACACTTTTGGACTTGAGGAACATCGTTGACCTGTACGTCAAGGTTTTGAATTTCTTCCCCATCCTTAGTGGTGCCAAATACCTGCCTCCACCAATGCGAGGAGATTATCGCATCGTCCCGTTGATCTAATTCAGGTTCATCAAGCGCCCGAGATGCATCTGCCGTCTCTCTCCAGATGTACCCTGTGCAATATTTCCGCAGAGTGATACCTTCCAGAAATTCCATGGCGTACCACGGAATCTCACCTTGAATACCTTCATCAATAATCCGGACCACTCCCGGATGGTTTATCCGTGCAAGTGCCCTGATCTCACGGCGGATACTTGACACCTGGGACAGATTTCGCACTTGAACCGTCTTCAACGCCACAACGCTTCCTGTTTCCGCATGTTCTGCACGGTATACAACACCCATGCCGCCGCGCCCTAAAATATCAATGATGCTATAGGGACCAATGCGATTTTGTGTGCCGTTCTTTGTCATCTTTTTTCCAACTCTCCGGCTTCGATCAACCACTTCCGAAGACCGTCCGGAATATCTTCAACACATTCACCACAAAGGATATAACCCCCGGATTTAAAGGCTTCTTCAGAACGCCTGAGTTTTTGAAATGCCTGTCCGAGTTCACTTTTCAAGCTGGACTTTGTTTGATCCATTATGTGTTGAATCCTGGTTTGATATTCTTCAGAAGACATATTATCTGCGATTCTCAGATGTCCAAGTTGTTTCAAACAAAGCCCGATACTTACCCGGTCACCCATTTTTTGGAAGATTGATATGGCACGATCAAGAAGATCTTTCGCTATTGAAAGATCCCGGTCAACAAACCGCTTCAAAACGCCAAGGTGATACAACGTTTCCGCCTCATTTTTTGGATTTTTGATTTCTTGATGAATAGAGAGAGCATGTTGAAAGAGATCATTTGCTTTTACGTGAAAACCTTTATCACGATAAATGATTGCAAGATTGTTTATCGTAAAACCTTCCATTGAGCGGTCCATAATCTCACGGTGAATTTTAAGTGCTTCTTCATGAATTTGCTGAGATGTATTCAAATCTCCCTGCTGATAGTAAGTGCTGGCGAGGTTGCTCGTAACGATACCCTCATTTTGTCTGTTACCGATTTCACGGGCTATGGCAAGCGCCTTTTCATATAACTCACGCGCTTTTTCATAATCCCCTTCAAACTTAATAATATTTGCATAATTGCCGATACATTTACCCAGAGATAGTTTATCATCAACATCTTCATAGATGGTCAGAGCTGTTTCAAATAACGATCGAGCGTTTTCCAGATCACCCTGTATCCAGGAAATTGTTGCTTGATTTCCAATACTTATGCCTACTGAAAACTGATCTCCTGTTTGTCTATAAATATCCGCGGATTGTTGACACAGACATTTGGCTTCATCCAAGCGACCTTGATGGAAGCGTATTTCAGCAAGACAGTTTAACCCTGTTGCCTCCCCATTCTGATCTGAAGTCTTACGAGAAATTTCAAGGGATTTTAAACAGTATTTCTCGCCTTTTTTTATATTGCCAAAACCAATGTAAATATTTGCAAGGCCTTGTAAAATGTCTCCTTCCAATTTTTCTAATCCAAGATTACGGGCATCTTGAAGGGCATGCAAATCTTCAATCAATGCTTCTTCGTTCCTCGCCTGGGTGAGCAGCACATCTTTTACAAACTCGTCACGGATCTGAATATTTTCGGGGTTCGGTTTTCCAACCAGTTTCAGGTATCCGCGATATGACTGTTCAGCGTCAGACATTGCATATTGAGCAACAGCCTGACGGGCACTGGCGAGAAAGTATTTTTGGGCTTTGATATGATCTCTTGCTTTTTCCCAATGCTGCGCCAGGGTTGTATAATAGTTTTCTTTGTTTCCATACACTGTTTCCAATGCTAATGCGACTTTTCTGTGATATTCAATGCACTGCTCAGATGATAGGCTTTCATAAGCAACTTGTCGGATCAAATCATGGACAAAGTATAATTGACCGGGTGTTTTTTCATATAGTATTTGCCGTTTTGACAACTCGTCGAAAACATCCAATATTTCGGTATAAAAAGGAACAACATTCCACAGTAGAATCACGGGAATTTCCCGGCCGATGACAGATATCATTGAGACGATTTTCTGAGCATGTTCTGATAGGTTTTTTAACCGCCGTTTTACCAGGTTTAAGATGGAATCAGGTAGCGGAATGAACTGAAGCATGGTAACTCCAGGTCTGCATTCTTCTACGGTATGCCAGCATCCATTCGAATCACGGTATAAAATACCCTCAGCAACGGCTGATCTGAGATATTCCGCCATAAAAAATGGATTATAATCTGAAAATCGAGCAAGAAACTGCATGATAACATGCGGAGTTTTTGAAACAGCGATCATATCAGCGGCAATTGCACCCACATCTTTTTCGCTAAACCTTTCAATTCCGATAGAAATTGTATTATGTAGATTTAAAATTCGCTGTAATCCTTGCTTAACTTCTTCGGTTCGGTACGTGCAGGCGATAAGTAACGAGATGTTGTTTAGCCGTCTGATTCTTAATACATATTCCAGAAAACCGAGGGTTAGTTCGTCCGCCCATTGCAAGTCATCGATAACCAGCAAACACGGGTGATTGACGGTAAATGCAGAAAATGTTTCCAAAAGGTTGGTATATAGACGTAGCCGGGCTTCGTCTGAAGGCAGCACCACGGGGTCAGGATACGCATCCTGACCGGGAAGTTTTAATAACTTCGACTCGTGCATTGCAATCACTTTTCCACGCGGACCCAAAATTCGGTCTGTCTCAGCGCGTCCTTTTTTTCGACAATATTCATATATAAAGTTAATTGGTCGTCTTAGAGCTTGAAGAGGAAAGATCATTTTGTTCTCAGCAGAATCCTGGAGTGATCCGACTTGCAGGCATTCACCAAGCAAAACATAGATTCTTTTATCTCTGGCAATCTGCATCAATTCTTTCAATAAACGGGTTTTCCCTATACCGCTTTCCCCGTTTATCAGCAACAGGTTCCCTTTACCTGAGTCCAATTGATCCAAATATTTTTCAAAAATATGTATCTCATGCTGTCGGCCTCTAAAACGGGAGCGATACAGATAGGTCTGCGGCTTAGGCAATGCACTCAAGACACCTTCATCTGCTCCAAGATCTATAAGCACCGTGGTGACATCATTTGCATACCCTACGCGATCTTGCGGTAATTTCGACAACAACTTTATTATTAGCTGATCAAGCTTCTCAGGAACGCCACTCTCTAAATCAGATGGTGGAACCGGTTCTATTTCAAGTTGTGAATGAATTATTTGCGCAGCATTTTCCCCTGAAAAGGGCACCCGACCGGTCACAATTTCATATAAAATACAACCCAACGAATATAAATCTGCCCGGGCATCTAAAAACTCCCCACGAATTTGTTCGGGTGCCATGTAATAAATGGATCCACCTATTGTGCTTTCTGCCTCGAGCTCTTCCCGGTTTTCCTCACCCCCAAACCGGGTCACAAGTCCAAAATCCATTATCACCGGAATACCATCATCGCGAACCAAGATGTTTTCAGGTTTTAGATCACCATGCACCATTCCCTTGCCATGCAGAAATGCCAGAGTTCTGCATATCTGGCTGATCAGAGTTAATACAGCTGGAATTTCGCTTCCCACCGCATGAGTATGTTTTGAGTCATCAGGTTGAACCGGCGTATCGAGGCGCGATTTCACCTGTTTTTTTAAATCCCGAATGGTATCAAAATCCATTGTTTTGCTAAGTCCGTGGGTCCACCATCGCATCGATATCACTGATGAGTGGGTGGGGTTCTGCAATGTTTTATACCACACTGATTCTGCGCAGTATTGCCTGAGTGTTACACCGTTTAGCAATTCCATAGCATACCACGGTGAGTCATCCTCAATACCTTCCTCCAATATATGTGCGATACAGGGATGTTGGATACGTGCCAATGCCCGGATCTCTCGCCGGATACTTGTAATAAGATTTGGATCCGATGATAACACTGTTTTTACGGCTGCAGTCTTACCCGTTACGATATGCTCGCCCCGGTAAACAACTCCCATGGCACCATGTCCAAGCAATTCAATGATGCGGTAAGGTCCTATTTTTTCCGGAAGTTTTGAAATCATATTCAATAATCCATTTGATTAGTTCACTTAAGATGCATCGTGTTATTCTGCTTCTAACCCTTCGTTTTTGGCAAGCCATTTCCGGAGACCGTCCGGAATATTTTCAATTCGTTCGCCACGGAATAGACGACCGCCTGAATTAAAAGTATCCTCGGCGTATTTCAATTTCTGGAAATCCTTTGAAAGTTCACTATCCGGGCTTGATTTTAATTTGTCTATTATTGATTGCATCTCTTCAATGTATTGACTGCTTGAAAATCCACGCGCCAGTGCGAGATGGCCAAATTGACTTAAGCACATGCCTACAAAATACTTGTCACCGATTGTCCGAAGAATGGAGATGGCATTTTTAAGTAATTTCTCTGATTCATCAAAATTACCATCAACGATGCGTTTCAGATGTCCTATGTTTAACAGGGTCAATGCTTCATGTTGCCGATCATTAATTTCCTGATTAATGGAAAGAGCTGAAAGATAGAAATTATATGCTTTTTTGGGTATACCTAAGTCTTGCCAGGTAGATCCAAGATTGCTCAATGTTACACCTTCCATACGCCGGTCAAAAATATCGCGATGAATTCTAAGCGCTTTTTCATAGAATTGTTGAGCAGTGTCATAATCCCCTTGACAGGAATAAAGGGTACCAAGATTGCCTAGAAAAAATACCCTCAGTATGCTTGTCCCCGATCTCTTTGCTGATGGCGAGAGACTGTTCGTTCAGATCAAGCGCTTTTTGGTAATCACCCTGATGCGAATAAATATTGGCAAAATTGCCTAAACATCTGCCTAAAGCATGTTTGTTGTTACTATTACGGAAAATTTTCAGAGCCTGTTCAAATAGGATTTGAGCCTTTTTCATGTCACCCTGGTTCCAGTAGACGAGAGCGAGATGTTCCAGATTGCTTCCTTTTAATGGTTGGCTGTCCAAACTGCCGTAAATATCGATTGATTGGTGATACAGAGTTTTAGCTTCTTCCAGAGACCCGCGATTGAAACAGATAGATCCGAGACAGGATAATGCTTCTGCTTCATTTTCAAGGTTTCCTGCATTACTGAAGATTGCCAGGGAATTTCGACAGAGTTCCGATGCTTGCTTTACATTTCCCAGGATCTCATTTGTTCTTGCCAGACCAAGTAAACACTGGCCTTCAACTAGTTTTTCATCCAGATTGCGTGCGTCTTCAAGAGAGATCATATATTCATTTTGAGCTTCCTTGAATCGACCTTGAATGGAAAGTACATTCTTTGCATACTCATTACGAATTTGGATATTTTCATATGTGGGTTGATCCAGAAGGTTCAACCAGGCTTGATAAGCAGTTTCCGCTTCTTGCAAAGCAAATCGTGATACTTCCTGCCTGGCGCTCGACAAATAATATTTTTGTGCCCTTATTCTGTCGCCTGCCTGTTCCCAGTGCCGGGCCAGTGTAGAGAAATGTTCGTCGTTTTCCTCTCCATACATCGCTTCAATGGCTTGAGCGGCTGATAAATGCAGTATCGAGTGCTGTTCCCGGGGTATTCTTTCATGGACAATCTCGCGTATCTTGTCATGAACAAAACACAGTTCACCGGCTTTTTCTTCTGACAAAACCTGTTTCTTGATTAACTCGTCAATGGCATCCAATGTCTCATCACTAAATGGAATCATACTCCATAAAAGCAAAACCGGTATTTCACGTCCAATCACTGATGCGGCAGAAACGACTTCAACAGCAAATATTGATAATTTGCTCAATCGACTTTCCAGCAAACCAGCCAGTGCCTTGGGTAACGGTAATGACTCTAAATCGGCATCGGTTGCCATGTCGTCGTTCTCTTCAGCAATCTGCCAATAACCGTTTGTGTCACGGTACAGAACACCTGTCTCAAGGGCTGTCCGAAGATACTCAGATACAAAAAAAGGATTGCCTTCTGAAAACCGGGTGAGAAATGGAACGAAAACAGGCGGACCTTCCTGCATCCCCAGCATATCCGTTACGATAGAACTGACACCATCCTCATCAAGCCGGCCAAGTTCCAGACAGATAGATTTAGGTGAATTCAATATTCGTTTTAATTCAGGATTTGATTCCTCGGTTCTGTATGTCCCTGTTATCAGAAGCCTGGTTTGATTCAGGTACCCGGTCCGTAAAATAAATTCTAAAACCCCCATGGTCAGATCATCGGCCCATTGCAGATCATCCAGCACCAAAAGATACGGCTGTTCAGCAGTAAGCGCATGAAATGTTTCAGACAGACAGGTAAAAAGCCGAAAACGGGCGGCATCGGCTGGAAGTGTTATAGGTGCAGGATATTTATCCTGACCGGGAAGTTCTGAAAGGTAAGGTTCATACATCCTCAGCACTTTACCTCTGGAATCAAATATGCGGTCAGTTTCCGCCTGCCCCATGGACATACAGTATTCCGCAATTTTTCTGATTGGCTGTTTCAGTGCCTGAAGCGGGATATTCACTTCTTTCCCCCCACTTGTTTGATGAGTTCCAACCTGAAAACATTCGCCTGATAGAATTTTGATTTTGCGCCGCCTGGCTTCACGAATCAGCCTAAGCAGAAATCGTGTCTTGCCAATACCACTCTCTCCGCCTATCAGCACCAGTGATCCATTGCCTGATTCCAGCAACTCTATTTGCGTCTCGATTATTCGTATCTCTTTTCCACGCCCTGCAAACCGGGGACGGTAAAGATATGCTCGCGGCCGGGGAGAATTTTCCCACTCGTCACTCTGGGCGCCAAGCTTCATTAAAACCCGCGATACGTCGTCGGAATGGCTTATACGATCCTTTGGTTTTTTAGTCAGCAATAGCAAGATTATGCGGTCCAACTCATCCGGTACACCCTCAACCAACACAGATGGCGGTATCGGCTTACATTCCAGTTGAGCTTTAATCACCTGACCGGGTGTCCGTCCTGGAAATGGTGTCCGACCGGTGACCATCTCATACATAATGCACCCCAATGAATACAAGTCAGCACGGGCATCCACCAACTCACCCAGGATCTTCTCCGGCGCGATATACATCACGGTACCACCGGATATTCCATCAACAGCTAACTGTTCCCGGCTTTCATCGCCCCAAAGATGTGTCACCAATCCAAAATCCATGATGACCGGCATCCCGTCTCTGCGCACCATGATATTATCCGGCTTTAAATCTCCGTGAACCATTTCTTCACCATGAAGATAAGACAGTGTCAGACAAAGACGATTCATCAGGGTTAATACAGAAGATAAAGATCCGCCTGCCGCCTTCACACGGTGCCCCTGATCCGTTTGGACTGGATGATCCATTTTTGATTTCAACTGGTCATCCCAATCAGGAATTTCCTCCACATCCATTGTGGTGCCAAATATATGAGTCCACCAGCGCGTTGAGACTTTTCCAATCTCCTGATGACTGGACTTTGATTTATCACTTATGTCAGATGCATTTGCTGTGGAAATCTCCGATCCACCCCAAAGAAACTCAGCGCAGTATGTCCTGAGTGTGACTCCCTCCAAAAATGCCATGGCATACCACGGGACATTACCCTCGATGCCCTCGTCAACTATACGGACGATCCCTGGATGGCGTAACCGCGATAGTGCCCGTATCTCACGGCGAATACTGGATACATGAGTCAAATTCCGTACTAGAATTGTCTTCAGTGCAAAGCGTTTTCCTGTTTCAATATGCTTCGCAAGGTAGACAACACCCATGCCGCCTTTGCCCAATAGTTCAAGAATGCGATATGGACCGATTTGTTTCGGAAGTTTCTCATCACTTCTGTCTATAATTTTTCAAGCCTCCGGTTGTGCTTTTATTATCACAGCACAATACATTATATGCAACCTGAATAAGAAATAGGTATGCATCAGAGTATTCCTGCTATGAAGGATTTACGAAGACCCGCCTGGTCGTTTCTTCCGGATAACAAAACAAAGAGATAGCAGAAGCATGAGACTGATAATACCCGCGCTGTTCATGGCCGGAATATTTGTCGGAACAGGGGTTTGAGTTGGCGTTATCAGCGGTGTTAACGTTATTTCCGGTGTTGACGTTGGTGTTATCGCGGGTGTTGCTGTTATCTCCGGTGTTGACGTTGGTGTTATCTCGGGTGTTGCTGTTATCTCCGGTGTTGACGTTGGTGTGAGGGCAGTCGGCATGTAGATATACGCCGATCCGGAATTGGTACCATTTCCATCACTTCGGGGTGCGCCTGAGATTATTCTTTCCCCGTCAATTGCGACAGCATTGCCGAACCAGTCGCCACTTAAACCGTCTGATGCAGTCAGTTTTTCATGCTGTCCCCAGTTATTTACGCCGCCTGCATCCTTGAAAAAAACATAGGCTGAACCGGAATCTGATCCCATATCATCATCACTGTCAGCGCCAACGGTTGCATAACTGCCGCTGATGGAAACGGAATAGCCGAACAGATCATTATCAGCACCATCATCAGCGAGAAGTTTTGCCTGTTCCATCCAGGCTAACCCGGTGTGATAGAAAATATAGGCTGAACCGGACCAGGATCCATTATCATCATCATAATCAGCGCCAATCACAGTATAGGGGAAATCGATCGAGACAGAAGAGCCGAACCATTCATAGGCTTCGCCATCGGCAGGCGCCAGTTTTGTAAGCTCACCCCAATTATCCGGGCCGCCCTGGTCTCGATGAAAAATATAGGCGGACCCGGAGTCAGTACCATTGTCATCGTCACGGCAGGCTCCGACGACAGCGTAATCACCGCTGATTGAGACAGAGTTACCGAATACATCGTATGTATACCCGTCAGAAGGAAGCAGTTTGACCTGTTGTCCCCAATTATTTGAACCTCCCAGATTACGATCAAAGATGTAGGCTGCACCAGAAAATATACCAAAAGCTGGATCACCAATAGCGCCAACAATCAGATTATCACCGTCAAGGGAAACACTGCCGCCAAATTTGTAGTAGTCATTGAGGTTAGAAACAACAATCTTGGTCAGTTGACCCCAATTATCAGGACTGCCTTGGTTGCGCCAAAAAATATAAACTGATCCGGAATCCGGGTAAATTCCATTATCATCCAGGTCTGCTCCGACAACAATATAATCGCCACTGATAGAAACGGAACATCCGAACAGGTCATCTTCCTGACCATCGCTTGCCGTGAGTTTAACCTGCTGGACCCAATCGGTTCCATTGTAGAAAAATAAATAAGCTGCGCCGGTAGCAAAATTCTGCAGTTCCGCCCCAACCACAAGATAATCGCCATCAATGGAAACAGCGTTGCCAAATCCGTAATATGCAGAAGCATCGGTCGGCAATATCTTGTTTTCTTCTAAACCAAAACACGGATTGGAAAATACAAGAACAGCGGATATGAAAATTCCGATTGTCCATTTGAGTCCGGTATTATCAGTAATGTATTTCATGATTCCTCCTGAAGTATGAGTCATGCTCTTACACGATATTATAGCAGAATAATCATCAAGATAATTAAACCTGCAGCGAAATGATGTTATCAGATCCAGGACGCCTCCACCCCTGATCGGATAAGCAATTATCCTGCCAAAACTCTGTGGTGGGTGAACGCGTTGGTTTGTAGGGTGTCCACTCTTTTCAAACCGTTGCTTTCGCGTATTTAAATACGGATACACGAATATTAGATACGGTTATTGTATCTTACGAAGATTGGTTTAAATCTATGAGATTAAACATGATCAACTCCTGTTAAAATACGAATACCGAATATACGCTGATGTGAAAACCTGCTCGAAATTTACGGATTCACCAGAAACAAAGGCCAAGATTCCATTCTGCCGGTTTCACGCATCACTCTTGCAAACCAAATTGAATTATATGCTCTGTTGGAGGTCGTTGGGCGGGAAATGCACTTTGATCCTGAGATGTTTCTATTTTGGAGGTTCGGATGAATGAATGTGATGGAATGAGTCACGCTGATTGCTTACTTGATCAGGAGTATGAGTATTTGAGTCCGATCATGGTTATCCGATGGCAAAAACAGGGCAATTTGCCATTTTCTCATGACAACTGGTCACTGGAATATGTCTCCACGAATGCCAGGGACATCGTCGGTTATTCTTCTCAGCAGTTAATGTCAGGGGAGATTCCTTTTTTAAGGATTGTTCATCGCGATGATTTGGATTATTTTCCTATAAATACGCGGAAATTTAATGAGAGCAACGGGGAGCATTTTGAATTTGGACCCTACCGGATAATCAATCCGGATGGGAAATTCATATGGGTTGAGGATCGCACTGTAAAACTCCGGAATAAAGACGGTCAAGTCACACTTTGTATTACATATCTTATCGACATTACGGAACGAAAATTAGCCGAGGAAATGAACTTGAATACGAGTGAAAAAATAGAAAACCTTCATGAAATTGCACATGGAATGGCTGTTTGCAAGACAGAGGAAGACGTTTATAAATTGACGGTTGATGCGGCAGAACGGATCCTTCATCTTTCGATGTCCAACCTGGATGTGGTTGAAGAGGAAAAGCTTGTTCCCAAAGCGATGTCTTCCGGATTCCCGCCTGGTGGAACCAGAGTTATGGATATTGATGAAGGTTTAGCCGGAGAGACTTATCGGACAAGCAAAACCTTTGTGTTTGGGAATTTGTCTGTTCTACCGGATGTCAAACCGGCTCTGAAGGAGTTCAAATCGGTGATCAGCGCTCCCATTGGAGATATCGGAGTGTTTCAGGTATTTTCCACGGAAATCAATGCTTTTTCTGGTAATGACGTCCGGCTGCTCGAACTTTTACTCGGCCACACTGTTGAAGCTCAGAGACGTATTCGGCTGCAAAATAAACTTGTGGAGCAAGCCATTCACGATCCTTTAACCGGTGTTTACAACCGGTACTACCTAAACCAGGCGTTGAATCTGGAAATCAAGCGATCCAGCAGGTATAGTCGTCCCATTACATTTTTAATGATTGATGTGGACAGGTTCAAGGAAATTAACGACCGGTATGGTCACCAGGCGGGTGATAAAGTACTTCAGAAAGTTGCTTCCTTACTTCTTGATTCTATCAGGGACTCAGATGTCGTTGTGCGTTATGGCGGTGATGAGTTTCTGATAATTATGCCGGAGACGTTGGATGAAGCTGATTACGTCAAGCAACGAATCATCGCGAGTATGGACACGTTGAATATAATGGAGGAATCCGTTGCATTTCCCGTGACAGTATCTATTGGCAGTGCGTCCTGGAAACCCGGTGATTGGGGAACGTTTGAAGATATTCTAGCCAGAGCGGATAAACGCATGTATGAAACAAAAATGCAGAAACATTGACGTGCAGATCCGAATCATGGGACGGAAAGGTTTTAAAATTAAACTATTGACATGACCAATACTTATCGTCCATTAATTAGAATATGAATCTCGAATCAACCTTGATTAAATTTTCCGATATACTTGAGTTGTATCCGCTCAATTTATTTATAGAAAAAATAATCATGAAATCCGTGAATATCCTGAAATGCCGGGATGTTTTTCTGTTCATCTGCAGTGAGAACAAGATTTTTTATATGACTTCAGGAAAGGGGGGACTTTCAGAGCGTTCTCTGAGGCTGCCTGTTAAAAGTTTTAAAAATATTCCTGAAAAAATAACGTCCCACGAATTTTCTGAACTTCAAAAAATATCTCAAATAACCGACAGTGATTACGTTTCTTACCCGATTCAGGTTGGGACGCATCTATATGGGTTTTTGATGGTTTCTGATTTCAAAACCAATATATCCGAGAAGGAAAAAGAACTGACCGGACTGTTAAAACTTACCGCCTACTATTTACAACGCCACATCGTCGAGGACGTTCTGTTGAAATCAGGGCGATCAACAATAATCATGGGTGCGCACCCATCGATATTCCGTTTGCAGGATTTGCTGCAGCGGCTTTCACAGATTAATGAACCGGTTTTGATCCAGGGTGAAAGCGGATCGGGAAAGGAGATCTGGGGGGAAGCCCTGCATATTCTGAGTTATCGGTCTGCAAAACCATTTATCGCAGTGAACTGCAGTGCCGCTCCAACCCAGAACATGCTGCATGATCAGTTTTTCGGGCATTCCCGGGGCGCATTTACCGGGGCCATTTATAACAAGAAAGGCATTTTTGAGCAGGCAGATAGCGGTACGATATTACTGGATGAAATCGGTGATATCGGGTATGAACTGCAAACCCTGCTGTTACGCGTTGTTGAAACAGGCATCATCCAGAGAATCGGTGAGGAAAAGGTGCGTAAAGTGGATATCCGCGTACTGTCTGCCACTCACAGGGATCTGCAAAAACTTGTACGAACCCAGTCTTTCCGTCATGATTTATTTCATCGACTGGCTGTTTTTGAGTTAACCATTCCACCTTTGCGTGAACGGATATCAGACGTTGGTCATCTGTCTTCCTATCTTTTAAAAAGGTTTGCAGAAAATAACAATTTATCGCCGAAAATGTGTGCAGAAAGTGCCCTGAAAAGACTCCAGGCGCATTCCTGGCCGGGAAATATACGCGAGTTGGAAAATGTCCTGAAACGGGCTGCCATCCAGGCAGAAAGCCCTCTGATTCATAAACAGGATATTCTCTTCAAGGATTCATACCAGACATCAAGTGGTTCCGATAATGTTTCAGAGATTTACCAATCGATGATGAAAGGTGACCAAGATTTCTGGACCGCCGTCAAGGAACCATTTATCCACCGTCAGATTACCCGGAATGAAGTGATATCTATTCTTCAGATGGGTTATCAGGCATCGGAACACAATCTGAAGAAATTACTTCACCTGTTTAATATGTCTCCGAAGGACTATAATCGCTTTGTCGCCTTTCTTCACCGGCATGACTTTCGTTAAACCCGGTTACGGCCCCCATCCAAACTCCTTCATGCTCCAGACACCGACGATGTCGCTCATCTGTTCATTCAGCAGAGCGCCGTAGAATTTAATTCCAGAGACATTGTTTGGACCGGTTTCCGGCCAGGTAATCAGAGAAATCGGTTCCAATTCTGTTTCACCGGGATTAAAAGGCGGTGGATAATAGTTGACACCCTGAGTCCAGTCGGGGGCGAACCAAATCTGGCCGTACACATCCAGAAGAACAAAAAGCGGATTTACTGTTAGAGGTGAATCCGTGTCATTACAAACGGTTGCATGGAGCCAGAAATCGGATCCGGGTGTAAAAAATTCACCCGGCATCTCAAGCGTGACGCCGAGATTCTGACAGGCAGGGCCCTGTAAATCGGCCGAAACCCATGTGGATGCTGCACCGGGCAACATCACGCCTTGATTGATACTTTCGATTAAAACCCATTCAGAACCGTCGTATCTTTCAAGGTCCACCGCTATGGTAATTGACTGCCGGGCAAACAGGATATCCGTCGTATCGAACACGACATACCAGGTGTCACTGGATGGTGTTGTGAACAGCGCTGATCCTGAATGTGATCTGAGTGCACCGTTGTACGCTTCGAAGGTCTGCTTATTCCGGTATGCGTTGAAGTTCGATTCGTCACAGATAAACATATTGATCAGGCCATCTTCCATGCCAAACGAAAAGGTTTGCTGCCGGGCGATATCCATCGGGTGTAATGCCCGTTTGATTACCTCATATGAAACTTTCAGACGTTCATCGCCATCGCTTTCAGAGAAGGTGTCGATAAAACTGATATCCAGTTGCGGAACCGTGTCGGGTACAGTTACTTCCCAGGTATATTGCGCATCCGGAAGACTCCCGGTAATGATGGATTCCGGATCTGAACCCTGAGGATAATTACCGGCCGAACTGATGACGCTGCCCCAGAAATCACGTCCTTCCCCAAGAATGAAGTCCGATGTTCCATCGATATCAGTAAACTGAGCGATTGTGGTTACAAGGGTACCGCTTGACCCACCCATGGGATAGACTTTAATTTCAACCTTCGCTCCATCCACAGGATTGCCCTGGCTATCTTTCACGTTGACATGCAACTGGCAGCTTTGGGAGTACCGGTGAGTTACTGCATCTTTGTAATGATCGCCTCGCCAGGTTGTTACAGCACTCAGTGTTTTGCTGCTTCCGCAATCACTGTCCATTCCCACGGCACAATTATCAAGATAGGTATTACCACGATCCCAGGAAACCTGGTAAGGACGCCATTCTCCATCAGCCCAGAATTCACCCCATACATGATCCCATGCCCGGTTAAGAACACATTGTGCCGGGATCAGCAGTGTTCGAGCCGTGGCGACAAGCAGATCCTGCAACTCCCCGCAATTACCGTCATGACCCCACGCAACGGCTGCCGGCTGAATCGGCCGGTCACCTCTGGCACGGTAGTTCAGGATTTTTCCCGTCCAGTTACCCGCAACATCCAGCGCAAAACTATCGGGTTCAAAATGTCTGCCTCCCCAGAACGATTGCTGAACACCATCCCAGTAATACGCCGCATTGGGAACGACATCTCTTAACACCGGATAACCTGACCATCTGATATCGTCAAATGTGCCGGTTGTTTGAGACGTTGAGGTAAATCCGCCTGGGAAAACCAGACCGAAAGGATCTTCCGCGTCAGATGTTGCAAGATGTATTTCAAAAACTCTCCGGTGGGTGTTGAGCCAGTCTTCTATCCATGTGCGATTATCCGCGATGGCCTGGTATAGAAGACGCGGTTGATTGGAAGGAATGATTATTTTCATGTATCCCGATAGATCAGCAACTCCGATATCCGTCGATGTCAGTACTGTATAGGGGCGTCCCTGGGCGGTGAGAACATTTTCAATCACAGCGCCTTCCGGTTGATCTTGATCTTTTATCACGGCAATCTGAGAAGCATCAGTGAGTTTTTGATGACCGTTGCCATAGGCCGTCATATTTTCCAGCACCAGGCAAGTGCCGGATGCATAGGCTGATTCAACCCGCATTGTTGTTGCCAGGATCGTGCTGGAGTAGTTCCCGGTAACCCATTTGATATCCGCCAGAACCGGGTGGCCCGGTTGAGAAACTGGTTCGGCAATGGATGTGGGCGCAATGTCGGTACAGACTAAATACCCTTTTGCAGAAGGACCCCAATTGTCAAGATCTTCATCTGAAATGATCTGCTCGGATCCGGTTTCCAGAAAATGTTCCGCATAATTTGCTGTGACATCAGAGTCGGACCACAGATAGTCACGCCAGAAAACCCCGGTAGGCGGGTCCGCGAAACTTCCGGTGACCGGATCGACATAACCGACCTTTTCATCACTGATTTTCGGATGGACAATGTACCAGTAATAGAATTCTTTCTGGATTTCCCGCCATTCGGTCTGACCCTCACCGATCAACCACTTGTGCCTCACGGTCGTATAGTAATCGCCGCCTGTTTCCGGATCGCCGTATTCCACTAATTCAACATAATCAAGATGTGGCGCGATGGTGTAAATACCGGATACATTCTCCTGGAAAATTATCAGATCCAGGACAGGACTCCCCAGCATTTCAGGAGCCATATGGGCAGCCATGAAACAATACTCATCCCGGTATCTGATATCAGAAGGATGAAGTATCATGTCGGCAACAGCATTTTGAATCGTCTCATTCGAATAAGACAGATTATCCACCAGATCATCTTTGAGCCAGTCCGGTGCAACTGCCACTGCTTCCCAAGCACTTTCAGTAAGTCCAAAATCAGGTAAAACCAGAGTTAACTCGTCCCCCCTTTGTGTGCTGAAGGAATGGTACGCCGGTTTTTTGGCTTGATCGATATTCTCCGGCTGGAGTGAACCTGTCATGCCGCGATCTTTGCCGTGTATTGAAGTGACAGGCAAAAACACCATCACAAAGATGACTGCCCAATTGAAAAATTTCATTTCTTCTCCTCATGCTATCAGATTTCATCCGATTGATTACAATCAATCAGAAACGTTGTTGGGCTCAAGGAAAAAAAGCCTCTCCCGAAGGAGAGGCTTTCAGCTATTCAGATCAGATTATTTTTTCCGGCGTGTGATGCCGATACACAGAAGACCGGAGATGGCGAGAAGCAGGATACCGAGTCCGGCAGGACCGGTTGTGGGAATCGGTGCCGGTGTCGGTGTATCTGCCGGTGTGCTGGTCGGAACAGGTGTCGGTGTGGGTGGTGTACAGAGCGTATCGATGGTCAGAGTAAAGTCACCGCACAGAATGGATGAGTCGGCAAAGATATAGTAGGTTCCAGCCGGCACATTGGTCAGTGCCAGAGTTTCGTCTGAAACAGTTCCGACATTAACGTCGGCGCAACCCACAAGGGTTCCGGCGATATCGGCACAATCCGTTGCCATATACAGAACGTTGTCTCTGAACCCGCTCAAAGTGGCCGTGATGTCAAACTCGCATACCGAAGTCAGGACATAGACGGCTTCCGGGAGATCTGCCGGATAACCGAGATCACAAGTGATACTGTAATTGTTGGTCATACAGCAGGAACTACCGGAATCCACATAGGTGGAACCGAAGGTTACCGGTGCTGCAAGAAGACAATCATCATTGGCCGGGGGCGTGAAGGTAGAGACGCTGATTTCATAGTACTGGCTGGAAGCTGTGGCGCTGTCTATCCAGATATAGTACGTGCCGGCAGCCATATCACAGAATGCCTCTGATGTGATGTATCCGGCAGTCAGTTCCGTACACCAGATTTCTGTTCCGGCCGGATCGTTGCAGTCTGAGGACAGGTTAAAGAGGGCAGTGTCACTGTAATCAGTATTGGTATAGGTGATGAGGACGTTTGTGGTGTCGGTGAGTGTGAAGTTATACACCCGGTCGACCCCGTTGGTGCCTGTCAGACAAGACAGTGTGGCTGCATCCATATCATCGGCTGCATTGGCAGGACCCATGGGACCCACAACAGTAGCGGAACCGGAAGTCAGATCCATTACCTGTCCCGGACAGAGATCCGAGTCGCCGATGAAGCAGGAAATCGTCAGGTCAAATGCACTTTCCGCACCGTAATATCCATCAATTACAATGAAATACGTACCATATGCTACCGGGTCGCCGGTAAGGGAAGCCGTGGAGTCTCCAACAGCGATACATGAATTTTCGCTGCAGGCATCCAGGATGAAAACATCCAGGTCAGCCGTCGTGTTGGTAATGCTTGCGCTGAGTTCATTTATGTCGCTTGAGATAGTGATTTCGTATACAACTTCCGGACCGGATTCAAGGTATGTGGAGCAGTTGTAGTAGTCGACGTTGTTGACCAGACCGGTATTGTCACCGGAAACCACATCACCGCAATTGACGACAACAGCGCTGGAACAGTCAAGCATCGGAATGGGTGTTGGTGTCGCTGTCGGTATCGGTGTTTCTGTTGGTGGGATGCAGATATTTTCGAGACCCGGTGATCTCGCAACAAAAAAGAAATCAAAAGAGTTGTCGTCTGTATCCGATCCATTGGGACATCTTGAAATACTGCTGTCGGCAATAGTGCCGTCGTCAGCTACTGCGCCTGCGGTTTCCACCCAACCGGCGACATCACCTTCGTAACTCACCGTATCGACGATGATGGTGGTTCCCGTGAGACAGATCGCTGCGGCGTCCGGTGCACCGTTCTGAATACTGTGGGCGGATGTCCAGATCGTATTATTATCGCAATTAGGCACGGTACCGAGCGCATTGCAGATAACATAGTAATCACCCGCAGCCAGAGTCCCTGTCAGGTTGGCTCTGCTATACTCTGCCGGGCCACTGCCATTGATCAGCACGATGTCAACAAGACTTAAATCAACATCCACAGCGCCGACATTCATGATTTCCAGAAACTCATCGGCATCATCTGTCACCGGCTGATCATAATCGATCTCGTTGATAACCAGTGTGGGAAGTTCTGCGCATTCCGTGATATCGAGTTGGAATTCACCGACGCTGGTGCCAAATCCACCGACGATGGCGTAATAGGTTCCTTCAGAATACAACATACAATCAATCTGTGACAGGAAACCGGGTCCGCCGTCATCGTCGTATTCACAGAAAGTTGAACCATCGGCACACGGTGCAACAACCAGAAGTCTGGAATCGCTCATACCAACTGAGTTGTTTGTATCAACCTGAAGCATAAGACCGCCGGCAGGCACGATGAACTCATAATATAATTCATTATAGGCGTCGCCTGCGGAACAAGCGCTGTAGGTATCCGATTCATCAACGTTTTCGGTTGCTGTGGTATTGTCACCAATGGTGGAGACAGTGCCGCCGGAATAAGGCGTAAAGCCTGAAATGTCAACGAAGAACGGATTATCACAGGTTTCGCCGGGGGTCATGTTGGGCGTTGCTGTGGGCAACGGGGTCGGTGTGGCAAGCGATTCGCCAAGATAGACGTCGTCGATTGCCATATCACTGTACCAACTGGAACCGGTTAATCCGATAAATCGAATCGCAACAGTTCCTGTATAAGCGGATAAATCAATGGCTGCCTGCTGCCAGAGATCCAGATCATCGGTACCGGACCATTCCGTGGTCCAGTTTGCGCAATCATCATCGGAAACTTCGACACTCAATGTTCCCATGGACGATCCAAGCATGTGATACCAGAACGAAAACTGGGGTGCGGCCAGAGGTGTTAAATCGAAACAAACGCCGTCTAACATGGCAATTTTTGCAGGATTGTTTGGCGAACTGGATTCGGTATACATATACCAGCCGTCAACTGTTCCCAAAGTGTGATCAATTTCGGGGCCTGTGCCGGAAGTGGCGGTACCGCCTGCATCACGTGTCCAGTCAAAGTCCTCTGTTGAACTCTGACGCCACACACCTTCGTCAACTTCAAAATCCTCAAAATAGGGATAAGTGTTGATGGTGGTGTCGCAACAAACCTCAGGCGGAATACCGCATTCCGTGATATCGATCTGATAAGCGCCATATTCACCGGCGTCGTAGCCACCGAAAATAATGTAGTAAGTTCCGGCGGGGAAGGACCAGCAAATAAACCCGGCATGAAAACCGCAGTAGTCATCCGCAAAAAAGCACATTACGCTTCCATCCGCGCAGGGAGCCGCCAGCAACATCTTGGAATCAGAGAATCCCGCCGTATTACAGGCGTCGATCTGAAGATCCAATCCGCCTGCCGGTACAGTGAACTCGTAAACATGTTCGAGATGAATATCAACGGCACAATAATACGTGCTGCTCTCATCGATATCATCCGAAGCACCAGTGTTGTCACCGAAAGCACTGACAGTAATTCCGGAAAGTGGTGTAATACTCGAGATATCGATTACCGCGGCAGTGCTGCAATCCTCCTGAGCCAGACCAACGGGTACAATCAGCGCGATAATCGCAGTTAAAAAAAACAGCTTCCTCATCATTATCTACTCTCCTTAAAACTAAAAGTTAGAATCCAAAAACGCCTGCGCGTTTACAACCTCACAATTCCAATCGATACTTTTGCCAAACCTCCCTCAACAGCAAAATGAAAAAAAATGACCCTCCTTGAAATTCAGTTTTGATCTTGTAATTCCCCTCATCTTTTCTGCTCCGTCAGAGTGAAAGAAATACGAAAATTGGCAAATGCATGGGTGCTGGTTTCAGAATAACAACCATGCATCTGCCTTCATCCTTTAGGGGAATGAAATTATCTGGTTTCGCGATTACCTGATTAAACACATCACTCCTTATGGCCTCATCAGTTCTCTTTTTCCGTCAGCACTCATTTCTACAGGCAAATCACATGCCAAAATCTAAGCTGAGGAAATATTGCTCTAAATCCTTGATTTTTCTGACTTAATGTATTTATGCAAACAATCTGTTGCTTTAATCAGAAACGGTTTCCGAATCTGTAAATTCATGAATTGATCAAAAAGAGTTGGAAATATCATGGATTACGCGTGTATTTGGAAAACGAATATTTAATCGATAATACCGAATATAACCTGTCTGAGAATATCTGTGGATATGGTTCAGTGTGGATTTACCGTGAATTGCAGGGAAGATCAATTTGGGATATCATTATAAATCTAATAGATTCTGGTTCTGTCGGAAAAGGAAACGTGGATGATAAATTACAAGGAATACAGGGAAAAACTAAAAACCCTCGAAACCTCGGAGAGAGGAAAGAAAATAGATACTCTGGAAGGTGAAATTCGTCATCTGCAAGCGTTTGTTGATATCCTTGGAAATATTCTTGGCAACATGGAATTGGATGAGGTCCTCAGTCTGGTTCTTGAAAATGCAATGATCTTAACAAATGCCGATCGTGGATTTATAATCTTATGTGATGATCAGGGGATCTGGCGGTATCGATTGGGATTGGATGCAAATCTCTCACCCTTGTCTTCTGATGAATTCAAATTGAGTATGAACGTTATCAACAAGGTTGCAGAAACCCGGAAGAGTGTTTTCGTGAAAAACGCGTTAAGACACAAGGATTTCAAAGATAAAAACAGTGTTAAGGATTTGAATCTGAAAATGGTCCTGGCAACTCCCTTTGAAGTGAACGAGAAAGTAATTGGCGCCCTTTATGTGGATTCGATTTCCTTGGAAAAAGTATTTACTGATACGGAAAAACATCTTTTTGAAATGTACTCGGGATTTGCTGGTGTCGCGATTTTGAAAGCGCAGTTGTACGAGCAAAGTCTCACTGATTCACTGACCAATCTGCCCAATAACCATTTTTTTAAACGGCGATTGGATGAGGAAATTGCCCGCCTTACGCGATACGGAGGACAGACCTCACTCCTGTTCATTGATCTCGATAATTTCAAAGCCGTCAACTACACATATGGATATCTGGCCGGCAACAAAATTATTAAGGAAGTCAGCAGCATTATCAAGGCGAGTATCCGGGAGTCTGATTTTGCAGCCCGGTTTGGAGGTGATGAATTTTTCGTGATTCTGCCACAGACTGAAATTGAGAATGCCGACAGACTGGCAAAGCGATTTCTTTCCGATCTGAGTTCAGCGAAAATAATGGTATGTGGAAATCGTTTCAATCTGACAGCTTCAATTGGGATCGTCACGTTTTCAGGACATCAAGAGATTTCAAAGGAGCAAATTTTCGGTAAGCTGGAAAATGCTTTAAATATTTCAAAAAGCATGGGAGGTGGCACAGCCACTGCTGTATGTTATCAGGATTTCCCTTTGGTGCGGGAGGAGATAGTGGGGAATTCCACCTTCTACAAGGAGTTGCCGACCCAGATCCAGTATTATGCTACTTTAAAATCTCCGTGTCTGATCCTGGGAGAAACCGGTGTCGGCAAAGAGCTGATTGCCAGGAGTATCCATAATGCGTCCCAGTCAAAGAAAGCGTCCCTTGTCATCGTTAATTGCGCTGCGATTCCGGAAACGCTTTTCGAGGATGAGTTTTTTGGTCATGAGAAAGGTGCTTTTACCGGCGCTATCAATCAGAAGAAGGGTAAGTTTGAACTGGCTGACGGTGGCTCGATATTTTTGGATGAGATCGGTGAAATTCCACCTTCTCTTCAGGTAAAACTCCTGCGGGTGATTGAAAATGGTGAAGTTCAGCGTGTCGGCGGTATAAAATCCATCAATGTGACTGTCAAAGTGATTTCAGCCACAAACAGGAATTTGGAAGAAATGGTGGAAACCGGGCATTTCAGAGAGGACCTTTTTTACAGGATCAACGCACACAAAATTGAAATACCACCGCTCAGACAAAGAAAAAATGATATCCTTCCCATTGCGGAGTATTATATTAAAGTGTTCTCTCAAACGTATAAGAAAACGTTTCGAGGCTTGACGGATGATGCTAAAGATTCACTTGTCAGGTACCCTTGGTTTGGTAATATCAGGGAGTTGAAATATGTCATTGAAAAGTCCGTTATTGTCTGTTCAAACAAGGTAATTACCGAGAAGGACCTGGATCTTAAATCGCATAAAAAGGCCATTGTCTGTTTAAAAGATGTCCTCCATGAGGCGGAGAAAAAAGAAATCACCAGCGCGTTCAACATTTACGGTGGAAATATCACAAAAACCGCCGGTGCCCTGGGTGTGTCCAGACTCACATTGAGAAAGAAACTGGACCAGTACAACATCAGGACTGTTTAATTAAAGATCGCCAAATCCATATCTGTATTATATAATACCAATAGGGACAGGGCTTTCGAAAATGAAATCAGGTTTTTATCAGAGGTATGAATTTATCCAATTGTTGGGCAGGGGTGCTTTTGGTGAAGTTCACAAGGTTCTGGACAGGAAAACTGAGAAGATCATTGCACTGAAGTTTACAAAAGTATATTTGGATACACTCCGAAAAGAGTTTTCAGCACTCACAAAACTCTCACATCCAAATTTAGTCAAAGTCTTCGAGCATGGGACATGGATGGGTAAACCGTACTTCACCATGGAATACATCCATGGCACCGATATTGTCAGTTTTTGCAGGAATAAAAGAATTGAAAATCAACTCACGGTGATCAGATCTCTGCTGGAAGGGATCAGATATATACATGCCTGCGACCTGATCCATGGAGATATCAAACCATCCAATATTCTTATCGGAGAAAATGGACTGAAAATCATCGATTTCTCTTTGGTGTCCAGCTCCAGATTTACCGATACATCCACGGGAACAGTTGGCTATCTCGCACCGGAAATGATATCAAAAGGTGAAGTTACTCCAAAGGGAGATCTATACAGTCTGGGTGTTTTACTTTATGAGATACTCACCGGATCTTATCCTTTCAATGGGTGTGATCTGCAGGAAATTTATCAGGAACAGATAAAGAAAAAGTTTGTTTCACCCCGTCAATCCCGCCCCGGAATTTCCGTTAAAATTGCGCAAGTCATTTCCCGGTTGCTTGAGCCTTTTCCGCAGGATCGTTTTGCTGATACTGAGAAAGTCATACAGGCTCTATTTCCGGAACCTGTAATAAATGAGCGGATCACAATGCCGTTTACCGGCCGGCATGGGCTACTGAAAAAGATTGATAAAAAAATTGAGATGCGGAAACAGAACGGGTTGACAGCCACGTCAACCATCATTATCCAGGCTGAAACCGGCATGGGTAAAACAGCCGTCCTGAAAGCGTTGGGTGATGCTTTGTCTCTGGAAGGCATGAAGGTGCTGCGGGATGCGGAGAGACCGGACAATTTACCGCTTTCAGCCATTGTAAAAGAGCTGTATTTGACGGCTCCCCGGGAACTGACGGATCGGTACAGAAAAGTCCTGGTCGCGTTTTATCCGGATTTAAGCGAAAATACGGAGCCGGATTCCGGAAAAACGCTTTTCGATTTTAAGCAACTCATCTATTTTATCAATGAAGCGCTGTCGGAATTACAGACATTCAACATACTCATTATCGATGATCTTCACCATATGAATCCCGGCGGCATCAATATTTTTAAATTCTTGTCACAGAACCTCAATGAACGTACCACTATTATTGCCACGATGAATCCTGATCTGATTGTCAATCCCCTGAAAATTAAAAAAACAACTTTCAAACTCAAAGGTCTATCGCCTGATGAACTGGCTGAATTAATCCAAATCAATTTTGGAGAGATGCTTCTCCAGGAAACATTTGTGAAGAAAGTGTATGACCTGACCTTGGGGAACCCGTTGCTTTTCAAAGAATGTCTGCATCTTTGCCGGGAGAAAAAAGTAATTGAATGGAAAGGTGCTCAATATGCCATCAACTCGGGATACCTGGAAAGTATCATCCTGGAATTTCCCAAACATATTGACGATATATTCCAACTCAGATTAAAAAAACTTACTCCAAATACTATCAAGGCTCTGAAATTCTTTTCCGTAATTAAAGGACATATCTCCCCAAACCAGATAGGCCAACTGTTTGATAGTGATGAATTCCTGGAAGAAGCTTACGCGTTCGGAATACTGTGGGAAAAAACCGGTGAAATTCAATTTACGCACCCTGTTTTAAGACACATCATATATCAATCACTCTCTTCTGGTGAAAAAAAGAATTTCCATAAAAAATCCGGTAGATTTTTTGAAAAATACGACCCGGATAATACCGGAAATATTTTTTACCATTTTTTAATGGCGGAAGACGGGGTGGGTATCCGAAGGAATTATCCCGCTCTTTTAAAGGAAAGAAATCCCATAACATTGAATCTCGTACTGGAGGGTTTACCGTATATAAAGAAAAGCAAAGTCAGGCATAAAGCAATGAAGGTAATTGCTTACCTTTTCATGATCACAGGCAATTTGTCTGAAGCAAACAAATACTATCTGACAGCATTGAATTCAGAACATGACAGGGAAGAGAAGACACTGATTTTACTGAATCTGGGGTGCCTGGAAAGGGAACGGAACGATAACAGGGAAGCATTGAATTACTTTCAGAAAGGACTGGATCTCTTCGAAATACAGGATGATCCACTCTGTTTCAGGTTACTTGCTGAAATTGCCTTGATCAACGCTCAACAAGGTAAAATTGACGATGCTTTACTCCTTTTTGAAAAGGCGTTGAAATTGGCCAGAGATGCGAAAGAACTCCAGGAAGAAGGTAATATCCTCCTGAAATTGGCAATGCTTTACTGGTTCAAATCAGATTATGATAAAATTGTTGAATTGGACATGAAAGTGATTGAAATCGCTCAGAAATTCAACAATAAAGTTGCTATTGCAACCGCAAGCAATAATTTGGGTGTCAGTTTCATGGAAACCGGTCGCTACACAGAAGCTGAGACTTACCTGAATGACGCCCTGACATTATGGAAAAATATGGGTAATTTACGAGAAATCCCCAGATGTCTGTCGAACATTGGCGCCGTATATATTGGTATGGGTTTGTTTCCTCAGGCGAAAAAAATAGTTGATCAGGCAATAAATCTGGTTCCAAAGAAAAACAGAGTGTATCATCACTGTATGACTTTGAAAGGTCAGATCAATGTCTTTATGGGTAATTTCATCCAGGCCGGCAAGGAGTTTAACGAAATACTGAAAATCAAAGAAAAAGCAGGTGATATTATCTGGCTGGATCACATCCATTTTTATCTTGCAAATATTAACTTTGAGACTGGAGTTTACAGCCGGGCATTGCATCATGTGAATCAATTAATTGAATATCCCGTTCATTCACCAACTAATCATTGTAACCCAAAGCTCCTTCTTTTGCTTTTAAGAATTCATGATGCCATCGGAGCAACTGATAAAGTAAAAGAAACTGCGGATATTCTGGGGTCACAGCAGCCTGAATTCGGGTACATTATGATCACAAAGGGAGATCTCGAAGCTGCTATTCATGCTGAGAAAGTGCAAGATAGTGATTCCATAAACAGGAAACATTTTTTAGTCGAATATTTTTTTGCCATCACCGAAAAATATCTGCTTCTGCATAATATTTCAGGAGCAGAAAAATGTTGGAAAACAGGGAAAGAAATATCTGAAGAGATAAACCTTCGAGTAGCTTCTTCACGGGAACTGTACCTTAGGGGAAGGATAATTTTTGAAAAAAGAGGGGTTCTGGGTCCGGAACATTCCCTGCACAGTTTTGAGGAAGCCAAACGGCATTTTGATAAAATGGGAATGCGGGAATATCAATGGAGAACGGACTACTATCTTGGTCAATGCAAACTCCTGACGGGGAAAAGACACGAAGCGGTTAAATTGTTCGACGAAGCCTTGAAAATCCTCGAAGAACTTGAAAACAGTATCAGTGATGAAGAACTGAAATCCTGCTTCAGGAAACATCCGGAACGGGTTGAGTTTATCAGGTTTCTAAACGCACTGTAATGCTCCGGTAAGTTTTTTACCAGTAACCGGTAAAATGGTTACCAGTGCCAAGTCTGAAATAATGCATTTAAATTCAATGACTTAGAGGTGGGTGGTAAGTTGTTTGCCGTCTACTGGTAAGCTGTCATAGGATATTTCCTGACTGATATTAAAAATATCCAATAAAATCAATGAGTTAGAGTGTTTTTTGCCTGGTACGGAAATTGCTGAACTTAATTTCGATGTGGGCTGCCGGAAATCTGCATAGATGGGGGAAAGCGATCAAAATGACTTTTCCCAGTAAAATGCAGAATTGAAAAGGAGTGGAGAATATGAATAGATTTAAGTTTCAGGTCACGTTATATTTCTTTCTTATATTTCAGTTGATTTCAGGGTTGTCCGGATTCGTGTGTGCCCAGGAACATCAGGTTTTGTTCGTAAATGTTAATGGGAGTTACAATTCAGATGCATTGACTATTTACCAGACACTTCTTGATGCCAATGCGGATGCTACGTGGGTAAACCTGGCCAGCAGTGGAGATGCTGCAAACTTAATCAACTCAAACACATACGATCAAATATGGGTATTCGACCTGTCTTCCGGAACAGATAATTATCCTGCGGATTGGGAAGCCATTGGTAATTGGTTCAACAATGATCCCAGCAGAGTCATTATTTGTGATGGCCGGATGATTTCTTCCTACTGGTCCGGTCATCATTCTTCAGAGGGTCAATATTTAACTGAAAATTATTATTTCAACATGAAAATCAGGAATGGGGGAATACTGCTTGGCACTGATCATAATGCCTTTCATGGCGGCATCAATTCTATTAACGAACAGATCGGAATAAATCACTTTTTCGGTAATTTTTCCCTGACTTACATACCCGTAGATACCGGAAACCCTCTGATGATTTCTCCAAATGATATGGGAACCCAATTGTGGGATAATTCGTCGCCGGGGCAGACACCCTACGGTTTACAGCCAAATGGATGTATTCTCTACACTTTGGCATGGCATTCAGGAAACACGGACACACCCGGTATCTCCAGCACCATAGAAGGAATTGTCGGGATGCATGTTGAGATTACATCTCCTCTGAATGGCAATTCCTTCTGTGCTGAACCCATAACATTAGAGGCGTTGGCAATGGGTGGAGATTCACCGTATACCTATAATTGGTCATCCAGCGTTGATGGATCCCTAGGCTCAGGTGAAACGTTGCTTATTCATACGGATGACCTCGCGTATGGATTACATACGATAAATGTTACAACAACAGATTCCTACCCACGAACAGATGACGATGAAATTGATATTACTGTTCTTGTTCCGACCCCAACGCCAACCCCAACGCCAACTCCAACAGATACTCCAACGCCTTCGCCAACCGGAACATCTACACCGGTTCCAACAGACACACCTGTACCTACAGACACACCGACACCTCATTGGTACTCGGTTAATCTCGATTTTGGATCCACCATAGAAGTTATTTTTGATACGGTTCAGGAAGATTACCGTGTGATCATTGACGGTACCGAATACATCGTTAATCCTTTAATGCAAGCGAACAGCGCTGTAGATTTCTATGGCTATTCAAGTGCTTCATCGCACATTGGAAATGAAACAATTAATCAGAGCCGGTTGTACTATTATAAAAATTCTCTGACGGGACGGATCAGTTTCATAAGTAATCATAATATCGACAATGCGGGCGGTAGTGGATCTGTGGATTTCAGCTTTTCACCCAGTCTGCCGCCCGGATACGTATATGCTGTTCAGGACGATCCCAGCAGTGTTGATGATTTTTACTCATCAACCAGCGCTTCCTGGGCCTGGGCGGACAATACCGATGGTGCGGCTATTGATCTGCCGTTTGGTTCCGGTTCATTTTTATTGACCGCTTCCAATTGGAGCGGCATAAACGAGTGGATCTTTTTCAGTTATGGTTTTGCCACACCTACGCCTACACCGACGATGACACCCACACCGACGATGACACCCACACCGACGATGACACCCACACCTTCGATGACGCCGACCCATACACCGACGCCAACGCCGACCCATACACCGACCTTTACACCAACTCCCACATCCACACCCACGTCGACACCCACATACTATCCCGGAGACGCTTGTGCCGTCGCCATTCCCATCGATCTGAGCACATTACCATATTCAGATAACCGAACCGATCACTGCGACTATATCGATACGTGCTA
>SWBY01001841.1_pt1 | contig 39156 bp, 31 predicted proteins | sample 4693071 | NCBI WGS metagenome assembly SWBY01 (sample SAMN10267273, study PRJNA491770) | bioreactor metagenome | isolation source: DHS bioreactor inoculated with marine methane seep sediment | place: Japan: Omine Ridge, Nankai Trough | collected 2006-05-06 | reverse complement strand
TTACTTATTGTGAAACCGACACAGTGTCATCTATTGATAAGTTAAAAGGGAAAACGATATGGGTTTCAAAGAACAGATAAGCAAACCATTATTGGTCACGATACTGATTGTTTTGTCAACCACAACAGGCCCGGTTTCCGTGAGTGCCGGCGGCTTGATCTGGGCTGAGGATTTCCAGGGCTGTCACGCTGAGGCTATCCAGGTGGATGTGATGATATCTAATCCGGACAACGCCGTGGATGCGTTCGGGTTCTATCTTGACTATTGTACGTCTGCTCTGACCTATACCAGCTGTGTACCGGGTGATCTGGATCCCGGCTGGGAGATGTTTGACTGTAATGAGACGGCACCGGGTGAGTTGCGTATCACGGGGTTCGCGTATCCCGGACAGATCGCACCCGGTGATCCCGGCAGTATCGTGACCCTGATGTTTGATGTGGACTGCTCCGGCTGTATTCCGGGAGATTCCTGCCCCATTCCGATTTATAATCTCACCGACGATCTGTCAGGATGGTCGGTCGCTACCGGTGAGTTCACTTACTCGTGTCCGGCGACACCCACTCCGGTGCCGGTTACCTCGGATACGCTGTGGATTGAAAATTTTACGGGATGCACCGGTGATACCGTCCAGGTGGATGTGCTGATAACTAATCCGGATACGGCAGTGGATGCCATGAGTTTTTACCTGAATTATTGTGAGGATTCCCTGGAATATGTCAGTTGCGCCACCGGGGATCTGAATCCGGAATGGGAGATGTTCGGGTGTAATGTTGTCACGCCGGGTGAGATCCGGGTGTTCGGGTTTGCCTATCCCGGATCCATCCCCACCGGAAGTGCAGGAACACTGGTCCAATTGACGTTTAATGTTCTCTGCACGCCGTGTACAACAGGTGAAACCTGTCCTCTGGCGTTTTCTCATGTGGGAGACGATCTGACGGGCTGGATCGTTGAGAACGGGACGTTTACCTGTACATGTGTAGCCACTCCCACCCCTGTTGGGATAACTTCGGATGTAATTTGGATCGAAGATTTTGAGGGATGCACCGGTGAGACCATTGATGTGGATGTGATCATCGACAATCCCGATACGGATCTGGATGTTTTTGGATTTTACCTCGAAAGTTGTTGCGATGAAATGCTGGAATTCATCACTTGCGTACCCGGGGATCTCGATCCCGGCTGGGAGCTTTTCAATTGCAGTTTCCCCGAGCCTGGCCAGGTGCGGTCCGCCGGGTTTGCATATCCGGGAACCATCCCGGCAGGCAGTTCCGGCGTCCTGGCCACTCTGACATTTCAGGTGACGTGCACGGGGTGTATCGGTGGTGAAACCTGTGATCTCTTTTTCCGGAATCTCAGTGATGATCTCACGGGCTGGTCCATGGGTAATGCCACTTTCATGAATACCTGTTTCTGCATAAAAAACGGTGATGTCAACGGGGATGGTTTTATCTCAGCCGAAGATGCCCAGATGGCGTTTGGTCTGGCCCTGGAAATGTTCATACCCACGTTTCATCAGGAATGCGCCGCTGACTGCAACGATAGTGGCAGCATTACCGCCGGGGATGCGCAAGCCATTTTTGGTGTAATTTTCGGCGGGTCCTGCGTGGATCTTTTATAGGTAGCTCCCAGTTCCCGGTTCCCAGTTCCCGGTTCCCAGTTCCCGGTTGAGCCTTCACCCTCTCAACTCTGAACCGGGAACTTTGAACTCTGAACTCTGCCATCATATGGGATCCACACAGCTTCCCATACCCATAACCGCATAAAAAATATTCTGAGCATCTCCAGCCGTGACAATCCCATCATCATTACAATCGGCAGCACACGCTTCATCCGGTGTGGGGATGGTTGCGCCAAGGGCGATGCTGAAAGCCAGTTGAGCGTCTTCCGCCGTAAGATCCAGTGAAAAATTAACATCACCGGTATGGAAACAAGACTCTGCCGGGTAGTGAAATCCCATATCCGCCTGTCCGGCATCCGCCACATGGTCCGTTCGGGTTCCCAGCGAACTCATGCAGACTGTGCCTGTTTCACCGGCGTAACAAATATTTGCCGCAAGATCACTGCCGGCATCCATACACGGGCTGTCGACAGTTTCACCGGCAGTGGTCTGACTCAGGTAATAGCTGCCTTGTGAACCGCCGGAAAACAGGGGATCACTGTTGATATTTCCGGCCCCCGGATATATTCCGGAAACCTGATAAATATTGCTGAAAGTCACCACCGGGCTGCCGGTACCGGAAATTTCATCGGGAGTATCACCCCAGGCGATGCAGTTGGTAATTACCGGTGAAGCGTCCAGGAGATGAATAGCTCCGCCGCTTCGTGACGGTGCGGTATTTCCGGAAAATGTGCAGTTTGTAACTGTGGGTGATGAATATCCGCAGTACATGCCGCCGCCCCAGTCCGAGGAATTACCGGTAACCAGGTTTCCGATAATTTCGGGTTGGGCTTCGTATCCGATATAGAGTCCGCCGCCGAGACCGGCAATATTATCCGTGATGGTGCATTGCGCGATAACTGCTGAGCCTGCGCAGAATATGCCGCCACCCTGGCCATCGGGTGCGGATGCCGTATTACCCGTAATAAGGCATCCTTCGATGGTCACATCACTGTTATCAGCACAAAAGATTCCGCCACCCATATTGTCACCCAGGGCGGTATTCCCTGTGAGGGTGCAATTCAGAACTGTCATTGTGGTTTCCAGGCTGTACAGGGCGCCACCCCGTGACGCGGTATTGCCGGAGAAAACACAGTTACGAATCGTCGGACTGGAATTGTATTCACAATACACGGCTCCGCCCTCTGCGCCACCTGCGTTACCGTTTCTCACGGTAAAACCATCGATGATGGCTCCGGCGGGTTCCTGACCCCAGAAATTGAATCCCCGGTCACTGTTTTCACAATCGATGATACATGAAGCCGGTGATCCGTTCTGTGAAGCCAGGGTCACAGCCTTTCCGTAGTATTCCAGTGCACGGTTGCCGGGACCGGTCCAGGTTCCGTCCGCCACCAGAACAGTGTTACCTGATGCTGCGGCATCCAGAGCGAGTTGAATGGTGGCATAATCCCCGGGTACATATATGACCGGTCCGCCTGTCGCTGTGGGTGAGGGGGAAACCACCGGTGTATCTGTCGGGATCGGTGTGGGTGTAAATGTGGGAAGCGGTGTTTCCGGTGTCTCTGTGGGCACCGGCGTCTCTGTCGGGACAGGCGTATCGGATGGGACAGGTGTCGGTGTGGCGGAGGGTCCGGGGGTTGGTGTATCAGTACTGGTACCATCCCATCCGGAGATCCGTGCCATCATCCACCAGAATGCCCGGCCTTTCAGCACGCAGTTCAACGCCTGAGAATGGGCGCATTCTCCGCATCCGGCGGATATTGTTGTCAGTTCGTGGGTGGGATTGGCGGCGATCCACTCCGTTGCCCAGTTGCCTATAAAACTTCCGCCGGGACCATCATAGTAATCACAGGAATCGGTGGCGTAGTCAAAAAATGTTCCTGCCGGGTCATAACTCTCAATGTCTTCAAAATCGAACAGGATTTTGTTGTTGGCGATGCAGTAATCGCGGATTTGCTGGTTTCGGGCTTTCAGGTTTGTGTAACTCCAGATATCAAGATGCCCGGTCATATAGATGAATGTTACCCCGGGATAATCGAGTTCCAGCTGGTTCATGGCGTTCAGATAGGTGTTGATGCCCGCAATGTTGTTATCGGAGCAGCCGCCGCACCACGACCACATCACCACGTTCCGGTCGTTGTCTGGAAGCGCCAGCATATCGATAGTGGCGTCCCGCCATGCGAGATCACCGAGATGTCCCAGATCCGCTGCACCGCCGGCATTACCCCAGTAGTCATTCAGAAAAACACCCACGGACAAACCCCAGCCGGTGGAGTCATAATAATAGTCATCACCGGGATTGCCCCGGAACGCCTGGATACCTGTCACGAGTTGACTTCCATGAGACGTATGGCTGTACCCGATGAGAAGATCATCCCGGGCCTGATCGATCCAGTACTGAGGCACCTGATTAATATCGGTGCAGGTGTGATTGATGACCATGCCCTGAGCCAGAGCGTTCCCCGGTATCAGCGCACAAATCACCACGCATGTAATTATAAAAATTGAACGAACCATCATTTTAAACATTCCAAACTCCTTTTTTATTTTCCTTTACGGATAATTCCCAGACCCAGCAGGACCGTCATTACTAAACATAGAATCGTCAACCCTCCGACATCAGTGGCCGGGACCTGCGGTGGCGCATCCCATCCGGCGATCTTAGCCATCATCCACCAGAATGCCCGACCTTTCAGAACGCAGTTCAGCGCCTGAGAATGTGCACAACTGCCGCATCCGGCAGAAATAAGGGTCAGCTCGTGGGTGGGATTGGCGGCTATCCACTCGTCAGCCCAATTGCCCAGAAGTGTTCCCCCGGGACCATCATAGTACCCGCAGGAATCGTGAGCATAATCAAAAAATGTCCCATCCGGGTTGTAACTCTCAATATCTTCAAAATCGAACAGGATTTTGTTGTTGGCGATGCAGTAATCACGGATCTGCTGGTTTCGCGCCTTCAGGTTTGTGTAATTCCAGATATCAAGATGACCGGTCATGTAAATGAACGTCACCCCGGGATAATCGAGTTCCAACTGATTCATGGCATCCAGATAAATATTGATGCCGGCAACGGTGTTATCGGAGCAGCCGCCACACCAGGACCACATCACAACATTCCGATCGTTGCCTGGAAGTGCCAGCATGTTGACGGTGGAGTCACGCCAGCCAAGATAACCGAGGTGCCCCAGATCCGCTGCACCATCGGCATTGGCCCAGTAGTCATTCAGAAAAACACCGGTGTTTAATCCCCAACTGGTGTATTCGTAATAGTAGTCATCACCGGGATTACCCCGGAACGACTGGATTCCCGTCACGAGCTGACTCCCGTGAGACGTATGACTGTACCCGATGAGGAGATTATCCCGGGCCTGGTCGATCCAGTACTGGGGCACCTGATTGATGTCGGTGCAGGTGTGATCGATAACCATGCCCTGACCGGAAACCAGATTCGGAAATATTAAGAAAATACAGACAATAGAAACAGACGAAATATGACGCAAACTCATTGCAAAACCTCCATGGCAAGAAGCCGTTAACCCAGATATGGCTACGTTATACGGAATTTGAGGGGAATAGTCCAGTCATAGTGTCGTGTGAATGATCTAGTGTCTCAACGAAAATCGAAGGTTGACACGACAATCGCAAGGTGGTGCAATATTAGCTGAGTATGTCAATTTCGACAGTACAAAATTGACTTGGCAATAGTTTCTTAAATTACACATTATCATCATGAACACATAAGTGAAATCGAGTAATATTTATCAAAAAAGTGACAATCATTGTCAATCAAGAGACAATAATTGTCACTTTGCAAGGTATTCTTTTTGAGGTGTTTACAGGATAATTTATATATTTCAATGGGTTGAGAGATTCGCCGGATGTGGTATGGATTTTGCTTCTATCAAGTGTGTTGGATTTTGAGGAAACATTGTAAACAGGAGGGTATTATGAAATGGGTAGCAAATTTTGTTGTTGTAACTGCTGTGCTTCTACTGGTTGTTTCGACGGTGTCAGCGGCAGTAATTCGCGTGAACAGTGAAGTGCCGGGTGTCCGTGATTTTTACATGGATGAAACAGCGGTTTCCCGCCATGTGCCGGACGAATACAATACGATTCAGGATGGGATCAATGCTGCGTCCTGGGGGGATACGATCATTGTGGGTGATGGCACCTACACGGGAATACCGAACAAGAATCTGAGTTTTTTTGGGAAGTTGTTACATCTTGTTTCTGAAAATGGGCCGGAAACGTGTGTGATAGATTGTGAGAATTCCGGTCGTGGTGTCAATTTGGTGACTTGGGAACCCGTGGAATCCACAATACAGGGATTTACAATTAAAAATGGCGGTTCAACAGGTATTGAAGGTGGGGGAATGAAGGTGGAGAATGCCTCAGCGACGGTAATCGATTGTATTCTCGAGCAAAATACCGGAAGTCGCGGAGGTGGAATCATCTGTAGGAATGGGACGTTAGTTTTAAGAGAAACTGTTTTTAGTAATAGTGTGGCGAATATTGCAGGTGGAGCCATCTATAGCGAAAATGCAACCGTCATGGTGGATACCTGCCGAGTACAGGGGAGTTCAGCGTCCAGTGTAGGAGGAGGTATCTATTCGGATAACTGTACAATAAACGTAGTTAATTGTATCATTGATTCCAACAGTTCGGACCACGATGGCGGCGGTATTTTTTTACGTGAGGGGACAGCCATCATCGATAACTGCGAAATCACCGACAATCTGGCAAGCTATGACGGTGGGGGTATTTATTCTGACATGTCTTCGTCCCGTATCATGAACTGTATCATCAGTGGAAATGTCAGTTTCAGAAATGGGGGAGGAATCCGGATTTTTGACGGACGAATCGATAACTGTTTGATTTCGGAAAACATCGCATACTTAGAAGGAGGGGGTCTCCGTATGTACGGTTATTCTGTGGTTAGTAACAGTACTATTGTATGGAATGCCGGGCTTGTCGGGTGCGGCGGAATCTACAGCGGTGCGTCACCATTGATTACCAACTGCGTTCTCTGGAACGATTCCCCCTGCGAAATATGTGACAGGGGAACAGCAGAATACCGGTATTGTAATATTCTTCACGGTTGGCCGGGAGAGGGAAACATCAATTTGAATCCCATGTTTGTCTCGGGACCACTGGGTGATTATTACCTGAGTCAGACAGCGACCGGGCACTCGGAAGACAGTCCGTGTGTGGATGCCGGGAGCGGTCAGGCCTCCGAAATCTGCTTCGAGACTTACTTGGGTACAACCTGCATGAATCAATATACCACACGGACCGACCACGTGCTGGATTCCGGATTGGTTGATATGGGGTTTCATTTCATTCCGGATACGCCCGTGGCCACACCGCCGGCAACGCCCACTGTGCTTCCTACGGCAACACCTTCTGCCGATTGTCAGGTAACCGGAGTAGAATTATGGATGCCGGCTCATGCGTACTACCCCGGTGATCCGTGTTCGTGCATTGTCTCGGTATGTAATAACACCGGAGCATCACTTTCGGATCATCCCCTTTTCGTCATTCTGGATATTCATGGCATGTTGATATTTGCACCTGGTTTCACCGAAACTCCGGACAATTATGGCGATATATATCCCGATTTTCCTGAGGGTTTAACCGATGTAACCGTTCTGGATGAGTTCATGTGGCCGGAAAATGTGGGATCTCAGTCCGGTATCATCTGGTATGCGGCCATGACCAATCCTGAAATGACCGATTTGATGGGAGAATGGGATTCTTTCACCTTCGGTTGGGCTCTGTAGAGGATAAAAACTTGAGTAAAAAGACATAATAATCTATTCCCTCACCCCAAGTATAAGTCCGGATTAACCATCTCGGGAAGGTTCAGGATCTTGCCCCGGACTTTTAACTTGTATGTTTGCGTATCATCGATAAAATAAAGAAGATCATCGGAACGACAGCATGTGAGGGGAGGGAATACCCATGAAATACCGATTTGCCTGTATCCTGACCGGCATTATCTATCTGCTTATTCCGGGAACTCTTGCCGTTGAAATCTACGTACCATGGGAGTATCCAACGATCCAGGACGCGATTGATGCTTCAACCGATGGCGATATCGTGTTTGTTGACGATGGCATCTACTCCGGTTACGGGAATCTGTTCATTGATACTGCCGGTAAAGCGATTGGTGTCGCCTCCATGTATGGGCCGGATTACTGTGTGATTGATTGTGAGTATCAGGGTAATGCGTTCTCTCTCTACTCAAATGAAACAGAGGATACGATCATACAGGGTTTTACCATTATAAACGGTCGGACCTATTCAGGCGCTGGTATCAGTCTCTATAATTGTTCACCTCAAATTTATGATTGTGTCATCATCGATTGCATATCATCGGATTATGGCGGCGGTATTGATGTTCTTGGCGGATCACCTGTTATCGCCGGATGCTATATCATTGATTGTGCAGCTCCCATAGGTGGTGGTATGGAGTTATTCGGGTCAAGTGCCTGGGTCACCGAATGTGTTATTTACGATTGCCGTGCATCTTCGGGAGGCGGGATCTACTGTGAGCTGGATGATTCCTATATAACGAATTCCATCATCGCTTCAAATCGCACCAGTCTGGACGGCAAAGGTGGTGGGTTGTACCTGACGGGGATGGATACCCAGATCCTGGTTGATGATTGTCTTATTGCGAACAACCGGGCAGGAACAACTGAGTCCGGCGGTGGTATTTTTCTGGATGATAATACCAATATATTTATCTATAACTCAGCTGTCTCGGAAAACAGTGCGCGGGTTGGAGCTGGACTGATGACCAGTGAATTGACTCTGGCTGTGATTGAAAATTCCACATTCAACCACAATCATGCCTTCTATTCGTCAGGCGCTATCGCTTCTTTCGATTACTCCGCTGTATATCTCAGTAACTGCATGTTGCTCCATAACTTTGTTGACGGTATTGGCGGGGGTGCCGTCGCCGTGGATAGTAGTTCACTGCTGTTAGCGGAAAACTGTTTGTTTTATCAGAATCGCGCAACCAATTACGTTGGTTCTTACGGCGGGGCGATTCTGACCATGAGTCAGGATTATACAATAATAAAAAATTCCACATTCAGAGTTAACAGCGCCGGTTCTGGAGGCGCGATCTACGGTTTCGGTAATGCCTCACCGGTAATCACTGATTCTATAATCTGGACGAACAGTGGATTCGACATTGAATGTGAAACCGGCAGCCCATCCATTACCTACTCTGATGTGGCGTCCTGGTTTACAGGAACCGGTAATATCACCGTCAATCCCTTGTGTGTACCGGGTCCCTTGCACGACAATTATCTTAGCTGTCTGGCGGCGGGTCAAACCATGGAAAGCGAATGTATCGATGCCGGAAGCAATCAGGCGGCAAATGTCTGCATGGACATGGGAACCGGCACGATATGCTACGATGAGGCGACTACCCGCACCGACCATGTTCTCGACACGGGTCTGATCGACATGGGTTACCACGTCTTCCCGGATTATGCGCCACCAACACCGATGAATACCGCGACGACAACACCGACCGAAACACCAAGACCCACCTGGACCCCGTCATCAACACCCACACAGACGGCAACTCAAACACCAACCCTGTCGCCAACCCTGACGCCAACCGTCACACCGACCAGTACGAACTCACCCAGTCCCACGAATACACCCCCCTGTATAAATCACGGTGATGTCAATGCCGATAGTCTGATATCTGCAGAAGATGCACAGATGGCTTTTGAAATCACCCTCGAACTATATTTCCCGGATGCCCGGGAATACTGTGCTGCTGATTGCGACAGCAGCGGGTTTGTCTCAGCGGGTGATGCACAAGCCATTTTCTTGATTATCATGGGAACAGGTTCATGTTCAGACCCGATTTAACATCATTCAACATGACTACGACATAGTTGAACTGGTTTCACATGTTACGCGTGAAAAATGTGACCCAGGCGTGTATTTACCCTTCAATCCGGTCTACGGCAGTAGGGAAAGCCAGCGATGTGCAGGCGTCACGAGAATACGATTGGGTTCTTTCGCGTTTACCTGGTCGGATTAGAAAAAGGGAGCAATCACCCGGTCAAAAACACCCTGCACCTTGGAAATGGCCAGACCGTAGTTCGTAATCGGCACCTCGCGGCGTTTGCTTTCGTTGACCCGTCGGATCATCTCCATCCGGTTCAGCATGCATGCGCCACAATGGATCACAAGGGCAAACTCATCCAGGTTATCCGGGTAATCATGACCGGAATAAACTTCAAATTTCAGATCTTTCCCGGTGTATTGCGTGATCCATCGGGGGATTTTCACCCGGCCGATATCGTCGGCTTGCACATGATGGGAACAGGCTTCGCCCATGAGAATTTTATCGCCGTCTTTCAGTGAATCAATCGCGGCGGCTCCCTGGACGAGTTGATTGAAATCGCCTTTCAATCGAGCAAAGAGAATTGAAAATGTGGTGAGGGGAATGGAATCGTCCACGTCCCCGGCAACTTTCAGGACCACCTGGGAATCCGTGACCACCAGAGCGGGTTTTCGAATCAGGTTGTTGAGTGCTTCATCGATTTCCCGTTCTTTCACCACCATGGCAATGGCATCGCAGTCTAAAATTTCCCGGATGACCTGCACCTGGGGCAGGATGAGCCGGCCTTTCGGCGCCGCCAGATCAATGGGTGTCACCAGAACAACCGTGTCACCTTCACCGATGAGATCACCCACCAGTACCGGGTCCGCTTTCATTTCCGCCGGTGCAATGGCTACCAATCGCTCTTTTAACGCCGGGATATTCGTACCGGTCCGGGCCGACACCGGCAGGTTGTGCAGGCTTCTCTCATCACAATATCTCAGATCTTCAGCAGAGGGTTCACTCATATCTGATTTATTGAAAACCACCACCAACGGGATCTTCAGTTTCCGGACGGTATCAATGGTGTTTTTGTCAATTTCAGTGAGACCGCCTTCACCCACAACAATCAGGGCGATATCCGACCGATACAGAATTTTCCGGGCGGCTTTAACACGCATTTCACCCAGTTCACCGCTGTCATCGATCCCGGCAGTATCGTAAAACGTCACGGGTCCCAGGGGCAGCAGCTCGTAATGTTTGGCCACGGGATCTGTTGTGGTGCCCGGTGTGTCGGAGACGATAGCAATATCCTGACCGGCGATGGCGTTTATCAGGGATGATTTTCCGGAATTTCTCCGACCGATGAGAATAATGATCTGCCGTAGTCCTCGGGGTGCTTTCTTCATGAGCTGGGGTTCTCCTGAAAATATTGGGTTGGGTCTATTATGTTTTGATTCGACCAGTGCATGCTTCGATGCAGATCAATATGGCACTTTCTGGGCTCTGTGTGACAGGCAAAATCCCGGGTCATCCTGAGCGGAGTCGAAGGGCGTCCCGGGCTGACAGGCAAGATTCCGGATAAAATTAGCCAGAGCATATTTCGGCGCAGCCTGTCCTGAGCGAAGCCGATGGGCTCAGCGTGGCGGGTATCGGGCTTGTTCTGTGCCCTTCGACGTAGCCTGTCCTGAGCGAAGCCGATGGGCTCAGGGTGACGGGTGACGGGTTTGTTTTGTGCCCTTCGACGTAGCCTGTCCTGTGCCCTTCGACTCCGCTCAGGGTGACGGGTATGGGGCTCAGGGTGACAGATACGGGGTTTGGCATCATAGATATTGCTACTTGATCCCATCATAATCCCCGGGATCGAATCCCAGTTTCTGCATTTTTCGGGGTGAGAGCAGATCATCGAGTTGCTCGCGGGTGAGGACACCGTCCTTGAGAATGACTTCCCGGATACTCCGGTTTTCTGTTTCCGCCCGTTTTACCAGGGTTTCCACCCGGTGGTATCCCAGTACCGGCACCAGCACAGTGGCCAGACTCCGGGACTGTTCCACGTGGTTTTTGCACTGTTCCGGACAGGCTTGAATACCCTGTATACAGAGTGTGTTGAATCGATCGGTGACTTGAATCAGCAGGTGGAGAGATTCCAGGTAGCTGAAACAGAGTATCGGAAGGAATTGGTTCAGTTCCAGGTTGCCTGACGATGCTGCCAGAGTGATCACCTGGTCGTTTGCCATAACTCTGAACGCCACCTGGGAGACCATTTCCGGGATCACCGGATTGACTTTTCCCGGCATGATGGATGAACCGGACTGAACTGCCGGCAGAGTGATCTCCATGATCCCTCCACCGGGACCGCTTGATAAAATTCTTAAATCCGTGGCTATTTTATGCAGATTGGCGGCGTACGCTTTCAGCATACCGCTTGTCTCCACAAACGGGTCCAGGTTTTGGGTGGTTTCCACCAGGTTTTCCGCCCGGGAAATTTTCATGCCGGTAATGCGGCGCAACACATCGGTTACACGAAAAATATACTCCCGGGGAGCGCCGAGTCCTGTCCCGATAGCTGTCCCGCCCAGATTGACCGTCTTGATGCGTTCCCGGCATTTAAAAATTCGCCAGCGATCCCGGGATACGGCTTCCGCGTACGCGCCGAACGTCATGCCCAGGGTCATGGGCACCGCATCCTGGAGCTGCGTCCGGCCCAGTTTGATCACATCCCGGAACGCCTGTTCATGCGCCTGGAAGGATTCCTGGAGATCCGCTACGGATTTTTCCAGCGATTTAAAGAGACTCAACGCAGCAACACGGAAAGCCGTGGGATAAACATCATTGGTGGACTGATGCATATTAACGTCATGAATGGGATCAATAATCGCATATTCACCGGGTTTGTGACCCCGTATTTCAAGTGCCCGGTTGGCAATGACTTCATTGATATTCATATTGGTGGATGTACCGGCACCGCCCTGGAAGGGATCCACAGTGATCGCTTCATGGAATTCACCGCCGGCAATTTCCCGGCAGGCCCGGATAATGGCCTCAGCCTTGTCCTCCCCTAGATATCCCAGATCCTGATTGGTCCGGGCACAGGCTTCTTTCACCTGGGCCAGCGCGATGATCAGGGCCGGATGCAACCGATACCCGGAGATATTAAAGTTAGTCATGGCCCGGTGGGTATGAATACCGGAATACTGATTGTCTTGCATTTCCAGGCTGCCCAGCCCGTCGGTTTCCTGTCTCATTAGCACCTTTCTTCAGGTGATTACCCGGTTGGCCAATCTTCCGGGTGAACACTCGATACACCAATTTTCCGGGTGATTACCAGATACACCAATTTTCCGGGTGATTACCAGATACACCAATTTTCCGGGTGATTACCAGATACACCAATTTTCCGGGTGAACACGAGGTTCACCCATACATTAATTAGCATTAATGTTCGGGATTCTATACCCTTTTTGGGATTTTCCTTAATTGGCGAATGAAAACTCCCATTCATCGATATTGCTGATGACCTGTGAGAGGTCCGGATCGAGAATGGCGCTCATAAACCGGAGTCCTGATCCGCTCCCGGCATTACCGGGCCAGGTGAACGGCGGAATTACAGATAGCGTGTACTGTCCTGTGGTCAGGTCAATGGCGTAATAATCCAGTTCCTGTTCAGAGGATACCCATCCGGGTGCAAACCAGAACTGATTTCCCACAGCCAGAAGTATGAAGACCGGCGTTTCCGTCGTTGCCGTTCCGGGATTGCAGATTATTGCGTCCAGGTAGCATGACTGGCCGCCGGAATAGAAGTGTCCCGGCATATCAAGGAAAAGAGTCAGGTCGGAACAGGGGGGCGTTGACGTGGGAGGTGGTGTTTCCGTTGGTGTTCCCGGAGTCGGGCTGGGACCCTCGGTCGGTGTGGCTGTCATCGTCGGCGCCGGTGTGGGTGTGACGCCCAGAAGTGAGTCCACGAGGGCGATGATTTCCTGGGGTTCATACCGGTCGTTCCAGGCCCTCACAATACCGTTCTGGTCGATGACGTAATCCTGGGGGAAAGGCGCTTCCGGGTCGGGAACCCGGTACATCTGGTAAACACCGCTCCCGGGGTCCACCAGAGTCAGATAAGAGACTCCGAAAAGCTGCTCAAATTCCATAAGATATGAGTAATCTGAGCCGATTTCGATGACAATAACATCCTGATTTTCATACCGGCGCCAGATGGATGCATCAGTGGCCGCAGCCTGCGGCCCGCATATGGGTCACCACGAAGCCCCCCATTGAAGCACCACTACTTTGCCGCGAAAATCCGAGAGGCTGTGTTCCGTTCCGGAAATATCCGAGAGGGTAAATTCCGGGGCTTGCGTGCCCAGATGAGGGAAACTGCTATCATTTGCATACAGGTACTGAATCCAGGCTGGTTCATCCGGATCAGTGGAATTGTATCGAGCGGATCCCCTGACCGGAATGCCGGCATCAACGGTGAGCGTGATGTTTACGGTACCTCCAGGTGATACTGAGAAAGTCGTCGGTTGAATGGTCACTCCCTGCGGCAGGTCTACAGAAGTCACAACCAGATCAGTCAGGCCGTTGTTCAAAATAGATACATCCCGGGATACGGGATTTTCCGGGTCGATACCGAAATCCACACGGGCGGGAATCACATCTATATCCGGTCCCGGGTCCGGTGCCGGTTCATAGGTGGAAATACCCCGCCAGTCTGCAACAGAAATCACCGGACTGCCGTGAACAAGACCGATATCCGCGCCCATGGCATAGGTCCGGGTATGATCCCAGCCTGTCAGTCTGATATCCGCGGGATTAGAGACATCATATAGTTCCAGATACCGCCAGGCGCCCACTACCAGCATATCGCCTTCCAGACCCAGACTGAAAGCGTTTCCCATGGTGGGTGCGATGTCCAGGAGAACAGGATTTTCGGGATCCGAAACGGAAACAGCGGCAATTCCGTCACCACCCAATGCCAGAAAAAGGGTTGTGCCGGACAGAATGATATCGTTTGCAAGTCCCGGAAGGTCCAGAGTGGCCACTTCCATAATGGATGGCGTGTGACGTAAAACCGAGAGACCTGCCCGACCGTTGGCAACAAATAAATACTCACTGTTGCCTTCAGCACCCCAGGCATCATTATGGGTGAGATCAATGGCTGTACCGACAACGGGTTGGGAGGGAATTGTTAGATCAATAGGGATGATACCGGTCTGGTGTGCGGCCACATACAATGTTGGTCCGATGATATCTCCGGATTCAAAACCGATCAGGGTGCCGCCGGTGGCTATTTCACCGATGAGATCAGGTGGTGCCGAATCTGAGAGCAGATAAAGCTCCAGTCCGGCTCTGCGATTGAAACTCACAAGCAGATCCCCAAATATCTTGTTTCTCCAGGCAGCGGATCCCATGGCATTGTTAAAGATGGGATTATCGGGTGTATCGATGGAATACGTTTCGAGCCCGCCGTTCCAGCCGATGGAGGCATAAGCAAAACTCCCATCCATACGGATATCCATGACGTGTGCAAACTGATGATTGTCGATACCGATTCGAGTGAGATTATCAATACCGGGATTTGCCGAAACCGTCAGCACGACCATGCAAATTGTCAGACTCATAAAAGTTGTTTTCAGGATTTTCATATATTTCTCCTTCAGTTTCCACCGAAACCGAATGTTTGAGTTCCTATGGTGCCGTAAATGACTGTGACATCATTATCGGTTAAAGCGCTCATGAATGTGATGGCATCTGCCCTCCCGGTATCTTCCGGCCATAGAAACGGCGGGATGATATCCAGAAAGGTCGAACCGGGTTCCAGGATCCGGATCGTCCACCAGTCAATGGCAGGCGGATAAGGTTGCCAGGCCGGACCGAAATAATACATACCGAATATTTCAAGCAGAACAAAGAGTTTGAGATCAGGTTGGGGTTGTCCGGAATTAATCAATTTGACGGTCAGCCAGAACGGATCCCCGGCTGAGTAATAATTTCGGGGCATGTGAAGCTCTGTTCCCGGCTTCGGGGAGGGGGTATAGGTCGGAACCGGTGTGGATGTGAATTCCGGAAAGGGTGTCGGGGATGGGGGCGGTGTTGCGAAGAAATCCACGATGCGATCAAGGAAAATCGGACGATCCGCTGCCTCGGAATCAATACCGCCGAATTCAACGGACATTCCGATGGTCCTGTAGGGATTGCCGGTATGGCCGATTCCCACGGGATACTCCGGTACAATATTTTTCAGGAACTCAAACCCATCGGTATCAGCCGTGATCCGATCAACAAATTGACCCTCCCCGGAATATGGCAGAATCAGACCCTCCGCAAAACTGCCTGCGATTCCCTGAAGATCCCCCGCGGTATCGTCTCCATCAGAAATGCCGGTGATGGGGAAATAATCATGAAGCGTGACTGGCACATCGACAAACCAGGTGTTGCCGCCTTCCATATACACGCGGCCGCCGGTGTCCAGATAGCTTGCGATGCGTTTCCCCTCACCCTGGGTGATTCGATGGGAGGATTGATCCATCCCCAGACAGATAAAAACCGATTGATACTTCATCAGATGTTCCGGGAGTTCCGTTCGATATTCGTTTTCAATGTCCAGCGTAACGCAAGTGGCCGCAATCACCGGACCGCTGCTGTGATTGGGGTCCAGATCATAAATTAATACAGGAACCGAATCGACAATGGTGAACTGATCATAGCCTGCCGGAGGTGATATTGCGGTGTTTCCCGCTCTGGAACCATCCCGGGCGACCACACGGTATGAAATGACATCACCTGTGTTCAATGGCAGGTCAAATACCGTCCGGTACCGACCGGGACCCTCACGCCAGGCCGGACGCGAAATGAAATTCTCTCCGTTTACACCCGCCTCAACGTGAACACTTTGGATACTCAGATTGTCGTTGACGAGAATCTCCAGCATGGCAGGTAACCGATTTGCAGGCCATTCCGGAAATGACGTGTAAGAAATCTCCGGCGCTTCCCTATCCGGTCCGACTCGATATATCACGGGATTCAGAGGGCCTTCCGGCGGATAATATCGACGGTGACCGGCACTGTTTTCACCGGAAAGATAATACTCGATAATCGTATCCGGCGGGAAAGGGGATATCGCCGTCTGATAGGTTCCGGATCCGTCTGCCTCCAGCGGTGCACGCTCATATGACGTCCAATTTGCTAACCGCCAGTGAATTGCCGGGGAATTGTCAACAAGATCCGGCTCTGTCTGTAACTGAATTTCCACCTCACGAGGCATGATGAAATCTTCAGTATCTTTCAATGGGGAATGATTGATTTTAACCATCTCGACCAAAATCCCGTCTAACTCATTTTCCACCGTTTCTTCATCAAATCCGGACTGGGAATAGGTCAGGACCTGTCGAAAATTAATCAGCGAGATATGGGGGATCTCGCCGCCGGCATATAATCCGTAAATCTCGCCATCCAGATCGGATAGAACCGGAAAGGTCAGATCAAACTCGTCCTTACGCCGGGCACAGGATGAGACGGTTTCACCAATACCAATGTACAGAATCATCACACCCTGGGTTTCTCTGCTTTCAAAAATTTCCTGTAGAGCGGAAGCCTCCCGCCCGCATCCCACTCAACCGGCATTCCAGAACGAAAGCAGTACCGCCCAACTATCGTAATCTGATAAAGAAACCGGCTCCCCCAATTCATTCAACAGAGTAAAATCATCAACAATATCACCTTTTTCATACACAACTGCCGAACAATGTGGCGCCGTGAGAATCACAGCGGTTACCATGACCAGAAATGTTAAATGGAGTTTCGTTGCTATCGATTTTTGTGGATGAATCACGGTATACTCTCCCATCTCACCTTAATCCCTAGTAATTTTATAAGGATTCAGGATTGGGAAATCAACCGGGAGGGGTCCAATTGTGAATTGAGAATAGTCAAGTCACAATTATCAATTGGAGTCGTTCCAGGTTTCCGTCATAGCGATATAGGTATTGACATGCAGAAATGCGGTATCCGCCACATTTTTTGCATATCCCCCGGCCAGCACAGTTGCTACACGGGTTTGATTTTCCCGGCAGAACCGGAAGACCAGTTGATCCCGTTGTTTCATACCTTCCCGGGTCAGTTTTATAGATCCCAGTTGGTCTTCCTCAAAAGGATCCACACCGGCCACATAGATGATAAACTGCGGTTTAACGCTTGAGAAAACAGTATCCAGGGCGTTTTCCAGTATCCGGAGATATTCAGTATCCCCGGTAAAATCGGGTAGTCCGACATCCAGATCGCTTTTTTCTTTAATGGGGTAGTTGTTTTCCTGGTGGATGCTGAAGGTGAAGACAGAGGGATCGTCCTGAAAAATGTGTGCGGTGCCGTTTCCCTGGTGGAGATCGGTATCGATTACAGCGAATCGTTTCAGAGTGTCGTTGTGCTTTGCCTGGACATCCCGGATAGCAACGGCCACGTCATTGATGTAGCAGAATCCCTCGGCCCTGTCGGCAAAGGCGTGGTGAAACCCACCTCCGACATTCATGGCAGCACCGTGTTTCACGGCCAGTTCCGCTGCCAGGCAACTGCCGCCGGTCATCCGGAAGTATGCATCGATGATCTCTTTTGAGATGGGCAGTTCTGAAGGCTGGGTCCTGCGGGTATGCACGCAGCCGATGAGATCCCGGATGTATTCCGGTGTATGCACCTGTGCAACCTGGTCCGGTGTTGCCGATTCAGGCTGATGTATGAATGATTCCAGATCCGGAAATTTTCGTTCAAGAACCTCCATGATTAACCGGTATTTTTCCGTGGGAAAGACGTGGGGACCAATATCTGACAGGTAGAAGGTGTGATGGACCAGGGGGACGTTCATAATTTTCTCCGGTTGAAGTAAACAAACAACATCTTAAAGTCTATACATTAATTACCGGTCTTCCTGGCGGGTTTACGGTTCCGTTGTGATCAGAGGAATCTGAATATCGAATTGAATTCCTTTGCCGGGTTTGGTGGTGCAATCAATCGTTCCGCCCAGTTTTTGGGAGATAATCGTGTAAACCAGGTGCATGCCCAGCCCGGACCCGCCCCTGCCCCGGGCAGTGGTGAAGAAGGGGTCAAAAATCCTTGATGAATCCTGACGGGACATGCCGCTGCCGTTATCCCTGTATAAAAATTTTAGAATTTCACCCGTCTGCGTCACCTCAATCTCAATCTTCCCCGCATCAATCTTGCTGAATGCATGTTTCAGGGAGTTTGTCACCAGATTGGTTACAATCTGCGAAATGAGTCCGGGATTAGTGAATATATAAAGATCTTCAGGGCATGTCACTGTGACAGTATGCTTTGTTTTTTTCAGTTGGGGATGAAGGTTCAACAGGATTTTGTCAAGATATTTTTTGAGATAAATATTGCGGAATTCCTCAGACGTCTGATCCACGGCCACCTGTTTGAAACTTCGTATTAACTGCGCCGCCCGCTTCAGATTTGATACAATGATCCGTGAGCATTCCTGACTGTCACTGATAATGGATTCGAGGGCTTCCCGTGTGAGTTTCTGATCGTTATACAGGGACGCCAGATCATCGGTTTTTGTTTCCATGTGGGATGCTGCTGTGATGCACACCCCCACAGGCGTATTAATTTCGTGTGCCACCCCGGCAACAATCTCACCTAGGGCAGCCATTTTCTCGGACTGGACCAGCCGGGATTGTGTGTCACGAAGGATACGCAGGGATTCCTCAAGGGTTTTGTTCGATTCCGTCAGTGCTTCAGTTTTTTTCTGAAGATCTTCATTCATGCTTCGGATGGTGAGTTCCGTGTGTTTTTGATCCGTGATATCCATGAAACATTCCAGCAGATGATCCCGGTCATTTATTTTGATGGGCACTACTGTTTTCAAAATGGGGATTTCACTGCCATTGGATCGCACCAGTGTTTTTTCGGAATTATTGACGGTTTCACCCCGGTCGCTGATGGGGCATTTCCCTTCCAGAGCCGGACAGATATAACTATGGCATTTACGTCCGATGATATCCTCATGATCGGCGCCGAATAGTTTCGCCGCGGTTTTGTTGACATCAACGATGATATGGTTTTTTTCATCGATAATGAGAACGCCTGTCTGAATTGAATCCCAGAGTAGCTGCAGGTTCTGCTCACTTTCGAAACTCCGGGCAACCATTTTATCCAGATCCCTGTTAAGTTGTTCCAGTTCAATGTTTGTTTTCCGGCTGAGATTCAATTCGGCTTCCTGTTTTTCAAATCTGTGATGTAAATGAAGATTATCAATATGACGATTCGTTGTTTCCCGGTGTATCGACTGACGTATTTCACAATGCTTTTCCAGGTGATGAAAGGCATCTTCCCAGTCAGACCCGGTTTTATGCAATTGGGACAACGCGTGATAAATTTGGCTGATCTGTTCCCGGGCATCAATTTTTTCCCCGTATTCCAGTGCCTGTCTGAACGTTTCAATGGCATGATCCCGATTTCCCCGGGCGGCATGAAGATTTCCGAGAGCAAAGAGATTTTGAACCATACCGAAGGTGATCTCATTGGTTCGGGCGATTTTCAATGACGCCTGGAAGTTCTTGAGGGCCAGATCATATTTTTTCTGTTTCATACAAATCAGACCGATATTGTGATGAGCAGATGCCATCGCCTCCGGGTTTCCCACATTTTCCGCAAGGGTTTTCAGATCCATGAAATACTTGCTTGCGACATCCAGTTCATTTTTCCGCAGATATACGACACCCAAATTATTAAGATCTTTGATCAGTAATCCGGGTTGGTCCAGTTTTTCCGCTATTCGGATGGATTTTAACAGGAACTCCACGGCTTTCTCATATTTTCCGATATCAGAATATGCTACACCGATATCACAGAGAATATTCATGGCATATTCAGTAATGTTCAGTGACTTAGCGATATTTAAAGCATCAAAATAGTATTCCAGCGATTTTTCCTGAAGTCCGGTTTGATAATAGGCGACACCGCAGAGATGAGACGCCTCCATGATGCCGGTCTGGTGGTCCTGGGTTCGGGAAATCTCCAGTGCCTCCATGGCATAATTGCAGGATTCCTGATACTGGGAGATTTTTCCCAGTTTATTTGCCAGAACAAGGAGAATGGACACTTTATCCGTTGTTTTATCCATGGTGGATAAGGTGTTTTTCAGATCCTCCAGGGATCTTGACTGATATGAGGCGGTGTTGTTATTCATTGGGTTGTCGGCGCCATGTATGCCTGGTCCGGATGATTGCGAAGGATCGCATTAAATGCATCAAAGTTATCGACCAGAACATCTGCCAGCCTGGCTTCAAACTGCTTATCTCGATTAGATTCCATATATTGGAGGACTTTTTCCGGGGACCATGCCGATTTGTAAATACGTTTTGTTGAAAGCGTATCGAAAACGTCTACGATCTGAGTAATCCGGCTGAAGAGATGAATATCCGTTCCTGAGAGATTTTGAGGGTATCCGCCCCCTTGCCATTGTTCATGATGCTGCAGGGCAATAATTGCTGCCGTTTGGAGGGTTTTCTTAGTGGATCGATTCAGGATCTTATAGCCGATTTCCGGATGCTTCTTTACAATCTCAAATTCCTGGGCTTTCAGTTTGCCATGCTTCATCAAAATACTGTCGGGAAGCCCGATTTTTCCCACATCATGCATGGGAGCGGTCCGTTTCAACAGATGAGCTTCATCCTCATCCATTCCCATTAATTTTCCCATGAGATGCGCCTGTTCGGCAATCCGGCGGACATGCTGTCCGGTTTCCCAGTAACGGGATTCGATGGATTGAACCATGGTATGGGTGATCTCATGCTGTATATCCCGAATCTCACGGTTCAAACGCAGATTGTCAAATGCCAGACCAATGTTTGCTCCTACAATCTTCAACAGTCTGACACTCATTTCATCAAGATCACGGCAACCGGATAGATAGAATACAATCTCCATGCTGTCGGATGTGTGAAACTTCCGGGAGAACGTATGGCGTTCCCCAGCCGGTTCATGGGAGTTGCCGATTTTATTCAGCCAATCAATATGATTCGGATCGGTGAGTGATTTACCGGTTCTGTTCAGAAATTTCCCGGAACCGGCAAGAATTAATGGCGGTGCTGCGGATGAAAGAATTGCCATTCCGGAACAGAATTGATTCTGAACCATTCCTTCAGAAGCCAGAATTCTCATGAACTGGTTTAATGCACTTCCGGCAAACTGATGTATGGAATGAAGGCCGAACAGTTCCGGTGAGGTATCGATAATGTATTTGAGGTTTCTGCTGTTGTTCTCCAACAGTCTGAGGTCCCGATAGGAGCGCAACGCCGCCGTGACGGATGTCACCAGTTTTTGGGAGGTAAGCTCGGTTTTTTCGCGATAATCGTTGATGTCGAACGCCATAATCACATGCTTTGCAGGCGCCTGACCCGGCTGTCCTGTCCGAAGAATAATTCGCGTTCGGCTATTTTTGAAGTTTTCCCGGATTTGCCGGACAACTTCGAGTCCGATACTGTCTGTTTCCATAACAACATCAAGAATGATCACAGCAACATCGGGATGTTCTTCCACCAGTCGAAGGGTATCTTCACCACTGTATGCACTCATCAGATCCACGGGACAGTTGTCAAAAACAAGATTTTTCAGAACCAACTGCGTGACCGCATGGACCTCCGGTTCATCATCAGCAATCAGTATTTTCCAGGGGACAGGCTCAGACCGTTCCAAAACCTCGGAACAGGGCGCCCCAAATATCGACTCAAATTCATGTTGCGAGTCTGTCATGATTTCCGTCTACCTGAACATTTGTCTCCAATGTATGATCACGATACCATTCACCTACCCGACTATTCTACTCTATTCGGAGCAAATATCAAAATAATGATTGTTGAATATCGCATAAACAGAAAAGTATTGGGTTTTTGGTTTGTTGAAGTGGGGGATGACTATTATACTGGTATGCGGAGGAGGTGAAGGAGAGTTGGTTTGACGAATCCCGATCTATGGGGAGGGGAATATATGAGATTATGGATTTTGAGCATCTTTCTGGTGGTGAGTAATCTGTCTGTGGTACTGAGTGCTGTCATCAATGTACCCGGTGATGAAGCGACTATTCAGGCTGCGATTGATGTTGCTGTTACCGGCGATACGGTGTTGGTCATGGATGGTACGTACACAGGAGCCGGAAACCGGGATATAGATTTCGGGGGTAAAGGTGTGACTCTGGTGTCCCAGCATGGGGCGGATACCTGCGTGATTGATTGCCAGGGGTTCCCGGGCAATGATTTCCGGGGATTCTATTTGCATGGTTCTTATACATCCTCTGCGGTGATCTACGGATTGACGGTAACCGGCGGATATATATCAGATGATCCGGAAGGGGGAGGAGCGATTCTGGTCTCCGGTGACGGCAGCGCCGTGGATATTCGGGAGTGCCGGTTTCTTTCAAATTATACGGCTTTCGATGGGGGTGCAATCCGGGTTATCGGCGCCGATTGCCGGGTAGACATCAGGGACAATTTTTTTTCGTTTAATTCTGCCGATAATGACGGTGGTGCGTTGAGTATCAGTTCCAGTGGTACCGAGCAGCCTCGTGTCTTTTCATGTGATTTCCAGGAGAATACGGCTGCCGGTGACGGTGGAGGGATAAATTTCCTGGGAAACGTCGGTCTTTTTCACTGCCGGATAACGGGGAATTCAGCCATGAATGGTGGTGGGGTATTTATCGATGCTGAGTCCGGGTCTGTTATGGGAAACTGTGTAATATCGGATAATCAAGCTGTGCAGAAGGGTGGCGGCGCCGGTCTTTCCGGTGGATTATCCGGTACTCCGGTTAGCATTCAGAACTGCACGCTAGTGGGTAATGCGGGAGATTCCGGAGGCGGGGTCTCTATCGCAAATGGCGCAGATATTGAAATCACCGATAGTATTATGTGGAATAATGCCGCCGATACAGCGGGTCCGGAAATCCATTTGGGATCAACGGGTGATCCGTCAATTCTGAATGTGGTGTTTTCAGATGTTCAAGGTGGTGCGTCCGCCGTACACACGGATCCCGGTTCAACATTGAACTGGGGAATCTCAAATTTTGACGCGGATCCTCTGTTTACCAGCGGTTACTGTGGCGGGTATTACCTGAGTCAACTGGCTTCAGGTCAGGCGGCGGACAGTCCGTGTTTTGATTCCGGCAGTCAAACCGCTGAAGGCATTTGCTATCCGTCGGCTCCTGGCGGGGAGACAGTCTGTCTGAACGAACTTTCCACAAGGACCGATCACATTGCAGATATGGGAAAGGTTGATTTGGGATATCACTGTTCCATCGGTATCGTTATTACGCCTACCCCCACACCGGCCACTCACTGGGGAGACACCTGCGACACCGCCGGTGATATTACCGGGCTTCTCAGTGCTGCCTGGGGTTCCGGAGTTCCCTGGTGCGATCCCGTGTTGATCCAGGGTAACACCGATGATTATGATGAGAATTGCACGGATCCGTGTGGGGGGATGTCTGACGGAATTGATCTGGTCTGGCAATTTACACCACCGGAACTCTGGTATTTTGATATCAATAATTGTGATGCCGGGAATGACTGGTCGATTATCGTCTGGTCCGGCAGTTGTACCGGATCGGTGGTGACATGCGATGATGATTCCTGTGGCAGCGCCTGTGGTTCGCCATTTTCTTTTCAGACAGGATGCACTCTGTTTGTCCCGGGTACAACCTACTACGTGGCTGTGTGGCCCTTCAGTTTCAGCACTGAAACCACCGTCTGTTTTGTACCGTGTCCTGATCCGCCGACACCCACGTTGACTCCGACACCGGTTTGTATCCATGACGGTGATTTAAATCAGGATGGTTCCATTACAGCCGGTGATGCCCAAACAGCGTTTGCCATTGTGATGGGAACCTACGATCCTGATTTTGAGGAATCATGCCGGGCAAACTGTAATGGTGACGGCGCCATCACGGCTGGTGATGCTCAAATGATTTTCATTACCGCACTGGGCATGGGGGAATGTGTCGATCCACTCTGATCTGTACACAAAAAACCGGCGGGATAATTTTCCCGCCGGTTAAAATTGATCAAACTAAATTGTTATTTGGTGATTTTGTCGGTGGTACCGCTGCTTTCGGATTTTTCCATTTTTACAGCATCTGTTTTAACCATTTTCTTGGTTTTACTATCCGTAGTCTTGGCTTTGCCGCATGTGCTTTTTGAGGGGCATTTTCCGCAACCGGCTTTACTTGCGGATTTGGGTGCATCGCCAACCTTCAGCAGTTTGACATCTTTTGCAACCGTTCCCAACTGATTTGTCAGGTACTTTTCGTTGGTTTTGCTGGGATCAAAAATAAATGTCAATTCCTTTTTTTCAAAATTGGGTTTGGCGGATTCAACACCGGGCTGATCGTTCATGAATTTGGAAATTTTAATCAGCATAACTTTGTCAAGATCAGCAACAGCGAATACCGCCATTTTGTTGCATACGGGCTTGTCAGTAGTTTTGTCATTGGTTTGGAGATTGGTTTTCTCAGCGGCTTTGATGCTTGTCCCACCGTCTTTGCCTGCCATAGCGATCTGGAATGATCCCATAATGGCCACGATGGCCAGTAACGCTATAATTTTTGATACTCTCATTTTGATTTCCTCCATTAAAGGATAAACGTTAATTGTCTAAAGGTTTTCCGTCTATTTCAACGACTTTAAACTGTTTGAATAATATTTCCATGCTTTCTTCATCGAAGACCGGACCTTCCAGTGCTTCCACGATATCAGCTTCCTTGGCAATTGATGGATCAAAACTTACTTCCAACCGGTTGTATGACGCGTATGCATTGAGTGATTTTATTCCCTTGAGATCCTCCAGTGTGGATGCCGCCATCTCCGCTGTGCTCACACACTTCATACCCTCAATAATGAATTTAGCAGTAACCGTTCGCTCCAATGGTATCTGTTCCGCTTTATCAAATGTCTTTGTGATACTGGGGATCATGATAAACCGGGTTGCTGAGAGACCGGCTGCGGTGAGTATTACGATGAGGATCGGAACCAGAATCTGTGGTACTTTCATCGTTCCGTCCCTCGTATTTCCAGATCCAGAGTGCCGGGAACCGGGCACGCATCCACACATTCAAAACAGAGGGTGCATTCCCCGGATTTCACCTGCTCCGTTGCGGTGATATCAATGGAGTATGGGCATCGATACTCACATGCCCGGCAATGTTTACACGAGGATTCTTTCCGAACCAGTCGCAATCGGCCCACAGCGGAAAAAGGTTCCAGAGCGATTCCCAGCGGACAGAGGTACCGGCACCAGGCCATGGGGAAGATGAATATTGCCAGAAATACAACGCCCAGAACGATGTAACTCCAGAAATAGACCTCATGACCGTGAAAACTGAACAGAATATAATAAGGATCGAAACCCCTGAAAATCAATTCTCCGGTTTTGTAAGTCAGACCCAGAATCACCGCCAGCATGATCAGACGGCCCCAACGCAGTTTCCGATCCACTGATCGGGGCAGTTCAAACCGATGGAGTGGCCGACCCTCCGAATCTTTCCGCCGGCCCGGGAAATATTTTCGTCCCAGCGCGGAAACCCATTCCGATACGGTGCCCACCGGGCAGACCCACCCGCAAAATGATTTCCGGGCAAGCAGTGTCAGAACAATAAGTGCAAAGAAAAGAGCCAGATTTCGTTCACCCGTGGCGCAGGTGAATTGCTTGTGGGTAAACAGCGAGAGTGCCGCTTCCAATCCGCCAAAAGGACAGTAGGTCTCAATGGTGGTACGGGACCATCCAAATGCATGCCGGATACCAGTCACCACGACCATCAGTATAATGGCTGACTGAAATATCAAACGGAATCGTTTCATAAAAAAATTTCCTCCATTCCCAACGGGAATCACAGGAGTATAGGGATTCTCTTTACAGGCTTCAACTTTTTTTAAAATCACTCCGCCGAAGGATCAACAGCACACCGTATCTGATCCGCTGAATTTACTGAAAATGATTCCGGCAGCACATCCCACACCGGTTCTGACATGGATTGCTTCCACCGGGCAGTTACCGGCACAGGCGCCACATTCAATACACCTGTCCCGATCCAGAAGTTCCGCGGGTTTTCCTCTGACCCGGAATACGCCGTGGGGGCAGACGATTTCACACATGCCGCAGCCAATACATTTATCGGACTCATATTCCAGGGTGACCACATCAGGCAGGTATTTTAACATGCTGTCTCCTTTCCGGATCAGATGAAATGGGAGGTGATCCATAAACCCACTCCCAGGAATATGGCGATAATCTGAACAGGCACTGCCGATTGCATTTCCTTCAGCACACCGGACATGGACGTATAGGTGGAGGCGCCGGTAAAATTCATGGCGATGAAACTGGAAATGGCCGGTACCATCAGCAGCCAGGCTGCAATATAGACTGCGGATACCTCAACGCCGGCCGGAATAAGCAGGGGTACTGAAACAACGAGTCCAACCAGGGCGCCTTTGAGGGCAAACCGCCGTCCCGGAATCCAGGGCAGCAGCAGCGGCGTGAGTACACCCCCGCTGATAAATCCGAGAAGAATGTATAAAACCGCCGGGATGCCCTGGTCAGCAGCCACAGCCGTGCTGTATCCACCGCCGTGTATCCCGGCAAGGATGATCATAAATGCCATGGCGAATATGATGTAGCTGCTCCAGGTCACAAGTTCCACCGGAACCAAAACCAGCCGGTCCAAAAATCGGAATCTCACACGGCGCATCGCCTCAGTGGCAACACCGCCGGCCTCGAGGAATGCCGGAATATCATCTGCCCGAACAGGTCCATACCTGATTTTAAATCCACACTGCTTTTTCACCTGATGGGCCGATACGCCCGGTGCGCCCAACTGGGGGAGTATGAGCGTACCATGGGTGACACAGTGAGCCAGCTTTGTTTTTTCAACCTGGTGGACGATTTCTTCCGTGCCGAAGGTGCCTTTACCGGCAGCGCACCAGACATTGATCCCGTTTGTGTCCAGAACCAGAATCCAGCCATTGATATTCTTGAGTTCTCGACGAAGATGGTCGAATGACAGCTTGTAATTGGCGGATACAAATACCGGTGAATCCGCATCCGGTGTTCCCACACCGTATAACCCCGGTGGAACATGATAATCCATCCGCCACAGATTCAACCGCATGCGAAGCGCTCCAAGACGGTCACGGAAAGAGAGTTCCGTTGATACCCGGGGTACGCTGCCGGTCGGGGTTTCAATATGCTCTGCAATGGTGTGAGTTGATCCGGCTTCCGCAGCAGTCACCGGAGACGGGCAGCACCCGGAACTCATGACAGTCCGTCAAACAGAATTAAGACAGCGATGCCGATCACGACAATAAATAAGACTTTTACCCAATTACGGGAGCCGGATATGCCGGAGGTGCAGCACGCGCCCCCTGCGGAGGATGTGCTGTCACAGTCGCCGGAGGTTTCCAGTCCGCAGTTCACCGGTGTGTTCACCGATGAAGGACCACAGCAGCAGGAGGTCTGTTCCGAGGCGGGCGTGCAGCAGGAACCGTTTTTATGTTCATCACTCATGATATATTTTCCTCCAAAGTACAGTCTTTAAAAAATGCCATCAGGTCCCGGACCACCTCGGGATCCACCCAGCAATTCATGTGTTGTCCCTGACGGGAAACATTGATCAGTCCGGCCTCACGCAGTTCTTTGATATGGTGAGAGACCGTGGATGGAACAATACCGAGATCCGCGCCCAGGTCGCCGACGCATGTACTGATGGAATGGATGTCGCAGCAGCCCGGTTCCGTGCAGCACTGTGCCAGACGGATAAAAATGCGAAGGCGATGCGGATTGGCCAGAGCCTTGAACATCCGGGAAATCTGAGTAATTGAAATAGTTTGATAGTTCGACATGTTTCGAAATATAGTTCAGGTAAAATGGGATGTCAAGGGGGGAGCATAGCATTTAGTTTGCCGCGCTCCGGTCGGGGTGCGTCAGATGATTCAAAAACGCCGTAATGCTGGATGCGTCAAGGGTTTCTTTTGCGGGATGTTCCATAAATCGTCCGAATCTGCGGATCCATCCCAGATAGGTCTTTTCCGTGCGCTGGGACTTGTGTTGCAATCGAATCGATCGGATGGTTTATGTTCAAGATCCCGCCACTCCTGAGGAACGTCTGCATATTGGAATCCTCCAATTCGCCATCATCAATTTAATGGCAGATATTAAATATATAATTCAACTATATACGGCTATATTTCGCCATTTTGACACTCAAGACGGCGATTGACAAGGCAATATTATTAGGGCAAAATGGAAAAATGGACTGGTTGAATAATATATTGTTATACTTGAAATGAAAAAAATACGAATATTTATTATTCCTTTTGTGTGGGCCGTAGGAGTCTTCTTTCTTTTCCTTGGGGGAACAGAAATAGACGGTTATAAACTGCATGTTATGAAAATACCGCTACCGCACCCTTATCCCTGGCGATCAGTTCTATTAAATATTGCTGTTATGACACTCGAATCCGCAGTATTGATCTCAATAATACGACCATGGAGCTATAATAGATCCTGGATTAGAAGTGCTGCTGGTACGGTTGTTTTCTTCTCATTATGTTCCCTTTATTTTATTAATATTATGCATGCTTCATCTCAGTTTTTTTATCACTTATTTTGGTTATTAATAATAGCAATATCTTTATTTGTATGTACATTATGGTCTTACGCAAGTTACTTAAAAAAAAAGAAAATATAACAAATGGCTGCTACGGATGCGCTAACGCGCACCGCAGAGCCAAACGTTATGCAGCGTCTAAATCGCCCTCATGCCACTGACGACGTCGACCATCCCAGGCTCACTGACCATTCATTTCGATCACCATGGGTTTTGTCTGGTCTCAGGCTGCCGAAGCACGCCGTACCGTTGCCAAACTTGCGGAGCAGAACGCAGTTGGTTTCTACGACATCAGCGATCCGGACGGATTCCTGTGGTGGCCGCCTCGGTTTGTTCGAAGTTAAACTAATAAGTCATATATGGTCTAAAATATCTAAAAGACCTATAAGACAGTTTCATTTTTGTTGCTTGCTTCATACGTTCCAACCCATCATACTAAAATATGGGTTAAGGGTTTTTTGGTGGGTTTAATGGACTGCAAAATTTGATTTGATCCGGACAGGGGAATTCCGATGCAGGGTAGGGTTTTTGCAAGTGTGGGGAGGTTTATATGAAACGTGTAACCAAAGGTTTTCTGTTCATAGTCATGACTATGGTGATGCTGAATCCCGGGGATGTTCAGGGATGGACACCGCTGGCTGTCAGCGACGATCCGCTGGTGAGATTGCCGGGGACGCAGCCGGAGAACGGTGCACTGGTGGAAAACCCCGGCCGGTGTCTGAACTGCCATGAAGGTTATGATGAGGCGGTGGAACCGGGATTTACCTGGAAGGGTTCCATGATGGCCCAGGCTGCCCGTGATTTCCTGTTTTTTTCCTGTATGACCGTGTCCGGCCAGGACTCCATCTGGGCGGTGGGCCGGCCCAACGCCATGGATTTGTGTGAGCGGTGCCATTTCCCTCAGGGCTGGCTGGAAGGCCGATCGGATCCTGTGAATGCCACCCTGATGGAGCGTGGTGATTGGGATGGTGTCCATTGTGAGTTCTGTCATATTTCTTTCGATCCCTTTTTTGAGGAGACCTATGCGGGTACCCGGGAAGGAAATGACTGGCTGAATTACTGGGACGAAACAGAAGCCAGTGACACCCTCTCATCAGTATTCGCCCTGGATACATACAACGCGGATGTTGTGGAATCTCAGAACATCCTGCTGTTCAACGGGAATCCCATGTTTAATGAGGTGCTGCCGAATTATGTTGAGAATGCCGCGGGACAGTTTTATGTGGGTCTCGACACGGCCAAACGGGCATCGTTTGCTGATGCCGCCGCCCGTCATCCGATACTCTACAGCCGGCATCACAAGAGTAAATATTACTGTTCCACCTGCCATGACGTATCCAATCCGGTGCTGGCCAATTTGGATTATGCCGGAACAACACCCGGGGATGGGACCACCATATTGCCGTCGGAATCAGAGGCGGCATTTTCGTATTATCATGTGGAACGGACGTTTTCGGAGTTTATGCTTTCGGATTATGGTCTTCAGGGTGGCTCACCGGGTGTGGGTCCATATGCGCCGGAAGTTTTTGAAACGTCGGATCCGTCCAACAAGATCCGTAACTGCCAGGACTGTCACATGCGGGATATGATCGGCGCCGGCGCTAACAAGCAGGGCGTGCCGATTCGTCCGACCGAAAGTATTGAACATCCCAACAGCGGTCAGCCCGTCCATCGTATGAACGGCGGAAATATCTGGGTATCATCGGTTCTGGCCAGTACCGTCGACGGCTCACCCAATTACGATGCCGTCAATGAATCCCTGCTGGATCAGGGACCGGCGGTTCTTACGCTGGATCTTGATGCCGGTGAGGGTATTGATCCCGTTGCATTATTGGCCGGGGCAGCGCGGGCCCGGCAGAATCTGCTGGATGCCGCCACCCTTCTGGACCCGGTTTACAATCCCGGTACCGGTGAGGTTTCTTTCAAAATCCGGAACAATACCGCTCATAAATTGATTTCAGGATTTCCGGAGGGACGGCGCATGTTTATCAATATCAAAGCGTATTCCGGTGTGGTCCTTTTGCAGGAGATCAACCCGTATGATTCAGTGGCAGGCACTTTGAAAGGATTGACATACCCCTATGCCGGCGTGGTGATCCCCACACCGGCTCCTCTGGGGGGTGATGAAGTATACCGGGATGAACTGGTCATTGAGGCACATACTAAAAGTGATCTCACCGGGGAAAATGAGACCTTTCATTTCGCTCTGGCAACCGGGCGATACAAAGACAACCGGATTCCTCCCAAAGGATTCCGGATCGCTGAAGCGGAGACCCGTCTTTCACGGCCCGTGGTCCACGGAACCCCGGCGCCGGATTATTTCACTGCTGAGGAATATGCCGGTGGCTACGATGCGATCAATGATGTCCTGGTGACCGGTGCGGATCGTGTGGAGATTACCCTCTACTATCAGACCACCAGCCGGGAATACATCGAGTTTCTTCGGAATGAAATCAACGGAACCGGCTACCTGACGCTTACGGATCCGCCGCCGGGCGGGGATCCAACCGCCTATCTTATTCAGACGGACCCGTTTTTCAGTCAGTTGAAGGCCTGGGGCGATACCATTTGGCAGTTGTGGACGCACAATATGAATGTCGACGGTGCGGCACCGGTTCTTATGGCTCAGGCAGTAATCAATATCGCGGCTACACCGACACCGGTACCAACAGATACACCGGTACCGACAGATACGCCCACACCGACCTCAATACCCACGGATACGCCGACGGCAATTCCAACCGCCACGCCTACACCTGTTCCAACCGATACACCCACACCCGTTTGCCTGCACCATGGTGATGTGAATTTCAGTGGTTCCGTCACAGCCGGGGATGCGCAGGTGGCGTTTGAGATTGCTCTGGAACTTTATATTCCCAGCGCTGAGGAAGCCTGTGCGGCGGATTGCAATGGGGACGGTTCCGTTACTGCCGGGGATTCCCAAGAGATTTTTGCAGTGGCACTTGAATCCGGCGCTTGTTTCGATCCGGTCAGCCTTACGTTTATCCAGTGAATCTCTGATTCTGATGGTGTAATTTTGTTGCCGGACCCTTTGCTGCCGGAACCCTTTCCGCCGCCGCGTCCCATTCCACCGGCTTTCTTTCCACCACCGCTCCCTTTCCCTCCGCCCTGAGACATCCCGCGGTCATATTCCGAACTACCTGTGCTTTTCCCGGGTTTTAATTTTTTATGAGTCTCTCCGCCGAATTCAAATCCGATGCTGATGGACGTTTCGGCATCCGGCAAAATGGGTGTGATCACCAATTCTGAATCCAGTGGAAACCGCAATTCATAGGCCAGGTGATCATCGGAGATATCCATTTTGATGGCGAGGCCGTGCTCTATGGACTTCTCCACCGGAATCAGGGAGCGGCGGTTCAGAGGAGTGGTGATTATCATCATGTCTTTGTGCAATTCCAGAAGCTGTTTATGGCGTGTCTCACGGGATTCTCTAGTTGCGGTTCCTCTCATGGGTATGCCCATAACCTGCCATCCCATAGGATATACGATCCCGGTGAATTTTTCTTTCCGGCCGTCCGGATCGATCCAGAGTGTAAACCCGGTGCGCAAGATACGGTTGATCCACATGGTATCATCACACGTGAGGAGTACATTGAGATGAGAGCCGGTGTTGGTAACCATTGCCGTGATTTTGCCTTCGGCAATAGATATGGGAGTTGCATGCCAATCACTGATTTCACCGTCAATTACGATATCCGTTGCCCAATGACTCTGGATAATGGGTTTACTGCAGCCCAATCCAGCAAATATCAGAATCAGAGAAGCTGAATAGATAAGGATATTTGTACTCATGATTTTTCCCTCCTGTCACACAGAAGCCGGTTGATACCCTCCGTGCAAAGGAATATGATCCTGGCTGACCGAGAAAGGTTTAATGACGGATTAATTTTATTCCGGTTCATATTTCCTGTGAACGAATTCGATAGTTCCGGCGTATTCAGATAGAGAGAGTGGAACCCATGAGGGCCGATCCGTTGACCCTCACATAAAAAAATAACCGGGAGACGGTATCCGTGACAGAATTTTTCCTGAACATTTTGATATTGAGTGCGGCGATATTTTTCGTGGCGAAACTCATGCCCACCATAACCATAAAAAGTTTCGGGACTGCCGTGCTGGCGGCGCTGATCTACAGTGTGATCAATTACCTGGCGGGTTGGTTCCTGGTTCTGATTTCATTTCCCCTTCTTGTGCTGTCCATGGGTCTGTTCAAGTTTGTCATCAACGCGTTCATGCTGTGGCTCACGGATAAACTCATGGATGATTTTCGGATTGACGGGATCGGACCGACCCTTCTGGCGGCGTTTCTGATCACCATCATCAGCAGTTTGATCAGTTGGATGGTGTAATCCGGATAGTTTAACCGATATCGAGGTTGGTCAGCTGTCCGGTGAGACCATAATCGTATTCGTGATACTCGAAACAGCGGTGGCGAGGTTCCGTTTCCCCCATGGAGTACCCGTAGACTTGCTCGTATTCCCTGATATCCTCACCCAACTCTTCCAATTGATCCAGATACTCGCTGATGGCCTTGGATTCGATAATGACCACTTTCCCCATTTTTTCGATGATGGGGCTGTGCCTTCGCGTCTGATCATGGTCAAATTCCAGAATACGCCGGCCGTACCGGGTGATGCCGATGACCCGGAATGTCATGCTTTTGCCGACTCCGGGCAGATTCAGAACATTCCTGTCCGTTGCCACAAACGGCAGCTCTGCTGATGCCCGGATATCCGCCAGGTTTTCAGTGATTTTTTCCGGTTCGTCCGGCAGATCCCTGATCCGGTCATTATACTCAGGCGGTACTACCCCAAACACTTTTTCCTCCACCATTTCCTGCACGGCCCGGGCGTTGGGCGCAAAATTGAAGTGGTTTTCCATGTACCCTTTCACGGTGAACGTGTAATAGGGAAGGACCCCGACCTGATTCAGGACCTGCCTGAGTTTGGCGTTGTGTCCCCGGCGGGAGGCTGCTGCAGTAAATACGTGCTGGTTCGTCACGGTCCATCCGGCGGAAATCAACCCTTCAATGGCCAGTTGGGCTTCCGGGGTGATCTCCAGAGGTGATTCGAAATGGGTTTGAATGATGAACTGTCTGAAACCAATGGCTGCGGCTTTTTCCCGGAATTCGCTTAGTAACTTAATGAGTTCCGGTGTTACCCGCTGAGGCAGATATGCCGGAAGGCGTGAACCCAGACGGATCCGGATCATTTCCGCATATTTCTCACCCTCTTTCCGAAGAACATTATCCGCTTTCTTTTGCCGTGCCATCTCATATACCGCATCCAGGATCTTCCCCAGGGATTTGTCCGAACTCATCAGGGCGTCACCACCGGTGATGAGGATATCCCGGAGCTGGGAATCATCTTGAAAATACTGCATCAGTTCCGGGAGTCTCTGAGACCAGGTTTTACCGGGTTTCAATGATTCCAGCTCGAAATTCAAACGCCCGTTCTGGAAATCGTGCATCCGCTGGCAGGAACTGCAAAGCCCGCCGCATGCACGTCCCATGGTATCGGGTATGAGAATAGCCACATCGGGATACCGGCGGTGAATATTATGATCAGACGGCAGAATCCATCCCGCGGCATTAGGCTTACCGGGCTTCACGATGTCTTCCTTCTCCCATGCCACGATTTTTCCGAACTCTTTTACCAGTTCCCGGGCATAGACAACATAATAACGAATGGCAAGATCCGCCCCGATGGCAAAGTAGGGCACCCGGACATGAATCAGGGAAAGATAATACGGATTGACGAAAAAGGGAATTCCGGTATCCCGGGCTTCATAGAGCACTTTCATGGTATCCGGATCCAGGGAATACCCAAGAAGTTCATTCAGAAGATCCGGTGACCGGACGGCAAACCGAAGATGAAACCGGAAATCTTTCCACCATTCCAGGGCTTTCAGAAATTTCTGTTCCAGGGACATTCCTGCATCAAACTTGAACCGGTTGCTGGTAATTTCACCGGATTCGATTTTTCCAATCAGGATATTGATGATTCGGTCCCGGTTCTCCTCACGCAGCCGTACAATTCGAGGGTCCAGGCCGGAAACATACCGGTTCATCCACCCCAGAACCTCTTCACTGGGTGGCATCTTCCGCTCGCTTCGACCCGTGAACTGCCGGAACAACTGAAGCATATCCTTGAAAAAATATGGTTTGGCGCCGCCCGTCCCTTTGCGCACACCCAACCAGATCATCCGAATGGGATTACTGATGGCGATATCACCACCGATATTGAGATCCTCAAATTCACGACCGGCATTGTCGATATAATCCAAAAGCCGGATTGCCGCGTAATCACGCCAGGTCAGCGCTTCGAATGCATCACGCCCCACAGCTTCACCATGGTAAAATGCCATGGCTGCCGGACTGGATTTTATCTCGTCCATGACCCAGTTGCGCACACCGACAAGTGCCTCCGTTTCGTTGCTGGAATTCTGCATGATCTTTTCCAGAATCGGATTTTCTTTTAACAGTTTACCCAATAATCTATGGGAATTTACTGTAATCGCTATTTTGTCCAGTTCTTTGTACTTGCGCATAGATGCCTCCAATTAAAATCCTGAATATGATTCTAACATTTTGGATACATAATTAGAAATAGAAGCTCTGGTTGAACAATTTGACTCATCCAGGGCTGAATAGTAATCTTCATTGCACAGCTCAGTGAGCTTGGGAATCTTAACGATCAGATCAGGAGTGAAATTGAACAATCAATCAATAGGAGATAGTACATCCTTTGATCCTCTGTTCGTAACCGGTCCCCCGGGTGATTTTTACTTGAGCCGGATCGATTCAGGTCAAGGTATCGACAGTCCGTGTGTGGATGCCGGCGATCCCGGTGCACCTGTAAACGGAACAACTGGGACAGATCATATGCCTGATTCCGGAATTCCAGATATAGGATATCATTATCTGCCATGAACCCAAATTTGTTATTTAGAGTAATTTTATTGATTATTCTCCTATTCAATACACTATCGTTCGGCAACAGATTGAATTGTTGTTTAGCTCAGGCGAATCATAGTCCAGTTTCATTTGCCCGGCACATGTTAATTGAACACAGCCATGGCGGTTTCAAAGTCATAAAGGTAATGGATCTGGATAATGACACAGATGCCGATCTGATTGTCGGTGGCGGTGGATATCTAGTCTGGCATGAAAATGATGGCCAGCTTCAATTCACGGAACATATTATTATCGAGGATTTCGACGATACAAATTCAGCGGAAGCAGTGGATATGGACGGTGACGGGGATATGGATATCGTGGCGTCAGCCTTCGGGTATTATTACCAGTATCTCGGCGATGTGAGCTGGTTCGAGAACGACGGAGCACAGAACTTCATGAAACGGACCATCGATTCTGACATCCAGGGCGCCAATTCGGTTCTCGTCGAGGATTTCGACAGGGACGGCGACCTGGACGTGGCAGCCGGCGCATGGCTGCACCGGGAGATTGTTCTGTATGAAAACACCGGAAACCAGGTTTTTGTGAAACATGTCTTCACCGATGGATTCGAGTATCCATATGCTCTGGATTCGGTGGATATGGACGGCGATGGGGATATGGATATTCTGGGTGCAACGGATGATTTCAGGGGCAGTAGTGAGAGCAACGAGCTGGCCTGGTATGAGAACAACGGCACGTTCGATTTCCCCAAGCACTTGATCGAGATGAACATGATGGAATCCGTAGTATCGAAGCGGGAGATCTGGATGGTGATGGCGATATGGATTTCGCCGGTGCGTGTTTTGATTCCGGCATGATCAAATGGTGGGAAAATGACGGGAACCTTATGTTCTCTGGTCATATCCTCATCGCTGAATTCGATTATGCTAATTCGCTTCAGATCGTTGATATGGATGGTGATTCTGTTCTGGATATAACTGCCAGTTGTGGATCAATCGATGACCATGATGATCCGCTGGTTTGGTTGAAAAACAATGATGACAGAACATTTACCAAATTTGTGATCGATTCTGACTTTATTAGGCTTCATGCTGCTGTGAGTGCCGACCTCGATCAGGACGGTGACATGGACGTTGTTGGAGGGGAATATTTCGGTGATATCGCCTGGTGGGAAAACCAGCCCAACGTAGTGGTGGATCTTGAGATGCCGACCACATATTTCCGTGAAGGGGACCCGTGCCGGCTGACCGCACAGATCACGAATCACAGTAATCAGGATCTGGAACAAATCCCGCTGTTTGTTATTCTTGATGTTTACGGGGAATATTGGTTCTGGCCGACATGGACCCAGACCGGTGAGTATCAGTTGATAGATATACCCATGGGATTGCAGGAACACACCATTATTGAACCTTTCACCTGGCCGCCAAACACCGGATCAGCTATCCACGTCATTTTCTGGGGCGCGTTGACTAAAACGGATTTCTCAGATGTTTTGGGTACCTTTGGTTTCTGGGAATTCGGGTGGGGGATGTGAAAACAAACCTGGTAAGGCATTGGTTGCAATTGACAAAACCGCCTTTGAATCCGCCGTTATACTGCAAAGCGAAAACTGCCATGAAATTGAATTCGTCATATAAAAATTACCTCCTGATACTCTGTCTGATTTTGCAATTATTTTTCAGCAAGAGATTATTCTGTTGTCATGGCTTTTCATACCAGGTCCCTCTTCCTCGTCCGCGCCGAGCAAGATGACCTGCTTGAACTAGCTGCTTAATGTGATCCTTTATTGTGTTGCGGCTTGTGTTTGTGATGGCGCTAGCTTCCCGAACAGTCGCTCTTCCGTGTTCCTGAACAATGCCCAGAATTTTCTCCGACAATGGTGCAAGCGGCACCATCAGCCGTTCCCGTTCAATTTTGCGGATCAGGATATCCTTCTGCCGGACCAGACACTCGATGAAAAAATTAATCCATTCACTCAACTGCGATTCGTCTGCGTCCAGAGTTGTCTGGGCTTTTCGAAGCGCCATGTAATACTGATCTTTGTTATCCTCAATGATTCGCTCAAAGGAACTGTAAATCACGTACTGATAACCGGCTCGCAGCAGCAGCAGGGTCGTTAAAGCCCGGGATAATCTCCCATTTCCATCCTGAAATGGATGGATCGCAAGAAATCTGACCACAAATACAGCGATCACAAGCAATACGTGATGTTCACCTTTTTCAAGTGACGTCCGAGTCCAATCCAGCAGATCACCCATCAACCCAGGCGTATCGAAGGGTGTCGCTGTTTCAAATATCACACCGATACTCCGGCCACTTTCATTGAACGCTTCAACGTGATTGGGAACTGTTTTGTAGTGACCCCGATGGTGCTGGTCCTTATCGGAGAATTTAAGCAAATTCTGGTGGAGCTGGCAGATATGGTTCTCTGTGATTGAAATATCCGGGAACGATTCGAAAATAATTTCCATGAGTGCTGCATACCCGGCCACTTCCTGTTTATCGCGCGTACGGAATGATCGGATCTCAATTCCAGCGAGTATTTTCTCTATCTCATCATCTCGTAATCTTACACCCTCGATCCGAGTGGATGAACCGATGGATTCAATGGTTGCGATCCGTCGAAGTATCGACAGTCGTTCCGGTGCAAGATGACCGAAAGCCTCCCACCGGCCCTTGAACTCATCAATCGCGGCGATGGCTTTGAGAAGTCCGGGAGTAATTGTGAAATCTTTTAGCGGGTCCATAACACCTCCATATATTCATCCGTAAATATCCAATAATTGTCAAACTATGTCAAGTTTATGGATGATATTGGATGGATAAATGGATGTTTTCGATTGCAAGTGATTGAATATATTGAACTATTGAAGAAGTCGTCATCACAGTTTTTCTGGATCACCCGGATAAACCAAACATTTTTGAATACATTTTAATTTGACAAAAAGACAAACGGCTTGACCTGTAAAGTCCCTTTAAATGTGTATCGTTACGTCGACACTTAACCGAAAAGACAAATAAAATAATATGGTAATCACGATGAGAACCGACAGCCCTATATTGAGATATCGTGCAATATAAAT
>SWBY01010130.1_pt1 | contig 39346 bp, 37 predicted proteins | sample 4693071 | NCBI WGS metagenome assembly SWBY01 (sample SAMN10267273, study PRJNA491770) | bioreactor metagenome | isolation source: DHS bioreactor inoculated with marine methane seep sediment | place: Japan: Omine Ridge, Nankai Trough | collected 2006-05-06 | reverse complement strand
AGGAAACAGTCACCAAGAATACAGATTATGCGTAAATGACTGCGGCTGACAGATTCGTCTGGAACTGTAACGTCGCACTCTTGGGCGCGACCAATGATGGTATTTTCATCCTCGATGAGGAAATCACCGACTGACTGCCCTTCCTTTGTTATCACCAGCTTTGGCATCTCTCTCCCCTTTAGGAAAACCAGTTTAGCACTCTTTGTCTAAAACTGCGTTTTGCCGGGTATGATTTTAGCACCCTGATCAGTATCAGTGAGATATTATCATTACCACCATATTTTTTCGCCAGATCTACCAGTTTTTCGGCTGTATTGTAAAGTCTATGCCCCGCATCCAACAGCTCTTGTATCTCAGAGTCTGAAACCAAATCCGTGAGGCCGTCCGAACAGAGCATAAAAATATCATTAGGAAGAGTGGATTCCTCCAGTATATCTATTCTTGGATCTCTTGTTACTCCTACTGCGCGTGTGATGATGTTCTTGTTTACCATATCCTCTGCCTGTTCCCTGGTATAGAGACCGCATTTTATCAGTTCATATACCACAGTGTGGTCTTCTGTCACCTGTCTTAGCACACCATCGCGCAACAGATAGAGTCTTGAGTCGCCTACGTGGCTGATTGATACCTTGTTACCATGGAATAATACAGCAACAGTGGTGGCGCCCATGCCTTTGCACTCAAGCTGATCTTCTGCAATACCTAGAATTACACTATTGGCCTTATTCAGCGCGTTACGGAGGATTCGGCCTGCTTGGCTGTATAGTTCTCCGTTGGGCATGGTTTTTGGTTTGGAGGAGAGTTGGCCGATATTGTCTCGTACTTCCTTAAGTACGGTTTCAGCCGCAATGCGGCCAGCTACCTCGCCAGCCTTGGCACCTCCCATGCCGTCGGTAAGAATGGCCAGACCTAGTTTTGTATTCCAGGTGATGCAGTCTTCATTATTGGTGCGTAAACAACCGACGTCGGATATGCCTGAGATCTCTAGTGCTTTATGTAGACGTTGGTGCATTGATTAACTTATCTTGCTGCGTTGTTGTGAGTATATGTGCCCAAGGTGTTATGCCACCAATTTCTTGAGTTATTTTGAAGCGTGCCATCCATTCATTATAAATATTATATTTTGTCCAATAGATAGCAACAGAATATTAGGGCAAAACAGTGATCATGGTCAGGATTTAACCTTTGTCTTGGTTCGATTGTAAGGTATTCAAGTGGGTTATTTGCGGCATAAAGGGAAATATAAGCTTAATCTGTGCAATAAAATGGATTTTTTTCAATATCAAGAGTGACATTCGCGCCAGTTCTGCATACCATTCCCAATCCAGTAACACCCTAATTTAACTGTGAATGATGACCAGCGCAGAACTCCGCAAGGCTTTCCTAGATTTTTTCGTCAACCGTGGACATGAACAGGTTTCCAGTAGTTCATTAGTGCCTCATGATGACCCCACCCTATTGTTTACCAATGCGGGTATGGTTCAGTTCAAAGAGGTATTTTTGGGCCGCGAGAATAGGGGCTACAACAAGGCAACCAGCTCGCAGCGCTGTGTGCGTGCAGGCGGTAAGCATAATGACCTTGAGAATGTTGGCTATACGGCCCGCCACCACACATTTTTTGAGATGCTGGGAAATTTCAGCTTCGGCGACTATTTCAAGCGCGAGGCTATTCGGTATGCCTGGGAGTTTCTCACCGTAGAGCTGCAACTGCCACCGGAGAAGCTTTGGATTACAGTGTATGAAGATGATGATGAAGCTGCAGATATCTGGCTGAAGGAGATGGGGGTTAGCCCGGATCGTTTCTCCAAATGCGGTGCCAAAGATAATTTCTGGTCCATGGGAGATACCGGACCCTGCGGTCCCTGCTCCGAGATCTTCTACGATCATGGTTCGGATATATGGGGTGGTCCACCGGGAACCCCGGATGAGGACGGTGATCGCTATATCGAGATCTGGAATCTGGTCTTTATGCAGTACAACCGTGATGGCTCCGGTACCATGACCCCGCTGCCGCATCCATCTGTCGACACGGGCATGGGGCTGGAACGCCTGGCCGCAGTGATGCAGAAGGTACATAGCAACTACGAGATCGATCTGTTTGTCCATCTGATTAAATCTGCGGCTGCAGTTACCGGCTGCAACAGTCTGGAAGACAAGTCCCTGCGGGTTGCCGCTTCCGGCATCCCTGCCTCCCGCGGCATTAGTTCATCCCTGAACGTCATAGCGGATCATATCCGCTCCTGTGCCTTTCTGATTGTGGATGGGGTACTGCCATCCAATGAGGGGCGTGGCTATGTACTGCGCCGCATCATCCGGCGCGCCATACGCCATGGCTATATGCTTGGTAAGAAAGACCCCTTCTTCCACCGTCTGGTTGAACCACTGTGCGAGGAAATGGGGCAGGCCTATCCGGAACTGGCGCAGGCTAAAGAACAGGTTGAACTGGTCTTGAGACTGGAAGAGGAGCGCTTTGCCGAGACCCTGGAGCAGGGTATGAAGATCCTGGATCAGGCTATCGCCGATATGGATGGGAAGCAGATTCCTGGTGAGACCGCCTTCAAGCTATATGACACCTACGGATTTCCCCTTGACCTGACTGCGGATATCGCCAGAGAGCGCGAACTGACCGTGGATATGGATGGCTTTGAGCGGGAGATGGAGGCGCAACGCGAAAGAGCGCGTGCCGCCAGCCAGTTTGGAACTGAGGATTTGTCCTCGGTTGCGCTGGAGGGAACAACAGAGTTCGTTGGTTACGACCGTCAGCAAGAGGATGCGACAGTTATAGCCATGATTCAGGACGGCGCATCGGTGGATACACTTGGGAACAAAGAGGGCGGAATGGTGGTATTGGACCGCACCCCGTTTTATCCCGAGTCCGGTGGGCAGGTGGGAGATACCGGCGTCCTGGAACTGGGTGAGACCCGCTTTATAGTTACCGCTACCCAGAAGCTGGGGGGAGGGGTGATTGTGCATATCGGAAGCTTTTCTGGTGATACGTTACGGGTTGGAGACACGGTTGCTTGCTGCGTAGATGCGGAAAAACAGGGGCGGACTGCCCTTAACCACTCTGCCACCCATCTGTTACACGCCGCCCTGCGCCATGTGCTGGGTGAGCACGTACAGCAGAAGGGTTCGCTAGTTGATCCTGAGCGGCTGCGGTTTGATTTTTCTCACTTTGAACCGGTCAGTGCGGAACAACAGCGCGAGATAGAGCGTCTGGTCAATGCCAAGATTCGTGGCAATGAACCGGTAGAGACCAGGATCATGTCGCTGGAAGATGCCAAGAACAGTGGCGCCATGGCCCTGTTTGGTGAGAAATACGACGAACATGTAAGGGTATTGCGGATGGGGGATTTTTCAACCGAGCTGTGTGGCGGAATCCATGCCAAGGCGGTTGGTGATATCGGTCTGTTCAAGATAGTCTCAGAAAGCGGTATCGCCTCAGGGGTAAGACGTATCGAGGCGGTGGTGGCAGAGCGCGCCATCGACTGGGTAGAGGCAGACGAAGTGCGCCTGCAACGGATCGCTGATCTGGTGAAGTCGGGTCGCGAAGATATTGATACCAAGGTTGCACAACTGGTGGAGCGTAGTCGCAAACTAGAAAAAGAGCTTGAGCAGTTAAAGTCAAAACTGGCCAGTTCGGCTGGAAGTGATCTTGCTGCGAGTGCCGTGGATATCGGAGGAGTGAAACTGTTAGCCGCTAACCTGGATGGGGCAGATCCCAAGTCCCTGCGCGACACCATGGATCATCTCAAGAACAAGCTTGGATCTGCCGTTATCGTGCTGGCGACAGTAAGCGGCGGCAAGGTAAGTCTGGTAGCTGGCGTCACCAAAGATCAGATCGGCAAGGTAAAGGCCGGTGATCTGATTAAGATGGTAGCCGAGCAGGTCGGCGGCAAGGGAGGAGGCCGACCGGATATGGCCCAGGCCGGAGGTAGTCAACCGGACTCATTGCCCCAGGCGCTTGAATCCGTACAGCCATGGGTGGAACAACGACTCGGTAGCTAGTCGTTGTTGACAGTTATTCACCCTGGTTCTAGATATAACCATCAGATTTGTTAGGTTCATGTCTGGATATTTTGCAAAAAGCGAATAAAACTTAGAATTAAACAACACGTTTTCTGAATTAATGCTGTTTATCCAACCAATAAATTAGTGTTTAATCTCTGAGGGTTCAATTCCCCGCAGCTTGCTGCGAATGTTGTCATTCCGGCGAAGGCCGGAGAAGTGGTGCATGGATGCACCGTTTACGGATCTAAGGATGAAATCCAGAGAAGTGACCACCATTGGTGGATATGGATCCCGGCCTTCGCCGGGATGATGTGATGATGTTAATACCCCGTCCGCTTGCGGCGGGGTGGTTTATTTACTGCCCTTTGATCAACCCCAATTATTTGGGCTGAAACAGTTGAGGACTCATTAAGAGCTTAAACAAGATATGTCACTTATTGTCCAAAAATATGGTGGCACCTCCGTCGGTACTATCGAACGCATAGAGGCGGTAGCACAGAAGGTGGCGGATGCCCGCAATCGCGGAGATGACATTGTGGTTGTAGTATCTGCCATGTCAGGAGAGACCAACCGCCTTATCGGCCTGGCTACTGATATAGATGAGAGGCCAGACCCACGTGAAATGGATGTGCTTGTCTCCACCGGAGAACAGGTCACCATAGCGCTACTTTGTATGGCGTTGAAAAAGGCCAGTTGCCCGGCGCGTTCATATACCGGCGGCCAGATTCGCATCCTGACTGATCAGGCCCACGGCAAGGCACGAATCCTGGATATCGATGATACCCCGGTACGGGCTGATCTAGAGGCAGGACGAGTAGTGGTTGTGGCTGGATTCCAGGGAGTTGACGAAGTTGGAAATATAACCACCCTTGGACGGGGCGGGTCAGATACTACCGCAGTAGCAATGGCGGCAGCCCTGAAGGCGGACGAATGCCAGATCTTTACCGATGTAGATGGTGTCTACACCACCGACCCACGGGTAGAACCCAAAGCGCGTCGCCTAGATCGCATTACCTTTGAGGAAATGCTGGAGATGGCCAGTCTTGGGTCAAAAGTGCTACAGATTCGCGCCGTTGAGTTCGCAGGTAAATACAATGTGCCCCTACGCGTCCTCTCGAGTTTTGAGGAAGGCGGCGGCACCCTGATTAGTTTTGAGGACGAGGGTATGGAAGAGGCAAAGATTTCTGGTATTGCATTCAATCGCGATGAGGCCAAGTTGACCATTTTGGGTGTGCCGGACCAACCAGGTGTGGCGCACGAGATACTAGGTCCGGTCGCGGCAGCCAACATCGAAGTGGACATGATCGTCCAGAACATCGCCGAGGATAAAACCACTGATTTCACCTTCACAGTGAATCGCAACGACTATCGGAAGACGCTTGAGATCCTTGAGTCCATTGCAGGTAGACTGAAGGCGAGAGAGGTTAAGGGTGACAGCTCCATCGTAAAGATATCCCTAGTGGGGGTTGGTATGCGTTCACATGCCGGTATTGCCAGCACCATGTTTGAGACCTTGGCAAAGGAGGGGATCAATATTCGAATGATCTCCACCTCAGAGATCAAGATCTCAGTAGTGGTAGATGAAAAATACCTTGAACTGGGCGTAAGAGCCCTACATGATGCATTTGAGCTTTCTGAGGAACCTGTTTCCTGATTGGTAGCAGACTTCCTAAATAAGCTAGATGCTACAGAAAAATTAGGTCGAATAACCCAGTATTAACAGGAAGATGTGTGATTACGCCTTTATTAAATGGGTGTTCTACTGTTAGAATCACGTGGCTTAACCCAATAGATATTATGGGATTAAGAGCTTGGTTGGCTGTGGGGACGGTAAGTGGTAAAGACACATGGATGGTCAAAAAAATACCAAATATCTGATCCACGATTAAAAACAGGAAACAGGGAGACAGGACTATGTTGATTTTAACTCGCCGTGTCGGCGAAACTCTGATGATCGGGGACGAAGTTACAGTAACCGTACTTGGTGTGAAGGGGAATCAAGTTAGAATTGGTGTGAATGCACCGCGTGATGTTTCGGTGCATCGTGAAGAAATCTACGAGCGCATCAAGGCAGAGCAAGCAGAGCAGGCAGAGCAGGCAGAGCAGGCTGGTCTACCAGAGGCATCTGAAGATTAGATTGCCTGCTAAGCAGTGGTTCTCTCAAGACGAGAGGCCGCTGCTTTTTCTTTTGTGAAAGTTAACAATATCCTCTTGTAACTAATACAACTGCTGATAGAATTGCACCGGCAGATTCAGTATAACGAATCGAATGTAAAAAGTAGTTTATTGGAGAGCTGGCCGAGCGGCTGAAGGCGCTCCCCTGCTAAGGGAGTATGGGGTTTATAGCTCCATCGAGGGTTCGAATCCCTCGCTCTCCGCCATATTCTGGTTGGTGCTTAGCTGGCGGCTATCTACATCCCACTATCCGAACCCACGATAACAATCGGTTCGACCGTAGAGCGCTAATCCCTTGCTCTCTGCCAAATACCGCTGTGACTTTCAGCGTGTAAAGATCCTCCTCAAAGTGCGCGCTATGATAAAGATAAGATTCGGCCAACAAGACCGCCTAGTCTGACGTATCTTCGATACCACCACTGCGTAATCCGCTATAATCCCAAAACAATGGGCATTGAAGACGTCACAATTTATATCCGAGTATCTGACCGAATTGCTTCTTCCGGCCAACCTGATGACCATCAATTCAAAGATATTGCAGATGCTAAATACCAGGTGGTTTTGAACCTTGCTATGCGGAACTCGGACAACGCTATTCCTGAAGAGAGGAACATTGTTACGGCACATAAAATGACATATGTGCATATCCCCGTCCCATTTGATGCACCCAACACCGATCATCTAAGGAAATTTACCCGGGTAATGGATGCATTCTCAGATCAACGAATATGGATTCATTGTGTAGTTAATCATCGGCTATCCGCTTTTCTATATCAGTATCTGCGTTTGGTGCAAGGCGCAACAGAAGAAGAGGTCAAAAATGTTATGCTCCCAACCTGTGAGCCAAATGCCGTGTGGCAACGTTTCATCGCACATGAGATTGAAGAATTTCGTTATGACAGGGTAAGGTGAGCAATGATGAATATCTTAGAGATTACTAAACAGCAATGGATCGATTTCGGGGTTTATCACTCATCCCGGAAAAATTTGATTATCCATGTTTTTGCCGCGCCAATTTTTATTATTGGAATTGTTGGATTTACCTACGGGCTTCTGAACCTGCAGCTTATTGAAACAGTTGGATCTGTTCTGATAATGGCCATTTCGTTGGGGATGCAAAGCTATGGTCATAGCAATGAAAGCGTCCGAAGTGATTCTTTTGCTAGCCCACTCGATGCAATTACACGAATATTAATTGAGCAGCTAATCAATTCCCCAAGATTTATAATGTCAGGCAAGTGGTATGCAGCACTAAGAAATTCAACAACGCCATAGCAAGTGACCTGGATCCACTTCGGGTAAACCAAAAGAATTCCGCCTATGAGACACGTAAGATGGTATGCAGAAGTAAGATGAGATCTGTGTAACTATACGTAATCATAGTAGAAAAAAGGTAATTAGAACCATCTGCTCTCTTACCGTCACGAGAAGGGCTGTTCCAAAAGAAACCGCATTGTAGTTGACAAATAAGGGCAAAATCATCAGAATTCGCCCTCCAAAGAAATGAGCGCCCGTAGCTCAGCTGGATAGAGTACCTGGCTACGAACCAGGTGGTCGGAGGTTCGAATCCTTCCGGGCGCGCCATATTAGTAAACAAATCAACTGGTTATAGCGTCCCGCTTTGCCGGTTTTTTTGTGGCTGTCCAATAGCGCGATAAACGATCCATTTATTGGACAGGTGCTGTTATTTTGCGCTTTCGTCTGAACGGCTAATTCCTGCGTAAGTGCCTAATGTTGTTTAGAAAAGTCTGTGGTGCTCTGGTCCTTATGGCGGGCAGCTGAGTTTTGCACGTCTGGGTTGCAGGTCAGCAAGCAGTGCGGTGAAGGCTCGTTTTAGGCACTGATACAGTTGTGGCTTCCCTGTCCCTATTGCTACAGAACGTAACAAACTTAACCCTATCGAATACGCTTTACTTTTCTTATGGCCTGCTCCGGCGTAAGTTTGGCTACCTTGGCAAGCGCATCCAGGTTGCATTGGCGTAGATTGAGTTTGCCTCTGCCGTTTTCCCAATTGGTCACCGTGGGTGGACTCACGCCAGCCAGCTTGGCAAACTGAGATGCATTCATCTTGAATTGCTTACGTAGTTTGGTAACTGCCGCTGCCGTTGGTATAAAGGCTTTTTTCTTTTTCTTCACAGTAATCGTCTTTTTGACGGTCTTCTTCTTAATTGTCTTTTTGCTGGTGATGGCTTTTCTGCTAGCTACTCTTTTTTTACGGCTGGGTTTTACCGGCTCTTCCATTTCCACACCAAACACATCTGAAAGGTCTGCCTCTGCCAGCCGCCGCCGCTTCCCTTTTCCTGCCGTGGCTGTCTGCATATCCAGCTCTGCTGAAATAAGCTCTTCATGATCAACATTACGTAGTAGAAAAAGCAGTTCCGGTTGGTGGTCAAGTCTGGTGCCAATGCCGTACAGGACGGCGGCAATATGTTTGCACATTTCGGCCCAGTCCGGGCAGTCACAGGCGAGCTTTATCTCGCCGGGGTTGGGAAACAGTCCTTTGTTCTGATCGGCCACTATTTCCATGACGTTATCTGAGAGGCGTCCCTGTAGGAGCTCCAGTATGGAGCCGATCTGGCCAGCGCACTGCTTACGCACATTTTTCCATTTGTTTGCGGAGAGTGGGGTGATGTTGATCTTGATCTTGTAGAGTGATGATCCGCTGACGATGGCCTCAACTTTGCCCCTTGAGATGGCCAGATGACAGACTGAACCGTTGCGTACATAGGTTCGCCCCCTGGGTAGGCGATTCTCATAATCACTGAATTTCTCCAGGTGATTACACCAGGCTTCGCCCCAGAATGTGCGGGCGATCTTACGTCCCTGAACCTCAATGGGCTCAATTTTCATTCCTTTCTTCTTTAGTTTATTCATCTCTTTGGCTGCTTTTGCGTGCCGTTTTGCTACCGGCATGTATGGAGCCCATTCGCCATAACTCATTCTATTTCACCTATCAAACTTGTGTCCTTTCAATATCAAGTGATACCAGATTAAGTAGCGCCTTGTCATCCATCTCGGTAAGTAGTGTGTCGGAGCCACCTTCCAATAGATCATTGGCGAGAGCTGTTTTTTCATTAATCAAGGCGTCGATCTTCTCTTCTACCGTGCCCTGGCAGACAAATTTGTGCACCAGCACGTTTTTTTTCTGGCCGATACGAAAGGCACGGTCTGTGGCCTGGTTTTCAACGGCAGGGTTCCACCAGCGATCAAAATGGATGACGTGGGATGCCTGGGTCAGGTTGAGGCCGGTCCCTCCCGCTTTGAGTGATAGAATAAAGAAGGGTGGCCCCTCTTCATCCTGGAACTGCTCAACCAGTTTTTGTCTCTGCTTAATGGCCGTGCCTCCATGCAGTATCAGGCCGGACTGGCCGAACTGCTGCGTCAGAAAGTTTGCCAGCGGTGCGGTCATTTCACGAAATTGGGTAAATACCAGCAGCTTCTCTTGGCGTGAGGCAATCTCTTCACACAGTTCGGCTAGACGCTGAAATTTCCCACTCTTTTTAGGATCGTACTCATCATCTCCCAGTAGCTGTGAGGGGTGATTGCAGATCTGTTTGAAACGTAGCAGGTAAGAGAGCACCAGGCCACGGCGCTTTATGCCATCAAGGTTCTCAATGGCTTTCGCCATCTGGGTAACGGCCTGCTGGTATTGCGCTGCCTGGGCCTTGCTTAGACCACAGTACGCGGAGACTTCTGTCTTCTCAGGCAGATCGCTGATGATGGAGCGATCGGTCTTAAGCCGGCGCAGGATATAGGGGCTCACCAGATTGCGCAAAGGTGCGTATTGATCGCTCTCCCGTGCAGCGAGTGATTTCACAAAGCCCTTGAATCGTGTGGCCGATCCCAGCAGGCCGGGGTTCAGGAAGTCGAACAGGGACCAGAGATCAGACAGCCGATTTTCTACCGGTGTGCCGGTCAGGGCAATACGGGATTGGGCGGTGAGTCTCTTTACTGCTTTGCTCTGTCTGGCGGACGGGTTCTTGATCGCCTGGGCCTCATCCAGCACCAGTAGTTGCCATGCCTGCTGTTGCAGCCACTCTTGGCGCATGAGCGTGCCGTAGGTGGTCAGCACCAGATCAATATTCTGCAAGGCTGCGTGCTCTTCCGCAATGGCATTCATTGCTTTTTTGTTTAGTTGGGAGCTATGTATAAACAGGCAGCGTAGGGAGGGTGCAAAACGTTCAAGCTCCGTTTTCCAGTTGCCAATCAGCGATGCAGGCAGCACCAGCAGGGAGGGGTGGTCACTCCGTTTCTTTTTCAGTCTCAGCAGTAGTGAGATGACCTGCATGGTTTTTCCTAGCCCCATGTCATCAGCCAGACAGGCGCCCAAACCCAGTTGGGAGAGCAACCACAACCAGTTCACACCCTCCTGTTGATAGGGACGAAGGGTAGCTTTGAGCGCCTTGCCCGGACTGACGGCCTTCACTTGATCGGGCGAGCGCAATGCCTCCAGCTGTGAGGCCAGCCATTTACCTGGTTGTACAAAAGACCACTCCCGGCTTTCTTCCAGGGCATCCTCCTTCAGATCGGCAGGCGCACCGGCCAGCAACCGCATCCCTTGCGCAAAGGTGAGTCCGCCGTCGGCTGCCTTTGCCTCCACCATTTTCCAGTGGGCCAGGGCTTCGCTCAGTTTTTCCTGATCTACCTCAACCCACTGTCCCTTCATAAATACAAGGCCGTCACCTGCCGACATCAGTTTTTTCAGATCGGCCTTGCTGAGCGGCTCGTTACCCAGGGCGATATGCAGTTTGAAATCCAGCAGTGAATCGGCATTGAGGCTGTTTTTCTTTCTTTCACCAATGGTAACGCCGGCACGCGGTCTGGTCCGTTTCTTCCACCAGTCAGGCAATCGAACCACTACTCCGCACTGCTCGTACTGTGGCGCATCCTTAAGAAATGAATAGGCCTCCTCTGGTGACCAGGCCAGGGGGTGATAGATATCACCGGTATCAACCAGGTCTTTGATCACGGGGCTGGATTCAGCAGCAAGCTGAACAGGTGAAAGCAGGCGGATCAGCGCCTTTTTGTTTTTTGCTCCCGCATACTCTTGTAAGGCGCGGCTGAGGGGTTGATGATGGATACGGCCCTGCTCCGAGGGTTCGGGGGCATAGGTCGCCATGAAGGCAAAGGGATAGTCGGGGTCATTTTTATTTTCCGCCAGATGAAAACAGACACGGCCCACCTGATGCCACTGCGGCGCTCTCTTGGCAAGGAGTGCATCGAGCCCGCCGGTAGCCTGTATCTGTTCGCAGACCCAGCTATCAAGCAAGGACCGGATTTCCTGTAGTGCCGGAGCAGAGAGATACTCGGCCCCCCGCATGGGTGGCGCACTCAGGAGCAGAGGCATGGTTTCGGTGGCTGTGAACGGCTCGATAGGATCAGGCTGTTGTGGCTCCGCCGGTGCCAGCAGGCATCGTTCACTCAGATAGTTGCAGGCGAAGCTGCGCCAGTATTGCAGTGATGGAGAGAGATCGGCGCCATCTTTTCTGGCTGCCAGGGTAAATAGGCCTTCACCCATGTTATGTGCAAATGCCTTGCCGATGGGGGTGGTATGAATTACATGATCATTTGTGTCGTCTGCACTTGACGGGAAGCAGTGCAGATGCCCCGAGGGGAGCAGGCCCAGATCAAAAGAGATCATCCGTATATCCCTGCTCAGAGTATCTCTTGATCCTGTTTGCAAATCGTTCTATATGTTCCTGACGAAATTTGTTGAAGTCATGATCGTTCCAGTAAGCTTCTTGATCTTCATGCGTATAAGCAATCATATCAAATGAGAGCAGCTCAAAAATATTTCGCCATTCGCCTTCTACTCGCAGGCTCAATCCAGGATTCATAATGTAGTGACCATGCTTAATCCGCAGAAAGAGCTTGCGGTTGTATTGGTCGTCACGTCTGACCTCATTCTTTGAAAGAATGCTGGAGATATAGGAGCGCTTCTTTCGCCTGGCAGGCAGAATATGTTCAGGAAAATGCGCTAGTGTCTCTGCAAAATCACTGCTCTGAAAAGCCCCCCATGTACGGACAATTTTCTCCCCAAGCCGGGTATAGAACATCGCCATCATCAGGTTGAGCATCAGGAATTCCATGGAGTGTTTGTCAAGTTTTATCAGACGTTCATCCACCTGGATATCAAGACAGTCAGGTTCCAGCAGGCGATAAACGGTAGCCAGTTTTTTGCTACTGTATTTTGGGTTGCCCAGCGTCTGTTCCAAGGCAATTTGGAAGGCATTGAATCCGGCATTGTTGATCAACTCAGTATTCGCTCCCCGCTCTCTAAGCTCCCTGATTAGTGGCTCATTGCCTATGCGGCTGGCAACCATCAATGGCGTTTGATTGAAGAGATTGCGAAAATTGGCGCCATACTGGTCTGTTTGCCGCAGCACGGCGCCAGGGTGCTTCAGCTCATAGGGCATATAGTGTTTTTTGTTCAACAGTTGCAGCCCTTTATCCGGATTCTTGGCAGGGGCGAATCCGGATTTGATCAGTGCATTCAAACGGGGTTGGTCCCGGTAGACCAAGGCATATTCAAACAGGGTGATCTTCGCCTTTTTGTTGTTCTCCTCAATGGCCTGGTGTTGGAGCTGCTCCAGAGGCTCACCGTGCAACACCTCCCAGGGTACGGATGTCTGCTTCAGGATCTGATTGCGGATATCATCCGCCTGCTCCTGCTTGCCCTGGAGTTCCAGCCGTTGCGCCTCCATGCGCCACTCATCCAGGCTGGAGTCCTGTTGCTCCAATTGCAGACCCTCTTTGGAGGGGCGCAGGTCGAGTAGGTCAAACAGCCGCTGCTTGGTTGTCCGCTCTATGAGGTAGATATTGCGTACGGCACGGGTGATCGCTACATAGAGGGCATTGATATGAAACTTATAGATCTCAAGGGACTTGTCGCTCTTATCCTTCGTCCTGGCGTATGTCAGCTCCCCCTGAAGATCATCGTGTCCCACTCCACGGGTAATCTCCCGAAACCGCTGCTCCTCCCCTGAGGTAAAGTTATAGAGTACGATATTCTCATACTCCAGCCCCTTGGCCTCCTGTACCGAGAAGACCAGCGGCGTGCCGAAGCAGATGCTGGCTGCTGCTTTATCCTCCGGGTGCATGACAATGACGGCAAAGCGGGTTGAGTGGCGGGTCTTACGGTCAAGCTCGGCCTTTATCTCCTCCTCATCCTGCAGCAGGATCACCTCTCCGGTGTTATGGGCGTTACTCTCCACCAGATAGTTGCTCTCCTTATCAATAGAGCCGAAGCGGGCGCTCTTGATCTTCAAGATCCGGTTGGCCACCTCGGTCACCTGGGGGGAGTTGCGGTAGTTGGTGTTGAGGATGCGGATCAGGTCGGCCTGGCTTGCCTGTCCCTCCTGCCGGTAGAAAAAGCTCTTGATCTTGGACCAGGAGAAGAAGTTGGGGTGTACGATCTGATTCGAATCACCACAGAGAATAAAACCGGTCGGATCACGCAAAGACTTCAGGATAAGCTGCATCTGGATATTGGTCAGATCCTGCACCTCATCCATGACGACGAAGTCGTAACGCGGCTCCACCCTCGCCAGGTACTGATGGCTGAGGATGTTGGCATCGTAAAACCCCTGCTCCTTCATGGTCTCCAGGTATCGGGTGAACAGATCATAGACCCGCCCCCGCTCCTCATGAGAGAAGATGGACTGCTTCACCCCCAGCCCAAGATACTCCTTCCGTCCGAGATAGGATGAATTGGTGGCCGGGCCGGTAATGACCCCCTTGAACTCCTCGAACAGCTGATGGGCATCCTTGAGGCCACTGGTTGCGCGGCGCCGGGCGAACCAGGCGGAGAACTCCTTGAAATGCATCTCTCGCCCCGTGGGTACATGGATGCTCTCCAGATACTCTTGAAAAGAGAGAAAATCGATCTGCTGATCTTTATTGGCATAGTCGGCAGCGTAGTAGAGATCCCTTGAGTTATGTACCAGGTAGGGAGAGCGGGTGACATACAGGATATCCCCCACGGCCTCTTTCATCTTCTCCAGGGTCAGCGCCGTCTTGCCGCTGCCAGCCGAACCGATAATAATTAAAGGCGGCTGGAGGTTGTAGATACCACTTTGAGCCTCGTCAAAAGAGATGATCTTATCCAGCATATTGAATGTGGAACTGTCGGGATTGACGTAAATCAGAGGCTCCGGCTTCACTTCATCCAGCGAATTCAGGGAGGGGATTTTGGCCTCATCCACCGTAGCGCCACGATTGAGAAAGCGGGATTTTTCGTAAGCGTGCTGTTTAATGCACTCCAATACCAAAGCATAAGCATCCCCCTGATAGTGGTGAATCGCAAACAGCAGACGGTTACTCCGGTCCAACCGCGCACGATAGAGGTTGCTTCCCACCTTCTTGACCTCGGCCGAGCGGAAATCATCCGCCTCCAGGTAGGCCTTCATTTTCTTGAATCCTGGGATTTTGGTGGGATTGGTCTCGTTATAAAGTAGAACTTTCATATAGGTGTCAGGTTGACTGGCATTTATCCACAATATTACCGGAAAGGAGATATCATAAGGAAGCTCGAGCACAAACGTGTGAGCCGCGATAGTCTCAGAAGCTATAAAATCACACGTGTTACCTGAGTAGGCGCCGTTCGAGTAACGACATTATGTCGCGTCGCCCATCAAGGACGCAGTGAATGAGAACATCTTGCCTGATGACCTGGTAGATGATGCGGTAGGGTTTGAAATGGACTTCGCGATAGTTCGTGACGCCGATATGATTCAGCTCAGGTGGAGCATGCCCGCGGAGAGGAAGCTCGGCAAGTCGCAGACAAAGCGATTCCAGTTGTTCGAGGACGTAGTCTGCGTTCTCTGAAGAATCATTAAGCGCGATGTAATGGTAGATATCGACCAGGTCGTGCTCGGCGTCCTCGATGATCCGGACGCGGTAGCGCTTCACCCGGCCTGTTCCTTGATGCGCTTGCGGATATCCGAGAAGGCCCTCCTAGCTGGCTTGCTGTGGCCCTCTTGAAGGCTCTTACTGCTCTGTGCCAGCATCTTTAGCAGAGCCAGTGACTCCTGGGTCTGCTCGTAGCTGGAGATATCCTGGAGCACGGCCTTGGCCTCACCATGTTGCGTGATAACCATGGTTCGCTGGCCTTCACTGATGTCTCGCAGGGCTTCGGCGGTATGGCTCTTGAGGTAGCTGATGGGTTTGACTGATTCACTCATTTTCATCGTGTGGGTCGCCTGTTTAATTCTGTATGGATCCAAATATAGTCGATATTTGGTACCGGTGCAAAGACACCAGTGCTGGCAGGCGTTCACTTTTGTCTAAAGACGAATGCTGTATTAGTTGTCCAATAAACGGGTATCAGATAACCACAATTCAATGCATTATCAGATAACCACAATTCAATGCATTAAATGCTATATAAGCGAAAACTATTGGACAGTGATGATCCTAAATAGACAATGAAATTAATAGGTTAGAAAGGTTGAGTCGTAAGACTACGAACCAGGTGGTCGGAGGTTCGAATCCTTCCGGGCGCGCCATATTAGCGTAATAAAATCAAGCGGTTACCGGTTCATCTGGTAGCCGCTTTTTGTTTCAACAACACTAGTGCGGGACTTTTGCGGGAGTTTTCCCCGCACACCTGCGTATTCCGGCGAAGATGAACACCTATTCCGGGCGAACGTGAACACCTGATTTCTCAACGCATCACGTGGTAGTGTTTTTAACCTAGGTGTTCACCATCAGTCAACTGGCCCATGATTTTTCGCATGGACTCTCCCTTGAGTTGAAGACGGTGTGCGTTGTGCATCAGACGATCTAGAATGGCATCGGCCAGGGTGTTGTCACCGATGCTGGCATACCACTGGTCTGTGGGTAGCTGACTGATCATCAGGGTGGATGTGTATCCATGACGATCATCCATAATTTCCATCAAGTCATTACGGTGAGCTGGCTTTAACGGCTCCAGCCCCCAGTCATCGATAATCAGCAGCCGGACCTTAGCCAGTTGCTTGAGCTGTTTATGGTAGCTGCCATCGGCCTTGGCCAGGGTCAGCTCCAGTAACAGCCGTGAGAGACGATAATAGCGGGCGCTGTAGCCATGTAGACAGGCGTTATGCCCCAGTGCGCAGGCGAGATAGGTCTTGCCGCTACCGCAAGGGCCGGTGACCAAGAGGTTCTGGGCTCGGTTAATCCAGTCACCCTGGGCAAGGCGTGCGATCTGAGATTGCGTGATGTTACGCGGGTGTTCATAGTCGATCTCCTGGACCGAGGCCTTGAGCCTGAAGCGGGCCTGGCGTATGAGCCGTTCCTGCTTGCGCTGCTCGCGGGTCAGGATCTCCTGATCAAGCAACAAGGCAATCCGTTCGACAAAGCTCAGACCCTCATAGGTCCCGACCTGTTCCAGTTGAGTTTGCAGTGAAGCGGCCATGCCAGCCAGTTTGAGTTGGCGCAGTTGTGCAATAGTTTGTGTGCTCATGGTGTTTTCCTTGGGTTAATGGAAGGTTTTGGGGCCACGGATATTTTCATGGTCCTGAGGAAGCTCAACCTGGAGGTCGAGTTGTTCGGGCAGTTGATCGCGATTGCTTTGCAGGATCGACTTGATCTGCTTCAGGCGCAACAGTCCTGCCCGGTTGGCGATTTTGCAGGCCGCATCGAGCCGCTGAGACGGATACTTTCGGCTAAGGTTGAGTAAGCCGAGACAGACCCGGTAAGCCTGTTCTGCATGTGCTTTGGATGTCAGTTGTGTATCCACCCAGAGCAATACCTCAGGTCCGATATCACGCGCCCAGTTCTTCAGTCGTCCTGGTGTCCATTGTTGCTGTTTCTGATGGCGTTTGGGCATGTGGGCAGCTTCAGTGGTGGTGCCTGGATAGCGCTTACGCACATGGGAAGCTACCTGTTGCTGACGGAAGTAGAGGGTGATCAGGGTATCGCTGGCATGCAACTCCAAGGTTTCACCGACATACTGGTGGGGCACCGAGTAATGGTGCCGCTGGTACTTTACGTGATAGTCGATATTGACCTTGACCGGTTTGATATCGACATAGCAATAAGGGTGGCGGGGTAAGGGATTCAGCGCGGGTTGGTCGAGCTGCTTGAAGGCCTGTTGGCGATTGCCCGGCAGTTGCTTGAATGGTTTTTGATTCAGTTCCTCAAGCAAGGTGCGGATGCACTGATTCAACTCGGCCAGAGAGAAGAAGGTATGGTGGCGCAAGCGGGCCAGGATCCAGCGTTCGACGATCTGCACCCCGACCTCAGCCTTAGCCTTGTACCCCAAGGGCAGGCTTCGCGCTCTTTGGGTTTATAGGGCCGTGCAGGGACCACGGCCACCTGATAGTGCTCAGCCCATTGTTGATAACTGGGATTCAGGTCCGGATCATAGCGACAGGCCTTGCTGACGCCGCTGCGTAAATTGTCAGGCACCACGATTGCCGTTGATCCGCCAAAGTACTCAAACATACGTACATGGCTACCCAACCAGTCAGGCAGCGATTGGGTTAGTGTCTCTTCAGCATAGGCGTAGTTGGAAGCGCCCAGTACACCGACGAACACTTGGGCCTGACGGATTTCCCCGGTAGTGGCACAGACGATGGGCACAGTAGGTCCACAGTAGTCAACGAAGCACTTCTCACCGGCCTGGTGCTGTTGGCGCATGGAGCGTTTCTGAAGATCACGCCAGTGTTTATAGCGGTCGCAGAACTGTGAGTAGCTATAGCATCGGTTGGGATACTGCTGGGTATACTCTTCGGCAACTGCTCCTGCGTTGCTCTACCACCTACGTCCATGTAGGCGTCCCACAGCAGTAACTTGGTCATCTCCTTACGTTTGAGCTCCTGGTGAATTGCTGGCCAGTCAGGTACCTGGTAACGGGAAGAGACGCTGGTGTCTGCTCCAGGATAGAAGAGCTGGGCCAGCCGGTTGTCATCCAGATCGTCTGGCAACGGCCAAGTTAACTCCAGTATTTCTGCTTTGATCAGCAGTTTCTGGATGGCGCCGATACTGACCTTGGTACTGGCATTGATCTGCCTGATCGATAACCCGGCAGCCAATCGTAAACGAAGAATATCTCGGATTTTTCGCATTGCGTTCCTCTTTGCAGCCATAACCTCTTCCCAAAAAGTAGAAGAGGGTAGCAAATAGTTGGAAAAACAATGCGTTGAGATGGATTCCGGAGCAACATGAACACCGGTTCCGGGATGGTGAACACCGATTCCGGAAAATCCGGTAAAGTGTTCACATTGAACCAGAATGAGTGTTCACGTTCGACCGGAATAGGTGTTCACGTTGAACCAGAATGGGTGTTCATGATGGGCCGGAATATGCACTTACCACCGCCACGGTGTAAACCACCGCGACAAAAGATCCAATTCACCTCGCAAACCGATCCACAGCCGGGCATCACTCAACCGGTCCATGCTTTACCTCCACCGCAGCTCTGCCGGGTGGTGCATCGTGACCACTCCCGGTTGTGGAATGAGTACATCCATCGCTACCACTACCTCGGACACAAACCGCTGCCCGGTGCGCAGCTTCGATATTTCGTCACCATCGATCAACAAATTGTCGCTGCCTTGGGCTTTGGCGCTGCTGCCTGGCAGACGGCACCTCGGGATCAATTTATCGGCTGGAGCCATGAACAACGCCAAAGTAACTTGCCGTTGATTGTCAATAATGCCCGCTTTCTGATTATGCCCTGGGTGGAATCAAAAAATCTTGCATCCAAAATACTGGCCATGGTGGCACGCCGACTTCCTAATGAATGGGAGAAGCAATATGGCATTCGCCCTGTTCTATTAGAGACTTTTGTCGATACGGAGCGCTTCACTGGAGCTTGCTACAAAGCGGCAAATTGGACCTATGCCGGGAAAACCAAAGGGCGTGGAAAACTTGGGCCGACGGGCAAACAGAGTGTGCCTATTAAGGACATATGGCTTTATCCGCTATGCCGTCAATTCAAGAAAAAGCTAACTAGCTGATTCTATTGGTGGCGGGTTGGTCGAATACTTACAGGTGCGGTCCATATAACTGAGTTTGGCTTTTGTGTTCATGACTACACAATATCACCCTGCCAGAAATATCGTGACTGCATCGTATGTGATGAACAAGTATGCATCAAGGGCGACAAACAAAAGTGTGATCGAATTAAAGGCCGATTAGATGAGGTCGAAAAGCAATTCGCATCGGCGAATCAAGCTCTAAGTGACGGATTGGCAGGTGCAGATAGATGGTATGAGTATCATGAGTATGCATTAGCACGTCTGAAATTATTAGTGAATATAATTGATGATCCTAATGTGCCGGAAGGTGCGCAAATCAAGTTGAGCAATGATAAATCTTTCAGCCCTTTTAACCGGGCTTTAGAATCAAGGAAACGCGTTGTAGATGAGAAATTAATTGAGGAGATTGACTAAGTGGCAAGGCATCTAACAAAGGCAGATGTGGCTGTAATAGTGGAACTCATAGATGGGTGGTCAGAAGACAAGTTTACCTGGGATTTGTTATGCGAAGCTTGCGAACCAATTGTTGGGAAGCGGCCCGTGCGTCAGTCCCTTCAGGCTCATGGGCATATCAAAGATGCATATACTGCCAAGAAAAAGGGGTTAAAAAACGGTGTAAGAAAACCGTTACCTGCAAACCTGAAAGCTGCTGCGGAACGGATCTCTAATCTTGAAAGTAAGGTTCTGCGCCTGACTCTCGCTAACAATGCTCTTATGGAGCAATTTGTGGTCTGGCAATACAACGCATACAAATACGGTGTTACAGAAGAGCGGCTAAATGCTCCATTACCAGTAATCGATAGGGAGAGAACTGAAGAATGAAAAAATTGTAATCATATGCGCCTTGGAGAGGGCGGTGTACCTGCTAGGAGATGAAACGCTTGGCAGTGTTTTATGGAACCAGGTTCAATTAGTTTTGGAACAATGCGCAATCTGGTCTGGAATCGGCTGCAAAGCAGACGGATAGGAATAATGATGACTGACGAATATATAAGAGATGACGTTCTGCAAGAAGCTGTTGTCAACGTATCTAATAAGCTCCATATCCCTGAGCAAAGTCTTCTTGATTATCTCCATCTACAATCTGTTCAATACCTGGAAGCTAAGACTGATGCAGGGTTAAAGGCTTTAAAGCTCGTTAATGCCTACCAGAACATCGTATCTGTTACTGGAGATGAACAGGCAGCGAGTCACTGGTTCAATACTACTATCAAATCAATGAAGGATTCGCCATTTTCTATTTTCTGTCAAGAAGGTGATCATGGGCTAGAAAAAATAGCAGTATATCTACAGAGATTCTTTGGGCATTAAATCCGAATTAGCCACGTAAGGTCGCTATTCGGCACGAAGCGGACTCTTTCAGCCAGAAGTGAGCGGCATCTCTTACAGACTAGTCATAAGCGCCGCTTGCGTAATGAAGCTCATAGCTGTGACTGTAAATTTCAAGGATGTTTCCGAAAGGATCTTCCATGTAGATCATTCGATAGGGCTTTTCACCAGGATAATAAAATCGAGGTTTAGCCATACGTTTTTTTCCTCCTGCGGCGACAATTTTTTCAGCCAGACCTTCTACATCTGGATCTTGAACACAGAAGTGGCGTGCCGGATCGTGGCGAGCATCTGGTGCGCTACTACGGTTGGTATAGCAACCGCAGCCGTGGAGAACGAAAGGCGATAGAGTCGGAGTCGACAGTGTCGACTCTGACTCTTTCTGAGGAAACTGCCGAAGAAGACACCACATTCATCCAGGCCGCCCGCAGCGCCTGGGCGCGACTGATCAAAAGAGTCTACGAAGTGAACCAGCTCATCTGCCCGCATTGCGGCTGTGAGATGCGGTTCCTTGTGGTAGTAGAGGAAGGCTTGATCATCGAGCAGATCCTGCGCCATGCCGGGGCGTGGGACCCGTCGCCACCGCTGCGAGTGCCACCTAATAAAGAGGACTAGCCGGACCAGAGCCAGATCCCGCTGACCTACCATCCCGTCCCCGATATCGCCTGAGCCATCCCCCCCCGGGTAGTGCGGCCTGTTACCTCGGGCGTTGAGGCTGTAGAAAAACCTCCGTCAAATAATTTTGTCGTACGGAGATTGCATGAAAGTATTTTGGCAGAGGTAAGCAGACTCAGAATCTACATAGTGTTGCGATATTTAGGCTGTATTTTGCAAAAATTCGTATCCAGATTATCGGCTGTAGTTTTTCTACAGCCTCGTTATCGATGCTTGAAAACAGCCGCAAAATGGGTGGATCTATGCGCCATGGATGCAAAATACCAAGAAAGGAGCGGGCGAATGGGTATTACGGATAACCAGGGTTGTGTCAAACGGGGAACGGCGGGGTTCCTGGGCCTGCTGATGACGCAAGGCGCTGCATCTGCTGAAAGCAAATTCCTATCCTTTTGCAGCAGATCTGATTTCACGCATTTTTGGCAGCAAATCAAAAAACAGGTCCAGCAATTTCGGGTCAAAATGGTTGCCACGCCCCTCCTCCAATATGGTAAGCACCTTTTCTTCGGGGAACGCTGGCTTGTAAACCCGGGCGTGACTTAGAGCATCATATACATCAACAATAGCAACAATGCGCGCTGGCAGGGGAATTTCTTCTCCGGAACGCTGATAGGGGTATCCCTCGCCATCCCATTTTTCATGATGACCGATGGCGATATCCCTGGCCATCTGCATCATAGGAAAATCCAAATGGCCCAGCATGGATTCGCCGATCGATGTATGGGTTTCCATAACGGACCATTCCATAGTTTCGAGTTTTCCAGGCTTTTTCAGGATCGCATCGGGAATTCCTATTTTTCCGATGTCATGCATGCAAGCCGCCAGACGCATATCCTTCTGCGCCGCTTCATCCCACCCCATTGCTTTGACCAGCGCCGCCGAATACAGACCGATGCGTTCCACGTGAGCACCAGTCTCCTGATCGCGCCAACCAGAGGCGACAAGCAGTTTCATCGCCAGTTCCTCTTCACGTTGACGCACTAATATGCCTTTTCTGCGAACTTCAGATTCCAGCTTCTCATTGTGCAGCAAATGTTCCCGCGCCATTTGCAACGTTACTACTTGCCGCTCATAACGCTCACCCAGATTCTTGACCAGTAGCAGCGCCTGCCCTTCGAAACGCAGAGCCAAGGCAGACAATGCCAACTGCTCCCCGTTCTCTCCAGTTTGTAACCAGGTATCGCATTCAGCCCTCGCCGGCCCATCAGCGTCCCACACCTCTTCGGCATCAGGAAAAAAAACATCCAACACTGGAAAGTGGTAACTGGGCCTCAGTACGGAACCGCGCTCAAACCCGCCTTCCAGCACGTTCCCTGTCCATGCCGGCGGCAAGGATGCAACCTGAAACTCATCCCCCTCCACACGTTCCAGCAGAAGGTAATCCATCGACGCGAATAAACGATCTAGTTCCACCGCCATCTGAATTACTCCAGCATTGCCCTGGAAAGCCGTTCGAAAATATCTTCAACCAGTTCGCCGGATTTTGCGCTCACCTCATGCACTGGCCAGCCCTGCTCCACCAGTGACTGCACCTTCTCCATATCCAGCTCCCATTCTTCTTTCAGATCCGCCTTGTTTAGAGCGAAAACAAAAGAGGCATCGGGAAAATCGGGGGTTATACGCTGATGCAGTTCCAGCGCCTTGTCCAGAGTCGCGGCGCGGGTCCCATCCACCACAATAATGAATCCCGATGATCCGCGGAGAAACTTTGATTGGAGCTTGTTGAACACATCCTCTCCGGCCAGATCCCAAAGCATTATATTTACGGTCTGATCATCAAGTTCTATCTGTTTTTTGTCGACTTTCACTCCGACGGTAGTGTGATATTTATCGCTGAAGAGGTTGTCTATGAAACGGCTGAACAAGCTGGTCTTGCCCACCGAGAATGATCCGAGCATGCAAATCTTCTTATTTATCATTTTTGGTCTTTGCCTTTTGCTGGTACGTCCTGATCGAGCAGCAGCTTAAAATCCACCCGCCGTTGCCGCCATAATTCCTGTGTCGGGGTTTCCTCCGATGGGATCCAGATCCCACCGCCTACCGCCTCAAACCTGTCAACAGGCAACCCTGCCTCACCTATCTGACCCAGTATGTAGTTCGCCCGGTCCTGACTTAATAGCAGATTACGTTCGGAGGTGCCCACCTGATCGGCATAGGCGACAATTTGTATCCGCAGGTCATACCCCAGAGATCCGGCGGTATCGAACAAGCCTCTTAACACTTTCATGAGATGCTGCAGACCCTCATTCTCTTGCTGCAGATCAGCCTCACCACGATTGAAATAAAATGAGATGCCAGCCAACTCTTTTCGCAGCTTTTTCAGCCGGGCTAGCAGTACATCCCTGGTACTAGGATTGAGACCACTGGTATCCAGGGAATGCACGCCCGGCACAAGAGTTCCCAGTCCATCAGTCCAGCTTTGTGGCGCCATACCGGAGATATATAGAACGCTATCTTTCAGGGATAATTCTACCGTGTCGGGCGGCATCAGCACGGCATGGGCGCGTTTATGCACAATGGTCTCTTCCAGCGAAACATAGGGCCGTTGTTGCCAGACCGGGGAAAAGTGACTGACATACTCATTCCCGACGATCTGGTCAGGGTGCCGGGCCATAGGATCAAGCAACAGCGAAACACTATTATCACCTGAGTCGTAAGTATCCTTGAGAACGACAACACCTGGCTCTGCGTCGAGCAACGCCAGACCCTGATGCCACGCCCGTTCATCCAGCAGTGAACGCACACCCCACACTGTCAGGGCCAGCAAGATCAGGCCTGTGATCAACAAGGGTTTTTTGTATGAGAACGCGGATTCTTCCTGGGTGACTTGAGATTGCAGGCAGTTCTCTAAGAGGTATTTCCCCGCCTCCAGTTCACTATTGTCGCCGTCATAGTTGTCCATGATGTGACCGTAGAGATGATGGTAGCGCTCCAAGGCATCACTCAACACAGTGGCATACTTGGCCGGCGGCGTTCCGCGCACGGCTGCGGCCAGCACTGCCCGGGGTCCCGAACGGACCAGCACGGTAAGGTCTCCTAGACGCAGGGAAGCGAGCTGTACGCCATCCTCCACGGCAAAGGAATCTGTGATGAAGTCGCGGATCGCGGTAAGCATCCCAGACACCATGTCAGGATCCTGCACAATGGTATTTTCCGACTGCACGTGCCCCAGTAGCAGACCGCTTCCCTGATGAATCAAAAATACCTGCTCGACCTGATATACGAGGGTATGCAGCAAAACCACTTGGGAAAATGGCTGTCCGGTGCGCCATGCTACCAAGCGCCAACGCAAGGACTGGAGAGAGAGGCTGTTCTCCAATACTTGATTGAATGAGCGGAGCATCCCGTTAAGGGTTTCGGAGACGGCACGCCGGATGGCGGGACCGATGATCGGAAACAGCGCCTCGGTCAGGGGCTTGGGGTCTTTGTTGACCGAGTAGTGCAGAGCCTCTTCAATACTTGGTTGCAGGACCTCCCGCACCCGGTCGTCCTGCTTGTTTCGTTCCTCAATGGCTTCAGCCAGCACATCCGCTACCTGCCCGGTCCACAGGGAAGGGTCCTCTATTTTGGCACGCAGATGATTGAGGTGCTTAATCTCCTCGCCAAACAACAACTCGCGCAGTTGTTCCAGTGTCCGTTCTTCTTCAGCCGCATCCGTTTGATTGGCATGATCGCTTTTTATATCCATGGCTCACTATACACAGTTATACTGGCCCGACGTCATTCTGCTGTATCAGATAACAGCTGTTGGGCCAGCTCTTGGAAAAGAGCCGCCATAGCACGCCGATCCACTTTGGCGTCGGCCAATTGGGCTTTCGCCCTTTCCAGGCGACCTAGCACCTCTTCCTTGTCGTCACTCATCCGTTCAATTCTTTGCGCAGTTTCGGCTTCGATGGCACTGCTTAAATCAGCAATGCTTTTGTGCAATTCGTTCGACTGATCCCTGAAGTTGCTCTGTATTTCCTGCCGTAACTCCTCCAGTGCGCCATCGACCTCATTCCGCATAGCTTCCCGTTCATGATCGATACGGGCAGCCTCCTCGCCAAACAGTATCGAGCGGACTTGCGCGAGACAGTTGACTGACGATTCATCGACGCCAGATTGTCCGGTAGTCTCTCTGACTGGCTTCTCTTTCTTCACCATTCTGTATTTCCTTTTGTGTGCTCACATCGATAAACAGCAATGCATGATTGGTCAATTCAATACCAACCAGCATTGCCGTTACAAGCTCATGCGTTTTATTGCCTAGTCTAGGTTTCGGCGGCCAGCCAGAAAACTTTAGTTCAAATTGTAAGCTATTTCAGTGGCAGCGGCTCTGATGATAGGGCACGCCTAGTTCATGCACCGCTTCCACCAGTGCGGTGGCATGATCTGGATTTACGTCCGGGTGGATACCGTGGCCCAGATTAAACCCGACTTTGACAGTTTCTAGGAGTCTGTCGGGTTTAACACTTTGAGCCAATCGCATTTTCCGGCTCAGTGCAATAAGGTTCAAAAGCTTCATGCATAGGAATATTATTCCCTGCTTACACCGCAGAATATGCCAAACCGATATATCCTTACCGCCATCTTAGCTTCCCAGTGCATGTATCCACTTCAGATTCCACGCCATACATACCAGATTCCATTCACCTTGTGCCGCATCCAGTCCGCGAAGGTGAAATCGTCGAAACCCCATCACTTCCTTGATGATGCCAAATACCGTTTCCACAGTAGATTTTCGCTTGGCGTAGATCGCCTTGCCCTCAGGTGTTCGTAATCGATGTGCCATCGCCGTCACTGCGTCAGCATCTTCCGGACAAGGCGGTGGAATTTTGAATCTCTCATTCCATGTGAGGTTGTGCCGCTCCCGGTAATCTGAAATATACGGTGTCATCTCTGCGTCTTCACAATGATCAGAGTTAAAAGGGGACGCTACCCTTTTTCAGGGCTGACACTATGCTGTTGATTTTCTGCAAAAAACTTGACATATATGTCGTATACAGGGGAGTATACCCCCTTTAACCGCGGATATTGACAAGTAACGTACCTTCTAATGGACACCAGCACATTTCTGCAAACGCATCGCGTTTTCAACCTTGATGAAGCCATACGGGCATTGGCCCCGCCCGGTGGGCGCAAGGCCACTTTGGAGCGTCTGAAATATGCGGCTGGTCGGGGCAAACTGAAAAAGTTGGCGCGGGGGGTCTATGCTTCGGTACCGCCTGGTATGGAGCCCACAAAATTTCAGCCGGATCGCTTTCTTGTGGCGGTGGCGCTTCGACCCGATGCGATCTTTTCCCATCACTCGGCCCTTGAGCTGTTGGGTGCTGCGCATTCCGAGTGGCGCCTATGCACCGCGTACAGTGCCCGACGTTCGCAACCGTTCGATCTGGATAGCCTTGAGCTACGCTTTCTGTCCTACCCGCAGTCACTGGTGCGCAAGCAGGCTGTCGAGCTGGGCATACGTTCCGTCCACCGGTTTGATCGTGAGCTACGCGTTACCGGGCCTGAACGCACACTGATTGATGGTTTCCGTCGACCGGATTTGGTTGGCGGGCTTGCGGAATTTGTCGAGTCAGTTGCGGGTTTTTCTGTGCTTGAATTGCCATTGTTATTAGAACTTCTGGATGTTTTTGGGCAAAAGGTATTGTGGGCTGCGGTCGGATGGTTTCTCGAAACCTATCGTGCGACCTTTTTTGTTAGTGATGATGACCTCGCATTGATAAACAAACATCGCCCAAGGGCACCACTCTATCTTGCCAGGGATCAGAGAGGCGGTGTGCTTGTTCGGCGATGGAACTTGATTGTTCCTGACGTGCTTGTGGAAGGGAAGGAGCCTGATGAATCTCAGCGTTGAACATATTGAAGGACTGGCGACAGAGACTGGTTTTCGCCCAGAGACTCTGTAGAAGGTGATTCGTCTGGGCGAAATGGCTGCGGACATCAGCCGTCATCCGCTGCTGTCACGCGTGCTGGCTTTGAAGGGTGGTACGGCGTTGAACCTTATGTTCGGCTCACCGGCCCGGCTTTCGGTTGATTTGGATTTCAATTACATCGGGCAGGAGGGACGGGCGGGTATGCAGGCAGATCGCCCGGAGGTTGAACGGGCTATCGTGATAATTGGAAGGGGGCAGGGATACCGCGTTCAGCAATCACGCGATGCCCATGCTGGCAGGAAGATTTATCTCTCCTATACCAGTTCGGCCGGCACACCTGACCGGATCGAGGTCGATCTCAATTTTTTGTTTCGTATTTCACTGGGTGAGGTCACAACGCGATCGCTCTGGCAGCCTTCAGGGATGGCGTGTCCGGAGGTTAGGGTTGTGCCTCTGGAGGAGTTGTTTACCGGAAAGCTGTGGGCTACTTTGGACCGGGCTATGCCGCGAGATTTGTTTGACACAATTCGGCTACCTGAATATGGAGCAGACATCTGGAACACTCAGCGATTACGCCGGATTCATGTAGCACTGGCGGCAACACTGCCGCACCCGCTCTATCAATACGGGCAAGATCGTTTTGAACGAGTGACCGACAGAAGTATTAAGGAACAACTGGCGCCCATGCTTCATAGTTATGAACAGCTGGGCGCAAGCGAGTTGAAGGAACAGGCATGGTCAGTTATGGAACCGTTGGTCGCGCTCAATGACGCAGAACGGGAATATATTGATCGGGTGCATGCCGGTGAGCTATCGCCTGAACTGCTGTTTCCCGATGATGAGGAATTGGCAAAGCGACTGGCTCGATATCCAGCACTGCTATGGAAGATTGAAAACGTGAGACGGCATCTTTCGAAATAACGCCGACTGAATTCAAGGATTATTCGTGCGGGACTTTTGCGGGATTCAGCTCTGCATTGTCCTGCATTGTGGGGCAAATTGGGCAACGGGTGTTCCAGTAATATGTAATAAATACAATATGTTAGAGTTTACTTTGCTAACTACGAACCAGGTGGTCGGAGGTTCGAATCCTTCCGGGCGCGCCAAATATACACAAGGCCTCCACAGAGTGGGGGGCCTTTTGCATATCCGGTGTCCTGAATTTGGTTCGAACCTTCGACATCAAACAGTCGGTTCGACCAGGACCGGAGGTCCGCAGCACGAGCGTAGCGAGTAATCCTTCCGAAAGATTTACCCTGAACTTCCCTTGTTTTAACTGACTAATATGATTGTTGCGTCATTGATCCAAAAGCCTGGCCTATCCCCTATTATTCTTTGCCACCGTTTCCCAGATCACCTTAAAGTTGTAGGCCATCCTGTTCTGGGTAGATTACATAGCAAATATGAGCTGGTTACCAAGGCAGCATGGATATTTTCGGATCACAAGCTATTATTCGGTTTGACTGGCTATGTGGTTGTAGGTAACTGGTAACTTCAAATTATTATGAGATTAGTTGAAAACAGAAACCTAACGATATTATTGGCGTTGGCGCTATTTATTGGTGTGTCACCGTCCAAGGCATCGTTGCTAGAGACAACAAACAATAAAGCACTTTTCCAATTGCAGCCATACAAGGAAGAAACGACTGCAACTTACCAGGATAATATATTTATTAGCTCGTCCTTGATCAATTTAAATACCAATATCAACTCTTGGTACATTCTCGATCTTGTCGATAAAAACAGTGTTGAAACGACCTACAATATTCTACCTGTCAGCGATGATCTAAAGCTGCGCCTCAATCCAGACACCCCAGAGTTGTTGATACAAGAGCAAACCAACAATATCTACAGATGCGATATTTATAACGAGATATCAAGGGTATTTGAAACGAGGAAACGAACCGGATTCAGCCATCTTCCGGTCTGCAATAACCTGTTGTTAGTCGTAATAAAACAGGATGGTTTTAGGCCGATGATTGAAAAGGGTGCTGAAGCCCTGCGCTGGCTTGCTGGTGACGCAGCAGAGGATGTTATAAATGCAGCAAAATATAGTATTTTTAATGATAGATATCTCATACAGGAGCAGACGGGAGAGTCGGCAGAGATATTAGTGGAAACGGACAACAATAACAGTTTGCCAAGGGCGGCCATTGAGGCAAGGTATCAACATACAACCATTCCAACACGTCATTTGGGTTTGGTAACCGAAAAATCCGAAAAGAGTCTTTTGGCGGGGCAGTGGTATCCTCTGCAAAACTACCCGGCAGTTTATGCAAGTTTGATTATGCCTGGAATGGTGTCTCGGGAGATACAGTCTACCCATAGAGACCGGGTAAACCGACTGGGTAGTGGCGAGAAAAAAGCTGTTGTCTATTTGATGTCCTTTAGCTTGGGGAAGTACACCCTGGGTTGGGGGCACGGAACGGATCATCCGGGTGTTGGATGGTCTTCTAGGGCCGTCAATATCATCAAAGACAATCCCTATGGACCTGACGGCTTTGACAGAATGGATCCGCTCATCACTCTTGGCAACGTCCCACCTTTTCATTGGTCAGAGACGATCGGCACCTTTTCCGGCGGATTCCAAAAACGGCACAGCGCTTTTCGTTATGGGGAGTTATCCAAGGAGAATAAGGCGCACCACTATGGATTTATGCAAAACGGCGTGATGCTATCCTCGCCAACTGAAGGCTTGGCAACCGTCGTCATCTATAAGCACGGCAGTGTCGAACTCAAGAGATGGACGGCACAGGATAACGATAAACTACCCCGCATCAGACATATCCGCCAGAATGGGGTGCCTCTGATCCACCGGGATGAAACCGGACATGGCATTCCCGGGAAATACGTCAAACATTGGTCCAGAGGGAATTGGTCGGGAACCGCAGACAGACAACTCAAGGCACCAAGAGGGGCTGCCTGCATCATTGAGACGCCCCAGGATAACTACATGGTATACGCCTATTTCTCAGGCGCGACGCCAAGCGCAATGGCCAGAGTCTTTCAGGCCTATGGATGCAATTTTGCCATTCAACTAGACTTGAACAGTCCGGGCCAGGCCTATGCAAGCCTTTTTCGCACACGGGGCAATGGCAGTTCTCTGGATATTGAACTTCTAGTGACGAATATGCACATGTATATGGGAGGCAATAGAGCAACCCCGCGATATTTTATTAAGCCGGATTACAAGGATTTCTTCTATATCATGAAGAAGGAGTGAGCCGATTGTGTTGGGTTCGCGCTCAAAGGAGTTGAGATGAGAGGCTATAAACAGTTTCTTTCCATATTGATTTTCGCCCTGCATTCAACTGTTGCCTGTAGTAAGGAGAGTTTGGAGTTTGCAGATAAGGTGATTCAGGAGCATGAAGTTACGGCGCCCCAGGCTGAAAAATTGCGGAAAATTCTGACGACCTCCTATGGCATCACTAGAAATATTGGAACAGAGGACGAAAAGGCATTTCGCGGCCCGAACAACTCCTACCATCCAATCACCCGCGAGCAGTGTCGCAAGAAGATTCTGGAGACTGGCAAAATCCAGCCGTCCAAAAGGAATGAAGAGATATGCCAGGCCAAATGGATGGCCCCCATACCCAACTCAGAGGGCAAGGCAACCGTTTGCATTGATCAGTTCGAATTCCCCGACATACCCTGCGAATATCCCCTGGTCTGGGTGCCCTCGCAGACGGCACATAAGATCTGTCAGAGCATGGGGAAGCGGTTATGCAATTCCCATGAGTGGGAAGGGGCGTGTGCTGGAAAGATCGAGCCAATCTCATCCTATCGATTCGATATCGCTAGTGAAAAGGTGAGAAGGAAGGCCGTCAACGCCAGTCGGGAAAGGGTGTGGGCATTTCAATCTCAGGCGGGGTTGGCGGATAGGACGGAACCAAAAGGGCTGTGCGGGGTCTTTAGCGCCCGAGATCCAGACGTACTGCCCGAGGTCAAGGGCCATATCCTGACCACACCATTTGCCGGCCTCTCCGCAAGTTGTAACCCAGCTAGATCCGCCTACAAGACCTGTGGCACCAATACCTGGCCCGCGGGTTACAAATACCGCTGTAAAAGTCTCCAGGGTGTCTACGATATGCACGGTAATGTCGCCGAGGTGGTCAATCTGCCAACCCATAAAGGGAATATTGCCAGAGGTATTGTCACCGGATATACCGAGAGAAAGGGCTCCTTTTTTGTGGATCGATCAAAGATCAAGGGTCGTGGAGGCGCGCCTAAATACCCCGATGATTGTCGGGTTAGGCAGCCCTATGAGCACAAAAAAGAGATAAAATACGATACCGGCCACTCGTTTTATCAGGAAGGATTTCGTTGTTGCAAGGATATCCTGTAAAATCCCAGGTTTCTGGTGTCATGGGCCCCGAAGGACTGGTGGGCTTTTTTTGCTCGGAAATAGCCGGTCAAACATAGAGGGTGAATAAGATGTATCAAGTTCAAACCAGTAGCCGCACATTGCTACTATTTTACGGTTTCCTGTTGACCATAGTTATGCTTCCACTGACCGCCAGCGCAACGACGGTTGCCCCCAAAGTCGGTAAACATGCCCAGCACAAAGTCGGTAAATCTAAGAAACCCGCAAAGACCGCTAGGTCTGGCAAACCCAGAAACCTGGCGGGCCATGGGTACGGCATCTACTATCCCTGGGTAAAAAACCTGGGAATGGGCAGGATGCTCATGCCGAAACAGGGGGCGCTAACCTCCGATAACGGCTTCGACCTGATCATCCATTTTCACGGCGGTGACGCCGTTCGCAAGAAAATTGCCGATACCGCCCGCGGTGTCTTTGTCGTCGGCATCGATTTGGGCGCAGGTTCTGGGGCCTATGGCAGACCATTTGCAAAACCTGATACCTTTTTGAATCTTCTCGCCGACATCGAGAAGGCCGTTGCCCGGTACACCAAAAACAAGCAGGCACATATCCGTCGGTTGGGGCTTACCGGCTGGAGTGCTGGCTATGGGGCCGTCCGCGCTATTCTGCGGCAAAAGGCCAGCAACAAGGTCGATGCCGTGGTACTGCTTGATGGCCTCCATGCCAGTTACGATAAGGCCAATCCAGCGGGATTGCGGGCCGATCAACTCAGGCCCTTTGTCCGGTTTGCCAAGCGCGCGGCCAAGGGAGATGGGTTCATGTTCGTCAGCCACTCGAAGATCATCCCTCCGGGGTATGCCTCTACCACGGAAACCACTCACTATCTCGCTAATAAGCTGGATGTCGCGATTCACAAATCATCAGTCCAGGATAGCCCTAAACTATCGCGTTATGAGCAGGCCAAGCTCGGCAACTTCCTCATGCAGGGCTATCACGGCAAGGGGAAAGGCGATCATATCGCACAGATAGCCCTTATTACCGGGGTGGTTGCGGTGCTGGAGAAACAATGGAACACACCGCTGGCGCAGGGCAGGCGCTACGCACGTCCCAAGCCAATGTCGGTGGTCCAGGTTAGCGCCCCCAAACAACGCCAAGAGCAACCGGCAGGCGCAGTTACCATCGCCATGCACCGGTAAGGTTGAATGTCCTCCGGCACGGGCCTGGAATTCCTCCGCTTCGGTCTGGTCGGAGTGGTCAACACCGCTGTCGATTTTGCCATCTTCGTTCTTCTCTATCGGTGGGCCGGTCTCGATCCGCTACTGGCTAACGGCATGGCCTTTGTCCTGGCCGTTACCAACAGCTACCTGCTGAATCATCGCTGGACCTTCCGCAGGCATAATCGCGCCCTGTCGTTTTCCGGCTACGCCCGTTTCGTGGCGCTGAATTCCGGCGGCCTGCTGATCGGTACCTTGGCCATTTTGTTGTTGGGCAGGTTGATGCCGTTGGAGTTTGCCAAGCTCATCGCCGCCGGTCTCACGCTCCTTTGGAACTTCACCACCTCCAAGCTGTTTGTCTTCAATCCGGGGGAACCATGACCAAGAAACTCTCCCTGTTGGTTCCGGCATATAACGAGGTCGAGGTCATCGACCAATTCTTTGAGCGGGTACGGCCCATCCTGGAAGGGCTGGCGCTCGAATGGGAGGTGGTCTGTGTCAATGACGGCAGTAAGGACCACACCCTGGATCTGCTCTGGCAATGGCATGAGCGGGATGCCCGCATCAAGGTGATCAACCTGTCGCGCAACTTCGGCAAGGAGCGGGCGTTGACCGCCGCGCTCGATTTCGCCACGGGCGACGCGGTGATTCCCATGGATGCCGATCTGCAAGATGCGCCGGAATTGATTCCCCGTATGGTTGAACTGTGGGAGCAGGGCTTTGATATCGTCAATGCCGTTCGAAGTTCGCGCAAAGGCGACTCCTTCGCCAAACGCACCTCGGCCAAACTGTTCTACCGTATAGCTAACGCCCTATCCGATTGGTATATTCCCAGCGATGAGGGCGATTTTCGTCTGCTGTCACGGCGCGTTTGCGATGTGCTGCGGTCGATGCGGGAAACCCATCGCTTCATGAAGGGACTTTTTGCCTGGGTGGGGTTTCCGTCCACAACTATCTATTTTGAACGTAACCCGCGTAGTGGCGGGGTCACCAAGTGGAGCTATTGGCGCCTGTGGAACTTTGCCCTGGAAGGTATCGTCTCCTTCAGTACTGTACCGCTAAAGATCTCATCCTACCTGGGAATTCTGACGGCTGTCTTCAGTCTTCTTTATGCCGGTTATCTGGTGATCAGAACGATGATCTTCGGTGATCCGGTCCAGGGTTATCCCTCCCTGATGACGGCTGTACTCTTCTTTGGTGGGGTGCAACTCATCTTCATCGGGGTTATCGGAGAATACATCGCACGTATCCATGATGAGGTCAAAGACAGACCTATCTATGTAGTCGAATCCATCCGGGGATTCGGGGATCATGATTCCCCGCGGGTAACAAGCGTTTCATCGTAGCCTGAAGAATCCGGGATATTTGGGGGCAGTTAAATTTTACATCCGCGTTTATTAATACTCTTACCCTCACAATTGAGCGGCCTTAGTATTAACTCAAGTTTCGGAGTTCAGTTGACTTCTACCACTCTTTTCCCGAACCTGTCGTCATTCCGGGGATTAGCCATCGGGGTTTGATGGCTAATAACCCGGAATCCATCTTGGATTCTGCTTAATAGATCAATGGCTTGCTGCTCCCATCAATGGATTCCGGATAATTCGTTCTCAAACAGCGAGAACGAATTTCCAGAATGACGAATATAGGATAATTTGAACTCCGAAACTTGAGGTATTAAGAATAAAGGCTACCCATCTATTTTTTAGGGAATAGGGCATTTATTCTTCCTATACCTTTGAATCATCCTGGTGGCTATCAGGATTTTATGTAGGTCCCCACCAACACCGCTTGTGCGATTACGTGTCCCGCCATGGCGCGTTCCACCTCGGCCTTGGTTGGCCTGTTCAGGTCGTCCAGCAGGGTGTCCAGGGCATAGAGTTTGTAAAAATAGCGATGACGGCCGATCGGCGGGCAGGGTCCGCCGTAACCGGTTTGCTTCCAGTCGTTGAGCCCCTCGCAGGTGTCGGTGGGGGCGACGGCCTGGGGCAGTTCGCGGCTCTCCGGTGGCAGGTTGTAGAGTACCCAATGGACCCAGGTCATCTTCGGCGCCTTGGGGTCGGGGGCATCGGGATCGTCAACGATCAGCACCAGGCTGCGGCCGCTGGCTGGCACCCCGTCCCACTGCAGCGGGGGCGAGATGTCTGCGCCCTGGCAGGTATATTCAGCGGGTATCGCATCTCCGTCGGAGAATGCGTTGGAGGTAAGGGTCAGTGGCATGGTTTTGTCCTCGTATCGCTCCTTGATAGGGGTAAGTGTAGCCAATCATATGTGGATGATTTGAAATCCTCTGAGGATAAAAAAATGGACTCACCAACCACCACACCTTCAATGAGGTCGACGCCCTAATCTAACAAATACGCGGAAGAGGGTCGTCTTCGAGTTCTTCCAGTATGCGTTCACCGCCGATTTCGGTCTCAAGCAGTACCTGCTGCGTCTGGTTATCGATATAACCAATCAGGCTCGCATCTTTACCTGCATCGATACCTCGCCAGCTTGCCAGCAGTGCCGGCGCAAATTCCGGGTCGATAACCGCTACCACTCTGCCTTCACAGGCTAGGTACAGTGGGTCATAGCCCAGCATGTCGCAGACAGACTGTACCGGATCGCGTATCGGAATGGCGGCTGATTTCAGGCGGACCCCCATGGCGGTGGCATGTTTGATTTCTGTGCAGACTGTGGCGAGACCGCCCCTGGTCGGGTCGCGCATAAAACGTAGGCCTTGGTATTCACTAGCCGCTTGGGTCAGGTCGAGTACGCTGGCTGCATCTGATTTGATATCGCCACGCAGACCAAACTGCTCACGCGCCAGCATGATGGCAATACCATGATCACCAACCGGTCCACTGAGTAGGATGGCGTCCCTGTCTTTGATCTGGTTGATACCCAGGGGGTTGTTGCTGTCTCTTATGCCCACCCCGGTTGTCGCAAGATAGAGTCCACCACCTTCGCCACGCGGCAATACCTTGGTGTCACCACAGACCACCTTCACCCCAACTTCACGGGCGGTGTCTGCGAGTGTCTTGATGATTCGATCCAGCACTGATATCTCAAGACCCTCTTCGATGAAGGCATTAAGGCTGAGATACTTAGGGATGGCGCCGGCGACGGCAAGATCATTGGTGGTGCCATGTACCGCAAGAGAGCCGATATTGCCTCCGGGAAACTCAAGGGGCTGCACGGTGAAGCCATCGGTGGTTATCAGCAGGTCGCCGTCAGGTATCTCGATGGGCACGGCATCGGCGTGTACATCCAGCTCCGGGTTAGATAGATGCTTAGCGAAGATCTCATCGATAAGCTCGCGCATGTAAAGCCCACCATTTCCATGGGCCAGTGAAATGTGTGTATCTTGCATGGTCTCTATTATCCCTGGTTTTTGCCTGCTTGATACATGGATTCAATGATCTGCCCAAAACTGATACCGGCATCGTTGAGCGGGATGGTTTTAGCTATGTGAACAGAAAAGCCGCTTGCTTCCAGCAGCTCTGCTGCCAGCTCTGTCAGGACGCGGTTCTGGAATACGCCCCCGGAAAAACTGATATCGGTGATGCCGTGCTGTTCCCGTGCCTGTAGCGATTGATGCAGGATCGATCTGGCGAGTGAGGCGTGAAAACAGCCGGAGCGCTGCGCGATGGTTAAGCCGTCATCAATCAACATGCTCAGCAGGGGTAACCAGTCAAGCTGCCAGATACCGTTAGTATCGGTTAGTGGCAAATCCAGCACTGCTGCCGACTCAGCGTAACAGGCTTCGAGATACATCGGACCCTGGCCCTCGTAGCTTGCGTTGGTGCACAATCCGGTTAGTGCCGCTGCCGCATCGAACAGTCGACCCGCTGAGGTGGTTGTGGGTGTATTGATCCTCTTTTGCCATGCCGCAAACAGCAGGCTGCTGTCCTCAGGTAGGGCCGGGCATTCAATTCCTGCTTCCCAGCACAGGGCTGCGGCACTACGCCAGGGCTCGCGGCTGGCGCGTTCACCACCTGGCAGGTGAAAGGGTCTCAGGCTGGCAAATCTGTTCCACTGCCCGGGGCGTCCCAGCAGCGCCTCACCACCCCAGAGGGTGTCGTCATCACCATAACCCACGCCGTCCCAGGTGAACGCAAGCATGTGGTGATCAATGCCGGATGCGTAATAGGCGGATGAGGCATGGGCATGATGATGCAGGACACCGGCAACGGGTCTGCCTTGCTGCCTGGCCCAGCGGGTTGTGGTATAGCTGGGGTGTGCGTCGTGCACTATGGTCTCTGCATCTACCCGGTATAGGCGTTGCAGGTCAGCAATGGTTTGTTCAAATATGTCCAGGCTGCGCGCACTATCAATTGAGCCGATATGTGGCGAGATAACGGCACGCTTGCCCCAGGCCAGGGTGACCGTGTTCTTCATGTGGGCGCCCACCGCCAGTGTCGGTCGGTCGAGGTTGAAGGGAAGTTTAAGTTCCAGTGGAGCAAATCCGCGTCCTAATCTGATCGGTCTGGCACTGCCTTTGATTGTCCTGAACACCGGATCGTCTGCGGGTCGTTCTATCGGGCGGTTATGGTGAAGAAAGGTTTCGGCTACATCTCCGAGACGCCGTTCAATCTCAATATTATCAATCAGTACTGGTTCGCCGCTCAGGTTGGCCGATGTGGCAATCAGTGGTTTAGAAAAGTCGTTTAGCAGCAGGTGATGCAGTGGGCTGTATGGCAGCATGACGCCAAGCTCATTCAGGCCGGGCGCGATGTAATTAGACAGCGAGCTGTTGTCCGGTTTTGTTATCAGCAATATGGGGCGTGCCGGGGATGATAGAAATTTTTTCTCCTGGGGGGATAATTCAAAATGGCGCTCAAGCTGTGCAAATGGATTGGAGAGTGGAGCAGGAAACATAAGCGCGAACGGTTTGTCGGGGCGAGTCTTATTGGCGCGTAGTTTCTCTACCGCTGCATCATTGCTGGCATCGCACAGCAGGTGGTAACCGCCCACGCCCTTGACTGCTATCACCCTGCCGTTATTCAGATCAGCAACGCAGGCGGCTATGGCCGATTCATTCGCCTTGATGTCTTCTCCCTGCGATCTCCTATATTCCAGGGTAGGGCCGCACACCGGGCAGGCCACGGGTTCGGCGTGATAGCGTCGGTCCAGCGGGTCTGCATACTCCTTGCGGCAGTCGCCGCATAGATCAAAACCAACCATGGTGGTGTTGGCCCGGTCGTAGGGGAGTGCCCGAATAAGCGTGTACCTTGGCCCACATTGGGTGCAGTTGATGAATGGGTAGCGATAGCGTCTGTCTGATGGGTCATTGAGTTCACCCAGGCAGGCGTCACAGGTAAACAGATCGGCCGGCACGCTGATGTTGGATGCACCAACAGAGATGCTGTCGAGGATGGTGAAGTCGTGGATATGTTCTGGTCTGGTAGGGATACTGGTAGCAGGTTCAGGTTTGGCGATTGCCGGTGTCTTGCTGAAAATTGCAGCTTCAAACGCAGCAGTGTCCTCGGCCTTGCCCTGCGCATGGATCTCGACCTGACCCAGGCAGTTTCGTACCCAGCCAGACAGATGGTGTTCAATTGCCAGCCGGTAGATGAAGGGGCGGAACCCCACGCCCTGCACCAGCCCCTGAACCACGATGCGCCGTGCTGTTGTGGTTGGATTGGTTGATGCGGAGTGTTGTTCATGCAGGGGAAGGCTAGACAACAGCGTTCTCCTTTGATGGATGTTGCGCTGGTTCTCTCATTCCGCCCGCCCACCAGATGCGACATGCACCTTCATCCGATACCATGCAAGGTCCGATTGGGTGTCTCGGCTTGCAGGAGACACCGAACAGACGACACTCGTTAGGATATATCTGACCAAGAACAACCTTGGCACAATCGCAACCAGGTGGCATCTCGCCTGCGTGCTTGCGTGCATCTTCGGCGTACGCTGGAAATAGTTTTCGTGCATCGTGTGCGCTGAAGTCATGGTTGATGGTGAAGCCTGAGTTCGGGATGATGCCGATGCCGCGCCAGTTGGCGTCAGTCACGTCCATGCATTTTTTTAGATGCGCCTGTGCAGATCTATTTCCGTCGGCACGGACCAGTTGCGGATAGCAGTTATCCAGAAAATAACGGCCTTCGAGCAGTTGCCGCAGTGTTGAATAGATCGCGGCAAGAATGCTCTCGGTAGTAAAGCCGGCGATGGCTGCGGGTATGTGGTGTTTGCTGACCACAAACTCCCACTCCTCAGGCCCCATCACAGTGGATACGTGGCCGGGCGCGATCAGCGCAGCAAAGCCGACAGTGCCGGATTCGAGCAGCATGGCGACGGCGGGCCAGGTCAGCCGCCCGGATAACAGCACGGACAGGTTAGCGGGTGCGCCTTCAACCAGCATGGCTGCAACCGGGGCAATGGTTGTTTCAAACCCGGCGGCAAAAAACAGCACGGCCCTGTCTGGATGTTGTTGCGCGATGCTGACGGCTTCAACGGGCGAGGCAATCGGTCGGATATCAGCGCCCATGGCCTTTGCCGACTCCAGGGTACGTGCCCCGGTTTTGTTGGCGTTCACCGGTACGCGTAACATGTCGCCAAAGGCGACAAGAATAATATCCTCATTCAGCGCGAGTTGGATGGCCGCAAAGATATCCTCTTCCGGGCAGATGCAGATTGGGCAGCCCGGGCCGGGGATCAGTTCGATCTTCTTTGGTAGTGTCTTGCGTAGACCAGCCATGGTAATGGAGCGTTCGTGTCCGCCACAGACGTTCATTATTTTTATCTTTGGTTGGTCGATAGAGTCCAGTGGTAGCGCCCTGATGCGCTCAAGCCACTGCTGCGCACTGGTATCCATTACTT
>SWBY01010043.1_pt2 | contig 39633 bp, 38 predicted proteins | sample 4693071 | NCBI WGS metagenome assembly SWBY01 (sample SAMN10267273, study PRJNA491770) | bioreactor metagenome | isolation source: DHS bioreactor inoculated with marine methane seep sediment | place: Japan: Omine Ridge, Nankai Trough | collected 2006-05-06 | reverse complement strand
TGGTTATTCTGTTTACTTCCACTTAAATATCCTTATCAATTGCAAATACCTTATACCCTGTTTCGCGAATAAAGAAGGTCAAATCAAATGCGGGTGATGGGTGCGTCCACTGCAAAGTGCAATCCTTAAGTTGCAATCCGCACCCTGATCGCAGAGGTAATCTTACTTACGCCAGGGTTTGTGCTGCATCTTTAAATATCAGAGAGAAAATATGGAGCGGGTAGCGGGAGTCGAACCCGCCTCACTAGCTTGGGAAGCTAGGGTAATACCGATATACGATACCCGCATAACTGGTTTTTCGTCACACAACCGGAGATGGTCCTCAACCGTGCCCGCCGATTCTATTCCTGATTCCGTGCTTAGCGCAAGTTGGCACCATACATCGCATTGATTGCAGCAAGATTACGCTCGATAACCTGAGCGCGTTTGAGCTTGAGTGTGGGGGTTAGCATGCCATTATCGATAGTCCATGGCTCCAACTGAGCCGAGACCCTGCGGATCTTGGCGTAGCCCGGAAAATCTTTAAGGGCATCTTTGATCCGCCCCAGCAGTACTCTATTCAACCTTGAGTCTTGCAAACTGGCTGGCGCCATGGGATCTAGCCCACAATCCTGTGCCAGTCCCGGCCAAAGGTCTGCATTGATAACCACCAACGCACTCAAATAAGAGCACCCTTCTCCAATCACTATGGCCTGCTCGAATATCGGGTCCAGGATAATGGCAAGCTCCATATCGGAAGGCGGGACCTTCTCGCCGTTAGAGAGCACCAGGATATCCTTGATCCGGCCCGTGATGTATATGTGATTATCCTCAATCCGGGCCTGATCACCGCTATGCAGCCAACCATCGGAGTCAATCACCCTGGCGGTGGCCGCATGGTTATTCCAGTAGCCCAACATCACGCCCGGGCCCTTTATCAGCAACTCATCGTTCTCGCCGATACGCACTTCAACACTGCGCAAAGGCACCCCCACACTGGCGGGCACATTGCCCTCGAGTGGGTTAACACAGACAACCGGGCTGGTCTCAGTTAGTCCATAACCCTGAAGAACAGGCACCCCAAGCCCGACAAACACCTCTGCAATCTCCGGCGACAGGGGCGCCCCGCCGCTGACCGCAACCCGCAGGCGTCCACCCAGTCGCTGTTGAATCTTGGATGCCACCAATCTTTGCAACAACGGCCAGAGCGATTGTGAAGCACGCCATCCCGCCCGCTGTTGCTGGCGCAGAAAACGCCGCCAGCCAACCTTAACCGCCAGATTAAACATCCCTCTGGATAAACCGGAACCCTTGGCCAACTGATCTCTGATCCGCCCATAGACCCGCTCAAAGATGCGAGGAACAGCGATTATGACCGTGGGCCGAATGGTCAACAGATCATCCGCCAATTGCGCCACAGATCTGGCATAGGCGACGGTGGAACCGGTCATGATGGGAAGATAATAACCAGCAGTTCGCTCCAGGGTGTGGGATAGCGGAAGGAACGAAAGAAACAGATCCTCCCGGTAGCAATCGATCAGGGCAAGAACCCCATGGGCGACAGAGAGCATATTGTGATGACTCAGCATCACCCCCTTGGGGCGTCCGGTAGTCCCGGAGGTGTAGATGATAGACGCAAGGACATGGGGCTCCTTGCCACCCTTGAGCAACCTATCCCCGGTATCTGGCAGCCAGTCGGATACGGCCGCAAGCCTAGCGTCATCCTGCTCTGGGATAGAGGCATCCCGCCCTGGATCCAACAGCAAAATCCGCTTGAGCATACTGTTCTCGGACAGCTCCGGGGCCAATTTTTTCCAGCGCCCGGCATCCTGCAGCAACAGCAACTTAACATCCGCATCCTCAAGGATATACGAGGTATTCTCTGGACGGTCGTCCGTATACAGGGGGACCACTACCAGCCCCATGGAGAGACAGGCCTGATCAAACACAACCCACTCCGGGGAGTTTCTCAGTTGCAGTGCAACTCGATCACCCGGATGCAGCCCCTCCTTGGCCAAGGCCGTCTGCCAACGAGCAATCTGATCCGCCATATCCTGCCAGGTAAAATCACGCCAGGAGGACGAATCACGCTCGAAACTCTTATAGGCGACCTGTTCTGGAGAGCGATGCAGACGCTGCAAAAACAGACCGTATAAAGTCACCGCGCTATCTGCGGTTATTAGATCTTCGTGCCACTGTTCCAAGGGAATATCTCCGATACTTATTTATTATTCTGAATTGTGGGGAGATGGCTAGTGTAAAATAGTTCTACTCTTCTGTTAATATGCGCAGGTATATTCATCCAGATAAACTACCCCTGGTTACAAAGGCCCACCATGCAAATATATCTCAATGGAGACGAACAACAGGTCTCTGACGACCTAACCATGAGTAACCTGGTGCAGCAACTTAACCTTGGCGATCAACGCTTTGCGATAGAGGTCAATCAAGAGCTAGTGCCACGCAGCAGCTTCGATCAGCACCAACTCAAGGCCGGTGACCGGGTGGAGATCGTCCAGGCCATAGGCGGGGGATAGGCATGAATAAACTTCAAACCACCGCCCGACAAGGCTATCCTTGATCCAGGCGGCACAACCGCATAGCGAATCATTAACCACTGAAATAGACGGAAGCAGAAAATCATGCCCCAACAAAAACCAGACACCTTCACCATAGCCGGACGTGAATACAGCTCCCGCCTGTTGGTGGGCACCGGCAAATACAAAGATATGCAAGAGACAGGTGCCGCCATAGATGCCAGCGGCGCCGAGATTGTCACCATAGCCGTGCGCCGTACCAACATCGGTCAAAACAAGGATGAGCCGAACATCCTGGATATCCTGCCGCCGGACAGATACACCATCCTGCCTAATACCGCAGGCTGCTACGATGCCAAGTCGGCTGTGCGCACCTGCAAGCTGGCCCGGGAACTACTGGGCGGACACAATCTGGTAAAGCTGGAGGTGCTGGGGGATGAGAAGACCCTGTTTCCCGATGTAATGCAGACCTTTACCGCTGCAGAAGAACTGATCAAAGACGGCTTTGATGTCATGGTCTACACCAATGACGACCCTATCATCGCGCGCCAACTGGAACAGCTTGGATGTGTGGCGGTCATGCCCCTGGCTGCACCCATCGGGTCTGGCCTTGGCATCCGCAACAAACTCAACATCCTGACCATCGTAGAGAACGCCAACGTGCCGATCCTGGTGGACGCCGGTGTCGGCACCGCCTCGGATGCCGCCGTGGCCATGGAACTGGGATGCGACGGGGTACTGATGAACACCGCCATCGCTGCCGCAGGCAACCCGATCCTGATGGCCTCCGCCATGAAAAAGGCGATCGAGGCCGGGCGCGAGGCCTTCCTGGCGGGTCGCATGCCAGCCAAGCGCTTCGCATCCGCTTCGTCACCCATTGAAGGCTTGTTCTTTTAAGATATTAAACCGGGCCATCCAGACCGGTCTGGATGGTCCACATTCCCGCAAACCAGATATATCCCATGAGCGAAAGCGATAACAAACATCGCAAGATCCGCAGCTATGTATTGCGTGAAGGACGCCTGACCGCAGGACAGGAGCGCGCCTTCGCAACCCTGTGGCCAAAATTTGGGGTCGACTTCGTTCCCAGCCAACCACTTAACCTGACTGCCATCTTCGGCAACAACCATCCGGTCATCCTGGAGATCGGCTTTGGTAACGGCGCCTCCCTGGCCGAAACGGCCAGCAACAGCCCTGAGCAAAACTACCTGGGCGTAGAGGTACACAGCCCCGGGGTCGGCCATCTGCTGTTGGAGATTGAGGAGCGCAGCCTAAAGAATCTGCGGGTAATCCGCCATGACGCGGTCGAGGTACTTGAGCATGGAATCAGCCCCGCCTCTCTGTCCGGCATCCATCTGTTTTTTCCCGATCCCTGGCACAAGAAGAAACACCACAAGCGGCGCATCCTCAAACCTTCCCTGGTCCAACTGCTGGCTAAGACCATCCAAGCCGGTGGCGTATTCCATGCAGCCACCGATTGGGAACACTATGCTGAGCAGATGATGGAGGTACTAAGCGAGGCAAATGAGCTGTTTAACAACAGCGCTGGCCCCGGCAACTATTCCCCCCGGCCAGCATACCGCCCCGTGACCAAGTTTGAACTGCGAGGAGAGCGATTGGGTCACGGCGTCTGGGATCTGGTCTTCTGCCGTAGGTAATCAGGATGGGATCCCTAAGCCTGATTAGTTTTAAAAGCCATCTGCTAGACCCCATAGACCTGACACTGGATGCAGGCACCTGCATCTGCCTATCCGGCCCATCCGGCAGCGGCAAAACCCTGCTGCTGCGCGCCCTGGCCGACCTGGACCCACACTCAGGCGAAGTCAGGCTGGGAAATGAATCCCAACACAGCCTGACGCCAACTATATGGCGAAAACGGGTCGGGCTTCTGCCCACGGAAAGCCACTGGTGGGACCATACCGTGGGCCAGCATTTCCCAGAGATTAATAAGACGATATTAAACGATCTTGGCTTTAGCCGTGACTGTCTCAATTGGGAGATAGGCCGTCTCTCCAGCGGCGAGCGTCAGCGTTTGGGTCTGGCCAGACTACTCACCAACAAACCAGAAGTGCTGCTACTGGATGAACCCACGGCCAATCTGGATACGGAAAACCGCGCCCGTGTAGAGGAGTTGATCACCCGCTACCGCCGCGAGCACAACTGTGGAGTACTCTGGGTGAGCCATAGCCTCGAGCAACGCAAAAGATTAAGCGATCAGAGTTTTAGGATTGAAGGCAGCAAACTGGAACCCGAAACATGGACCTGATAACACTCAGCCCGCTGGATCTCTCCATTGCCGCCACCCTGGTACTAGCCCTGGCTGTTCTGTCCTGGCGTCTGCGTCTTGGTGTAGAGGGTCGTCTGCTGCTGGCAGCAGTGCGCAGCGTAATCCAGCTGGGTCTTTTGGGATTGGTACTAAAAACCCTTTTTGCCCAATCCAACCCCCTACTTATCGGACTGCTCTGTGCCTTCATGCTGGCGGTAGCAGGCTACGAAGTGATGGCGCGGCAACAACAACGCTTCACCGGAATCTGGGGTATGGGCATAGGCACGCTTTCCATGTTCATCTCCTCCTTCAGCATCACCCTACTGGCCCTCAATCTAGTGGTTCAGGTCGAGCCATGGTATCAACCACAATACCTGATCCCGCTACTCGGCATGCTGCTGGGCAACACCATGTCTGGCATCGCAATCGCCATGGACAACCTGACCCACAACACCTGGCTGCAACGGGGTAATATCGAGGCAAGACTGATCCTGGGAGAGGGTTGGAGCGACGCGATTGGAGACATCCGCCGCGACGCCTTGCGCGCCGGACTCATCCCCATCATCAACGCCATGGCGGCAGCTGGAGTGGTCAGCCTGCCCGGCATGATGACCGGTCAGATCCTGGCTGGAAGCCCACCGATGGAGGCCGCCAAGTATCAGATCATGATCCTGCTGTTAATCGCAGCCGGAACCGGATTTGGCGCGATATCTGCGGTTTGGATCAGTTCGCGCCACCTGTTCGACGAGCGCCAACGACTAAGACTGGAGAGGCTTACACAGTCAAAGAGATTTGGTTGATGCAGGGTAGTTTAAGGGTGGGTGTACTGGTTATTCGTGCGTTTTATTGGGGGAAGCTCAGTCTGCCCCCTATTATTTCTCTTCCCTGTCAATTAAAGTCAAAGCAGGTTACCACAGGACTGGGTGGGTCTAAAGGGCTCTGACCCCTTTGATTGACCTGACCCCTTTGATTGACCCCTTTGATTTGATTCAAACCGTATCTAGATCTGTATCAGGTTACTTTCTTGCGTTTGGATAGCCCGATTAGTCCCAACAGGCCCGAACCAAATAACCAGACAGCTGCAGGGATTGGAACGGCGTTTACTCGTTCCCACCTAGCCCAAACGCTACCAGTAAGATCCGTTGTGTCATAGCTAGTTGCTAGACCTACGAATAGGTGGGGACTAGAAATACCGGGGGCTATGTATTTATGGAGTAGGCTCAAAACCGAAACCTGATCAGGTTGGGTTATCTCGTATGGGATAAAAAAGCCCCATATATTGGAAGAGGACGCAATCCCTATGGGTGTTCCCGCAGAGTGGTCGTCCCAAGTAGGGTACTGTGCGATCGCTTCTTCCAGGGCATCCGAAGCGGCATAAGCTTCTGTTAAACCAGAAAAGGAAAGTGGCTGTGCTCCAAATACTGCGTTATAGGTGCCATCTACAAATGTCACGTCATATAAAGCACCATCCACCGATACATCATAAAAACCAAGAAGGGTGGTACCGGAAGTGTCTGTGTGGATGGTTGCGGCTTGGGATTGAAGTGAATAGGCCAACAACAATACTAATAAGATAATACGTACTATTCCCATACACACTTACTCCCTGTGTTAATTATATATCTGAATCGTACCATATAATTAATATTCAACAAACAACTTGACCAGAACTATGATTGCAACCCCCACATCCATGTTCATAACCGGTATAGGGGTCAGAGCCCTTTATGGATATTATTCTAAGCCTGACTGATCACCAGCCAACCGCATGCGCACCAATCTAATCGAGAGCAATACGATAGGGGCCCCATGCAAAACCAGATCAAATATATCTAGCGGCCGGACCAACTCACCAGCCGCCAGCATCTTCAGCTTCTCCCAAAGATGTGGCTCCGGCACAAATGGCGCCAAACCAAGCAGCAGCGCGGCAAATACCAAACCTAATAGCGGGATCTCGTCCAACCAACTCATGCGTAACCACCTCCAATCATCTTCGCTCTAACATCGACGCGGCCAACTCTCTATACAGCAACAGATCCTCTTCGGAAAAACAGCAGGCAATTATTCGGTCAAACTCCTCTGCCGCTTGCATCGCCCTCAACGCGATCTGCGCCGCTTCCTGCTTGGGATAACCATAGACCCCAGTGCTTATCGCAGGAAAGGCTATACTCCTGACACCCTTTTCACGGGCTAAGGCAAAACTATTTTCATAGCAAGACAGCAGTTGCTCTGACTCTCCAGCGTGGCCACCGCGCCAAACCGGCCCCACCGTATGGATCACCCACTTTGTCGGCAGGTTGAACCCCGGGGTTATGCGCGCCGCGCCGGTAGGACAACCTCCCAAGTTGCGACAGGCTGTCAGCAGCTCTGGACCTGCACCACGATGGATGGCCCCGTCCACGCCACCGCCTCCCAACAGGGTGCTATTGGCGGCATTGACTATGGCATCCACCTCAAGCCGTGTAATATCCCCCCGCACAATCTCTATATTGCCCATGGAAGCATTAACCTCCTGAAATGACTCATATAGCATACCATCTATGAGCGCCCTTACCGGCATCCTGATCATAGGCCTCGTCATCTGGTTCTGGCTAGACAGCGCCCGCGCCCGCGAGATGGCGACGGCCATCTGCACCAAGGCCTGTGAACTGCGACGAGTACAGTTTCTGGACCAGACCGTAGTACTGAACCGTATTGGGATAAGCCGGACCAAAAACGGTATCCGCCTGCGTCGCACCTTTCGTTTCGACTTCAGTGAAGAGGGGCTGGCCCGTCACAGCGGACACATCGTCATGGTAGGGATAGATATGCAGGAGTTCAGTCTGGGTCTACCCACTTTAGAACAATAAACCGTTGCATCCACCACCACGCATGCGGACAATAAGGCCAAGTCAACAGGAGTGTATTATGCAAGATTACCAACGGGAGTTTATCGATTTCGCCCTCGAAACCGGGGTGCTGCGCTTTGGCGAGTTCACCCTCAAGTCGGGCCGTGTCAGCCCCTATTTCTTTAATGCCGGACTGTTCAACAGCGGCTCCAGCCTGGCCAGACTGGGACGTTTTTATGCCCAGGCCATCGTCGACTCCGGGATCGAGTTTGACCTCCTGTACGGACCTGCATACAAGGGCATCCCCCTGGCCGCAGTGACCGCCGCCGCCCTGTTTGATCATCACGGAGTGGATATGCCCTACGCCTTTAACCGCAAGGAGGCCAAGAAGCACGGTGAAGGTGGCAGCATAGTCGGACACCAGCTTGAGGGCAGGATTGCCATCATCGACGATGTGATTACTGCCGGCACCGCCATCCGTGAATCCATAGATGTAATAACGGCTCAGGGCGCCACACCCTCAGCGGTGTTCATCGCGCTGGACCGTCAGGAGCGCGGCAATGGAGAACTCTCCGCCATTCAGGAGGTGGAGTGCGATTACGGCATACCGGTTACTGCCATCACCCGGCTGGAGAGCCTGATAGACTATCTTGAGAAGGGCGCCGACTCTGCTGATGACCTGGAGCGCATCACAACATATCGCGATGTATACGGGATCTAGAAAAACAAAAACAGACACCAGTCGCCTGGCAAAATAATAAATAACAATCTGAGTCGAAAATACATACCATGGTTGAAACTACAAACCTACCAAGTCTTGATCTGATCATCATTGCCGTCTACCTGCTGGGAACTGCCGTGTTTGGGGCCTGGTTCATTAAGCGTAGTAACACTCTAGAGGCTTACACTTTAGGAAGTCGACGGATCCCGGGTTGGGCCATAGGTATCTCCATCCTGGGCACCTATCTCAGCAGCATCAGCTTTCTGGCCAACCCAGGGAAATCATACGCCAGCGACTGGAGCCCGTTTGTCTTCTCCCTGAGTCTGCCTCTGGCCTGCCTTATCGCCGGACATTTCTTTATCCCCTTCTACCGCAAGCGGATAGAGACCACCGCCTACCAACACCTGGAACAGCGTTTCGGATATTGGGCCCGCGCCTATGCCGGGGCCAGTCTGATCCTGCTGCAGATTGGACGCATCGCGGTGGTGTTGTATCTGGTGGCACTGGCGGTGACCCAGCTGTTGGGCTGGGATCTGGTAACAGTCATTCTAGCCCTGGGACTGCTCACCATCGCCTATACCGCAGCTGGCGGTTTTGAGGCGGTTATCTGGACCGATGTAGTGCAATCCGTTGTATTGCTCGGTGGCGCCATACTCTGTCTGTTATTGCTCATATTAGATATGCCAGGAGGCATGGAGCAGGCCCTGAACACGGCTACGACTCAGGGTAAACTTTCTCTCGGGACCTGGGATTGGAATCTGGCGGTACAGGGTTTCTGGGTGGTCCTGCTGTTCGGGATAGTGGAAAACCTTAAAAACTTCGGCGTAGATCAAAACTATGTGCAACGTTTTCTTGCCGCCAAGTCAGACAAGGAAGCGGTGCGCTCCATGTGGATAGGCGGCCTCACCTATATCCCGGTCTCCGCCCTGTTTTTTCTTATCGGCACCATGCTGTTTGTCTACTATCAGGCTATGCCAACCCCGGAGCTGCCATCCAAACCGGACCAGATCTTTCCCTTTTTTATCGTCACCCAACTGCCAAGCGGCGTAGTCGGTATTGTGATAGCCGCAGTGCTCGCCGCAGGCATGAGCACCCTGGACTCCAGCCTGAATACCTCCGCCACCGTTTGGGCCATAGACTTCTATCGCAGGCTGAAACAGACACCGGCGGATGATCACAAACTACTGGCAGTAACCCGCTGGACCACCATCGTCATCGGGATAATCGGCACCGGTGCCGCTCTGTTGATGATCCAGGTAAAAACGGCGCTGGATGTGTGGTGGCAGATCTCTGCCGTGTTCGGCGGTGGCATGCTCGGGCTGTTCCTGCTCGGCCTGATAGTGCCTGCCGCCACTGCCCGAACCGCGCAGATCGCCACGGCACTGGGCATCCTGGTTGTGGCATGGAACAATCTACTCCCCAAACTGGGAGCCATTCCCGACTGGGCCACTCTTCCGCTACACCCACTACTTGCCGGTCTTGCAGGAACCCTCACCATCCTCTGCTCTGGCTGGATACTGTCACTGAGAGATAACTCAACTGGTTAACAGTTTTGACCGTCTCTCCGGGGTCACTATTCACTCACGGGTAGCAATCGTCTATGCTGTAGCCATACATATATATAGATTGTGAGTACTATGAGTCTGAGATCAAACGTAATCATCTGCACCCTTTTAGCCCTTGTTGCCCAGCCTGTCGTCGCCAAGCTCTACCGCTGGGTAGATGCCGACGGCAACACCCATATCTCCGACAAGCTACCCCCCAGCCAGGCCGAGCGGGCACGCAGCGAACTCAATGAGAAAGGCATGGAGATCAAAAGGATTGATAGAGCCAAGACCCCCGAAGAACTGGCCCAGGAAAAGGAGCTGAAGCGGTTAAGAGAGGAGCGCGAAAAGATAATTGAGAAACAGAAGGCGGAAGACCGGGTTCTGTTGCTAACCTTCCGCAGTGAAGACGACATCATAATGGCTCAGGACGGTAAACTTACTGCCATAGATGTAATGATCCAGATAGCCACCAGTAACATCAAACAGTCCAAGGAGCAGTTGGTGAGTATGCAAAACAGCGCCGCCAATTTTGAGCGTAGGGGGAAAAAGCCTCCTGCCAAACTGTTGCAGGAGATTGCCGCCAGCCGCCAACACCTTAAAGACAGCTATGCCACCATAATCACCAAAGAAAAAGATAAAGATAGAATCAAACAAAAGGCCCAGACGGATCTGAAACGATTTCGCGCTGTAAAAAAGCTACAGTCATCGCAAGCTCCAGTAAGCTCACAAAATAATGTCGTTTCACAACTTGATTATGTTGTTACCTGCACCGAGGCTAGTATATGCGATTCCTACTGGGAAAAAGCGAAGGCCTACACCCTAAAACATGCCACCACCAAGATTAAAATAATGGGTGACTCGGTGCTTCTTACCGCACCACCCAATGAGGACAGCGACATAAGCATAACGCTTTCGCGTCTTGCCAATAAGATGGGTCCGGGCGAGAACCTATTCTTTGACCTCCAGTGCAAATCATCAACCCTGGGCGAAAAGTTCTGCCAAGGAGCAAAGGTTAAGTCGATCCGTAGCGGCTTCCGTAAATTGTTGCTGGGAGAGAATTATCGACGCAAACAGGAGACAATTAGCCCCTAGGAGGCCGTCGGCCTCCTAGTCGACAAACAGGGCAGATGCAATAACACCCCACTGCTCTTCCCATCTGTCCAGGGGCGATCTCCTGAACCGGGAACGAAGAAAGCGGTGCAGGCGGCCTTGAATAAAGCACAGCATGATATCTGCACAATCCTCCGCCGCTACCGGACCGGCCGCAGCGTCGCGCAGCCTGGATTCACGCACCACCTGTTTGAACTGGGTCTCCAGCCGATCAAAAAATCGTTCCACCCTCGACAGCAGACGCTCATCTTCACCAACCAAGGCATCGCCCAGCAGGACCCGCACAATCCCAGGATTGCGCTTTGCAAAACCCAGTAACAGATAGACAATCTTGGTACAGCGAACATTCGTATCCTTGTCCTCGTCCAGGATCTGATTGATGCGGGTAAACACCGCCTCTTCCGCAAAGGCGATCAGGGCATCAAACATCTGCGCCTTACTGGCAAAGTGCCGATAGAGCGCGGCCTCGGTAATGCCGCTCGAACGCGCGAGAACAGCCGTAGTTATCCTTGATCCTGGATTGTTCTCCAACTCTGTGGCAAGTGCCTCCAGAATAAGCTGCCTACGGGGGGTCTTTGCATTCATCGGCTCAACTGGCGCGGATCAGGGTCCCAACACCCTCATCGGTAAACAACTCCAGCAGCACCGCATGCTGCACCCGACCATCGATGATATGGGACGAGCTGACTCCGGCCCTAACCGCCTCAAGGGCGCAGTGGATCTTTGGCAACATGCCGCCATGAATAGTACCGTCCGCCTCAAGTTCCGCAACCCGCGCCGCAGAGAGTCCAGTCAACAGGCTGCCCTCCTTATCCAACAGCCCAGCTGTATTGGTCAATAGAATGAGTTTTTCCGCTTGCAGCACCTCTGCCATCTTCCCCGCAACCAGATCTGCATTGATATTATAGGAACGGCCATCATCGCCTATACCAATAGGGGCTATAACCGGGATAAACCCGCCGTTAACCAGCATATCCACCACGCTGGCATCTATGGCCTCCACCTCACCCACATGCCCGATATCTATGATCTCAGGGGCATCCAGTTCTGGCGCCTGTTTTTTCAATTGCAGTTTGCGGGCGCGGATCAGTCCGCCGTCCTTACCGGTTAGACCAACAGCACGCCCGCTGTGCTGGTTGATTAGATTGACGATATCCTTGTTTACCAGACCGCCAAGCACCATCTCAACCACATCCATGGTCTCACTGTCGGTCACTCTCATTCCTTGAACAAACTCGGTGCTTTTTCCCAGACGCTCAAGCAGGCTTCCAATCTGAGGGCCACCGCCATGCACCACAACCGGATTAATGCCGACCAGCTTCATCAACACTATGTCCCGAGCAAAACCCTTTTTCAGCTGTTCGTCCACCATGGCGTTCCCGCCATATTTGATGACCACAGTCTTGCCCTGGAACCTCCTTATATAGGGCAGTGATTCCGTAAGCACATGGGCGACGTTACTCGCCTGTTCTGGTGTAAGACTCATAATGTTTCACTTTATCTTGATATGTGGATGCTCTAAGTTTGATCAAAGATTCTTTATTCTTCTGACAGCCCTTTTATGGCGCAATCCCCAGCTTCGGACCAGGACAGATCAAAACGGCAACTTGAGATCTGGATCAACACTGAGCAACCGCTGCCTAAAAACATCTTGTACCCGCTTCAATCCCGCCGCATCCTCTGCCTCAAACCGAAAGGTAACGGCAGGCAAGGTATTGGATGCACGCACCAGGCCCCAGCCATGTTCAAACTCAGCACGTATCCCATCGATCTGAATCAGCTTTGCACCTTGTATAGCACCGCTTGCCGCCAGTTTCTCTATCAGCTCTACATTCGCCCCCTCTGGCATAGCCATCGACAACTCGGGGGTGCTGAAGCCCTCGGGAAGTTCGGCGAATACCTCTGCTGAACTGCGTGGGTCTGCCGCAAGCATCTCAAGTAATCTGGCGCAGGCATATAAGCCGTCGTCAAAGCCGTACCAGCGCTCCTTGAAGAAGATATGTCCGCTAAGTTCACCTGCCAACAGTGCGCCGGTTTCATGCATCTTGGCCTTGATCAGAGAATGTCCGCTCTTCCACATCAGCGGCCTGCCACCATTGGAGAGGATCTGACCAGCAAGATGACGACTCGACTTAACGTCGTAAATAATATCTGCGCCGGGCTGGCGTACCAGAAGATCAATGGCAAACAGCATCAACAGGCGGTCTGGCCAGATGATATTGCCCTGCGAATCTATCACGCCTATGCGGTCGCCATCACCATCCAGTGCAATTCCGATATCCGCCTGCTGTGTCTTGACCGCCTCAATCAAGGCCCTGAGATTTTCTGGCTTGGACGGATCGGGATGATGATTGGGGAAATCCCCATCCACATCACAATAGAGCTCTATCACTTCACATCCCAGCAACTTGAGCAAGGATGGCGCAACCACACCAGCCACGCCATTTCCACAATCGATCACCACCTTCAGAGGCTTGGCAATATGCAGATCGTCGACAATACGGGTAAGATAATCAGCCAGCAGATCCTGTTCTGTTCTAGACCCTTCCCCCTGCAACAAATCGCCGCTGGAGACACGATCACGCAGGGCCGTGATCTCTCCTCCGGACAGGGTCTTACCTGCGATGACAATCTTCAATCCATTATATTCAGGGGGATTGTGGCTTCCGGTTAACATGACGCCGGAGCTGGTACCAAGAAAATTGGTGGCAAAATAAAGCAGGGGGGTTGGCACCATTCCAATATCGAGCACATCTCGACCACTGTCCATCAAGCCACGACAGAGTGCGCTTGCAAGCTCAGGGCCTGATTTGCGCCCATCTCGCGCCACAATAACCGTCTGTTGCCCTTCATCGTAGGCCTTGCTGCCAATAGCGCGTCCCAACTGATAGACCACATCTGCGGTGAGATCCTTACCCACGATACCTCGAATATCGTAGCCTCTAAAGATTGTGGATGGCAGAAAGTTGGCGTCGGCTCCTTCAGAAACAGGTGCAATAGCTTGTTGCGCGGAAGCCTGCGGCAGGCCTGTTTCCTTACTGACCACCACTGGCTTCGTCTTCATCGCAACTGCCTGTTGCTCCATCCCGTGCGTCATCTGCACCAGATGATCCAATAGGCCCTGGAGATCAGATACATTCGCTTTTTTACTGGTGGCAACCCGTCTCTGCAGTAGCCGTTCCACCAGGATTAAAATACTCTTCTGGTCACTCGTTAACGCCATTCCAAAGCGGTGAGACAGCAATAAAACCAGCAGCACAATAAGCAGCGATCCAAAGATCAGGACTCCATAAAAAACAATGTCATCGCTCCAGGCAATACTGGTTGAACCTGGTGCGTAGGTCACACTCCAGATTGATCCTGGTATCTCCATGGCCTCCTTGGTGTCGGCACGACCTCCACCGGCCGGATCATTTGAAGCCAGCAGCAGCGGTACTCCGCCTGCAACCTGTTTTACCTGGATGTAACCGGCCCCTCTACCTGCGCCGGCAACACCTTGTTTGATTAAATCCATCGACAGAGACAGGTGTACCACACCCACGACCGGGCCGTTGTTACCCTTTAATACCGGGACAGCGATGGCTATATGCTGCTGCTTCGAATTGAACTGATGCACCTCTGCGGGAGACACTCTGCGGGTCTGTTTAACACTCCTCAACATCGCCAGAGCGGCAAAGCTAAGTTTCGGACCAACCCCCGTCTCTTGATCATCCCATTCCGCCGGAAGTAGCCGCACAAATTTCGCATCAGGAAGCAGCCGCAAAAACTCCTGTTCCTTCCCGCTCAGCTCAGATCTGTTGTTAGCTTCAAACAGGCCTATCAGCTGCCGGTCCCGAGACAGTCCTTGCAATATCTTTTGGTAGATGCGTATCTGGGTTGTGATATTTTGCGCCACCCCTGCGGCGCTGGCCTGTATCTGACGTTCCAGGCTATGGCCTTGCCTGGCATTTTGAATACCGTAAAACACCACGCCACAAATCACGAAGGTGGCAATAACCATGACCAGAACAGCCGTAGCGAATAAAGACACACTGTTGCCACCACCGCGTCCGACAGAGGTACTCTTATCCATCAGGCTGACCAGCTTTTTTGTTCCGAACATATCCACATTCCCCAAGTCCACCACCTCCCTATGCCTATGTAATCCTTAGCGTCAAACCATCAGATCGTCACCCTCACTGCCGACCTGAGTGGCCAAAGCCTCCCGCACCACGCTTACTAAGATTAAACTCGTCGACAATGTCGAATTGTGCCCGTATCACCGGCACTATTACCAGCTGGGCAATCCTATCTCCCACCTCTATACGAAACGCCTTATCGCTGCGATTCCAGCAGGAGACAAATAGCTGCCCCTGATAATCCGCATCTATCAGCCCCACCAGGTTACCCAAAACTATACCGTGTTTATGGCCGAGGCCGGAGCGCGGCAGGATGATTGCGGCCTGATGCGGATCCTCAACATGGATAGCCATGCCCGTGGGTATGAGCTCGGTCTGGCCTGGCTGCAACTCCAAGGTGGCATCCAGCATGGCCCGAAGATCCATGCCGGCCGAACCCTCTGTTGCATATTCCGGCAGAGGAAATTCCACTCCCAGTCGTGAATCAAGTATCTTTAGTTCTATCTTTCTCATGGTACCTTTCTACAATAAGTGCAACCAGGGCCTGTGCCAGCCGTTCTTTTTCCATCATGGGCAGATCTGAAACACCTCCCGCCCATGACACCGTTAACGCGTTCTCATCACTCTCGAATCCGCCCCGACCGGCCCCCACCAGATTGGCCGCTATCATATCCACCCCTTTGGCCAGGCGTTTCTCTTCGGCCAATTGCGCCAGGCGCTCCGTCTCAGCGGCAAACCCGACCGTGAATGGTGGATTCGTATGTGATGCTACTTGCTTCAGGATATCAGGATTTCTGACCAGACTCAGTTCCATTCGCTCCTGAGACTTCTTGATCTTCTGCTCCGCCACACCGTCACAGCGGTAGTCAGCCACGGCCGCGCAGGCCACGAAGATGTCACACTCACCCACCCTGGAAACCACCTCCTGCTCCATCTCCAACGCGGTCTCAACATCAATCCGTTCCACTCTCCCTGGAGTCTTCAGAGAGACTGGACCACTCACCATAGTAACCGCAGCCCCTTGTGCCGCAAGCGCACTGGCCAGGGCATAGCCCATTCTGCCAGAACTGCGGTTGCCCACGTAGCGTACCGGATCTATCGGCTCTCTGGTGGGCCCCGCAGTCAGCAAGACTCTGACCCCAGACAATGCCCCTGCCGAGAAAATATCGCTAAGGCATTCAACCAGACCGTCCGGTTCCAGCATCCGGCCCGGGCCCACTTCGCCACAGGCCTGCTCACCATCCGCCGGCCCCCAGATCTCCACCCCTCTGCGGCTCAGGGCCTGCACATTCGCCTTAGTAGCCGGGTTCAGCCACATCTCCCGATTCATCGCCGGGGCCAGTGCAATCGGTGCCGTAGTCGCAAGACACAGAGTCGCCAACAGATCATTTGCCATACCCACGGCCAGACGTGCGATGAAATCGGCGGTTGCCGGCGCCACCAGAACCAGATCCGCCCAGCGGGCCAGATCAATGTGTCCCATAGCCGCTTCTTGTGCAGAGTCAAACATCTCCTGGCGCACGCTCCGACCTGACAATGCCTGTAGAGTCAGGGGCGCAATAAAGTTCGAGGCAGAGGGCGTCATCACAACCTGAACCTCTGCACCTGCCCGTACCAACAGACGCACCAGCTCGGCAGTTTTATAGGCCGCAATCCCACCGGTAACCCCCAACAACACCCGCCTGTTATTCAACACCGACATAATCATCCTGAACCAATTTACCTATTAACTATGGAGATTAACCCAATGCAGGGTATACGAAAAGGCTGGAGACACTAGCCTGTTACTTATTGCTGTAAAACAATAACCAGCCTACTATCCAGAGAACGAATAGCGGCGCAAAGAAATACATGGAGGTAGCGATGGCTATAACGGACTGGCCGGCAGACGAACGTCCCAGAGAAAAACTACTAAAGCGGGGCGCACCAGCCCTTTCGGATGCAGAACTTCTTGCAATATTCCTACGCACCGGTGTTAAAGGAAAGTCCGCAGTGGATCTGGCCCGAGATCTGTTGGATCAACACGGCTCCCTACGCAGCCTGCTTGCTGCCGAGCAAAAAGAATTTTGCACCAGCCATGGTCTTGGCAGCGCAAAGTATGCCCAACTCCAGGCGGTTCTGGAGATGGGGAGACGCCACCTATGGGAAACCCTTACCCGCAGCGATACCCTCACCAGCCCGGACGCTACCAGAAACTATCTGACAGCCCGGCTCCGAGGACAGCATAACGAGGTGTTTGCCTGCCTGTTCCTGGATAACAAAAACCGCATCATTGAATACGAAGAGCTTTTCTTCGGGACCATAGACGGCGCCAGCGTACATCCCAGACAGATTGTTCAGCGCGCCCTGAGCCACAATGCGGCCGGCCTGATCCTGGCCCACAACCACCCTTCGGGCGTGGCCGAACCCAGCCAGGCCGACCGTCAGATTACCCAACGCATAAAAGAGGCCCTTGCGCTGCTGGACATACGCGTCCTGGATCATCTGGTCATCGGCGACGGCGAGATTACCTCACTGGCGGAGATCGGGTGGATTTAAGGGATATCAGCAGATGCGGAGCCTTGCGCCATCAGCAGGCTCAAGACCCCACCAACATGGCAATATTGTTATTCGGCCAACATTCGGCTACTATTCGGCTATGGGTTGGACGCCGAATTACACCATCACCGACAAGCTGATATTCACCATACGCCATATTGGCGAAGCGATGGGAGCCATCAAAGCCGTTACTCTGCCAAAGCGAGTTCTGGCACAGTTGGAGTTGGAAGCCCGCGCTCTCTCCTCCCATGCTTCGACCAGCATCGAGGGCAATCCGTTAGGCTTGACCGATGTACGGAAGCTTTTGAAGTCCCGCCCGCAATATATTCGCGACACCGAGCGTGAAATCCTAAACTACAACAAAGCCCTGGAATCCATATACAAAGCCATCAAGTCTGATCAATACCAATTCAACATTGCGGGGCTTGAGAAAACACAACGGGCAGTCGTTGACGGCCTCATGGACGATCCTTCAGATATTGGCAGACTGCGCAAAAAGCATGTCGTAATCCGTGATCCGCGCCGCCCTGATGCTATCGTGTTCATGCCGCCAAATTGGGTGGATGTACCAGAGCTGTCTCAGGAGTTGTTGAGCTTTGTCAATAATGGTTTGGGGCGGATTGACCCGATCATCCTTGCTGGGTTGTTTCATCGGCAATGCGTCATTATTCATCCCTTCATGGATGGTAATGGCCGCTCCACTCGATTGATGACAACTGCGATACTCGGTCAAGGCGGGATTGACCTGTTCGAGATTTTAAGTTTCGAAAACTACTACACCACTAACATCACGCGCTACTTCAAGGCTGTCGGTCTGGTCGGAGATTACTACGAGCTGGCCGACAGCATCGACTTCACAGCATGGCTGGAGTATTTTGCGGACGGTATTCTCGACGAACTCAAACGCATTCAAAAAACGTTGCCAGGCTCGGGGCCGGTTCGGCTTGAACAGCATCTTCAACGATTACTGGATTATCTTGACGAGCATGGCAGTCTGACCCAGGCCGAATATGGCAGGCTTACCAATCGTTCACTGGCTTCTCGAAAGAATGATTTCAAAAAGCTGATCAACCTTGGACTTATCGAAGCCCGTGGCGGCGGGCGCAGCACCTATTACGTCTTGAGTAAGGGATAGGGATTTGCTTTCAGCAAATGCGGAGCCTTGCGCCATCAGCAGGCTCAAGACCCCACCAACATGGCAATACTGTTATTCGGCCAACATTCGGCTACGGGTTGGGCGCCGAATTACACCCCCCCACATAGCTAATCAGCCTGAAATATAACCATTTCAGCAGAAAAACTTGTATCCCTGGACCCTATCTGATATAAATCCGCCTCTTTCACCCCTTGTGGGGAAGAAACCAGTTTATTTTTTGAGGATTCAACCATGTCCAAAGTGTGTCAGGTCACGGGCAAACGTCCAGTAACGGGCAACAATGTTTCACATGCCCACAACAAGACCAAACGCCGTTTTCTGCCTAATCTACACTACAAACGCTTTTGGGTAGAAGGCGAGAAGCGTTGGGTTCGTCTGCGTGTATCTGCTAGCGGCATGCGTACTATCGATAAGAAGGGCATAGACACCGTATTGGCTGATCTGCGCGCCCGCGGTGAAAAGGTCTAAGGGAGAACATCATGCGCGACAAAATAAAACTCGTATCCAGCGCCGGAACCGGCCACTTTTATACGACCACCAAGAACAAACGTACCATGACCGGCAAGATGGAGATCAAGAAGTTTGATCCCAAGATCCGCAAGCATGTCATGTACAAGGAAGCTAAGATCAAATAAGGATCTTTCTGCGTCCACCGCCGCTCCAGCACATCCCTGTGCCCGCGGCATACCGTACATCCTATACATAAAACACCCGCGTTTAGCGGGTGTTTTTGTTTCCAGGATATCTAAGCTCCACCCTGAGTGCTTCTATACCTCTGACCTACTCGGCAACACGGGCAAACTTGGTCCCGCGGCAACCGGCACAGGGTGGTATATGGCCGGTCTTGTGGAAGTGCAGCTCCTTGCCACACTCTGAACAGATCAGAGTACCAGGACCGGTGATCTCCCCGGTATGGTAGAGGGTTGCCTCTTGCGCCTGCCTGGAAAAGCGTCCCAGTTCCAGCCTGGTCTTATCGGCAACACTGGCGAACATATCCAGCACCCGACCTTCGATCAGTTGCAGGTCAAACCGCAGCCAGTCCCGAAACTCCTCTCCGGTCTGGTGCAGGAAACTAGCCGCATCATGCAGATCACGCTCCACATATGTTGCGATCTTCTCTGCCTCCTCACGGGTCAACTCATCCAACTCAACCGCCTTCTCACGGGCGTGCTCCAAACCATTTTTCAGGGTGGGAATCGCTGTTTCTTCTGCTTTATCTAGTAACTCTTCCACTCGCTGCAACATATTTTCATAAGCAACTATCATGCGATCCAATGGGTCTTGATTATTACCTGGAGACATCTGATTACCCCTTTCTTCTTGATTAATACCGCTGCGAATTCAACCTAAGATCGGATGCCCGACCTGAATCAGGCATCTCTGCTATCTATTACCAAGTGTGAACCATAGTGGGAAGATAGCAAGATCAAACAGACTATTTTCCCTTAGCCAAACCAGCACCAATGCAATAACATGTTCGCGCATCAGTACCAGCTACGGTATCCTTATACGCCTTTAGTTATAAGTTTTCGGACCAACAAAAATGCTCAAAACATTCAACCCGGCTGAGATTGAGGCAGAGGCCCAAACCTACTGGGAACACCACAACAGTTTTAAGGCCGTAGAAGATCCTGACCGTGAGAAATTCTACTGCCTCTCCATGTTCCCATACCCCAGCGGCAAGCTGCATATGGGACATGTGCGCAACTATACCATCGGCGACGTAATTGCCCGCTACCAGCGCATGCGGGGAAAGAATGTTTTGCAACCGATGGGCTGGGATGCCTTTGGTCTACCGGCAGAAGGTGCCGCTATCAAACACCAGATGCCGCCAGCCAAGTGGACCTATTCCAATATCGAGTACATGAAAGGACAGCTGAAACAGCTGGGATTTGGCTACGACTGGGAGCGTGAACTGGCCACCTGTCAGCCGACATATTACAAATGGGAGCAGTGGCTGTTCACTGAGCTGTTCCGCAACGGACTGGTCTACAAAAAGAATTCCGTAGTTAACTGGGATCCGGTAGATCAAACCGTACTGGCCAATGAGCAGGTGATCGACGGCCGGGGCTGGCGCTCCGGCGCCCCGGTGGAACGCCGCGAGATCCCGCAGTGGTTCATCAAGATCACCGCCTACGCCGAAGAACTGCTGGACGAAATGGACCAGATGGAAGGCTGGCCCGAGAAGGTGCGTACTATGCAACGCAACTGGATCGGACGCTCCGAAGGCGTACAGATGGATTTCGGCATAGCGGGTTCGGATGAGAAGTTAGGCATCTTCACCACCCGCCCCGACACCCTGATGGGTGTTACCTACGTGGCAGTGGCGGCAGAGCACCCCCTGGCCCTGAAGGCCGCAGAAAACAACCAGGATCTGCACAACTTCATCCAAGAGTGCCGCCAAGGCAGCTCTTCTGAAGCCGACATCGAGACCATGGAGAAGAAGGGCATGCGTCTCGGGGTCAACGCCATTCACCCCATAAGCGGAGAGGCCGTTCCCATCTTTGCAGCCAACTTCGTCCTCATGGGCTACGGCTCGGGTGCGGTAATGGCGGTACCGGGGCACGACCAGCGCGACTGGGAGTTTGCCACCCGTTACGGCATCCCAATCAAGCAAGTCATCTTTCCTGCGGACGGCTCCGACATCACCGTGAACGAATGCGCCTATGTGGATAAGGGCCTACTGCAAAACTCTGGCGCCTTCGATGGCCTGACCTCACAGCAAGCCTTCGATGCCATAGCGGATCACCTGACCACAGAGGGTACGGGCGAACGCCAGATAAACTACCGCCTGCGTGACTGGGGCGTATCGCGTCAGCGCTACTGGGGTGCACCCATCCCCATGATCAACTGCCCCAAGTGTGGCACCGTGCCGGTGCCAAAACAGGATCTGCCGGTGATCCTGCCGGAAGATGTGGCGTTTGACGCCAGCGGCGGTTCACCGATCAAAAAGATGCCGGAGTGGTATCAAACAACCTGCCCGGAGTGTGGTGGCGCTGCCGAGCGCGAAACCGACACCTTCGACACCTTCATGGAGTCGTCCTGGTACTACGCCCGTTACACCTGCCCCGATGCAACCGACAGTATGCTGGATGAACGGGCCAACTACTGGCTACCGGTGGATCACTACATCGGCGGCATCGAGCATGCCATCCTGCATCTGCTCTACGCCCGCTTCTATCACAAACTACTCAGAGACGCCGGGCTGATCAGCTCCAATGAACCGTTTCAACGCCTGCTGACTCAAGGCATGGTGGTCGCCGAGACCTTTTGCCGCACAGAGGAATCAGGCCAGAAACACTGGTACAACCCGGCAGATGTTGACACCAGACATGACGAAAAGGGCCATATCACCGAGGCTCTGCTGCAGCAGGACGGAAAGCCGGTTGAGATCGGCGGCATCGAGAAGATGTCCAAGTCCAAGAACAATGGCGTCGACCCGCAACAGATGGTGCAACGCTATGGGGCAGATACCGTACGCCTGTACACCATGTTCACCTCACCTCCGGAGCAATCCCTGGAGTGGTCGGACGAGGGCGTGGACGGCGCCTACCGTTTCCTGAAACGGCTGTGGGCACTGGCGACAACCATGTCCGAGTCAGACAGCGAACCGATGCAACTGTCAGAGGCACTGCCCAGCCTGGATCAGCGCCAGCAAGATGCCAGGCGCGAGATCCACTCGGCCCTGAAACAGGCCTCCTTCGACTACGACCGGCAACAGTTCAACACCGTGGTCTCGGCCTGCATGAAGATCATCAACGCCCTGTACAAGTTGGGTGGCGGCGCCACCGACCAGGCCCTGATTCGAGAGGCAATGGGTATAACCCTGCGCCTGCTGGGCCCGATAGCACCACATGCAACCCATTACCTCTGGCAAAAACTCGGTTATGGTGACAATATTCTGGGTAGCGACTGGCCACAGGCAGATGAAGCTGCACTGCGGCAAGACACCATTCAGTACGTAGTCCAGGTAAATGGCAAGGTTAGGGCCAAGATTCAGGTGGCAGCCGGCATCGACAAGGACGCGGTTCAACAGGCCGCCCTGGCAGATGACAACATACAAAAATTTATCGACGACAGCCCAATTAGAAAAGTAATTGTAGTACCCAATAAACTGGTCAATATCGTGGTCTAGCAATTGCCCAGAGCAGACAGAATAATATTCAGGAGATAAAAATGTATAAAACGATCCCCGGCATCAGATGGGTCATCCTCATCCTTACCCTGCTTCTCCTTAACGGGTGCGGTTTCCATCTGCGACAGGCCGCTGAGCTACCGACATCTATCAGCCCGATAATCATAAATGGGGTAGGGCGATACTCAGACCTCGGCAAAGAGCTGTCAAACCGGTTGAGCAGCGACACGGTGCAGGTAACCTGGGAGCGTGAAGAAGCAAACACCATGCTCAACATCTCAAGATATCATCAACAAAATCGCACCATGTCTGTGGACAAATCCGGCAAGGTCGCACAGACCGAGCTAAAACACACCCTTGAGTTCGCTTTGATCGACGCCTCAGGCAATACCCTGGTACCAACGCAACAAATCGAGGTAGTGCGCAACTACATCAACGTCGAAGAACAGAAGCTGGGTAAGGTCACTGAGGCAAGCCAGCTGGCCGAAGGTATGCGCCAGGAGTTGGCAAGACAGATAATCGTTCGCATCCAGGCCCAGCTGAAATAATAAGATGCGGTTACGTCCGCATGAACTTGGGCAAAGAGTAAAACAGGGGCTGCTCCCGGCCTATCTCCTGACCGGTGACGAGCCCCTGCAGATGGATGAAGCGGCTGATCTAATCAGATCAGAGGCCAAGGCAAAGGGCTTTGCCGACCGCACCATCATCGAGGCCGATCAACGTTTTGACTGGAATGAGCTGGGCCACGAGGCGAACAGCCTCTCCCTGTTCGCCCAGCAACGCATCATTGATCTGCGTCTTCCATCAGGGAAACCCGGGGCCACAGGATCAAAGGCCCTGGTTGGATATGCCGAACGTCCACCAGAAGACACCATTCTGCTATTGACCCTGCCCAAGCTGGAACGCAGTCAAAGCAACAGCAAATGGTTCAAAGCCCTGGATAAGCTCGGCGCTATCATTCAGATCTGGCCAATAGATGGTCAACGCCTGCCGCCCTGGATAGAGCAACGCATGCGCAGCAGTGGTCTGATACCAGAACCCGGCGTAGTAACCATGCTATCTGAGCGCATCGAAGGTAACCTCCTAGCTGCATCCCAGGAGATAGAGAAGTTACTGCTACTGCATGGCCCCGGGGTGATAACCATAGACCAGCTTACCGCAGCGGTATCCGATAGCGCCCGCTATGACGTGTTCAATCTGGTGGACAGCGCGCTGCAAGGCAAGGCCGCCTACTGCACCAGGGTCCTCAACGGGCTACGGGGTGAAGGCACCCCAGCCCCGGTGGTGCTCTGGGCCCTCACCCGCGAGATCCGCATGCTGGCAGAACTGGCGTATGCGACCGGCAAGGGCCAGACCCCGCAGCAGGCGATCGCTGCCAGACGGGAGATCTGGGAGAAACGCAAACAGCTGGTCAGCAGTGGATTACAGCGCCTCTCGCTCAATGGTCTGCGCGGACTACTGGTACTCTGTGGCCGCGCCGACCGGGCGATCAAAGGAAGAGAGAAGAGCGACCCCTGGCAACTGCTGCAGGAGATCACCAGCCGTCTGGCTGGCAAGGCCATCATCGCCAGGCCCTAGCCCTTGCACCAGGATACGGACGATCCCTCATTATATTTGATAGAATCAACCCATCTGACACAATCACAGGTTTCATACAGACATGTCGAACCAAATTCAGGATATAGCCGCCTACATGCAACAGGTTGGGAGTAAGGCCAGGGCCGCCTCCAGGACACTAGCCGCTGCCAGCACCGCACAGAAAAACCATGCCCTGCTGGCAATCGCTGATGACATAGACCAGAACCGTGATTATCTGGCCCAGGAAAACAGCAAGGACATGCAGGCCGGAGCAAAAAAAGGACTGGATGCCGCCCTGCTGGATCGTCTGGAACTCACCCCTGCCCGTATCGACAGCATGCTGGAGGGGCTGCGCCAGATCGCCGCCCTGCCCGATCCCATCGGCGAGATCTTTGACATGAACTACCGCCCTACCGGCATTCAGGTCGGGCGCATGCGCGTACCCCTGGGCGTGGTCGGGATCATCTACGAATCACGTCCCAATGTGACCGCCGATGCCGCCGCCCTCTGTCTGAAGTCCGGCAATGCCACTGTGCTGCGTGGTGGATCAGAGGCATTCCACTCCAACCAGGCCATCGCCGGGACCATCCATAAGGGACTGGAGAAGGCCGGCCTGCCAGCGGATGCGGTACAGGTTATCGCCACCACCGACCGTGCGGCGGTGGGCAAAATGATCACCATGCCCGAGTATGTGGATGTAATCATCCCGCGTGGCGGCCGTGGTCTGATCGAACGCATCAGCAACGATGCCCGGGTGCCGGTGATCAAACACCTGGACGGCATCTGCCACAGCTACATAGATGACGAGGCTGATCTGGAGAAGGCGCTCCAGGTAACCTTCAATGCCAAGACCCAACGCTACGGCACCTGCAACACCCTGGAGACCCTGCTGGTGGCCGAGGGCATTGCAGAAAGCCTGCTGCCGGAACTGGGAGGCATGCTGCTGGAGAAGGGGGTAGAGCTGCGCGGCTGTGCGACCACCATGGGACTGATCCCACAGGCCGCACCCGCCAACGCCGAAGACTGGGACACCGAGTACCTGGCGCCTATACTCTCAATCAAGGTGGTGAAAGACCTGGACGAGGCCATTGAACACATCAACCGCCACAGCTCTGGCCACACCGAAAGCATCATCACCGAAAACTACACCCGTGCGCGCCGCTTCCTGCGCGAGGTTGATTCCAGCTCGGTAATGGTCAATGCCTCCACCCGCTTTGCCGATGGCTTCGAGTATGGCCTGGGGGCAGAGATAGGCATCAGTACCGACAAGTTCCACGCCCGTGGTCCGGTCGGCCTGGAAGGACTCACCTCGGTAAAATTCATCGTCCTGGGTGACGGGCATATCCGGGAATAGGTCTATCAGCATGCTTGGAATCCTCGGCGGCAGTTTTGACCCCATCCACCACGGCCACCTGCGCACCGCCCTGGACGTGCAACAGGCGCTGCAACTGGATGAGCTACGACTGATCCCGCTGCGCGACCCACCCCATCGTGCGCAATTGGTCGCTTCTCCAGCACAGCGCCTGGAGATGCTGCATGCCGCAATCACAGGGGTTGCCGAACTTACCATTGACCAGCGAGAACTGGAACGTAGCGGCAAATCCTACAGCCTCCTCACCCTGCAATCCCTGCGCGAAGAGGTGGGTGACAGGCCCATCTGCCTGATCCTGGGCCACGATGCCTTTCAAGGCTTCCCCGATTGGCACCGGCCGGAGGAGATCTTAGAACTGGCCCACCTGGTGGTGATGCAGCGCCCCGGAGAGACCGGGCAAACCCCCTACCCGGAACGCATAGTGGCTGACCCGCAGGCCCTGCACTCCAACCTCGCAGGGAAGATCTATCTGCAACCGGTAACCCAGCTGGAGATATCCGGCACCAGGATCAGGGAGATGCTGCAAACAGGCCAATCACCCCGCTTCCTGCTGCCCGACGCCGTACTTGAAATCATAGAGAGAGACGGCTTATACCGGGCCTAGTCTTGAAAAACACCCAACCGGCAATATCCGCTTTTTACTGGCTTTTAACTGTTTATCTGTCACTTTTCGTATAGAATTGCCCCTCCTTGGGAAAATCAGACCTATCATTGGGATAGGAGATTGCACATAGGCACTCCTATCCCTCAACCTCATCAGACAGAGATTATGCAAGTAGAGAAACTGCGCGACCTGGTAATAAAGACACTGGAAGACATCAAGGCCCGTGACATTAAGGTGTTAGATGTAAGAGGAAAGACCGGAATTACCGACATCATGATCATCGCCAGCGGCACCTCCGGACGCCACGTAAAATCCATCGCTGAGGCAGTCGCATTCCAATCCAAGCTGGCGGGGACACCCGCAATCGGCGTAGAGGGACTACAGGATGGCGAGTGGGCTCTGGTGGACTTGAACGACGTGGTGGTCCACGTAATGCAACCCAAGGTACGGGACTTCTATCAACTGGAACGACTCTGGTCTATGGACGCCAAACCAGAGGAGATGCAGGCATCCGAACAATAGCCACTCCGCCTGCTCAATAAACCGAACAACCAGTTACACTCCCTGCATGAACATCCACCTCATCTCCGTCGGCACCCGCATGCCCAAGTGGGTGGAACAAGGATTTACCGAATACGCCAAGCGCATGCCGAGTGAATGCAGCGTCAAGCTGGTAGAGATTGCCCCGGGCCATCGCGGCAAGGGAGCGGACATTTCCCGGGCAGTTCGGGACGAGGGTGAACGCATGCTCAAGTCCATACCCAAGGGTTGTTATGTCGTCGCCCTGGAGGTAACAGGCCAGGAGTGGAGCACCGAACAGCTTGCAAACAAATTGGTCGGCTGGATGGAGGGCGGTCGCGATCTGGCGCTGCTGGTGGGCGGACCGGACGGGCTGGCCAAACCATGCCGTGACCGCGCCGACCTGCTCTGGTCGCTATCGGCCCTGACCATGCCCCATCCCCTGGTCAGAGTAGTGCTGGCAGAGCAACTCTATCGGGCCTGGAGTCTGATGCGCAATCACCCCTATCACCGGGCCTGAGTACGCCTTCCCAAGCATCTAATCACCCCGCCTCATATGCATATATCGAATAAATTTTCTGTATAGTATTGGTATCGATCAACGGACGAGATAGATAATGCAACCACTACTCCACCTGGCATCTAAATCCCCCCGCCGCAGTGAACTCCTGACGCAAATTGGTGTCATCCATACAATAATAAATGTAGATATTGACGAGACACCGCATCGGGGAGAACAGCCGGAAGAGTATGTAGTGCGCCTGGCGCAGGAAAAAGCTATTGCCGGTCAAGCCAAGTTGAACACTAGCAACCACTCACTGGTGCTGGCTGCCGATACCTCGGTTGTGGTTGATGGCCAGATATTGGGCAAACCCCAAGACCGGGATGATGCATTGAATATGATGCGACTGTTGTCCAATCGCAGTCATTGGGTGTTTAGCGGGATAGCACTGGCTGGAGATGATGTGACAAGCAGCGTGAACGCCAGCAAGGTCACCTTCTGCGACGTCACGCTGGAGCAGGCCACGGCCTACTGGAATAGTACGGAGCCAACAGACAAGGCCGGTGGCTATGGAATTCAGGGGTTAGGATCTATCTTTATCACCAGGATAGAGGGCAGCTTTTCCGGGGTAATGGGGCTTCCACTGTTTGAAACTGCGCAACTGCTAATGCAGGCCGGGATCGATCCACTAACACAATCGAGTAGATAACCAGATGAGCGAAGAGATCCTAATCAATATCACCCCACCGGAAACCCGGGTTGCGCTGGTTGAAAACGGCGTGGTGCAGGAGGTCATGATTGAACGTGCCTCCAGCCGAGGCATCGTAGGCAATATCTACAACGGAAGGGTGTGCCGAGTGCTCCCGGGAATGCAGGCGGCGTTTGTTGAGATTGGGCTGGATAAGGCTGCATTCCTGCACGCCTCCGACATAGTAGGGCAAAATAACGAAGAGAACGGCAACCACAACATCACTGAGTTGTTGCGAGAGGGCGAGAATGTAATCGTACAGGTGACAAAGGATCCACTAGGCACCAAGGGGGCAAGGCTGACCACCGCTATCTCACTTCCGTCGCGCTATCTGGTGTTTATGCCTTCTCTATCGATAGTCGGTGTTTCTCAGAAGATCGACGATGAAGATGAGCGGCAGCGTCTACGTGAGGCCATTGATGCGGCAAGCCGAGGCGCAGACAGCCCGCCTGGCAGCTTTATCGCCCGCACCGTGGCGGAAGGAATCGATGAAGAGACCCTGTTACAGGACATGCGTTTCCTGACCCGCCTGTGGGAGTCCATCCAGGAACGCCTGGAAACGGCAAAACCGCAGGAGCTATTGCACGAAGACCTGCCTCTGGCCATGCGAGCTATTCGTGATCTGATCAACCCCAAGGTCGAGAAGATACGTATAGACTCACGGGAAACCTGGAACAAGGCAAAGCGATTTGCCGAAAAGCTTATACCTGATATGACGACTGCGATCGAATATTATCCTGGGGAGTGCCCGGTTTTCGATCTTTACGGGGTAGAGGACGAGATCGAGAAGGCACTCAAACGCAAGGTGGAATTGAAGTCCGGCGGCTCCATCATCATAGACCAGACCGAAGCCATGACCACGATTGATGTCAACACCGGGGCCTTTGTCGGCCACAGCAATCTGGAAGAGACCATCTTCAAGACCAATCTGGAAGCCGCTCAAACCATATGTAGACAGCTTAGGCTACGCAATCTCGGCGGCATCATAATCGTTGATTTTATTGACATGCTGGATGAGGAGCACAAAAGGCAGGTACTACGCACCTATGAGAAGTATCTGGCCCACGATAGTACAAAAACCAAGATCACCGAGGTATCGAGTCTGGGCCTGGTAGAGATGACCAGAAAGCGAACCAGGGAATCTCTGGAGCATGTACTATGCGAACCCTGCCCATGCTGCAGCGGCAGGGGCGCTCTGAAGACGGCTGAAACAACCTGTTACGAGATATTTCGCGAGATCCTGCGAGAGTCCCGCCAGTTTGACGTGGAATCAATGCTGATCCTGGCCTCGCCCGCAGTGGTTGAATGGCTGCTGGACGAGGAATCCACCAATCTGGCAAACCTGGAACAGTTTGCCGGCAAAACCATCCGGCTGCAGGCAGAAACACTGTACAGTCAGGAGCACTACGATATAGTACCGCTCTAACAAACACTGGCCAAAGGCCAGCCCAGAGCCGAGTTAATATCAACATTTACCCAGGGGCACAACACAGCCGTCTACCAGCATGAATCATTCAGTATTACTACAACCCAACAGCATCCAGCAACAGGCCAGGACTAGCGGATGATTCGCGTGTTGAAATCTTTCGCCTCCAAGGTGTGGCTGGCATCGATTCTCCTCATCATCCTGGGTGGCGTATTCATGGGTGGCGCGCGCCTGCTGCTGCCTATCGCAACCGAATATCGAGAAGAGGTTCAACAACTGGCTAGCAAAGAGCTTGGGCAGCAGGTAAAGATTGAAACCCTTAACACCAGTTGGCGTGGATACGGCCCTGAATTGGTTTTGGGTAATGTAGATCTAATTGACCCGGAAACCGGTTTGGCCTCACTACGAGTGAACGAGATCCATATCGGTATCGGGATACTGGACAGCCTGCGAAACATGGCTATCACCGTACGCGAAATCAGCTTCTATCGCTCGCAACTACTTATCAAGCGCCGCTCAGATGGGGCCGTTGTCCTCGCTGGCCTGGAGGGTATGGAAGGAGGTAGTGGTGACAGCAGTGCCATATTCCTGCTGCCATTTCGTATCGGTCTGAAACAGAGTGAGATCTTTTGGGAAAACCAGAGCATCGGGGCCGCCCCGGTCCGTCTCACCGACGTTGAGTTCAGCATCGCCAACGGTAAAAACAGACATCAGATAAAGGCCAGTATGCGCCTTCCCGGTAAAGATGGCGGCAAGATGCGACTGATCGCTGATGTCCGGGGTGACATACAGAAACCTGGGGCCTGGTCCGGGGATGTCTATCTACATGGAGACCGGTTGGCACTGTCGACCATCCTCAAGGATCGCATGCCGGAAGGCACTAAATTTGAAACCGGTCATGCTGAAATGGAGCTATGGAGCAGTTGGGACAAGGGCCACATGACCAAACTGGAGGGCTCTGCCAAATTCAATAAACTAAAACTCGTTTCCCAGAGGCCGCCCCCAAACACAGCCCTGGCACCGGTGGAAATAGAACGCATGGGAGGTAGATTCAAATGGCAACGCCAGGATAACGGCTGGCTGTTTGATTTAGCAGACATAGAGTTCGAACGTAATGGCAAGGCCTGGCCTAAGGCCAACCTCAGCCTGCAAAGCAGCTTTGACATTGGAGGCTATACGCAACTGCGCTCCAGCGTGGATTTTATCCGCCTTGAGGATATCCTGGCCGTAGCACGCGTGCTCTCGATACCGTCGAATGAAATAGACCAGGCACTCGTCGGCATACAACCAGAGGCGGATCTGTCCGCCCTGCAACTGCGTTTCCATGATACCCCGGAAGGCCCGGTGTGGTCGGGGCGTGGACGACTGGAACAGATATCTACCCAACCTTGGCAACAGATGCCCGGGGTAGAAAACCTCAGCGCCGGATTCTGGCTGGACCAGAATCAGGGAACCCTTGAACTGCAAGGCCGGGCACTCTCAATCAATATCCCAAAACTATTCAGAGATAAGATAGAACTGGATGAACTAGCTGGTCAGCTACATTGGAGCAAAGCCCCGGAACAAGGCTGGTTGATACAAGCAAAAAAACTCACTGCCAACAACAAAGACATAAAAACCGAAACACGTATACGCCTGGAACTACCCCAGGACCCAGCCCAACCACAGCTATTGGATCTGCAAACAGATTTTCGCGACGGAAAAGCACGCGCAACACCCCGTTATCTGCCGACAACCATCATGCCGGGTGATGTGGTCACCTGGCTGGACAAGAGCATAATCGACGGAAAGGTACCGGAGGGAAGCGCTCTGTTTCGTGGTCCACTGGGCGACTTCCCGTTTGACCAGAACAGCGGCCACTTCGAGGTGCTGTTCAAGGTTAAGGACATGACCCTGGACTACCAACCGGGCTGGCCACACATAGAACAACTTGACGCAGAGTTACGCTTTCACAACAACAGTCTTGATATCTGGGCCAGCAATGGAACCATGATAGAGAGCAGGCTGCATAATCTACATGTATGGATTGACGACCTGGCAAACAGCTCACCACTCCAGATAGAGGGGGAAGCAACCGGCCCCTTGAGTGATGAACTTAAACTGCTGGGGGAGACCCCGCTGGCGGAAGATTTCGGAACAATCGCAAACAAACTGGATGCCAAGGGCAACGCCGACCTTTCCATTAAACTCACCATACCCCTGGAAAAAGGCAAATTTCACGCCAACGGAAAGCTCTCCTTCAAGGATTCCACCTTGATTATGGACAGGTCGCAGATACCCCTGAGCCAGATCAACGGCGATCTTTCATTTGATGAAAACGGTATCAGCGCCAAAGGCATCCAGGCCAGCATCCTGGGAGAAAAGGTCCTGGTCGACATAACACCTAAAAAGAGCAACAACGCCACGCTGATCAGCGCATCCGGCGCCATATCGGGCGAGCAACTTAATAAACAGTTCCCCAATCTGGGACTCGACCAACTACAAGGGCGCAGTAACTGGTTGCTAGAATTCGAGATCCCATCTGTGCTTCTGAACCAAGGCAAGCTATCCGCGAAAGTGACCGCATCCTCAGATCTGGTTGGCACCGCCATCAACCAACCGGCACCCATTGGCAAGGTCAAGGATCAGAAAAAACGCCTCTATCTGACAACCTCTCTTTCAGACGATCCCATCCGACAACTACAGATCGGATATGACGGGGTGTTTAATAGTGAACTGTTTTTCACCGCCGACAAACAGGGCACAATAAAGCTGGAACGTGGCGCTGTAGTCTTGGGTAGCGGAAAGGCACAGGCCCCGAAAAATAGTGAACTACTCCTGGCTGGTGGGCTGGGACAGCTAGACCTGTCACCCTGGTTGAACAATGCCCAGATAGAGAATAAACCCACTCTCCCCACTATCAGAGGCAAAAATTTAAAATTTGGAAGGCTGAAGTTTGGCGATACCACACTGACCAATGCCAATTTCAGTTTTACTGAAAGCAACAAAACCATAAACCTGCAAATAACAAGCGACCTTATGGATGGCAGGATACTGATACCACTACCCTATCGGTCCAAACCGATAAATGCCAATCTCGACCGGCTATCACTGAAGCTAGACCCAGACCGGCTATCCTCCAGCGCGCAGAAAGGATCGCACGATTCCAACAAAACCGATCCAAGAACACTTCCGGGCATCAACCTTTCCAGCAAGAAGACACAGATAAATGGCCGTAACTTAGGTCCACTTACAGCGACTATCACCCGCATCCCGCAAGGGCTAAGGATTGAGCAACTTAAGCTCTCATCCAAACGACTAGATATGTCGGCTCGTGGCCGCTGGGTAGCAAAGGGCAAGAAGACCCAATCAAGTATCAGGCTGAAGGTCAAAACAGACTCACTAGGAAAACTGCTTGTTACCCTCGGCTTCGCGCAAACCCTAAAACAGGCACCTGCAGAGATAGAGGCAGATCTTATATGGAGCGGAAATCCAAGCCAGTTCAGCAACACGGATGTCAGCGGAAGAGTGGAAATGCACCTAGGCGAAGGGCGATTTCTTCAGATGAATCCTGGACTAGGAAGGGTGTTTGGGCTACTCAACATCAGTGCCCTGCAACGGCGACTGACCCTGGATTTTTCCGACACATTCAAAAGGGGGTTCAGCTTTGACCGGGCCGAGGGGACCTTTGAACTTGACCACGGCGATGCCTACACCAATGACCTGCGCATGGAGAGCCCGGCTGCACTAATTGAGATAACCGGACGCACCGGACTTGTCAGCCAAGACTTCGACCAACTGGTGACCGTCACCCCCAGCATCTCTACCACTATCCCTCTGGCAGGCGCTCTTGCCGGGGGGCCGGCGGTTGGGGCCGCCCTGCTTATTATCCAAAAGGTGATAGGCAAACAGGTAGATAAGGTATCAACCACAAAATATATGATTACCGGATCCTGGGATCACCCCAACATCAAGGAATTTGATCAGGACACAACAGGCAATAGATCCACTAAAAAACAGCAACCCACCGAAAAACAGGGCATTCAAGCCATAGATGAAAAACAGTAACCCCCCATCCACTCGCACGGGATCGGTCTGGGTTAATCCCAATTTTCATCCTTGGATTGGTGTTGCAACACCGCCATCAATGCTATCCTGAGTGAATACATTTTTTTCAATGAACCTTATAGAGTTAACCGATAGTGACAGCTAAACATAAAGTAGCAGCCATTCAGATGGCATCCGGACCAAACGTAAGCGCAAACCTGCTTGAAGTAGAAGGGATAGTCGGTGACGCAGTCGACGCCGGTGCGGAGATGGTAGTGTTGCCAGAAAACTTTGCCTTCATGGGGAAAACAGATGAAGAAACCCTCAAACTCAAGGAGGAGCCAGGCGACGGGCCATTGCAGACATTCCTGAGCCAACTGGCCAAACGCCACGGCATATGGGTGGTAGGCGGAACTATACCGCTGGCGACCAACAACCCCAACAAGATCAGATCAGCCTGCCTGGTTTTTAATGAAAATGGAGAGCAGGTAGCGCGCTATGACAAGATTCATCTGTTTGATGTGCATCTGCTGGAGACCGATGAAAGATACAGTGAATCCAAGACTATCGAACCCGGCACCAACACTGTAGTACTAGATTCACCGTTCGGACGCATCGGGCTGGCAATTTGTTATGACCTGCGTTTTCCCGAGCAATTTCGTAACCTGCTGGATGAAGGGATGGAGATCGCCATACTCCCCGCCTCCTTCACCGCACTAACCGGCAAGGCCCACTGGCAACCACTGATACAAACCAGGGCCATTGAGAATCTGAGTTATGTGATTGCCGCAGCTCAAGGTGGATATCACATAAGCGGCCGCGAAACCCATGGCCACAGCATGATTGCAGATCCATGGGGCACCATCCAAAACCAGATCGAACGTGAAAACGGTTTTGCCATGGGTGAGATAGATCTCAATCTCCTGCACCAAACCCGCCGCGCCTTTCCCGCCCTCGAACACAGACAGATAACCTGTAGATTCAATGCCTGACCTTATCGAGATAGCACGCAACACCATCCTGGAACCATCCGCACTCACCGAGTCTGATCTGGATCGATTACTCGGACAACTGCACGGTGAAAAGATAGATGCCGCCGACGCCTACTTTCAGGCCAGTCGTCTGGAGTCATGGGTGTTGGAAGATGGCATCATCAAGGAAGGCAACTTCAACATTGAGCAGGGAGTTGGAGTGCGCGCCATCTCCGGCGAGAAGACCGGCTTTGCCTACACCGACGAGATTCAACTCTCCACCCTGCTGGAGGCGGGACGCACTGCGCGCGCCATAGCCAGTGGTGGCAGTGATAAGCTGGTAAAAGTAAATGCCGCCCCAGTCAAACACCGTCTCTACCAACCAATCAACCCCCTCGACAGCATCAGCGATCAAGCCAAGATCGAACTGCTGCATAAGCTGGACGCCGAGGCCCGTCAGCAGGACCCTAGGGTCAAACGGGTGATTGTAAGTCTGGTTGCCGCCCATGACGTGGTACTGGTGGTATCCAGTGACGGCAGCATGAGCGGGGATGTACGTCCCATGGTGCGTTGCAACGTCCACGTGATCGCAGAGCAGGATGGTCGCCTGGAACAGGGAACCGGCGGCGGCGGGGCCAGAGATGGTTTTCAGTTCTTTCTGGAACAGGACAAGGCCATGGACTACGCCAGGGAAGCGGTTCGTCAGGCCCTGTTGAATCTGGAGGCGGAAGATGCCCCCGCAGGGGCCATGACAGTAGTGCTGGGGCCGGGCTGGCCCGGTGTCTTGCTACATGAAGCGGTTGGGCATGGTCTGGAGGGAGACTTCAATCGCAAAGGCACATCTGCATTCAGTGGTCGCATCGGTGAACGGGTCGCAGCCAAGGGCTGCACCGTGGTGGATGATGGCACCCTGCAAGGTCGCCGCGGTTCCCTCAACATCGACGATGAAGGCACCCCATCCCAATACAATGTCCTGATCGAAGACGGTATCCTCAAAGGCTATATGCAGGACAAGCTCAACGCCCGCCTGATGGGGGTTGCCACCACCGGCAATGGTCGGCGCGAATCCTACGCCCATCTCCCCATGCCGCGCATGACCAACACCTACATGCTGGCGGGAGATCATCAACCAGAGGAGATCATCGCCTCAGTTAAAAAAGGTCTTTACGCGGTAAACTTTAGTGGTGGCCAGGTGGACATCACCTCGGGTAAATTTGTCTTCTCCGCCAGCGAGGCCTACCTGATCGAGAATGGCAAGGTGACCCGGCCGGTGAAGGGCGCCACCCTGATCGGCAGCGGCCCGGAAGCGATGACCCAGATAAGCATGATCGGCAATGATCTCGAGCTGGATGCCGGCGTCGGCACCTGCGGGAAAGAGGGCCAAAGCATCCCAGTGGGAGTTGGACAGCCAACCCTAAAGATTGACAACCTTACCGTGGGCGGCACCAGCACCTAACAAGTCCTGGCGATCATCACCCAATTCACAACTGCCACATCCTGAGACATAGCTTACCGATACCATGAATACGATCCCTGATATAGAGACGCGCCAGGCCAAACTACAGCAACTGGTAGACAATCTACTCACCGAGGCAAAGAGACAGGGAGCCAGTTCTGCCGAGGCCGCAGTCAGTAGTGATTCCGGCCTCGCCGTTACGGTGCGCATGGGCGATGTGGAGACGATTGAACACACCCGCGACAACGGCCTGGGAATAAGCGTCTACTTTGGACAACGCAAGGGTTCCGCCAGCACCTCTGACCTAAGTCCACAGGCCGTCATCGACACGGTAAAGGCCGCATGTAGCATCGCCCGTTACACCTCGGAGGATGACTGCACCGGCCTGGCCGACCCCGAGCTAATGGCCAACGAGATCCCGGATCTGGACCTGCACCACCCCTGGCCTATTGAAGTAGATACCGCGATTGAGCTTGGCAAGGAATGCGAGGCTGCCGCCCTCAACTACGCGCCGCAGATCAACAACTCGGAAGGGGCCACCCTCAACACCCACAGCGGACTGCATGTGTACGGAAACAGTCACGGCTTCGTCGGCGGCTATCCCAGCAGTCGCCACAGCCTCAGTTGCTCGGTAATCGCAGAAGACGACAGCGGCATGCAACGTGACTACTGGTACACCTCAGGACGCGCCAAACAAGATCTGGAGGCGGCCGAAGCGGTCGGCCGCAAGACTGGAGAACGCGCCCTGGCTCGCCTGGGTTCGCGTAAGATTGACACCAGAGAGGCACCGATCCTGTTTCAGTCGGATATAGCCGTCGGCCTGATGCGCAGTCTGATAGGTGCGATCAGTGGTTCTGCCCTCTATCGCCAATCCTCCTTTCTGCTGGACCATCTCGGTAGACAGATATTCCCGGAATTTGTCCGCATCCAGGAAAACCCTCTACTAATGCGTGGACTGGCCAGCGCCCCGTTTGATGCAGAGGGAGTGGCCACCCAGGCACGCGAAATAGTAGATCAAGGGATACTTAAGAGCTACGTACTCAGCAGCTACTCTGCCCGCAAGCTGGGGATGCAGACCACCGGCAACGCCGGCGGTGTACGCAACCTCTCAATCCAACCCGGCGAACTGGATCTAACCGGCATGCTGCAACAGATGGGAACTGGCTTGCTGGTAACGGAACTGATGGGGCATGGCACCAACATGGTAACTGGAGACTACTCACGGGGGGCTGCGGGCTTCTGGGTCGAGAACGGAGAAATCCAGTATCCAGTGGAAGAGATAACCATAGCCGGAAACCTTAAGCAGATGTTCCGGCAACTGGTCGCCGTAGGAAATGATATCGACCCACGTTACAGCGTGCGCACCGGCTCCTGGTTGATCGAATCCATGACCATCGCAGGCGACTAACCCAGAGTAAATATCTACTCCTCCCCCAAAACCAACCAGACCACAGTAGAGAGAGGCCGGTTATGGAAAAATATGTCAACAGCATAGCGGTACATGAATACGGAGATCGGAACAAGGCCCCAATCATCTTTATCCACGGATTCCCCTACAACTCCAGCATGTGGGCGCAGCAGATAAAGATACTCAAGAGGCAGTACTATTGCATCGCCTATGACGTTCGCGGCCTGGGAGAGACCCCTACCGGTGATGGCCAATTTACTATCGAGATGTTTGTTGATGATCTGTTTGCTGTGATCGACGGCCTGGATCTCAACAAACCGATCGTAGTCGGATTCTCCATGGGCGGTTACATTGCCCTGCGCGCCTTTGAAAGAGAACCGGACAGATTTCACGCCCTTATCCTAGCCGACACCAAGGCGCAAGCGGACGATGATGCGGCAAGACTGAAAAGGGCCAATGCAATCAACATCATCAACAAAGAAGGGATAGAACAATTTGTATCTGACTTCGTCCCCATGACCTTTAGCGATGATGCCCCGCAAAGAATTCCGAAAACCTATAACGCCACCCTGGAACGAGCCCAAACAGAATCTCCCATTGGGGTAAAGGGATGTCTGCTGGCGATGGCCGCCAGAACAGATACCACTCCATCTCTTGGTGACATCCGGGTTCCGACCCTGTTGCTTGTTGGTGAACATGACACCCTAACCCCGCCTGCTGTGATGCAGCAGATGCATGACCAAATCAGCGGCTCGGAAATTGTTCATGTCCCTGGTGCGGGACACATGGCGCCGCTCGAGAACCCGGAGTTTGTTACTCAGAGTATTGAGGAGTTTTTGGCGAAGTCGATTTAGGCTTGGTAAATAGTTTTGCAGCCATTGCTTTCCCACAAACTCCCTCTACCTCAGGGACGACTCCAGGGATGGAGGAGGTAAAACGAAGTTCGAAACCAGAGTCGAGAGGGTTGGGGGGAATCAAAACAGGCTAAGCTGATGTTTTCTTGTTGATCCGGTGTCCAGGATAATCTAACTCTTCTGTCATGCCGGACTTGATCCGGCATCCAGTTGTTTATTTGCAGGTTCAGTAACAAGTTTCTCAGCCTAATAATTTTGCGCCATGAACTTTACTTTGCACGCAGGGGCGACACAGGGAAGTGGCGCCTCCAGCGCGGGATGACGAAGCTTAAGAACTATTCCCACCCCTCCCCAACACCCCCTCCACCAACTCCATCATCTTCTGATAATGCGCCCCCTTCCAATAAAGCTGACCACAAGCACCACAACACCAAAACTCCTCATAATATTTTCTGGTCAATGGCGGCAATCGATCTGCAATAGCACTCTTTTCAACCGGCTCAATCAGACCGTTACACCGAACACAGCGCCGAAAGGGTGTAGCAGAACGGCATAGATCCAACCGCTGCACTACCTCTTCTATCTGTTGCAACGGCTGTGAGTTATGCACAAAACATCCGTGGGTGATAGCTGCATGCTTTAGCAGGTTTCTGTCGCGGGTCAGAACAACCCTGCTGTGTTCAACGGATATCTCCACCAAGTCCTGGTCCTGGTAGTCGTTCCGGTAGAGAGTATCGAACCCAAGCAGGCGCAGATAACGGGCAAGCCGCCCCAGATTCACATCCACCACAAACCTAGGGTCTCTCAGCGGTTGGGGCCGCAGGTGAGTAACATCGGTGATATCCAACAGCTCAAACGTGGGATAGACGCTTACCCGATCTTGATCGGCAAGGATGTAGGAAAAATCGATCGATACGCCGTTGACCAATATCAGGTCGACCTCGGTGTGAGGCACTCCCATGGACTCGACGCAGTCTTTGATTGAGGCCTTACGATCAAAGCTGTAGATAAAATCTACCTTGCGCCGCTCTTCTGGCAGGAAATTGTTCAGCTCTTCATAGAGGCGGAAGGTGGCGGTTAACACGTCGCTGCCATCCATGGCCCATCAGCCTATTTTTTCTTGCCGCTCTTCTTAACCGGGACCTTCTTCGCTGGAACCTTCTTGACTGGAACCTTCTTGACTGGAGCCTTCTTGACTGGGACCTTCTTGACTGGGACCTTCTTGACTGGGACC
>SWBY01010147.1_pt1 | contig 39771 bp, 31 predicted proteins | sample 4693071 | NCBI WGS metagenome assembly SWBY01 (sample SAMN10267273, study PRJNA491770) | bioreactor metagenome | isolation source: DHS bioreactor inoculated with marine methane seep sediment | place: Japan: Omine Ridge, Nankai Trough | collected 2006-05-06 | reverse complement strand
GCACAAGCGCTCACCATATTAAAAAGCTGAATCAATGTACGAACAGTTCTTCAATTTTCAAGAGCGTCCGTTTTCGTTAACGCCAGATCCGTCATTCCTGTATATGGGGAAGTGTCACCGTATGGCCCTGACCATGCTCAACTATGGGTTGAGAAGTGAGGCTGGGATAACCGTCATAACCGGTGAAGTAGGAGCGGGCAAGACCACCTTGATTCATCATGTACTTGATGGCCTGGGCGATGATATTACAGTCGGCTTGATATCCAATACCCATGAGGCATTCGGAGAACTGCTTGAGTGGGTGTTGATGGCATTTGGTCTGGATTACAAGAACAAGGCCAAGACCGAGTTGTACCAGTTGTTCAGCAATTTTCTTATTGAACAATATTCGCAGAATAAACGCACCGTACTTATTATCGACGAGGCGCAAAACTTCGGAGCGGAAACCCTGGAAGAGTTGCGCATGCTGTCTAATATCAATTCGGGCAAGCACATGGTGCTGCAACTGGTTCTGGTGGGACAGCCTGAACTTTTGCAAACCATGAGGAAGCAGGAACTACGGCAGCTGGCGCAAAGGGTCTCCGTCGATTACCACATAGACAGCCTGAAGTTGATGGATACCGTCGAATACATAAAATATCGCATCGAACATGCCGGCGGCGACTCGGAGATATTCTTGAAATCTGCATGCGCAGTAGTCCACTACTATAGCCGCGGGATCCCGCGGCTGATAAATACCCTATGTGACTTTGCTCTGGTCTATGCCTTTGCAGAAGAGCAACGGCAGGTCAATGCCAAGCTGGTACTTGATGTGGTGAGAGACAAGCAGAAGGGTGGTATCTTCCCAATGCGCCAAGACGAAGATGAAGAAGCAACGAAAATCAGGATACAGCTAAAGAACAAACTAGGTCTGGAAATAAAACCGTTGCTGGTAAAAAAAGACATATTTCAGGATGAGCAGGAACAGATAGATCTGTTTTAGTAGCAACCGGAAGCTGGGGAAACCTCATTTAAATGTCACAAAAGCAAACAATTCTTCTCACTGGTGGCGCCGGGTATATCGGCTCCCATACCTGCGTCGAAATGTTAAACGCCGGATACGATATCGTGGTGGCCGACAACCTGTGTAACAGCAGTGCGGAGTCGCTGCGACGGGTAGAAGAGCTTGCCGGAAAAAGTATTGAATTTCACCAGATAGATGTGTTGAATACGCAGGAGCTACACAGGATTTTTCGCAAACACCAGATTCATGCCGTCATCCATTTTGCTGGACTCAAGGCGGTGGGCGAGTCTATTGAGAAGCCTGTCGCTTATTATCAAAACAATATCTGCGGGACGATCAGTCTGTGCCAGGTGATGCAGGAGCATGGGGTATTCAATATCGTGTTCAGCTCATCCGCTACGGTATATGGTGATCCTGCTTCTTTGCCGATAAAAGAGGATTTCCCCCTATCCGCAACAAACCCGTATGGCAGATCAAAGCTGGTGATAGAGGAGATACTCAGGGATCTGTGGGTGTCGGATGGCCGATGGAATGTCACCTTGCTGCGCTACTTCAATCCGGTGGGCGCACATCACAGTGGCATGCTGGGAGAGGATCCGGCCGGCATACCCAATAACTTGATGCCATATATTGCTCAGGTGGCGTCTGGAAAGCTTGAGAATCTGTTTGTATTTGGTGACGACTACTCGACTTCAGATGGCACCGGGGTGCGGGACTATATCCATGTGGTGGATCTGGCGCGTGGGCATCTCAAGGCTCTGGAAAAGGTGAAGAATGATTCTGGAGTTAGTGTTTACAATCTCGGTACCGGTTGTGGCTATAGTGTACTTGAAATGATATCTGCCTTTGAGAAGGCCGCAGGGCTTGAAGTGCCGTATCAGATCGTTGATCGCCGTCCAGGGGACATTGCAGCATGCTACGCAGATCCCTCTCTGGCCGGGTCTGAACTGGGCTGGAAGGCGGAGTTTGGGCTGGATGAGATGTGCGAGGACACATGGCGCTGGCAAAAGAATAATCCGCAGGGATATAGTTGATTAGAGTTTCTCTGGTTGAAAAGATCTCGATTGAATAACGAAACCAATGATCATTACAGGATGATATAGAATATGAAGGGAATTATATTGGCTGGTGGATCTGGCACCAGGCTTTATCCTTTGACTAGGGCGGTAAGCAAACAGCTTATGCCGGTCTACGATAAGCCCATGATCTACTATCCCATGTCTACCCTGATGCTTGCCGGCATTCGGGAGATACTGATCATCTCCACTCCAGAAGACCTACCGCAATTCAAGCGCCTGTTTGGAGATGGCTCCCAATTCGGCCTTAGCCTGGAGTACGCTGAGCAACCGCGTCCCGAAGGACTGGCCCAGGCCTTTATTATTGGACGAGAATTTATCGGCGGTTCCAACTGCTGTCTGATCTTGGGAGACAACATCTTCCACGGCCATGGTTTGGGTTCTAATCTTGCCAGCGCAATAAATCGACATGAAGGCGCTACCATCTTTGCCTATCGGGTGAAGGACCCGGAGCGTTATGGTGTGGTTGAATTTGATGCTGAGGGCAAGGCCATCTCAATCGAAGAGAAGCCGATAAATCCGAGTTCACGTTATGCGGTACCAGGGCTCTATTTCTATGACAATCAGGTGGTCGAGATTGCAGCCAAGATGAAACCATCCGGGCGTGGCGAGTTGGAGATTACCGAGGTAAACAACAGATACCTGGAGCAGGGCAACCTGCATGTGGAGATACTGGGACGTGGCACTGCCTGGCTGGATACCGGAACTCACGAATCACTGCTGCAGGCTGCTACCTTTGTTGAGACAATTGAGCAGCGCCAGGGGCAGAAGATAGCCTGCATCGAAGAGATAGCCTATCGCCAAGGATTTATCGATGCCAAGATGCTGAAGGCACTGGCATCACCGCTGGTAAACAGCGGCTACGGGAACTATCTGCTGGATATCCTGGAAGAGGATGGATGCAAGCTGTGAAGGTGACCCCAACAAAAATTCCAGAAGTGCTGATAATCGAGCCGGACGTGTTTGGTGATGAACGAGGGTTTTTTATCGAGACCTGGCACGCAGATAAATATGCTGCGCTGGGCATCGATGCACCCTTTGTCCAGGATAACCATTCGCGCTCAGGGCGCGGCGTGTTACGAGGATTGCATTTTCAACTTAAACATCCGCAGGGAAAACTTGTGCGTGTGATGTCAGGCGCCGTATTTGATGTTGCAGTTGATATCCGCAAGGGCTCGCCCACCTTTGGTCTATGGGAGGGGGTGGAGTTAAGCGGAGACAATTATAAGCAGCTCTATGTCCCACCAGGTTTTGCTCATGGTTTTTGCACCCTGAGTGAGTCCGCTGATTTTTTGTATAAATGCACGGATTTCTATAACCCGGAAGATGAGCATGGAATTATCTGGAATGATCCGGATATTGGAATAGAGTGGCCGGGTGATGACTTTGTTGTTTCCGAGAAAGACTCAAAAAATAGATCTCTCGAAGAGATAATGGATCTGGATCTGCTTCCAGAATATTAAGGGGATGGCATGAAAATTCTGGTAACTGGAAGTACCGGTCAACTAGGAAGTGAGCTGGTTCGCATGCTTAGAGCGGACGGCGTTGATGTTACGGGGATTGGCAGTATGGCATTGGATTATTGCCAGCCACAGCAGGTTAGGGAATGGGTTTCTGCTTTCAAGGCAGACTGGGTGATTAATTGTGCAGCCTACACCCATGTGGATATGGCGGAACAGGAGAGCGACAAGGTATTTCTGATCAACCGGGATGCGACCCGGGCGCTGGCTGAGGGAGTTCAAAGCTACGCTGGACGGCTAATGCACATCTCAACAGATTTTATCTTTGACGGAAAACAATCACACCCGTATTCCGAGGATGCCCCCCCCAATCCCCTAGGGATTTATGGTCAATCTAAACTGGAAGGTGAAAGAGCAGTACTTGATCTCCTGCCGGACGCAACCATCATGCGGACAGCCTGGGTCTATGGTGAGACTGGAAACAACTTTGTTAAGACCATGCTTAAGTTTGCGGCAGAGAGAACAGAGATCAAGGTAATCGATGATCAGATAGGTTCTCCCACCTGGACTTGGGATGCGGCAAAAGCAATCTACGAACTGTTGGCTTCTGATGCCTGCGGGATCTATCACTTTACCAACGAAGGGGTGGCCTCCTGGTATGATCTTGCAACCGAGGTGGTGTCTGTTGCGAGGCGACTTGGTTATCCGGTAAAGACCAGTTATGTGAGGCCTATACCAGCCTGTGAATACAAGGCGCTGGCGACTCGCCCCGCATACTCTGTGCTGAGTAAACGCAAGATCAGATCCGCCCTGAATTACCAAATTCCGCACTGGCGCGATAGCCTGGGTGAGATGTTGACACAATTGCAGAAGACCAAATGAAAACACTACTGATAACCGGCGGGGCGGGTTTTATCGGCTCCAATTTTGTTCATCACTGGGTGCGAAATCATCCGGAAGATCGGGTGATAAATCTGGATGCCCTTACCTATGCCGGTAATCTGGAAAACCTGAAAGGGATTGAGGTATCGGCAAACTACCGTTTTGTACATGGAGATGTGTGTGATGGGGGGTTTATTCAGCAGTTGTTTGCTGATGAAAAGATAGACCATGTGGTGCACTTTGCTGCTGAGTCCCATGTGGACAGATCCATCACCGGGCCGGAAGCGTTTATAACCACAAATATACATGGCACCTTCAATCTGTTGGAGGCAGCGCGTAATGCCTGGGGCGATAGTGCCAGCAGCTGCCGTTTTCTGCACGTATCTACAGATGAGGTGTATGGATCCCTAACCGCAGATGCCCCGGCGTTTATTGAGACCACACCATTTGCGCCCAACAGTCCATATGCCGCATCCAAGGCGTCATCGGATCATCTGGTGCGGGCATACTTTCATACCTACGGTATGCCGGTAGTGACCACCAACTGTTCCAACAACTATGGCCCGTATCAGTTTCCTGAGAAGCTTATTCCACTGGTCATAATGAACTCTCTGGAAGACAAACCACTTCCGGTGTATGGCGATGGTCTGAATATCCGGGACTGGTTGCATGTGGATGATCACTGTCGCGGGATAGATGCGGTGCTGCAACAGGGACGTTTGGGTGAGACCTATAATATTGGCGGCTGTAACGAATGGACCAATATCGATATCGTCCGCCTGATCTGCTCAACCCTGGATGAGTTGAGACCGGGGGAAAGGCCCAAGAGCGAGCTGATAACATTCGTTAAAGATCGTCCCGGCCATGATCAGCGCTATGCGATAAATGCCGATAAGATAATGAGTGAGCTCAATTGGAAACCAGAATATACCTTTGAGACCGGTATTCGCCAGACCGTTAAATGGTACCTGGACCATGAGCAGTGGTGGAGCAGGATCAGAGACGGGAGTTATATGGAGTATTATCAACAGCAGTATGGTGCCTGAAGGATGGAATTGGACACTCTCCTAGTTCCACTATTATGATATTAATCAAGGTGCCGGGTATAGTAGCAGGAGTTAAAAAAGATCGTCATACCGGCATGGTTTTGGCCGGTATCCAGTGACGTGTGGATTCCGGTACCGGATCAAGTCCGGCACAGGCTAGCCGGAATGACGAATCAATCATAGGTTCCTTAAGAACGTTAAACATAACAAAAGGATGTAGTGTGCTGTTACTCCCGATCATTCTATCTGGCGGTTCTGGAACCAGGCTTTGGCCGCTTTCCCGCGAGGCATATCCCAAACAGTTCCTGCCACTGGTGGGTTCTGACACCATGCTACAGGCAACGGTCAAACGGCTTGACGGGCTGGATGAAGAGAACCCGCATGAGGCGGTAGGGGTGGCGGACCCTATCGTGGTGTGTAACAACGATCACCGGTTTCTGGTTGCGGAACAGCTTCGCAGTATGGATCGCCAGCATGCTGGCATTATTCTGGAGCCTGTAGGGCGCAACACCGCCCCAGCGCTGACCCTGGCGGCACTGATGGCCAGCAAGCACGATGGTGTAGATCCCATACTCCTGGTTATGCCAGCAGATCATCTGATCCGGGATGAGAAGGAGTTTCGTTCTGTAATAGCTAGCGGTTGCCAGATAGCAAACAGTGGAAAAGTAGTCACATTCGGCATAGTTCCGGATAAGCCTGAGACCGGTTATGGCTATATTCGCAAGGGGATGGCGATTTCAGACGACGGGGTTAAGCCAGCCTTCATATTGGATGCCTTCGTGGAAAAGCCTGATCAGGCAACCGCAGAGGCCTATCTCGAGAGCGAACAATATCTGTGGAACTCAGGACTGTTTATGCTCAAGGCCTCGCGTTGGCTGGAGTTGATAGGGCAGTTCCGACCAGACATCCTGGATGCCTGCACCCAGGCATTTGATAATGGATGTTTAGATGGCGACTTTTTTCGGGCTGATGAAGCTGAGTTCCGCGGCTGTCCGTCAGACTCCATCGACTATGCGGTCATGGAAGGGATCTCAGGTGAGAATGGCGATGCGGTAGTGCTGCCACTGAATGCCGCCTGGTCCGATGTCGGTGCCTGGTCATCCCTGTGGGAAGTGATCGAGCGCGATGATTCCGGCAATGTCTGTGATGGCGATGTGTTTGCATTCAACAGCAAGAATAACTTTCTGTTGTCTGAAGGCAGATTGCTGGCGGTGGTAGGGGTCGAGAATCTGGTGGTGGTCGAAACACCAGATGCAGTCCTGGTGAGCAATAAGGATAGTGCTCAGGATGTAAAAGAGGTGATCAAATACCTGAAGTCTCAACAGCGAGGAGAGTGTCGCTTTCACAACATGGTGCATCGTCCCTGGGGTACGTTTGAACCCATCGGGGCTGGCGGGCGTTATCAGGTAAAACGCATCACCGTCAATCCTGGTGCTTCCCTCTCCCTACAGATGCATCACCACCGTGCCGAGCATTGGGTGGTTGTCGGTGGCACTGCCATGATTACCCGTGGTGAAGAGGAACTGCTGTTGAGCGAGAACGAATCTACATACATTCCGCTGGGGGTAAAACACAGGCTGACCAACCCGGGAAGCATACCGCTGGAGATCATCGAGATACAGTCAGGCACCTATCTGGGCGAGGATGATATCGTGCGGTTTGACGATGTTTACAATCGTGGCTCAGGAGATTGATAAGTACAGCTGTTCCATCCTGTGAGCTATCTCAGCCATATAAACACCAACATAAGTTAAGGTGAGCTCGTGACTTACACCAAACAAAAAATCTGTGTAATCGGCCTGGGTTATATCGGCCTGCCAACTGCTTCTCTGCTCGGGACCAAGGGTTTCCAGGTGCATGGTGTGGATGTAACCCCATCGATTGTGGACACTATCAATCAGGGTCGTATCCATATTGTAGAGCCTGACCTGGATATCCTGGTTAAGTCCGCAGTGGGGTCGGGTAATCTGCGGGCTGGTTTAGAGCCTGAGGAGGCAGACGTATTTATCCTGGCTGTTCCAACGCCGTTTAAGGATGATCATCAGCCGGATCTCTCTTACATAGAAGATGCAACGCGCCGAATCGCACCCTACGTCAAGCCAGGTAATCTGGTAATCCTGGAATCCACCAGTCCGGTAGGAACAACAGACAATGTGGTGGCAAGAATACTAGCCGATGAAGGCCATAACATAGGTGACGAGGTATTTGTTGCCCACTGCCCGGAACGGGTGCTGCCCGGAAGGATCCTTACGGAATTGATTGAGAATGACCGTATAGTTGGGGGCATAAGCGAGAAGTCCACGGCCAAGGCGGTGGAGTTCTACCACAGCTTTGTCCGTGGTGAGGTGCTGGCCACCAATGCCCGTACTGCCGAGATGGCGAAACTGACGGAAAATGCCTTTAGGGATGTGAATATCGCCTTTGCCAATGAGTTGTCTCTGATCTGTGATGAGCAGGAGATCAATGTCTGGGAACTGATTCAACTGGCTAATCGTCATCCGCGGGTGAATATCCTGCAACCTGGTCCAGGTGTAGGTGGGCACTGTATCGCGGTGGACCCCTGGTTCATTGTTGCCGCCTCCCCGAAACGAGCCAACCTGATCCGCATGGCCAGAACCGTAAATGACAGCAAGCCAGATTGGGTGGTTGAGAAGGTCCGGGCCAGTGCTAGAAAATTCAAACACCCGGTCATCGGTTGCCTGGGGCTCGCCTTCAAGGCAGATGTGGATGACCTGCGCGAGTCACCGGCACTGGATATAGTAAGACAGATCCACCAGGAGCAGCTGGGCGAACTGATCGTGGCTGAACCAAATATCACATCTCACCAGGAGTTTGAGCTTCTGCCCTACCAGGATGTGATAAAACGGGCCGACATCCTGTTGCTATTGGTTGACCATAAGGAGTTTCGTGGGCTGAAGGCCTCAGATCTGAAGGAGACGGTTCTTATTGATACCCGCGGTGTAATTAAATGAGTATTAAGGTCCTGGCTGTGTTTGGCACACGCCCGGAGGCCATCAAGATGGCGCCGGTGGTAATCGGACTGATGCAGACCGAGGGTATACAGGTAAAGGTGTGTGTGACCGCACAACACCGTGAGATGTTGGATCAGGTGTTGAACCTGTTTGACATAGAGCCTGATTATGATCTGGATCTGATGCAACCGGGGCAGGATCTGTTCGATATAACCGCCAATGTGCTGCTCGCACTTAGGGCTGTGTTGCGCCAGGATCGTCCGGACATGGTTCTGGTGCATGGCGATACCACCACCTGCTTTGCAGCAGCTTTGGCTGCCTTTTATGAAGGTATAGCCATCGGCCATGTTGAGGCCGGGCTGCGCACGGGAGACCTGAGTGCGCCCTTCCCTGAGGAGGCGAATCGTTCTCTTGCCGCAAGACTCACCAACCTGCACTTTGCCCCAACCCAGGGCGCGGCGGATAATCTTATCAGAGAGAATGTTCCTGCAGAGCTGATTCATATCACTGGCAATACGGTGATAGATGCACTGCTAATGGTTCGGGATAAGGTGGCTGGCTATCCTGCATCGCACTGGCGTGGGCTGTTAGGTGACCAACTGTTTGACCGGGTTACGGATCGCAGCAGAAGGCTGATACTTATCACAGGTCACCGTCGCGAAAACTTCGGGCAGGGTTTTATTGATCTCTGCTCAGCCATCCGTGAGCTGGCTGAAAGACATCCTGATTGGGATCTGCTGTATCCGGTGCATCTAAATCCAAATGTACAACAACCTGTGTATGAATTGCTCGCCGGCCTGTCCAATGTGCATCTCATACCACCACAGGACTACGCCCCATTTGTCTGGCTGATGGATCAGAGTGATCTTATCCTGACCGACTCCGGCGGTATCCAGGAGGAGGGGCCGTCATTGGGTAAGCCGGTGCTGGTGATGCGTGCTGTAACCGAGAGGCCGGAGGCGGTGGATGCAGGTACGGTAAAACTTGTGGGCACTGATCCGGAAAAGATAGTGGCTAGTGTGGAAGAGTTGCTCACAGACAATGCCCTGTATGAAAAGATGTCGCAGGCGCACAATCCTTATGGTGACGGTAAAGCCTGCGCCAGGATTGCGCATATTTTGCTTGAGAAATATAAACCAGAGCAACCTTTGTCGGTTGGCAGGTCGGTATAGATAAGTTTATGGTCAAGCAGGTTTGTCGAATTGATTGTTAAGAGAGATGGTTCTCTACTGGTAAGGTAACTATGAGTACGTACGTGTTGAAAGTCAGCCTGATATTTATGGGGCTGCTCCTGCTGACATTTGGATTGATCTCGGTGATTTTCTACGACGGGCTTGCCTATATGGTTGACCGGTGGTCGAGTGAAGAGTATAGCCATGGTTATCTGCTGCCGTTTATTACTGGCTACTTTATTTGGCAGAAACGTAACGAACTGGCCAGGATGCCATTCAACAGCAGCTGGGTCGGTGTGGTGCTGTTCTGTCTTGGTCTGTTCGGGTTTGTGGTTGGTGAGCTAGGTACGCTATTCACGGTTATTCAGTATTCGTTTCTGCTTACTCTGGGTGGGCTTTTGTTGGCGGTTATGGGGTGGCCTGCCTTCAGATTGATTTTGGCGCCTCTGTTTATTCTCTTCTTCACGGTTCCTCTACCTAACTTTCTCTACAATAATCTGTCGGCCCTCCTGCAGCTGATCTCATCCAAGATCGGAGTTGACATTATTCGGTTGTTTGGCGTCAGCGTGTATCTAGAAGGTAATGTAATAGATCTTGGGCAATTCAAGTTGCAGGTAGTTGAGGCCTGTAGCGGTCTGCGTTATCTGTTTCCACTGGTGTCTCTAGGTTATATTGCCGCTTATCTGTACAAGGATTCACTCTGGAAAAAGGCTGTAATATTTCTCTCCACTATACCAATTACGGTACTGATGAATAGCTTCCGTATCGGTGTGATTGGGGTGATGGTGGAGTACTGGGGCCAGGATATGGCTGAAGGTTTTCTGCATGATTTTGAAGGCTGGTTTGTATTTATGGCCTGCACCGCCGTTTTGTTGGCCGAGATGTGGTTGTTGTCGAAGATCGGTAGCAACAAGCTCTCATTCAGCGAGGTGTTTGCCATTGACCCACCAGCTCCCGTACCCGAGGGCGCGGTGCAGATGAAAAGAGCCATACCCAAGACGTTTTATCTGTTATTTACTCTGCTTGTAGGGATGGCCGTTATCTCACAGGCATTGCCGGAGCGAAGTGAGATTATCCCTGAGCGTCAGGTATTTGATCAGTTTCCCATGGATATAGGGGAGTGGAAAGGGAGCAGGGGGGAGTTGGAGAATATCTATCTGGAGGCGCTCAAGCTGAGCGACTACATAGTCGCCAACTATACCGGGAAGGATAATAAAACCGTTAACTTCTATGTGGCCTACTATGATTCTCAGCGCAAAGGTGTGTCTGCACACTCCCCCAAGTCCTGTTTGCCAGGCGGTGGTTGGAAGATTCAGGAGTTTGATCAATTGGTAATCAACGGCGCTGCGGTAGCGGGTAAACCGCTGTTGGTGAATAGGACGATTATCCAAATGGGTGAGGTCAAGCAGTTGGTCTATTACTGGTTCCAGCAGCGAGGTCGGATAATTACCAACGAGTATCTAGTCAAGTGGTATCTGTTCTGGGATGCGCTGACCAGACAACGAACCGATGGCTCTTTAGTGCGAATCACCGTTTTAGTGCGTCCCGGACAGGATGTGGCGGAAACCGACAAGATGCTACAGAAATTTGCCAGGGACGTAAGTGCGGAATTAGAGAAATTTATCCCTGAATGAGAATGCCATGTCTACAACGGGATTGATCTCTTTTCTGATAGCGATCTCGCTATCAATGATGCTAATACCATTCTTGGTAAGAGTGGCGCCTTCCCTTGGCCTGGTGGATCCACCGAGCCCACGCAAGATACATAAAAAAATCGTTCCCAGGGTAGGTGGCATAGCGATATACCTGGGTAGCCTGATACCCATGGTTATCTGGATGCCCAAGACCCAGTTGTTTTTCGCGTTGATTGTTGCACTCACCGTGCTTTTCCTGTTTGGAGTGTGGGATGACAAGAGCGATATCAATTTTAAGTATAAGTTTATTGGCCAGATAGCTGCGGCCTCAATCGTTGTTTATTGGGGCGACGCGGGTATCCACAACTTCCCCTTTTACACTGACTACGAAATACCTATAGGCCTTGGCCGCATCTTCACGGTGATTCTGCTGGTTGGTGTTACCAATGCGGTGAATATGACGGATGGCCTGGATGGCCTGGCCGGAGGCACCAGTCTACTGGCCATAGGTTGCATGACTGTTATCGCCTATCTGGCCATGGATGCAAACATGGTGATATTTGGCCTCTCACTCATAGGCGCAACCCTCGGCTTTTTGCGTTTTAATACATATCCTGCGCGCATCTTTATGGGGGATGCCGGGAGTCAGTTACTCGGTTTCTGTTCAGGTTTGATCTGCATTCTAGTTACCCAAACGAGCAATACTGCTTTGAGTCCAATGGTGGCTGTTATGGTATTAGGGTTGCCTTTACTAGATGTGTTTATGGTCATGGCAATTCGTCTGTCACAAGGGCGGTCTCCTTTTGCTCCTGACAACAACCATATTCACCACAGGTTTCTGAGTGTTGGTTTTTCGCATCGAGAAGCGGTTTATGTCGTCTATGCCATTCAGATTGCACTTGTTCTAACAGCGTTTCTGTTGAGGTACGCAAGTGATGGTCTGCTGCTTTCTATCTATGTGGTATTTTGTGTCACCTTACTGTCACTGATCGCCTATGCAAAAGGAAGGGTTGGTTCCGCCAATGATTGGGTTGTACGTTCCCAGAGGTTATTGGTAAAAATAGGTGTTGATAACGAGCTTGGTTCCTTGCGAAGATTTGCCTATTGGATCACGCGGGTCGTCTTCAGCGCCATTTTACTTATTGGTGTCAGTTGCATTAAGCAGATACCAAGTGACTTTGGCGTGTTGGCGATCCTGCTACTCGTCATGTTGATACCAACCATCCTGGTTAAGAATGAATTTACCAATGCCGTGAGAAGACTTTGCCTGTATGTGACGGCTGGGTTTGTTGTATATTTTATGGAGCTTGCGCAACAGGATGGTGGAATTACCGCTACCTATCTCCCGGTTTTGTTTCTCATAATAGGCATTGCGGTGGCATTTCTCATCAGGATGGCGGGCAGCTCAGTGAGGGAGTTTTCTACCCTGGATTTTCTGCTGTTGGCGATGGCAATTATCGTCTCTGTTTTTCCTGATGCCAGAGTCATGGATGGGGTTGATGCAACCCTGGTGATAGAGATAGTAGTTCTTTTCTATGCTGTTGATGCCCTGTTCAATCGGCGGGAACGGCTGGAAAAGCTGGTCCTTGCCAGCACGGTAGTATCGCTCATGTTTATTGTTATCAAGAGCATGCTATAGGCTTCTTCTATTTAGGGGTTACCTGGCTATTGTCGGCGTAATCTGCGGTTTGATTGCATTCTTCTGTCAATCGGTCATTATTAGCCTGATAGGCTATAGACGTTGTTAATGGGTATCTGTTGATACGAACCATGTTTTTTGAATCTCTGAGGGTTCAATTCCCCGCAGCTTGCTGCGAATGTTGTCATTCCGGCGAAGGCCGGGATGACGTGATGATGTTAATACCCTGTTCACTTGTGGCGGGGTGGTTTATTTAGTTGCGAGGTGCTGGTTGTGTTCATGATAAGGAATCTTCGTTTTAACAGACTGCTATCGGTGTTGGCGGTTATTGTATTGATTCAGTTTCTGTCCTCCTGTGGCGGGGCGGAGGATCGCAAAGCGAGCTACTTCAAACGAGGAATGGAACTGTACGAGCAGGGCAATTACGTAAAGGCAAAACTCGAATTCAAAAACGTGCTTCAGATCGATCCCAAGGATGCCGAGGCGCATTTCATGTTCGGCCAGATCATGGAAAAAGAGCAGAATTGGCGCCAGGCTTACGCCCTGTTTTTACGCGCGGTAGAACTAAATCCAAATCATGTGGGGGCCTTGATCCAGCTGGGGCGGTTGTATGCCATGAGTGGTGCGCCGGAGAAGGCGCTGGAGGCGGCCGACAAGGTTCTGGTGCAAAAACCGGGTGATCCCGCTGCCATGGTTCTTAAGGGATTGGCCAAGGCTCGAATGGGCAATAAGGAGGATGCGGTAAGGGATGTCGAGGCGGCAGTTAAGGTGGATCCCCAGAATGTTGATGCGGCCTCCCTGCTTTCTGCTCTCTATGCTGATCTGGGAGACACGGATAAGGCGATCAAGTTGGCCAAGCAGAGCATGGAGAAAAATCCTAAGAATATGGGGATACATCTGCTGCTGGCGCGCATGTATGAGAAGACCGGCGACACCAAAGGAACCGTTGATCTGCTTAAGAAGATGATCGCAATACAGCCGGATAATCAAACAAATCGTAACCGTCTTGCGGCCTACCACCATAGCAAGGGAAGCAAGGCCGAAGCTGAGAAGGTATTAAGAGATGCTATTTCAGCCCAGCCTGAAAGTGTTGATGCAAAGCTCTCTCTGATCGAGTATCTGGGCAGAGATAAGTCGACCCGTGGCAAAGCAGAACAAGAGTTACAGGGCTTTGCGCAGAAGGCACCGCAAGAGTACCGGCTTCAGTTTGCTTTGGCAGAGATCTATCTGGGGACGGGGCGTAGGGAAGAGGCAAGAAAGCTCTATCAGGATATCTCAGAAAATGAGAAGGAAGGGGTTGATGGGGCCAAGGCAAGAACCAAGTTAGCCGGACTGTTGATGGTGGACAGTAAGATGGACCAGGCCAAGAGCATGATCGATGGCGTCCTGGCAGAAGACCCCAAGAATAAAGATGCCCTGCTCACCAGAGCGGCAATCTCCCTGGCTTCTAAAGAGGCAGATAAAGGCATCGCTGATCTGCGCATCTTGCTGGGTGAGGATCCAGGTAATGTAAAGGCTCTCAGACTCAAGGCCAGGGCGCATCTGGCGAAAAAAGAGATTGCGCTGGCGCGGGAAAGTCTCGAAGCCGCCATTCAGGTTAGTCCACAAGAGGCGGCGGCAAATTTCGAGTTGGCTCAACTATTGGTGCAGACCGGCAAAGCGGATGATGCAATCTCGGTTCTTAAGAAGATGCAGAAATTCGCCCCGGATCATGCTGGCATCATGCTTGGTATTGCCAAGATCCACGCCAGACAAAAGAAATGGAATGAGGTTGCCGCAGTTGCGAAACAGATGCAGCAAAAACATCCGGACTCTGCGCTGGGCTATTACTACGGAGGTCTTGCACTACAGGGCAAAGGAAAACTGGAAGAGAGTGTCAATCTGTTCGAGCAGTCTCTGAAGATTTCGCCTAATGCGGTTGAGCCATTGATCGCCGTAGCCAAGAGTTGGTTTGCGCTGAAACATCCGGACAAGGCGCTTGAACGGGTACAACAGGCAATAGCGCATAATAAAGATAACTTTCTGGCCTACAATCTTGCGGGTGAGATTCACATCAGCCAGAAACGTGTGAATGAAGCAAAAGTCGCATTCAATAAGGCGAGGGAGATAAATCCAAGATGGCCAGTGCCGTACAGTAATCTGGCAAAGATGAGTCTGATCAAGAAGGATGTTCCAAAGGCGCTGAGCATGCTGGAGTTGGGATTTAAAAATACCAATGATCTTTCCCTGGCAGTAGAACTGGCTGCAATTTATGAACGTAGTGGTAAAAGTGCCAAGGCCCTGGCTCTGTATGAGGGGTTATCAAATAAACACCCCAATGTGGCGGTGGTAAAGAATAATCTGGCAATGATGTTACTGAGTGGTAATCCTGACAAGGTAGCTTTAGACCGGGCGCTGGATCTGACCAAGGAATTTGCTCTGTCTGAAAACCCCATCTACATTGATACACTTGGCTGGGTCCACTACATGCGTGGCGAGTATGCTAATGCTGCCAAAGTGCTTGAGCGGGCAGATCGAAGCAATCTTAAAATTCCTGATATCAGCTACCATCTCGGCATGGCCTACTACAAATTGGGCAGAAATAAAGAGGCCAGAGATAAGCTGGAGGAATCGCTTAAATCGGGAAGATCATTTCCGGGTATGGATCGGGCTACACAGATACTGGGAGAGCTCAAGGCGGAGTAGATTGCTGGGGGAGGCAGGTAGATCTGCCTCCCCGTATCTTTAGTTGCAGTAGGTTTCTATGCCTTTTTTGGCCTTGTCGATCTGCTCTGTACGTTCTTCATCGGTCAGCTGCTTGTAACTACCATCCTTCAGCTTCATTCGCACCCTTGGATGAAGTTCAATATCTGCTAGGTTTTTCTTAGACGCTTCGCAATTCTTCTTTTTGATCTCGGCTTTCTTTGCTTCATCCCCATCTTTTTTGCTAGCCGCATCTTTCTTTTTCCTGGACTCAGCTATAGCTTCCCGCTGCTTCTTGAGCCTTTTTATCGTCTCTTCCGGTGGTGTGGCTGGTGGAGGTGGGGGCTTTATTATGCTGGCCTTGCCAGAGGGAGGACGCGACTGGGAGTAGATGGTTGTTCCGTTTTCGTCGACCCAGCGGTAGGTTCTTGCCATGGCTGGTAAAAGCCAAATAAGAAGCATGATTGTGGATATAATGGTTAGATTACGCCTCATAATGTTTTGCCATCCTCTGTGTTATGGGGTATTCCCCTATTATGAGCAAGCATTCCAGCTTGGCAAGTACTTAGTTATAGACAGTGTGTGAGGTTGGTTTTGTATTCAACTCCTGGTCGGTATTCATGGGCTAATATTCTTACCCAGAAACGGGGTGGCATTGGGAAAGGGGTTTCTGGGGGATAAATATGCCTCGTTCTTCTTGACCTGCATGCGCAATATTAGTAATTTGGGCTGTTGTACTATTTCCCGTAGATTGTATGAGCGTCTGGCTCTTTGTCTTTTGGTTGGTGTAGTGATAGTTGGAGGTTTTTGACGTGGAATTGAGTGGCTCCGAAATCGTCGTTCAGTGTTTGAAAGACGAAGGCGTGGAACATCTATTTGGTTACCCTGGCGGTGCCGTTCTTCATATCTATGATGCGATTTTTCAGCAGAATGATGTGAAACATATTCTGGTGCGCCACGAACAGGGCGCAATCCACGCTGCAGATGGTTATGCGCGCGCGACCGGCAAGACCGGTGTGGCACTGGTCACCTCCGGTCCTGGTGCTACCAATGCGGTTACCGGCATAGCCACGGCCTATTTGGATTCTATACCTATGGTGGTCCTTACCGGACAGGTGCCCACCCCTTTTATCGGTAGTGATGCCTTCCAGGAGGTGGATACGGTCGGTATAACCAGGCCCTGTGTAAAGCACAACTTCCTGGTCAAGGATGTCCGGGATTTGGCCGAGACCTTCAAGAAGGCCTTCTATATAGCTGCGTCCGGTCGTCCCGGTCCTGTGGTGATTGATATCCCCAAGGATATCACTGATCCAGCTGTCAAGATCCCCTACAAGTATCCGAAAAAGATCTCCATGCGTTCCTATAACCCGGTTACCCGTGGGCATTTGGGGCAGATCAAAAAGGCCGTGGGAATGATTCTTTCCGCCAAACGGCCTGTGGTCTACTCTGGTGGTGGGGTGGTGCTGGGTAATGCCTCTAAGTATTTGACCGAGGTGGTGAAGAAGTTGGGGCTGCCTATTACCAGTACCCTGATGGGGCTGGGAGCCTATCCTTCCAGCGACAAGCAGTCTCTGGGTATGCTGGGTATGCACGGCACCTATGAGGCCAACATGGCCATGTATGGCACCGATGTGCTGATTGCGATCGGTGCTCGCTTCGATGACAGAATAACCGGCCATGTACAACGATTTTGTCCGAACGCCAAGATTATCCATATTGATATAGATCCTTCGTCCATATCCAAGAACGTGCGGGTGGATGTGCCTATTGTGGGTCCGGTGGACAGTGTGCTGCAGGAAATGCTCAAGGTACTCAAGGATAGCAAGGGCAATCAGGATAAAGCTGCTTTAGAAGAGTGGTGGGGCCAGATTGAGCGGTGGCGGTCCAAAAACTGCCTCAAATATGATCAGAACAGCAAGATGATCAAACCCCAGCATGCGCTTGAGGTCTTGCACAAGGTCACCAAGGGCGATGCCTATGTCTGTTCCGATGTGGGGCAACACCAGATGTTTGCCGCCCAGTTCTATGGCTTTGATAAACCCAGGCGCTGGATAAACTCTGGCGGTCTGGGGACCATGGGTTTTGGCCTGCCTGCGGCTGTGGGGGTCAAGATGGCTCACCCCGATGCAGAGGTGGTGGTAGTCACTAGTGAGGCCAGTATCCAGATGTGTATCCAGGAGTTGGCGACCTGCAAACAGCACAATCTTCCTATCAAGATCTTGATGCTGAATAACGGCGTAATGGGCATGGTGCGGCAGTGGCAGGAGTTCTTTTACGAAAGCCGCTACTCCCAGACTGTAGTGGAGAGTATGCCAGACTTTATCAAATTGGCCGAAAGTTATGGCCATGTGGGTATGCGGATCGAGAACAAGGAAGATCTGGAAAAGGGCATGCAGGAGGCGTTCGCCATGAAGGATCAACTGGTGTTCATCGATGTGGTGATTGATCCGGGAGAGAACGTGTATCCGATGATTGAGGCGGGTAAGGGCCATAACGAGATGTATCTCTCCCCTGAAAGCGAGTTGGTTTAATCATGAGACATATTATTTCGATCCTTATGGAAAATGAGTCCGGGGCGTTGTCGCGGGTGGCTGGGCTTTTCTCCGCACGCGGGTACAATATCGAGTCCCTGACCGTTGCACCTACGGAAGATCCCTCATTGTCACGCATGACCCTGGTGACCAGGGGGAGTGAGGAGATCATTGAGCAGATCACCAAGCAGCTAAATAAGCTGGTGGAGGTGGTAAAGCTGCTGGATCTCTCGGAAGGTCCGCACATCGAGCGTGAGATGATGCTGGTAAAGATTAAGGCGGAGCGGGCCAATCGAGAAGAGTTGAAGCGACTGGTGGATATTTTTCGCGGTAGTATCATCGATGTTACCGATACCAGTTATATTGTGGAGATGACGGGGCACGTCACTAAGCTGGATGCCTTTATTCATGCGGTAGAAGAAGGTCTGATAGTGGAGGTGGTTCGAACCGGTCCATCCGGTATTGCCCGTGGTGCCAAGGGGTTGAGCCTTTAGCTTGGAATAATCTATTCAACCCGCTAAAGCGAAACATTATTATATTTTTAGGAAGACGATTAAAAGGGTAATCTCAAATGAGTTTGAACATCTATTACGATAAAGACGCGGACCTATCTATCATCCAGGGCAAGAAGGTCGCTATCATTGGATATGGCTCTCAGGGGCATGCCCATGCCAACAACCTGAAAGACTCTGGCGTTGATGTAACCGTCGGCCTGCGTCCCGGTTCTGGTTCAGCCGTCAAGGCCACGAATTCTGGTCTGAAGGTAAAACCGGTACCAGAGGCAGTTGCAGGTGCTGATGTGATAATGATCCTGACTCCCGACGAGTTTCAGTCGGTACTCTATCGCGATGAGATCGAGCCGAACATCAAACAGTGCGCCACCCTGGCCTTCGCCCATGGTTTTGCTATTCACTATAATCAGGTCGTCCCGCGCGAGGATCTGGATGTAATCATGATCGCACCCAAGGCCCCGGGCCACACCGTGCGTAGCGAGTTTGAAAAGGGTGGTGGCATACCTGATCTGATCGCCGTATTCCAAGACGCCTCTTGCAAGGCCAAGGAGACCGCGCTCTCCTACGCATCTGCTATCGGTGGCGGTCGCACCGGAATCATCGAGACAACCTTCAAAGACGAGACCGAGACCGACCTGTTCGGTGAGCAGGCGGTACTCTGTGGCGGTGCTGTAGAACTGGTAAAGGCCGGTTTTGACACCCTGACCGAGGCCGGTTATGCCCCGGAGATGGCCTACTTCGAGTGTCTGCACGAGCTGAAGTTGATCGTTGATCTGATGTATGAAGGTGGCATCGCCAACATGAACTACTCCATCTCCAACAATGCGGAGTATGGTGAGTATGTGACCGGCCCCAAGATCATCAACGAAGAGAGTCGCTGGGCCATGAAGGAGTGCCTGCACAACATCCAGACCGGTGAATATGCCAAGAAGTTTATCCTGGAGGGTATGTCCAACTATCCGGAGATGACCGCCATGCGCCGTCTCAACGCCGCCTCTGATATTGAGCAGGTGGGTGAGCAGCTGCGCTCCATGATGCCGTGGATCAAGAAGATCGTGGACAAGAGCAAGAACTGATATGGCATGCAATAGCGGTTTTCCTAATATGACAATATGCGAAGAGTGTTGATGCCAGAAGAAGATCAACAGGTAAAACGCAGACGCGGTATCTATCTGCTGCCGAATCTATTTACCACCGCTGCCCTGTTCAGTGGTTTCTATGCCGTGCTGGCTGCGGTGAATGGTCAATTTGAATCCGCAGCCATTGCCATCTTTGTGGCCATGGTCCTGGATGGACTGGATGGCAGGGTAGCCCGCATGACCAACACCCAGACTGCCTTTGGGGCAGAGTATGACAGCCTTTCAGATATGGTCGCATTTGGTCTGGCTCCCGCTCTGGTCATGTATGTCTGGGCGCTGAAGGGCTTGGGTAAATTCGGTTGGCTGGCAGCATTTATCTATACCGCTGCCGCCGCTTTAAGGCTGGCTAGATTCAATACCCAGGTAGGGATCGCCGACAAACGATACTTTCAGGGCCTACCAAGTCCTGCGGCCGCGGCGATTCTCGCGGCAGCAATCTGGGGTGCGGTTGAGTATGGGGTCCAGAAGGAAGATGTGGCTTCTCTTGTTGGAATCATGACAGCTACTGTTGGTCTTCTCATGGTCAGCAATTTTCGTTATCACAGCTTCAAGGAACTTGATTTTCGCGGCAAGGTGCCGTTTTTCGTTCTGGTTGTGATCATGTTGGTGTTTGCCATAATTCTGTGGGAACCACCATTTATCATGTTTATTGTGTTCGTGTGTTATGCAGTGTCTGGACCGGTGGTGACCCTGGCCACTCTACGGCAGCGCAGAAAAGAACGAAAAAAGGGCCTGGCCTCTGAGTCTGGTGAGAAGCAGGGGTAGATTCCGGGGTGGTTTTCAAGAGTCTATCTTGGCAAGAGTCTAACCATAGGTTATATTTTAGGACATGACCGCTTACGACGCACCAAGCTACACTCCCACTACTGCCGTTCGGCAGTGTGCGTTCGTGTGCCTTCCTCTATATGTGCTGCGACTGCTGCCCTGAGGGGCAAATTATACAATCGCCCTGGCGAGGGCCAGCAGCACGCACAGACAAAACCCATTTCCAAAGATTAAGTTGCCATCCTACTTACCATGCAGGATGGATATGGAGTGAAGCATGAGCACTAAAGATCGGTTGATCATATTTGATACTACCCTCCGCGACGGCGAGCAGAGCCCCGGCGCGTCCATGACCAAAGATGAGAAGATCAGGATCGCCAAGGCCCTGGAGAAGTTGCGGGTGGACGTGATTGAGGCGGGATTCCCCATCGCCAGCCCGGGTGATTTTGAATCGGTGCAGGCGGTGGCCAAGGCTATCACCGACAGCACCGTCTGCGGATTGGCCCGTGCCCTGGACGGTGATATTGACCGAGCCGGTGAGGCGTTGAAGGGTGCTAACTCTGGTCGAATCCACACCTTTATCGCCACCTCCCCCATCCATATGGAGCATAAGCTGCGTATGTCTCCAGACCAGGTGGTGGAGCAGGCGGTGAAGGCGGTGCGGCGTGCCCGCAGATATACGGATGATGTGGAGTTCTCCGCAGAGGACGCCGGTCGCTCCGAGATCGATTTCCTCTGTCGCATAGTCGAGGCCGCGATCAAACAGGGTGCAACCACCATCAATATCCCTGACACCGTTGGCTACAATGTGCCCTGGCAGTTTGGCGACACCATCCGTCAGATCATCGAGCGGGTGCCAAACTCGGACCAGGCAATATTCTCCGTGCATTGTCACAATGACCTCGGGCTTGCTACCTCCAACTCCTTGTCTGCGGTTTTGAACGGAGCGCGGCAGGTGGAGTGCACTATCAACGGCCTGGGTGAAAGGGCGGGTAACGCCTCTCTGGAAGAGGTGGTGATGACGGTGCGTACCAGAGGCGATGTGTTCGAGTGTGACAGCAATCTGGATACCACCCAGATCCTGACCTGTTCCCGTCTGGTCTCCAACATCACCGGTTTCCCGGTACAGCCGAATAAGGCCGTGGTGGGGGCTAATGCCTTTGCCCATGAGTCTGGCATCCATCAGGATGGCGTGCTCAAGAGTCGCGAGACCTATGAGATCATGCGGGCCGAGGATGTGGGCTGGGCGCAGAACCGCATGGTGATGGGGAAGCATTCCGGACGCAACGCCTTTCGGGCGCGCCTGGAGGAGTTGGGCATAGAGTTCGGTTCTGAGGAGGAGTTGAACGATGCCTTCCGCCGTTTCAAGGATCTGGCCGACAAGAAGCATGAGATCTTCGATGAGGATCTTCAGGCGCTGGTTACTGATGTAGCCATCCGTGCGGAGAACGAAGTGGTTAACTTAGTTTCCCTCAAGGTGTGTTCCGAGACCGGAGAGATTCCGAACGCGTCAATCGTCTTGACTGTCGACGGGGTGGAGATATCCGGAGAGTCACAAGGTGGCGGTCCGGTGGACGCCACCTTCCGCGCCATCGAGTCCATAGTGGAGACCGGATGTGAACTGCAACTCTACTCGGTGAACGCCATCACCAGCGGCACCGATGCCCAGGGCGAGGTGACCGTAAGGCTGGAGCGGGGCGGGCGTATCGTGAATGGTCAGGGCGCTGATACAGATATTGTTATCGCATCGGCCAAGGCATACATTAATGCCTGTAACCTGATCATGCACGGCTCAAAACAGGCACATCCGCAGTCGGGCGGGGTTTAAGCCCGGTTTGTTGATGGAATATTGTTAACGGAGATTATGGTGGAAGAGTCCCTGCGGCGGCAATACCTGGAGGCAATGGGGATACAGAACTGGCTCGGGCGTGAACCTGCGCCCGAGCCATCTGCTGTTGTTACTCAGCCTGAGCCCGAGTCTCAGCAAGCGCCAGCTGCGCTAGAATCATCTTCCGGGGCTGAAGGCTGGTCCCTGACGCCCGGTGGTGACATTGCTGGCCTGGACTGGGCAGCGCTGCGGGCCAGGGTCAAGACGTGTCAGGCCTGTGATCTGCATCGGACCCGTATCCAGACCGTGTTCGGCGAAGGCAACCAGGATGCGGACCTGATGATCGTCGGTGAAGCGCCAGGGGCGGATGAGGATCGTGTGGGCGAGCCGTTTGTCGGTCGTGCCGGACAACTGCTCAACGCCATGCTAAAGGCGGTCGGGTTGACCCGTGATCAGGTATTCATCGCCAATATCCTCAAGTGTCTCCCACCGGGAAACCGCGATCCCCACGTTGAAGAGGTACGCTGTTGTGCGTCCTTTCTGCAACGGCAGATTGATCTGATCAAGCCCAAGGTGATCCTGGCCGTAGGGCGGGTGGCGGCGCAGAATTTGCTAAAAACCGATGCGGCTGTGGGGGGGTTACGCAACCGAGAACATGTCGTGGGGGAGGCCAACATACCGCTGGTAGTGACCTACCACCCAGCCTATCTGCTGCGCTCCCCGGAGCAAAAAGGCAAGGCATGGCAAGATCTGCAACGAGCCAAACGGATGCTGTAGGCAGTAAAGACGATGATTTACCCGGTGTGCCAGCGAATATGAATACCCTTCTCAAAGATCCCCTTCTGCAGATATCTCCTATGCAGTTGGATGATGTGGCCGCCGTGATGGAGATAGAACTGCGGGCCTATGAATTCCCCTGGAGCGAAGGGAATATGCGGGACTGCCTCAACAGCAACTATTACTGCTGTGTCTATCGGCTGGATGACCGCTGCATCGGCTACGGCGTAATGTCGATTGGTGCTGGTGAGGCGCAGATCCTGAATATCTGTATCGATTCGAGTATGCGGGGCCAGGGCCTGGGCCGACGATTATTGCGGCATCTGATCGCGACCGCCGGCAAGAGCAGTGCCGATACCATGTTTCTGGAGGTGCGCGCTTCCAACCTGGCGGCAGTCTCACTGTACGACTCTATGGGGTTCAATGAAATGGGGCGGCGCCGCGGTTACTATCCGACCGAAAGTGGGCGCGAGGATGCCTTGATGTTGGCACTGAGCCTGTAGCCACTCCAACATATGGCGGCAGCTTTCGCTGGATTATGTATAATACCCGCCTTTCGTTTGCCGAATTCTGCTCATGTCCGAACTGCTGGAACAACTGAATCGTCGTCGCACCTTTGCGATCATCTCCCACCCGGATGCGGGTAAGACCACTCTGACCGAAAAGCTGTTGCTGTTCGGAGGGGCCATCCAGCTTGCGGGTACGGTCAAGGGCCGTAAGGCGGCGCGCCATGCCACTTCAGACTGGATGGAGTTGGAGAAGGAGCGCGGCATCTCGGTCACCTCATCGGTGATGCAGTTTCCATATAGAGACGAGATGGTGAATCTGCTGGATACCCCCGGGCATGAAGACTTCTCCGAGGATACCTATCGCACCCTGACTGCGGTGGACTCGGCCCTGATGGTGATCGATGTGGCCAAGGGTGTGGAGTTACGCACCATCAAACTGATGGAGGTGTGTCGTCTGCGCACTACCCCAATCATCACCTTCATCAACAAGCTCGACCGGGAAGGCAGAGACCCGATGGAGATCGTGGATGAGGTGGAGTCTGTACTCAAGATAAAGTGTGCCCCGCTCACCTGGCCTATCGGCATGGGCCAGAGATTCAAGGGGGTGTTTGATCTGCGTTCCAACACCACCCACCTGTTTGCCGCCGCCCATGGCGGTAAGATCCAGGAAGGCGAGATCATCGAAGGGCTGGATAACCCCAGGCTGGACGATATCCTCGGCGATCAGGCCGATGAGCTGCGGGAAGAGATTGAGCTGGTGCTGGGTGCCAGCCATGAGTGGGATCAAGACGCCTACAACCGGGGTGAACTGACGCCGGTGTTCTTCGGCTCAGCCATCAATAATTTCGGGGTTAAAGAGTTGCTGGATGCCTTTGTAGAGTACGCGCCAACCCCTGTTCCGCGCGAGACCAGGCAGCGTACGGTGGAGCCATCTGAGGAGAAATTCACCGGCTTTGTATTTAAGATCCAGGCCAACATGGACCCGGCCCATCGTGACCGCATCGCATTTCTGCGGGTCTGCTCCGGTTCCTACACCAAGGGCATGAAGATGCGTCATGTGCGTATCGGCAAGACTGTTCAGGTGAATAATGCCATCACCTTTCAGGCGGACGAGCGCAAACATGTGGATGAGGCCTGGCCAGGAGATATCATTGGCCTGCATAACCATGGAACCATCCAGATTGGAGATACCTTCAGCGAGGGCGAAGAACTTAAGTACGAAGGCATTCCATATTTTGCGCCGGAACTGTTCCGACGGGTGGTGTTGAAAGACCCGCTGCGCCTGAAGGCGCTGCAAAAGGGTGTGGTGCAACTGTGCGAGGAGGGGGCTACCCAGGTATTCCGTCCCATGCGCAACAACGACATCATCCTGGGCGCGGTCGGTGTGCTGCAATTCGATGTGGCAGCCCACAGGCTGAAGAATGAATATGGGGTCGAGGCGATTGTTGAGGCGATAAACGTAGCAACAGCGCGCTGGGTAGAGTGTGATGATGCCAAGATGCTGGAGCGGTTTCGGAATAAGGCCCATGACAACCTGGCCGTGGATGGGGATGACCAGCTGGTGTATCTTGCGCCAACCCGAGTAAATTTGGATCTGACTATAGAGCGCTGGCCGGATATCCGTTTTCTGGCCATCCGTGAACTCTAGAAGTCGCAACTGCTGGGCGACCTGTATGAATAAAAATCCTTTAATTCCAGTTAGTTAGGAATTGATTTCCTGGGTATTTTCTCAAGTATAGCCAGATCTGGCCGCCAGTCATATTGACCACATCCCCTTTGGTCGGGTCTGTGCGCAGTGGAAACAATGGTCCGGGATGACCGGTATGCCCGACCTCTACATCCATGGTGGACGGTATGAAGATAGTCGATTCCAACATCCAGATGGCTAGCAACCATCTATCCACACAACGGGACGAAAAACGTGAATCCCTTACGCTTTGGCGCGATGGGCAAGAGCCGCAGACAGTGGCTGCTCCATCCGGGCGTGCCCGGTTTGAGGCCGCTGCCGCTACTCTGAGCGTAGAGTTTCGCCAGGTGGAGATATCCGCTCAGGCCAGCTCGCTGCAACCAACCAAGGCGGTTTTGCTGGATCCAGATGCCCTAGATCCCATGGAAAAACTGGAGCAGTCACTGTTAAAGCTGCTGGTGGAGCACCTGACCGGTAAAAAGATCAAGCTGATGCATCCATCCGATCTTGAGAAGGTCCAGGATCCAGCAGTGGCTGCAGACGGTCCGACTCAGGATCAGGCCTCAGCTGGGGAAGAGCGGCAAGGCTGGGGGCTGGTTTATGACTCCTATGAATCACACTACGAATCGGAAAGCACCAGCTTTTCTGCCAACGGTAAAGTACAAACCGCAGATGGCAGGGAGATCGACATCAGTGTCGAACTGAATATGAGCCGCGAGTTCTTTAGTGAACAGCAGCTAAGCCTGCGCGCCGGTGATGCCCTCAAAGATCCGCTGGTGATCAATTTCAGCGGCAATGCGGTAGAACTTACCGAACGCAGCTTTAGTTTTGATATTGATGCGGATGGCAGCTCAGATCAAATCGCATTTGTGGGACCGGGCAGTGGTTTCCTCGCCCTGGACAAGAACGGCGATGGCAAGATCAATGACGGCAGCGAACTGTTTGGTCCTGAAACCGGAAACGGTTTTGCCGATCTTGCCGCCTACGATGGTGATGGTAATAACTGGATAGATGAGAACGACAGCATCTATGATCGCCTGCGGATCTGGTCAAAGGATGCATCCGGTAGTGATCAACTGGTTGCCCTGGGCCAGCGTGGTGTGGGTGCCATCTACCTGGGGCATGTTGACACCCCGTTCCTGTTAAAAGACGCAGCCAATGAAACCCTGGGTGCGGTGCGTGATTCCGGGATCTTCCTGGAAGAGGATGGGGGCGTGGGTACCATCCAGCAGTTGGATCTGGTGGTGTGATCTAAACCAATAGCGTCCATACAATGTAGGGCCATACCCCTCGGCGGCGCCACGCACGTTGTGGCGCTGATTTTTCACCGTCAGCGGCTGACCTAGCTGAACTCACTCACGTGGTTTGCTCTGGCGTACCGAGGCCAGTTCCCGGTCATGCTGTCGCAAGGCGTCGGCGGTCTCGGGATAATCCTTCAGGAACGCCATGAATCGATCCCGTTCCAGGCTGTAGAGCCGACAGGGGGTGATGGTCACCACACTGGCGTCGCCGCTACCATGTCCCATCAGGGCCATCTCACCGAAGCATTCACCGGCGATCAGGGTACCCAGGTCATGCTGTACCCCCTGCTCCAGGCGGGTGAAGCGAATCACCCCGCGACTGACCAGGTAGAGCGACTCGGCGATCTCGCCCTGGTTGAACAGATACTCGCCCTCACTCAGGGTAATGGGCCTTATTAATCGCCCCAACTCCTGCAGCAACACCTTGTCCAGTTCACTGAACAGCGGCACCCGGCGCAGCATGCTCACCGGGTCGTCCGTGAGCCGCTGCATCGGTTGGCCGCGCAGTGCGGCGAGTTGCCGCGAGAACCCCTCCTCCAGGGTCTCGGCGGCCCCCTTCGGCAGCATGCCCCGCTCGGCCTGCTCCACGGTGGTCTCCAGTTGCGTCAGCAGCACCAATCGTTTGCCGAAGCGCTCCTGCATGGAGGTGGCAAACTCGGGGAACTGCTCGCCCACCTGCTGTAACTGCTCGGCCGATAGTTGATGCCAGTGCCGGTACTTGTCCTGCACCTCCTCGACCACATCGACGGGGATCGATTCCATGCGGGCCAGCGACTCCAGCATGACCAGTACATGGCCGCTGCCCTGGTAGTGGCCCCACACCTGTTCATAGTCACGAACGATGCGCGACATGTGCATGCGTTCGGCCAGCGGCTGCAGCCAGGTGACGCGCTTGGCCAGCCGGTAGAAGGCCTGTTCCAACTTGCGCTTGATACGATGTGACTTGATGTGGGCGAATTCCCCCTGGTACCTCAGGGCATCCAGCTGCATGTTGATCACCAGCAACAGCTCCCTCAAGGAGCCTTCGCTGAGATGCCCCTTGTGATACATATCGCTGTAGATGGTGCGCTCCTCGATAAGCGCCCGCAGATAGAGTCGGTTCTTCTCCTGCTTGTCATCCATCTCGCTACCACGCATCCGCTCGATGGCCTCCGCCGCCGCACGCAGGGCCTGGTCGCACTCGAGCATCCGCTCGCGGATGATACGGCTGCTGAAGGCGCCACCCTTGGCCAGGGTGGGCAGGCGTTCCATGGCTCGCTCGCACGAGACCATCTCACGCTCCAGGAATGACATGCGATCGGCCAGCGGCGGGATATCCAGACCCAATTTCCGCATCAGCCTCTCGATGGAGAGGCCCTGCACCAGCAGAGTGAACAGCACCGCGCCCATCACCAGGGCGACGAACAGCTCCTTCTGCTCGAACTGCGGCAGGCTCAGGACGATGGCCAGGGCGATGGCCCCGCGTAGGCCACCCCAGAACATGACGAAGCGGTAGGGCATGTTGATGGCACTGGCGCCGGGCAACCGGCCCACCATGGGTACCATCAGAAAGATCACCACGGCACGGGCCAGCAGCATGGCGCCCAGCACCCAGACCAGGACGTCCATGGCATCCCACAGGGCCACTAGGTCCACCTGCATCCCCACCAGCAGGAACAGCAGGGCGTTGGCCATGAATACCAGCATCTCCCAGAAGTGCTCCAGGTAGATGCGCACCGAGGTGGAGATACGGATACGCCCCCAGGTACCCAGCACCAGGCCGGCACCCACGGTGGCCATGACGCCGCTGAGATGCAGTACCTGTTCAGTGAACAGGAAGGAGAGATAGGCCAGCGCGGTGGTCAACCCGATCTCCACGAAGGGCTCGGACTCGACCCAGCCGATCAAGGTGCTCGCGATATAGCCCATCAGCATGCCCACCAGCAGCCCACCCACGAACAGCACCAGGAAATCGAGCACTCCAGCGCTCAGCAGGTCACCACTGATGGTACCAGCCAGCAGAATCGCCACCAGGATCTTGGATACCACGATGGCACTGGCGTCATTGAACAGGCTCTCACCCTCCACCAGGGTGGTGAGGCTATCCGGTGCCCCCAACTGGCGGAACAGGGCGATCACCGCCACCGGGTCGGTGGCGCTGAGGATGGCACCCAGCAACAGCGCGGCCACCAGCGGGATACCGGTGGCAAACCAGACGATCAGCCCGATCAGTCCGGTGGAGAGCAGCAGGCCGGGCACGGCCAGGGCAAGGATGGGGACCAGGTTATGGCGTAGCCGCCTGGCATCCAGATTGTAGGCCGATTCGAAGATCAGGGTGGGCAGGAAGACGAACAGGATCAGGTCCGGCGATATATGCAGGCTGTCCAGCAGGTGCAACTGTTCCGGGTAGCGCCCCTGCAGCCAGGCGAGACCGATCCCCACCAGCACCAGCAACACGGTGAATGGCAGCCGGGTACGCTTGGCCACCAGCAGGATAGCCAGGGCGACCAGCAGCAGGGTAAAGACCCCCCAGACAGCGCCGGATATGGCAGATACGTGTTCCATTGACCGCTCCCTTTATGATTCCATATACCTAAGACTAGTCGTTTGTGGGAGCGCCTTCAGGCGCGAATGACCTGGCACCCTGATTACCCTGCCGAAGAGGCTGCGCTATTTCCCTCTCCAGGATGCAGAACAGACTGGGCGTGTCCTACAAGTTGGATTGCTCTGTCCAGATGATGCGGAACAGATGCAAACATGGTGGAACGGGGGGTGGGTTTTTACCGTTATACCGACAATGGGCAGGGAAAGAAGTGCTTTGCGCTCGCCAAAATCCATGTAGAGGTGACACCCAACCTTTTGGGTGCATTGAAATAGGTTGATTTTATGGGTTGCAATTCTTATCATCATCCTTGAATGGGAAAATAATACTAGACGTCCAATGTAAGGAAACACTGTGTCGAGACCCATCAGCAGAATGCAGCTACTCCGCGGCGACTTGCGTGGCGAGCGCCCGGCCATACGCCCGCCCTGGGCCATGGATGAGCGGCAATTTATCGAAAGCTGCGACCGCTGCGGCGACTGCATCTCAAACTGTCCCAAAAAGATCATCACCAAGGGCTCCGGCGGCTTCCCCACCATCGACTTTTCCCAGGCAGGCTGTACCTTCTGCGGCGACTGCCGGGAGACATGCAAACCCGGTGCCCTCCGATTGACCGACTCCACTGAACAGCCCCCCTGGTCTTTGGCCGCCTCTGTCTTAGACTCATGTCTATCGCTCAACGGTATTGTCTGCCGCAGTTGTGGAGAGAGCTGCGAGGAAGATGCCATCAAATTCCGTTTGGAACTGGGTGGTCGTGCCAGACCCCTGGTGGATGAAGAAATTTGCAATGGCTGCGGCGAGTGTGTGGCGGTCTGTCCTTCCCAATCCCTTAAGGTCCTGCCCGAGACGTCCGGGCAGGCCGCATAAACATCAAGTGAGGCAATCAAACAGAATGAATATTTGTAGTCTGATTGTACATACCCAGCCGTCGGCAGGCCCCGTGGTGGCCGAGCGTCTGGAGCAGGAATTCAGCGGTGTCGAAGTTCACGCAGGTGTGGAGGCCGACAAGCTGGTAGTGACCGTGGAGGAGACCACTGATGATTTCTCCTTCAACGATACGGTCAAGGCCATGAATGACGTGAAAGGTGTTGTAAATACCATACTGATTTACCACTACGGTGGTGACGAAACGATGGATGAGGAGATAACTAAGTGAAACAGACAAGGCGTGATTTTATAAAAAGCAATGCCATAGCCGCAGCAGCCTCTGTAGCCGGCGTTACTCTGCCGGTGGGCACTGCGCTGGCGAAGGGCGACGACGGCATCCGTTGGGACAAGGCAGCCTGCCGCTACTGTGGTACCGGTTGTAGTGTTCTCATGGGTGTTAAAGGCGGCAAGGTGGTGGCTAGCCAGGGCGATCCTGATGCACCGGTCAACAAGGGCCTCAACTGCATCAAGGGCTACTTCCTGCCGAAGATCCTCTACGGGCAGGACCGTCTTACCAAGCCGCTGTTGCGCAAGACCAACGGCAAATACGACAAGAATGGCAAGTTCGAGGAAGTTTCCTGGGACGAGGCGTTCAAGACCATGGCCGAGAAGTGGGTTGCTGCGCGTAAGGCCAAAGGCCCGAAGGGCGTCGGCATGTTCGGCTCCGGTCAGTGGACCGTCTGGGAAGGTTATGCTGCGGCCAAGTTGCTGAAGGCCGGTTTCCGCTCCAACAGCCTTGATCCCAACGCACGCCACTGTATGGCTTCTGCCGTAGGCGCTTTCATGCGTGGTTTCGGTATCGACGAGCCCATGGGTTGCTACGATGACCTGGAACACGCGGACGTGTTCGTGCTCTGGGGCGCCAACATGGCGGAGATGCACCCGATCCTCTGGTCGCGTCTCACCGACACCCGTCTGACCAAGAAGGGCTGTGAAGTGCACGTGCTCTCCACCTACGAGCATCGCTGCTACGAACTGGCCGACAATGGCATGGTGTTCACACCGCAGACCGACCTGGCGATCGCCAACTACATCGCCAACTACATCATCCAGAACAAGGCCTATAACAAGGCGTTCGTCGATAAGCACGTCAACTTCAACATCACCACTACCGACATCGGTTACGGCCTGCGTGACAGCCATCCGAAGCAGAAGGCAGCCAAGAACCCCAACAAGGGCAAGTTCAACAAGGTCAGCTTCGATGAATATGCCAAGGCGGTTTCCGAATACACCGTTGAAAAAGCCAGCAAGATGTCCGGCGTGCCCAAGAAGAACCTGGAGCGTATGGCCAAGGCCTATGCCGATCCCAACAAGAAGGTCACCTCCTTCTGGACCATGGGCATGAACCAGCACACCCGCGGTGTCTGGATGAACGGCCTGGTCTACAACATCCACCTACTGATGGGCAAGATCTCCGAGCCCGGTAACAGCCCGTTCTCGCTGACCGGTCAGCCCTCCGCCTGCGGTACCGCCCGCGAGGTTGGCACCTTCACCCATCGTCTGCCTGCAGACCTGGTGGTCAAGAAGGATGCGCACTGCAAGTTCGCCGAGAAGGTGTGGAAGCTGCCTGCAGGCACCATTCCAAGACATAACGGTATGGCGGATAAGGTTGCTCAATCGGACATCACTGGTAAGCCGATGGGCAAGACCCTGGTGCACGCGGTTGCCATGCATCGTGCGCTCAAAGACCTCAAGATGAACTGCTTCTGGGTGATGTGTAACAACAACATGCAGGCCGCAGCCAACATGAACGAGGAGTCTCTCCCTGGTTGGCGTGCCGAGGAAAACTTCATCGCCGTCTCTGACCCCTACCCGACGGTATCGGCCCAGGCCGCTGACCTGATTCTCCCCACCGCCATGTGGATTGAGAAAGAGGGTGCCTACGGTAACGCTGAGCGTCGTACCCAGTTCTGGCGTCAGCAGGTACAGGCACCAGGTGACTCCAAGTCCGACCTGTGGCAGATCATGGAGTTTGCCAAGTACGTCAAGGTGGAGGATGTCTGGCCCGCGGATCTGATAGCCAAGATGCCGGAGTATGCCGGTAAAACGCTGTACGAGGTGCTCTACACCAACGGCCAGGTGGACAAGTTCCCGAAACAGCAGGTCACCGACTCCGACGGCAATAAGTACGGCAACGACGAGATGGATGATTTCGGTTACTACGCACAGAAGGGTCTGTTCGAAGAGTACCGGATGTTCAACTCCGCGGCCGATATCCTCAAGAAGGGGCACGAGATGGCCGAGTTCGATGCCTATCACAAGGCTCGCGGTCTCCGTTGGCCGGTAATCAATGGCAAGGAGACCCTGTGGCGCTTCCGTGAGGGTTATGACCCGCACGTGGAGAAGGGCTCTGGCGTTCAGTTCTACGGCAGAAAGGACAAGAAGGCGAATATCATTTTCGGTCCCTACGAGCCGCCCGCGGAGAGCCCGGATAAGGAATTCGATCTGTGGCTCAGCACCGGTCGTGTGCTGGAACATTGGCACTCCGGTTCTATGACCCGTCGTGTACCCGAGCTCTATCGTGCGGTGCCTGACGCAGTGGTCTTCATGCATCCCAAGGATGCCAAGAGACGCAAGTTGCGTAGCGGTTCCACGGCAAAGATAGCCTCCCGTCGTGGTGAGATCACCTGCCGGGTGGATACCAAGGGACGCAACCGAGTGCCGGAAGGTCTGGTGTTCATTCCCTGGTTTGACGCCGGTCGACTGGTCAACAAGCTGACCCTCGACGCTACTGATCCGCTCTCCAAAGAGACGGACTACAAGAAGTGCGCGGTGAAGATCAGCAAGGCGTAAATGAAGCGGAGAACCGTCCCGGCTGACACCGGGGCGGGGTTGCCAAACTGAAAACATTTGAGATTGAGAGCAATCTACCGAGTCAGTCATGCCCGAAGCAGCATCTAAAGGGGAAATGAATCGCCGTCAGTTCTTGAGCAAGATGCTCAAGACCGCCACCGGTGTCGGATTGGTTGGACTGGGCCTGGGAATGTACTCCCATCGGGCCTCGTCGCTGTCAGCCATGCATGTCCGCCCGCCCGGTGCACTGCCGGAGGAGGATTTTCTCGGTGCCTGTATTCGGTGCGGATTGTGCGTGCGGGACTGCCCGTACGACATCCTGTTCCTGGGAGAGGTGGGGACCGAGGTGCCCACGGGAACGCCCTATTTCCAGGCCCGGTCCGGGCCCTGCGAAATGTGCGAGGACATTCCCTGCATCGTGGCTTGTCCCACCAACGCCCTGGATCACGATCTAACCGACATCGAGGAGTCCCGCATGGGTCTTGCGGTGCTGGTGGATCAGGAGACCTGCATTGCCTTTCACGGTCTTCGCTGTGAGGTCTGTTTCAACGTTTGCCCGATCCGGAATAGAGCCATCACGCTGGATATGCAGCACAACGTACGGTCAGGAAAGCACGCACTGTTCATTCCAGTGGTGCACTCCGACGCCTGTACCGGCTGCGGACTCTGCGAGAGGGCCTGCATTCTGGAAGAAGCGGCGATCAAAGTGTTTCCGACCCATATGGCGAAGGGCGAACTGGGTAAGCACTACCGGTTCGGTTGGAGGGAGAAGGAGAAGGCGGGTAAGGCCCTGGTGGCGCCGGACGTGGAGCACAAGTACAACCTCCCAGAGGGTGTGCGCTACGAACTGCAAGGCGAGGGTCTCATCATTGAGGATGAGGCGGAGAAGGAGCGACAGAGCCCCTTTTCATCCAATCCCCTGGATACGCTCAATCAAAGTGGGCGGGGTAAGTAACGATGGAAGTGTCACAAGTAGGTAAAGACGCCATCGAGGCCAAGGGCTGGTTCGCCACCCACCGGCTGCTCATCCTGCGCCGCTTGAGTCAACTGGGGATTCTGGGACTGTTCCTGACCGGACCTCTGTTCGGGCTGTGGATCGCGAAGGGCAACCTGGCGTCGAGTCTGACGCTCGAGGTGCTGCCGCTGACCGACCCCCATGTCCTGCTGCAGGCGGTGTTGTCGGGTGTGGTACCGGAGACAGCGGCGATTGTCGGTGTGCTGATCGTGTTGGTCTTCTATTTCATCGTGGGAGGCCGGGTCTACTGTTCCTGGGTCTGCCCGGTGAACATGGTCACCGATCTGGCCTCCTGGCTGCGTCGCAGGTTGGGTATCCGTACCACTTCGAAACTCTACCGCTCCACCCGCTATTGGATGTTGGGCATGACGCTGGTGCTGCCGTTGGTGGCTGCCGGGGGCATCGTCTGGGAACTGGTCAATCCGGTCTCCATGATGTTCCGCGGCATCGTCTTCGGTATTGGTGCCGGATGGCTGCTGATCCTGGGTATCTTTCTCTTCGATCTGCTGGTGGCGAGGAATGGCTGGTGCGGGCGTCTCTGTCCCGTCGGTGCCTTCTACGGCCTGGTGGGTTCAAGGAGTCTGATCCGGGTGAATGCTGCTCAAAGGTCCGAGTGCACTGACTGCAACGACTGTTTTGCGGTCTGCCCCGAGCCCCACGTGATCAAGCCTGCACTCAAGGGTGCGGACAAGGGGATCGGCCCGGTAATCCTTTCCCGGGACTGCACCAACTGTGGGCGTTGTATCGATATCTGCGCAGTGAATGTTTTTAGTTACGGCGGCCGTGATGCCGCAACCATTGAGCCAAGAGCGACTGAACAAGTCGGCAACAGTAAACCGGGCGTCCTAGTGTGACGCTGAAGTTTATCCAGTAAATAGACTGAGTGATGATGGAGTCAGAAATGAAGAAATCGATTCTGGTAGTGATGGTGGGGCTGATGGCCCTGTTTATGGCCACAGCGGCAATGGCGGTGGATTCACTGCGCGGTGCCGATCTGGAGAAGATGTCCGCGCAACCGGCCAAGATGAAGGTTACGTCGGTGAAGGGTGGTATTAAGCGCAGCTACAAGCAGCAGCCTCCGATGGTTCCCCACAAGGTTGAAAAGTACAAGATCAACCTGAAGAACAACGGCTGCATGAAGTGCCATAGTGAAAAGACCTACAAGAAAGAGAAGTCTCCCAAGGTGGGTGATAGCCACTACGTGAGCCGTGACGGCAAGACGCTGAAGACCATCTCCAGCCGCCGTTACTTCTGCAACCAGTGCCACGCGCCTCAGATGGGTGCAGATCCGCTGGTGCAGAACAACTTCCAGGGTTCCAAGTAACCCCCTGGAGTTAGTTGTACGCGTAAAAACCCTCCCCCCTCCGGGGGAGGGTTCTTGGGCTTGTAACATGTTTTAATATATTCTGATGAAGCCCTGGTAAGGGTGTTGTAATAACCAAGCCACAAACGACGCATAACCGGTGAAATCATGACTAAAGAAGCAAAGAGTAAGACCTTTAAACTGCTACTGATCGGCATTGTTGTCGGTATTATCCTTTGGGGTGGTTTCAACACCGCAATGGAAGCGACCAACACCGAAGAGTTTTGTATCTCCTGTCACGAGATGGAGCAGGCCGTCTACCAGGAACTGCAGGAGACGATCCACTTCACCAACCGCACCGGCGTACGGGCCACCTGCCCTGACTGCCACGTGCCAAAACCCTGGATTCACAAGATTGTGCGCAAGATCAAGGCGAGTAACGAGCTCTACCACAAGTTCATGGGTACCGTGGATACGGTGGAGAAGTTTGAGGAGAAACGTCTGGAACTGGCACAGAATGTCTGGCGTGCCATGAAGGAGACCGACTCCCGCGAGTGCCGTAATTGCCACAACTTCGATTCCATGGACTTCGACAAGCAGGAAGAGCGTAGCGCCGATCGCCACGACGAGGCCATCGAAGAGGGCTACACCTGCATCGATTGCCACAAGGGTATCGCCCACAGCCTGCCCGAAGGCTATGATCCGGCTGAAGACCTGCCAAGTGATGCCGAGGAGTAAGTCCACGGTGTGGATGTCCCGGGAATAATCGGGACAGATAGAAAAGGCGCCGCCCTTTGGGATGCGCCTTTTTTTACACGAGTTTAAGAAAACTGCTTGACCACATCTTCCGGTTGCATGGGCTTCGCATACAGGAAACCCTGCACGGCGTCGCACCGGTGGGCGGTAAGGAACTCTGCCTGCTGTTCTGCCCAAGGTGCGGCGGTCACCGAACTGGAACCTGTCGGGCGTATCTTGCGGCATATCTGGGAGCCGGATTGTGCGCCAGAGGTCTCACCCGTCGTGCAAAAATCGCAGGTACTTCTTGACCTGTATTGGGACACTTGTGCCTCTTACTCGGTCTGACGGGATATTGGGGTGGATTTTCATCGTTATACCGACAATGGGCAGGGAAAGAAGTGCTTTGCGCTTGCCAAAATCCATGTGGAGGTTACACGATACCTTGTTGGGCGTGAGATAGGTTGATTTTATGGGTTGAAATTCCTATCCTTATGATTATTGCCCGTTTGTGTTCGTTATATAGCTTATTGCCCGTTTGTGTTCGTTATATAGCCCACATTTCCCCATTTTTCTTATCCTTGATTTGTGATGCAGCAATGTGAAGAAGACGTAAATTCAATTTGTAAGTGCAACTCTTGAATAGTTGGCAAAAGGGTAAGCTGCGGGGAGTAAGTATGTTTTTCGAATTTTGAGCAAATTTATTTGGGAGGAATTATTATGGCACAGCGGCTAACATTCCTTTTCATATTCTTTGTAATTATTTTATTAACACCTGCAAAATCTTTATTTGCCAAGGATCTATGTCTGCAGTTGAAATGGTTTCACCAAGCTCAATTTGCTGGATTTTATTATGCTGAGCAATCGGGGTTCTTTTCATCCAAAGGTCTTAATATAAAGTTTGTTGAGGGCGGTCCGAAAGTTAATTGGCAGGAGCAATTTAAGGATACTGACTGTCAAATCGGTATTACGAACGCTTATGAGATCGTCATTGCCAGATCTAAAGGAATTCCTGTAAAAGCAGTGGCGGCAATAAACCAAATAAGCCCCATTGTCTGGTTTTCCTTAAAAAATAGTGGGATTAAGAATCCAAGGCAATTTAGGGGGAAAAATGTAGTTCTTGTTCCAACAGGTAAAATTCAATTGAGAGGGATGTTGAAAAAGGTCGGCATGTCGGAAACGGAGATGATGTTGCAGCCATTTTCAATCGATATGTCAAAGCTTTACCGTGGGGAAGTTGATGTGTGGAGTGGTTATCATACCAACCTTGTTACCAAAGCAGAGGTGGAAGGTTATCCGGTCAACGTGATTCATCCCATCGATTACGGCGTACAGATTTATGATGATGTGATCTATGCAACGGAGGAACTCATTGAGAATTCCCCGGATATTGTGAACAAATTCTTGACCGCTAGCCTGAAGGGGTGGGAGGAGGCGGTTAAAAATCCAGCCCAAGCGGTGTCGGCTACCTTAAAATACATGAAAACCCCCAACGAGACACACCAGAAAGGTCTTTTTAGGAGGACTATTCCATATGTCCATACGGGTGAGGTTCCTATAGGTTGGATGGAAAAAGACATTTGGCACGAGATCTGCGCCCTAACCCAGGAGGTTGGTTTAGTTGATAAACGTCTCTCGGCAGATGAGGTTTTTACCGATCAATTCTTAACCGAGATATACCACCCCAGTCGCTAATGTTAACCAATTCGAAAATACAGACAAAGCTGACGGTAATTTTCTTGCTTTTTACCTTTCTTCCGCTGATTACCCTGGGAGTGTTTATCTATCTTCAAGGAAGAGATGACCTTTTAAGATCTACAGAAAGAAATCTATACTCTACTGTTAATATTATCACAGAGAACGTAGACGCTCACTCTAAGCATTACTTGGACCAACTGACTTTATTGGCCAGAATGCCAGAAATACTCTCTTATGCCGAGATGATTACTGATGATAGTGATTGGCAGGCAGGCCAGGCTGGCTTGCATAATGTTTTTCAGCAGCTAAACCAACCTGACCAGACAATTGAGACCTTTTTATTTCTCCACCCTGAAACCGGAGAAGTTCTGGCCTCAAGTGATCGGGACCATCTTGGTAAGTTTTTTTCCAAAAAACCTTATTTCAAGTTAGGTAAGGAAGGTCCGACATTATATAAAATTCATTATTCCTTAGCGCTTGAAAAGGCAATTATGGCCCTTGCAACTCCCGCAGTTAAGGAAGGAAAACTTCTAGGAGTTATTGTCGGCTGGGTAGACATCAACCGGTTTTTAAGTTCTGTAAGTAATGCCTCCCGGATTGGAGGGGCGGAATTATATTTGGTTAACCGGGCCAACCTGCATATTGGAAGTTTAAGTTCTGACCAAGATGGATTGAAAATCCTTTCCGGCATCTTTACGGAAGGTGCCACCAAGGCTTTATCTAAAGAGAAAGGGAGCGGCGTCTACCCTAATTATAACGGCGCAATGGTGATAGGGGCATATACCCCCATTATTTCCTTAGACCTTGCCTTACTAGCTGAAATTCCTTTGGCCGAAGTATTAAAAAATGCCAATCGACGAGGGGTAAGGTCTTTACTCATCACACTAGCGATAGCAGTGTTTTTGTTGATGATAACACTCCTTTTGAGCAGACAAATTACCAACCCCATCTATCGCTTAACCAAATTTGTTACAGCTTTTGGTGAAGGGAGAGATGAGGGTGAGGGTGAGGTTAGTATAATAAGTTCCAGTTTGGAAACCAATCAGCTTGCCGCAGCTTTTATTGATATGGTTGAACGCCGCAAAAAAAGTGAAGAGTTATATCGTTCATTGGTTGATAATATGGAGTTAGGCGTCACCTTGATAGACGGCAATCATCAGATCATTATGGCCAATTCCGCCCAAGAAAAAATGTTCGACAAACCTGCTGGTTATTTTCATGGCAAAAAATGTTTTGTCGAGTTTGAAAAAAGAGATCATATCTGTCCACATTGTCCGGGTGTGGAGGCCATGGCAACCGGCCAATCGAAAGAGGCTGTTACACAAGGAATAAGAGATGATGGCAGCAGCTTTACTGTCAGAATCAGGGCCTTTCCGGTCCAAGACGAGCATGGCGATAGTCAAGGCTTTATCGAGGTGGTAGAAGATATTACCGAACGATTGGAAAGTGAAATGTCACTTGTCAAAGCAGAAGCAGCCAATCAGGCCAAAAGCGTTTTTTTGGCCAACATGAGCCATGAACTCCGTACGCCTTTAACAGCCATATTGGGTTTCACAGAGATTCTGAAGTGTGACATGACAATTGGTCAAGAGCAGCGGCAGGAGATCGCCATCATCAGTCGAAGCGGCCAACACCTCTTAAGTCTCATTAATGACATACTGGACATAGCTAAAATCGAAGCTGGTCGAACAACTTTGCAGGAAAAGAGTTTCGATTTGGATGCTTTTCTCAGGGGCATCTCAGAGATGTTTTATAGCCGGACTGTTGAAAAAGGCCTGTCTTTCAGCATGGAAAAAGATGCCGACGTACCCCGCTATATCAAAGCCGATGATGGCAAATTGCGCCAAGTGCTTATTAATCTACTTGGCAATGCCCTGAAGTTTACAAAAACGGGAGGTGTGACGCTCAGGGTGAGGTCAGCTGATGCAGGGGAAGATATCTTGACGCTTCAGTTTGAAGTTGAAGATACAGGCATCGGTATTGGCACTGATCAGCTGAAAAAGATTTTTGAGCCCTTTACCCAGGTTGACTTCAGTGGAGACAAAAAAACAGGTTCCGGGCTAGGGTTGACGATCAGCCGTCAATTTGTAAATCTGATGGGGGG